>Ga0172362_10003449_pt1 | contig 13651 bp, 13 predicted proteins | sample LakKivs1_kivu2a2_FD_114534 | JGI IMG/M metagenome (GOLD analysis project Ga0172362, IMG submission 114534) | Sediment microbial communities from Lake Kivu, Rwanda - Sediment s1_kivu2a2 | ecosystem: Environmental > Aquatic > Freshwater > Lake > Sediment | place: Rwanda: Western Province, Lake...
CGGGCCGAACAAGGAAAAGTACGTCGTCAAACGTCTGCTTCGCCGGGCAGTGCTCGACGGCCGACAGATGGGCGTCGCCGAGCCGTTCCTGCACAAGCTGGTTGGCAAAGTGGCCGAGATGATGAAGACGCCGTATCCTGAGCTTTCGGAAACAGTCACCCGCGTATCGCAAGTCATCGAGCAGGAGGAAAGCAACTTTTTCGGCACGATCGACGCGGGGCTCGATCGGATCGAGCGGCTGTTCCAGGCGATGAAGGCCGACGGGCGTGAAATGGTCACGGGCGGCGAAGCAGCCGAGATGTACACCACGCACGGCTTTCCGCCAGAGTTGTTCGAAACGCTGGCCGCCGAGCACAATCTGGGCTTCGACTGGGCCGGCTTCAAGAAGGAGATGGAGCAGCACGGCATCGAGTCGGGCGCCGGCAACCGCGTCGAGCTGTTCAAGTCGAGCCCGATCGACGCTCTGAAAAAGACGCTGCCGGGGACGGAGTTCCTGGGCTACGAAACGACGACTGCTGAAGGTCAGATCGTGGGGGTCATCGCCCAGGATGAATTAGTCGAACAGCTCGACGAGGTCGGGCACGAGAAGCCAATCGTGCTGGTTCTGGATCGGACGCCGTTCTATGGCGAGTCGGGCGGGCAGGTGGGCGACACGGGCGAAATCCGCGGCAAGGGCTTCAAGTTTCAGGTGACCGACACGCAAAAAGAAGGCGCGTTCACGCTGCACGTGGGGCACCTGAAGAGCGGCAAGATCACGCAAGGCGACAAGGCAACCGCGACGGTCGAAGACTCGCGGCGGCTAGGCATTCGCCGGGCCCACTCGGCCACGCACCTGTTGCATCATGCCCTGCAGAAGCACCTGGGCAAGCACGCCCAGCAGCAGGGCTCGAAGGTGGATCGCGACTGGTTGCGGTTCGACTTCACGAATCCCGGCGCGATCGCTCCAGATAAGCTCGAAACGATCGAAAAGGAAGTGAACCAGCTCGCATCGAGCGCGGCCAAGATCGGCTGGCGCACCATGCCGATCGCACAAGCTCGCGAGACCGGGGCGATGATGCTGTTCGGCGAAAAGTATCCCGACGTGGTGCGGGTTGTGTCGATAGGCGACTTCAGCAAGGAGCTCTGCGGCGGCACGCACTTGGACAACAGCGGACAGGTCGGCCTGTTCAAGATCGTGGGGGAAGAAAGCGTTTCGGCCGGCACGCGGCGGATCACGGCACTGACGGGCGAAGGTGCGCTCGAACACGTCCGCAAGCAGGAAGCCGCGCTGCAGGAAACAGCGGCATTGCTGAAGGTGCCGGCCAGCGAAGTGCCGAATCGCGTCGCGGCGCTGGCCAAGGAAGTCCGCGAGCTGAAGAAGCAGCTCACGGCGGCTCCTAAGGCGGGGGGTATCACGGCCGAGGCTTTGGTGGCCGCGGCGGTCGAGCAGGGGGGCGTGAAGGTGGTGGTGGCCGATGCGGGCGACGCCGATGCCAACCAGATGCGGCAACTCATCGACCAGCTTCGCAAGACGGTGAGCCCTGTGGCGGTGCTGCTCGGCTCGGGTGGCGACGGGAAGGTCACGCTCGTAGCCGGCATCAGCCGCGACCTGGAAGCCAAGGGACTGCACGCTGGCAACTGGATCAAGAGCGCGGCGGAGCTGGTGGGCGGCCGCGGCGGCGGAAAGCCCGACATGGCCCAGGCCGGCGGCAAGGACGTGGCCAGGCTGGGCGAAGCGCTGGCGGCTGCGAAGGCCGAGGCGCTCAAGCTGCTGGGGTAAGCGGGCGTTTCGCGCGAGACGATCACGCTCACACTATTGTACATCCCGCTCGGTAAGTGTGGCCTGCGATGCGTGTCGCACACGGAGTACGACGACCGTCGCATTCTCGATCGTGAACAGGATCCTGTGAGTACGACGACGCCCCACGCCAAAGGCCAACTGATGGATTCCGGTCGAAAGAAGGTTCGTCTCAGGGGCGATTCCGCAACGCTCCGCAGTATGTGTAAGCCGCTGAATGGCGGCGAGAATCGAGGTATACCACTTATCTGCCTGTTCGACTGATCGGTTTGCCCGCCACCAATCGTAAGCAGACTGCAAATCTGCGGCAGCCGCGCGAGTGATGTCAAGTGTGAACATCTACTCGGCCGGCCCTATTCCGTTCCGCTTACGGAATTCACGATCGAACTCATCTAACGGCTGACGCCGTCCGGCCAGCAAATCGTCGATGCCAACCTGAATCGCCGCCCGTTCGGATTCCTGCCACTCGAGCGAATCCAACGCGAGTCGAATTACGTCAGTGGGCGTCGATCCTTGGTTCTCCGCCACGCGGCGAATTCTTTCCCCAATGTCATCCGGCAGCTCGATATGCATGACGTTGCTCCTGTGCCAATCAATTCTACTTGCCGTAGAAAGTGCCGAGCAAGTATCGAAATAGCACGAAAAAAGGCCGGCGGCTAATATGACCGCCGACCCAATCCGCACTTTCGTTCACTCGCAGTGCCAGCCGCGAGCTACAGCGCACCCTTGAGCGCCGTCAGGGCGGCAGGGTAGTTCGGCTCCTCGGCCACTTCCTTGACCGTCTCGGCGTAGATCACCTTGCCGTCCTTGTCGAGGACGAACACGCCGCGGGCGAGAATCTTCAGCTCGTCGATGAGCATGCCCCAGTTCTGGCCGAAGCTGCGATCCTGATAGTCGCTCACGGCGCGCATGTTCTTGATGTTCTCGGCACCGCAGAAGCGGTTCATGGCGAACGGCAGGTCGAGGCTGACCGTGACCGCGTTGATCTTGTCGCCCAGCGACGAGAGTTCCTCGTTGAACTTCTTGGTTTGAATCTGGCAAACAGGGGTATCCAGCGAAGGCACCACGCTGATGAACGTGGCTTTGCCCTTCCAGTCGGCGGGAGTGACGGTCTTCATACCGCCTTCGAACGCGTGCAGCGTGCAGGCCGGGGCCGGCTGCCCGACCGCGACGGCCTCGCCGGCCAGAGTCATCGGGTTGCCTTTGAAGGTGATAGCACCGGGTCGAGACATATGAGCACATTCCTTTCGATGAGTGATAGCATTCGAGAGCGTTAACGCTCGCCAGTATCGCGCTAAACGCGGAGGTCATCAAGGGGCTGCTGGACAGCTTGTAACCATCGCCGCTGCTGGGGGATGCGATTTGTCAAAAATGCGCTCGAAACGTTGCCAGATTTCGCGAGCGCGTTAAGATGCAATCGCGCGCGGCCAATGGCGGCACCAATAGGCGGTTTCTTCACTTGCCGCGCAAGGTCTTCCCCGCAGAGTCCTCGGCAGGACTCTTGTTCCCTCGTTGATGGAGCGACAGATGGCCCAGGCAAGCCTCGTCAGTAGTGGTTGGGAATTCGAAGTCGATCGCGGTCCGGACTGGCTGTTCGTGCGTCCTCGGCGGATGAGCGGCGAGCTCGGAAGTGCGAACTTCGCCGAGCAAGTGTGGGGGCTGCTGGAGCAGCACTTCACGCACCGCCTGGTGCTGGAATTCGGCGACCTCGGTCACTTGAACAGCGAGCTCATCGGCCAGTTGGTCTGGTTGTACAAGCGCATTCATACGCACGACGGGCTGCTGCGGATCTGCCAGCTCTCGGACGCGCAGGACGAAGTGCTGCACATCAGCCGGCTGGGCGGGTATTTTCCGCGCTACGGTTCGCGCGAAGACGCCGTGATGGGACACGCCTTGCCGCGTCAGCCGCGGTAGCGCGACTCCGCGCATGAAACGGGCGCGATCGCGATTCGGCGCGGGCTCGATGGATCGAATGCCCCCAGCGCGGTGCGCGCATCGGAGTTGCCTGAGGGCTAACCGTCGGTGGCGACACGAACGGAGGAAAGCCGTCGCCGACTAGATCCAGGTCACTTCCAACTGGTTCTCGATCTCGTGGACTCCATCCACGCGCCGCAATGCTTCCTGCGCCATCTGCTTTTGGTAGTACGAGCTGACCGTTCCACGCAGCGTTACGCGGCCTTCGCGGGCCTCGAACTGCAGCTTGCGACGGGTCAGGTGCGGATGTTTCTCGATCGCTGACGTGATGCGCTTCGAGAGCGGGCATTCGGCCGTGGTGCTCATAGGCATGAAGTTCTAAAGTTATTGAGGGGTCCCCGTGGTCGGCGGCGGAATTCTACCGGCACGCCGGGCGCGCGATGCGGAGAGCGCGCCTTGGTACACCTTTCATCGGTGAGCATGGGGGAGGTACGGCAACGTATTTGAATCCAGAACTTGGGATTTTCGGCAAAGCTGTTCCGCCTGTAACGATTGTGCGGCTAGCAGCTAGCTAGGACACGCCAGTGCACGCGGAGACCGCAATCGACGGACCAGGGGACAACTTAAACCAGCGGACCAGCAGCAGTTGCGCGCCCTACGCTTGGTTTATGTTGACCCCTGCGCGCACCCAACCCAAGGAGTTTCCTCGCCGCAAGGCGCAGGGCCCGCTGCGCGCACGCGTCGGGGATGAGCTGGCTCGGCTCGAAGCCCACTGGCCGGCTGCCAATGTCTACCCGGCCTCTCCCGCTCCGAGTTTCGCCTGGTTGTCCGCCGCCCGGATCGCGTTCTCGGAAACGAACGAACTGCGCGTGCTCACCGCGGATCGCGATGGACTGACGCTAGCCGCAACCGCGCTGGGGGCCACTCGTCACGGTCTCACTTGGCGCTGGATGCCACTGGGGAGCGAACTCGGCGAGCCAACCGATCTGGCCGGTCACGATCCGCGGGCTCTGGGCTGCCTGGCCAGATCACTAATTCGCTTGGGACAGCCGATTGTGCTGGAGCGCATGCCGGCAGACTCGCCGGCGCTGGTCGCCATTCGCCGGGCAGCGCGTGGCCTGGCGATCGTCATCAAGCAAATGGCAGAACCGGAACTGGGAATTGAACTCGACGAGAGTTGGGTTCGCCCGGAGCGGAACCTCTCGCCCGCTGAGCAAAAGCAATTCGCCCGCGCAAAGCGCGAGGCGGAACGTCTGGGAGGCGTCACGACCGAGATCTACTCGCCCGACCTGTTGGAACTGCCGAGCCTGCTGGATCAGGTCTTCCAGTGCGAGGGACCACTTCGCAAAGCCGACGAGGAGACCCTCACCTGGCAGATGAGCTCTGCCGTCTTCTTTCGTCATTATTGCGAAGCAGCATGCACGGCGGGGCTGCTGCGGATCGGGCTCGTCCGCATTGCCGACCGGGTGGCCGCGGCAGCGATTGCCATCGAACAGGGCTCGACGCTGTGGTTGTTGCGAATCGCCTGCAATCCGCGCTACGAGAGCTGCCAACCTGGACAGCTCGTGGTTCGCGAAATGCTCAGCTACTCGGCCGAAGCGGGCATTCGCCAATGCGAACTGTGGGGCGAGCGGCACGACTGGCTGCGGGTGTGGCCGATCGTCCGGCGACCGTGCGTGCGCGTGAGCATTTATCCGCTGACGACCGCGGGGGCGATCTGTGCGGCGATGGATGGCGCGACGGCACTCTGGCGGCACGTCACGCGGCTGGTAGGACGCTAGTAGCTCGGCGGCGTTGCCGAAGCGTTCGGAGCACGGGTGTCTGAGTACAGCGCCCGTGCCACCCAGATTAACCTGCCAGCCAGGCCGGACGCTCACCGGCGGCGGGTAACTTGATGACGGTCGCACCCGTGATGGCCGGATGGTTGCGGACCTCTTCCAGCGCGTCTGCGCCCGGCGGCTGATCGAGGTTGAGCACCCCGAGGGCTTCGCCCCCCTTGGTTTCGCGGCCGACTGCCATCTGCCCGATGTTGATCTTGTGCTTGCCAAAGATCGTGCCCACGGCGCCGATGATGCCGGGCACGTCCTTGTGGCTAAAGATCATCAGCACGCCGTCGAGATAGGCATCGAGGCGGAAGTCGTCAACTTGCACGAGCCGAAGCATCTCGGTGCCGAAGACGGTGCCGGCAGCTTTGTGCGAGCGGCGGTCGGTTTCGACTTCCGCCAACACGACCGAAGTGAACGCACCAGGCTCGGCCTTGCGCTGTTCGACGAGTTCGATGCCGCGCTCGCGCAGCAGGACCTCGGCGTTGACGATGTTGATCTCTTCTTCCAGGGCGTGCTCGAGCAGACCGGCGGCAAAACTGGCCGTGATCAATTTGGTGTTCTTGCCAGAAACATCACCACGAAATTCGAGCGTACAGCGTTTGATAGGCGCCGTCTCGAACTGTGCGAGCAGCAGTCCCAGGCGGTAGGCGACGTCCAGGTAGCCGCGCAGATCGGCCAATGTCTTGGCGTCGAGCGGCGTCATGTTCACCGCATGCCGGATCGCGCCGGTGGTCAGGTAATCGACCAGCAGGCCCACACCTTCGACCGCCACTTGGGCCTGGGCCTCCTCAGTGCTGGCGCCCAGATGTGGCGTGGCCAGCACGCCAGGCATGCCGAACAGCGGGCTATCGGTGCAGGGTTCGGTTTCGAATACGTCGAGAGCCACGCCGCCGATCTTGCCGCTCTTGAGACCTTCGACGAGTGCCGCTTCGTTGTAGATTCCGCCGCGGGCACAGTTGATCAGTCGCACGCCCGGCTTGAGCTTGTCGAGCTGCGGGATGTCGACCATGTTCCGCGTCTCGTCAGTCAGAGGAGTGTGCACGGTGAGGTAATCGACCTGCGGAAGCATGTCGGCGACGCTGGCGGGCTCGAAGCCGAGTTCCGCAATCCGCTCGCTGGAGAGGAACGGGTCGAAGCCGATGACACGCATCTGCATGGCTTTCGCGCGCGTGCCGACGGCCTGACCAATTCGGCCAAGGCCGACAATGCCGAGCGTTTTGTCGGCGAGTTGCGCGCCCATGTACTTGTTGCGATCCCATTTGTGCTCGCACAAGCTGTGATAAGCCGGGGCGATGTTTCGCGAGAGAGCGAGCATCATGGCCAGGGTGTGTTCGGCCGTGCTGAGCGTGTTGCCGGCCGGAGTGTTCATCACCACGATGCCCAGCCGGGTGGCGGCTTTGCTGTCGATGTTGTCGGTGCCGACGCCGGCCCGAACAATCGCTCGCAGGCGGTGATTGCCTTCCAGCGCCTCGGCCGTGATCTTGACGCCGCTGCGGCAAATAGCGCCGTCGGCTTCGGCCAGCGCCTTGCGCAGGTCGTCCCCTTTCAGTCCGGTGCGGACTTCAACTTCAATGTTCGGGGCGGCGGCCAGCAGGTCGAGACCTTCCTGAGCCAACTTGTCGAGCACGATCACTTTCGGCATGGTCACTCTCAAACGATCAAAAGCGTGATGGTCAATTAGCTACGAAGACGTTACTGCTTGCGGATGCTCGGCACCACGCAAGGCACGACTGGCGGCGGCCGCGGCGGCGCCGAGCGTCACCGGATGTCCCAATTCATCGAGCACCAGCTCGATCGCGGCCAAGGTGGCGATAATATCCAATTCGTCAATCAGGCCAAAGTGGGCGATCCGGAAGATCCGCCCCTTCAACTCGAGTTGGCCGCTGGCCAATTTGACGCCAAACCGCTGTTCCAGCCGGCCAAGTAGCTGCCCCGCATCGATGCCGACGGGCAATCGGACAGCCGTCATACCGGACGCCGGGCGATCCGAAAAGACCTGGAGTCCCATGGCGACGACGCCCGCTTGGGTCATTTCGGCCAGTCGCTGGCAGCGCTGCCAGACGTTCTCGATGCCTTCTGCGCGAATTAGCCGTAACGACTCGGCCAGGCCGGCAACGAGCGTGTGGGCCGGTGTCCAGGGGGTGTCGGGTCCGGCGAGCTTGGCCCGGTGCAGCTTCAGGTCGAAATAGAAGGCTTGCGGCTGGAGGCGGTCCATTTGCCGCCAGGCGGCCTCGCTGACGCTGAGCACCGCCAATCCGGGCGGAACCATCAAGGCTTTCTGCGAACCGACCACGAGCACGTCGACGTTCCAGGCGTCGGTCAGGCAGCGCATCGCGCCGGCTCCACTGATACCATCGACGACGAAGAGCGAGTCGCTTGCCTCAACCACGCGGCCGATGGATTCAATGTCGTGCCCTGTGCCGGTACTACTTTCCATCAGCGTGCCAAACACGGCCACGGCGTCAGGATGCTCGCCGAGGGCTTGCTCGACGGCTGCAGGCGGGATTGCTTGCCCCCAGGGAACCGCGACGGTGTGGACTTCGATGCCGTAGCGACGACAAATGTCGGACCAGCGCCGGGAGAAGACGCCCGACTCGAGAACGAGGGCTTTGCCGCCACGAGGCACCAGGTTCGTGACGGCTGCCTCCATGCCGCCGGTGCCGGACGAGGCCAGCAGCACCACGTCGCTCTCGGTTTGGAGGACGTACCGGAGGCCTTCGAGGACCTCGGCCAGCAGGGCCCGGAACTGCGGCGTGCGGTGGTGGGTAACTTGACGGCCCATCGCCTGGAGCGCGGCTTCGGGAACCTCGGTGGGTCCAGGCGTCATCAAGCGTTTACGAGGCATGGCCGCCACATCTGGCCGGGTTTGGCAAACTGGGAAACGCGCCATTGTAAGGGGCCCGCGCCCCTTTGACTATTGGCACTGGACGCCCCCCGGCCGCCTGAGGTTCAGCGTGCAAAGTGTGCCCCCGAGCACAAGAGGTCACTATCGCACGGACGCACAGAACGGCGAGAACCGCCGAAATGTCGAGCGCAAGTGACACTTCGTGCTCGGGCGTTCGATCGGCACGGCAAATGCCATTTTACGAAAAGTACATCGGAGGCCGAGGGCGGCGGCCAGGGACAGTTCCATCGCGGACAGCGATTATCGGAGGGCGCTACCATGAACGTTGATCTGAGTACCCACTACTTGGGGTTGCGACTTGCGAATCCCGTGGTCGTTTCGGCCTGCCCACTCGTCGGCGAACTGGACGTCCTGAAGCGGCTGGCCGACCACGGCGCCGCAGCGGCGGTGTTGCCGTCAGTGTTTGAGGAACAAATCGAGCACGCCGCCGCCCTGGCGGAAGGGGCCGGCTATGCGGTGATGGAGACGGCCGCGTACTTCAACGAACTCAAGGCGTACAACCGCGGCCCGGCGACATATTTGAAGTATCTCGAAGCGGCCAAGCAGACCGTTCCGATTCCGCTGATCGGCAGCATGAACGTGCATCACGGAGGCGAGTGGGTGCAGTTCGCGCGGCGAATTGAAGATGCCGGTGCGGACGCTCTGGAGTTGAACGTGTATCTGCTGGTGACGGATTTCAACACCACCAGCCGCGAAGTGGAAGCGAAGTACGTGGAACTGGTCGCAGCTGTACGCGACGTGATCTCGATTCCGATGGCGGTGAAGATTGGTCCCTACTTCACCGCGCTGCCGAACATGGCTCGGCGGCTGGTCGAAGTGGGGGCCGATGGCCTCGTGCTGTTCAATCGCTTCCTGCAGCCGGACATCGACCTGGACCTGATGCGCATCGTACCGCGACTGTCGCTGAGCAATCCCGACGAAATGCGCGTCGCGCTGCGCTGGATCGGGCTGCTGCACGGACGGGTCGGGGCCTCGCTGGCTGCTTCGACGGGCATTCACTTCGCCGACGACGCGATTCGGATGCTGATGGCCGGCGCCGACGTGGTCATGGTCGCTTCGACGCTTTATCGCCATGGCGTAGAGACGCTGGCCACGCTGATCGGCGGCATCGAAACCTGGCTCGACGGGCACGAATACAAATCCGTCGATCAGATCCGCGGGATGTGCAGCCAGTTGCGTTGCCCGGACCGCGAGGCGTTTGCCCGGGCGAATTATGCCAAGGCGATTTCCAGCTACGCGATGGGCACCGAGGCCGCGACGTAAAGTTGAGCGGCGGGGGTGCGACGTTATCGCACCGGGGTGACTTGCGGCGTGGTCACGACGCGCGTACCGCCGGGCGGAGTTTGCACCGGCGCTCCGACCGCGAATTGCGGCATGCTGAGCGAGACCACCCGCGAGGCCAGCGCCGGCTGGTTCGGATTGAGTTGCAAGGAACGCTGGTAGTTGGCGATCGCCTGCTGCGTTTCGCCGGCGTCTTCGCGAAGCTTGCCAAGTGCTGCGAGCGCCCTGGCGTTGGTCGGTTCGACCGTCACGGCCTCGATCAACTGATGCTTGGCGGCGTCTTTGTTACCCGACTCTTCGTAGAGCCGAGCGAGTTCGATCTTCGGTTCGGCCAGATGCGGGTTGCGGGCGGTCCAACCCTCCATCAGGCGATAGGCGTCCGCCGTGCGGCCACGTTCGGTGAGTAAAACAGCCAATGCGCGATAGCAATCCGTGCGGTTCGGATCTTTATCGAGGCACTGATTGTAATAGTGCTCCGCCTGATCCAGGTCGGCAGGCTGGTTGTGCAACTTACCGAGTTGCTGATAGGTGCGGGCGAGATTGTAGTATGAATCGGGGTTCTTCGGATCCGACTGGATCGCCTGCAGGAACTTCTGCTGGGCACCCTGGTAATAGGCCTGATCGAACATTCGCACGCCGTCGGAGTTCTGCGAGTTGGACGCAAGCGAACAGCCGCACGCGGCCACCAGCGCGACCAGGCACGCAAGGCGAAGGCGAGAGCGGCGGTTGCGGCTGGCGACGTTCACAGTTTGCGATGTTGGCCCGTAGGATGCGAGCGATACCGGGGTGAGACCGGCGCGCGATAAAAGATGCGCGGCGGACGATATCGCCGTGGGCGGGTGGCCGCAAGAGCAGTTTCGCGAGGCGAGTGAAATGGCAGCGGCCACACGGCGAGACTGGGGGTCGACGTGTGGCCGCTGACTTTGTGGGATGTCGCGCGGGCGCGACCGCACTGCTAGCAGTCTGCGACGCAGTGCTTGGCGCTGGTGGTCGCAAATTCGCCGTGCTTCTTTTCGTAGCCGAGCGAAAGAAGGACCTCGAGAACCTCGCTGCAGGTGGGGAACATCCGACCGCTCGCCCGCTTGTACTGGTCGAGGGCGTGCATGAACTCGACCTCGGCATCGGTGTAGTCGCGTTCGCAGGTGGTCGGATCAATCTGTCGGCGGCGATTTACCTTTTCGCGGCGCTGTCCGGTGCGACGCTCGGCCACAACGGCCACGGCCTCTTTACGTCGCTCGGCGTTGCGGCGATCGCGGCCCTTACGGTTGTCGATCGTGGCCACGGCGCTGGCGCCCCGCTTGGTCTTCGTCGTCGTCGTCTTCGCCAAGGTTAAACCCTCCTGATTGAGTAGCCTGGTGAATCTTTGCCGGCTGGCTAAGAAAGGCAATCGACCAGAAACTGCGAAAGAGTTTACGACTGCTGAAAATGGATAGGCTGTATCGGTTATACCGTTGGAGCATGGGGGCAAGGCGCGGAATACCCCGTAAATGCCGGCCCCTGGCCAATGGCTCGCAAGATGGCCAAACAGCCGCGCGACGGGGCTAGCAGGCCCACAGCGGGCCGCGAGCGTCGTTCAGAGAGCCCCCCGCGGCAAAATCAATGCAGCGACGGCGCGGGGGCAGACGGCCCGAGCACTAAGAGTCGCGCGTGTTGCTGGCCCAGAAAGTGATGGGCAGCGTGTCCAGGATCAGGTCGAACGTTTCGGTGACCGACGCGGTGACGGGACGCAGCTCGTCGCTCATTTGCGTGGGCCAGACGCCGACCCCTTCGGGACCATAGGATGGCTGCAGCGGCCGCACACCCCGCGGACCGGCGATGCCAGGCATCCGGAGCACGACATTTGCCAGACTGCGACCGGTCCCCTTCGCGAGTTCCTCATAGGGATCGGTTGACTTGTCGTTATCCGCGGCGGAGGCGAATACTGCGCCGACGAGCGGTACCTTCTTCCACTGCTCGAGCTCGAACTTGATCTGCTCGATCTGTTTGACCTTGGCTTGAGCGACGGGGTCCTGAGCAATGGGGGCCTGAGCGACCGGCGGAGCCACCAAGGCAACTTGCTCGTGCTGGGCGTCGCGCGTCAGAAACACCGCGACAAGGATCGCGGCGGCAGTGCTGAACAACGCGGCCGCAGCCGCGGCGGGAAGGGCCGCTCTTGCCGGGAAAGTCAGCCGTGGGCGCGACAAATGCGATTCCAAAACCCGAGTCGACATATCCGCCGGGCATTCGGGCGTCTTCATCGAGCGGAAACCCTCCAGCAGCACCCCGTAGGCCGAGGCCAGATCGCGGCAGCGCGGGCAGCAGGCGCTATGCTCGCGAAGCTGGGCATCCCATTCCGGACGCCGGCGCTCGTCGAGGATTTCGTCCAAGTGGGTTTCAAACTCGTCGCACTTCATTCTTGATCTCCTGAACGACCCCGCGTTGGGCCAGTCGCGCGATCAGCTCTCGGCGAGCGCGATGCACCCAGGTTTTGACGGTTCCCAGCGGGCAATCCAAAGCTTCGCTGATTTCCTGATAACTCAACTCGTGTTGATGAAACAGCAGGAAAGCCTGCCGATATTCATCCCGCAATGTTTCCAGCGCCAGCTCGACTTCCTCGGCCAGGTTCTTGGCGGCCGCATGCTCAAGCGTTTTGTCGCTGACCTGCTCGACCAGCGAAGTGGCTGCCGGCTGGCGTTTGCGCGTTGAGAGCAGCGTGCGACAGCGATTTCCCGCGATGGCCAACAACCACGGCAGAAACTCCCGCTCGCTATCCCAGCGATGCAGACTCTTGAGGGCCCGGACGAAACTCTCTTGCGTGACGTCTTCGGCATCCTGGCGGTGTCTGAGCATGCGGTAGCAAAGACCGAACACCTGACCGCGGTAGGTATCGACCAGTTGCAGCATTGCTGACTGGTCGCCGCGCAGGCACCGGTCCACCAACTCACGCACGTCGTCGGACAAACCAGATCCTCAGGCTTGCTAGCCGGCTACAGAGGGAATACCACGAAGAAATGGCCCAGGTTTCACCGAAACCGGGTCGGATTAAGCACTTCCGCAGGGCCATTTTAGGCAGGCAGGCCAGAGTTTGCCAGAAAAAGCCGCGGAGAAAAGCGCGGGCCTTCGCGGCTTATGGGGTTCAGGGAAAGGATTTCCCCTGGCTTTAGGGTGCGTTCCCGCCGCAGAATTTCAGCGGCGGATCTCTTCACAGATGTCCCGGAGCTCGTTCACCGAGACGTCCTCGAGCCGCTGGCCTCGCCGATCGAGGTGCTCGTTGATCTTGATGGCCGTTTCCTGCATCACTTCGTGCGTTTCGGCCGAGCCGCCGCAGAGCAGGAAGTTCTCGCCCCGGGAAATCCGTGTCTGGCCGTCTGCGGCGTCAAGCCCCAGGCCCAGCAAGGCCTGCTTCGTCTTGGGTTTCGCGGCACGCATGTTGATCTGTATTTCCCAGGGTTGTTCGAACAGCCTCGGCAGCCAGTGAAAGTATAGGAAGCCGCCGATTTGAGGTTCAAGCGACGGTGCGAGTAATCTCCAGCGACGAGCTACTGTATCAGCTTCGGATCCGGGCAAGCGACGTTAGCGCCGGCCGCGACGCTTGGGGCGGTAGGCGACACTTGAGCCGGCTGGACTCGACCTGCCGGGCCTGCTGGTCGGTGGAGCGCAATTCTCGGGAGTTTCCAAGGGGCGGTGCGGTCCTGCCGATCGTCCGGTCCCATGTCCCACCGGCGGGGAAAGACGCGACCCGGAAGGTGGCAACCTAGGGTTTTACGTGAGACCGCAACACCGCCACCTGCATGGCGGGCGGATCTCACCGGAAACGTTTCCAACTTCTCAATGGGCAGGAGATCTCTTGTCCCGCATTTCCCAGATGACCTCTCGATCTTCGGCACATGATTTGCGCCAGACCCTGGAAAACCAGGGGTATTCTGCCGTTTCATGTCGAACTGACCGAGGAACCCGATGGGTGACTGC
>Ga0172362_10003452_pt1 | contig 13646 bp, 12 predicted proteins | sample LakKivs1_kivu2a2_FD_114534 | JGI IMG/M metagenome (GOLD analysis project Ga0172362, IMG submission 114534) | Sediment microbial communities from Lake Kivu, Rwanda - Sediment s1_kivu2a2 | ecosystem: Environmental > Aquatic > Freshwater > Lake > Sediment | place: Rwanda: Western Province, Lake...
GAGAATTAGAGAAGAGTACAAGATACCCTGGCTGAATCTTGCCTTTGATGGACTGGAGCAGGAAACAACTGAAACCCGTCTGGAAGCCTTTATGTATCAGGCAAAGCAATATATGAAGAATAAGAAATAGCTTATCCCAAGATTCCCCTAAGATTATATAATTACAGTTATGTAGGGGATAAGCTATTGGTTGTTTTTCAATGACCAGTTCTTTCATAATATTATCTTCAATATCCATTGATATTTTTCTTGTGGCATTTTCTCTTTTATACTCAAATAAAAAGCTTTCTGGATTATTCCTATATTTTTTTCTGACTGACAAAATCTTCTCCTTTTAATCCCTGGAATTTCTTCAATATGACTTTTTTCAATTTCCTTTACCAGGTAACAGTAAATTAATTCTTTTACTTGATAATCTAAAAACTTTTTCCTCTGTTCTTTTTGGTTTTAAATTGGAGTGCACATCATAAGTTTGAAACATTTCTTAGATAGGTTAGAGTAGATAAAGTAAGAGAAAGAGGGAAAGGAAATGAAATGGGTATAAAGAGGAGAAAATACCCAGGTGAATTCAAAATAGAGATGGTTGAAGAAGTATTATCAGGCCACAGTACTCTGGAGTTTGCCAGATTAAATGACCTAAACCCAAATTTAATTATCAGATGGAAAAGGCAATGACTGGATGGTAAATTCCACGGCACATCAGCAAATGACACAGAACTAAGAAAGCTAAAACTAACTTCAGAATCTGTAAACCTTTTGTGCAGCTGAATCATAATCTAAAACCATCCTTTTTAGCTTTAGATTATATTTTTAAGGTGTGCACTTTTAAAGCATAAATCTTATAAAAGACTATGCACTTTTAAATGAAAGAGGCAATTTGACCTATTGACAAAGATTAATTTAAGTTATATAGTTATTATGTAATAACAATACTACATAACTATTAAATATTGTTAAGAATAACTTTTAAATTAATCTATTATATGTTGACAATCCTAACTTTGACACTGCAAGTCTGGGTGCAGGATCTTATATGCTTCATTACAATAAACGTTATTTTAATATTTTCTAGGGCTTTTAACTGTCAAAGTTTAAAATATATAAACAGCTATAGTTGGTTGTTTACTTTTGTCATATAACAGAAATTATTACAAAAAATATAGAAAGTAAAGATAGATATAAATTAATTTATAAATAGTCAAGGAGGTAGTCAATGTAATATAGGAATAAGGTTTATTTGGCTGTGTGGTGGCTATCAATTTATATGCTAAATGAACCGTGCGGGTAATTTTTGCTAAAAAAGGTATAAATAAGAAAGGGGGATATGAATGGCAAAATAAATGAGATTTGTTCAGGATTGATTTTATTTTGCTGAGATCAAGGACCTAAACAAATCTCAGTAAAGATTTTATTAAAAATTATTGTATAAGTAAAATTATTAAAAGGAGAGTGTAAAAGAAATGAAAAAGTCATTAATGTGGTTGTTAGTAATGATACTGGCTGTTTCTATGATAGCAACTTTTTCACTTATAGGATGTAAGGAAAAAGAAGCAGCTCCGGAAGAAGAAGTAGTAACGCCACCTCCTACTGAAGAAGTAGGAGAAGAAGTAGAAGAAGTTGAAGAGGTAGCACCATCAACAGAAGTACTTGTTTATCACTACTATACCGCTGGTGATGAAAAGGCGGCCATGGATGCTGTGATAGCCCTCTTCGAAGAAACATACCCAGATATAACTGTAATTGAGAACCCTGTTGCTGGCAGCGAAGCTATGGTTTCTATATTAGAAACTCAATTTTATGCTGGCGAACCACCAGATGTTTTTATATCTGCTGACCTTATTAGGACTGCAGATTGGGTTAGGGCAGGTTTAATTCTGCCAGTAGATGACGTCTGGGAAGAATTAGGCTTAAATGATGCCCTTAATCCAAATCTAGCCAGTATGCCTGCTCTCACATACGAGGATATTCATTATGGGATTCCTGAACTTACTGCTTATGAAAGTGGTATAATTTTTAATAAACATATCTTTGATAATGTAGGAATAGATCCAACGAGCCTTACGACTGTCGATGCTCTTATGGATGCCTGCGCCACAATAAAAGCAGCCGGTTACACCCCTTTTGCAATGGGATCGCAATGGCTATGGGCGCTAAAATTCCCCTTTGTTGATGCTGTACTTCTGAAAGGTGGAGTAGACAAATACAAGGCATTCTATACAGGGGAAATCACTGCAGATGACCCAGCGATCAGAGAAGCGCTTGAATTCTTCGCAAGCACTGCAGAGTACACTAATTCAGACCATGCTGCGTTTGATTGGGACGGGGCTTGTGAACTTGTAGTCTCAGATCAAGCTGCGATGTATGTACATGGTTCATGGGCTGGAGGATGGCTTAAAACAATGGGATTTGAATGGGAAGTGGATATGGGAATAATTCCGTTCCCGGGGCTTGGAGACTACTTCGTAATGGATGGCAATCTGTGGTCAGTTCCTCGCTTTTGCGAACATCCAGACGCAGCAAAGAAATTCATCCAAGTTGCAGGTAGCGTTGAAGCACTTAGTTTGGAGCTTGTACCCAGAGATTCCACTATTGCATGGCGTACGGATATACCTGCAACAGGACTTGGTCCAATTACTACAGATATACTAGAAATACAGGCAAATGCATCAACCCCTGTTCCTTCCGCACAATGTATAGAGGGTACAGATGTTGCTTTTGTAAATGGAGTACAGGGTATTCTCCAAACCTTGCTTATTGATGGGGATGTCGATGCAGCTGTAAATTCGTTAGTAGAATTACGTAATACAGTATTTGGTGAAGAGGGTGAATAGGGCAGGTAGTATAGTAGATTTTTTTATGTAAAAAAAAGTTATTAAAAAATTGATGGCGTATTCTTTCAGATAATAATTTTGTTAAAAAACTAAAAGGAAGAATACGCCATCAAAGAATTAATAAAATTAAGATTATATGATTTATGGGAAGAAGTAAAACTTGACATTACCATAATAAGGAATTTGGATGGACAGAAAAACAAAATTTTTTATTTTTCTTTTCTTACTTCCTGCAATTGTGGGCCTTGGGCTGTACGCATATTATTTTAGTGGATGGAATCTCTCCATTTCTATGACAAACGCGAGGAGTTTAATATTCCCGGCCAAATTTATAGGCCTGGGTAATTATTGGCGTTTCCTGGTTGATCCTGTGTTTATAACTGTTGTAAAAAATACTGCAATATTTACTGTGCTTTTTATGGGTGGGGCACTTTTACTGGGGTTACTTTTTGCGATATTAATTGATCAGGGCATCAAGGGAGAGAGACTTTATAAAGTGATTATTCTTATTCCCATGGCCATGCCGATGGTTATTTCAGGAGTCCTCTGGAGCTGGATGTTTTCACCTAGAATGGGAGTCATAAATAGTCTCCTTAGGGTACTTCACCTTGATTTTCTAACTCAACCTTGGATAACCTCTACGAGTCAGGCTCTTTTATGTGTGATTATAGCCTACATCTGGGTTTTTAGCGGGTTTGTCGCACTATTGTATCTTGCAAATATACGTTCACTTCCTGATGAGCAAAGTGAATCTGCTCGTGTTGATGGAGCCTCAAAGTTCCAGTTGTACTGGCGTGTTATTGTCCCACAACTAAGACCTGCAACGGTAATGGCAGTTGCGGTTCTCTTTTTGAATTCTCTTGTCGCGTTCGACCTGGTCTGGCCGCTAACGAGGGGTGGACCCGCGAGTTCATCAGAACTTTTAGGTACGTTTATGTATAAACAAACATTTCAGTGGAATTTTTTCGGCTATGGTGCAGCTATAGCCCAAATCATGTTTATAATTTCGGTGGTGGTGATGGTTCCATATCTTTATAGATCCATTAGAAGGAGATAAGTCTGAAAGAAAATCAAATTGGCAATACATTTATAAAAGAAAAAAGGATTAAGGACAACGGTTTTTCATCCCGTTTTGTGCCTTGAGCGAAGCGAAAGGAATGGATATAAAAATGATGATTATCAAACGGTTCATCCTTTATTTTATCTTGATTATCTTTGCGTTATTTATGTTGTTCCCTATCTACTCGATGGTAACTACGGCATTCAAGACTATGCCAGAAATAGTAGGGAGCAGGTTAACCCCACCGACAAAGTTATATCTTGGAGCGTTTAAAGAAGCATTCGATAATATTGGTAGACCTCTTCTGAACAGTATAATAATTACATTGCCTTCGGCTTTGATAGGTACTTTTTTGGGATCTATTACTGGGTATGTGTTTTCCAAATTCCGCTTCTGGGGATCGGATGCTTTGTTTATTCTGATTGTATTGGGGATGTATATCCCAGCTCAAGCGGTGTTGCTTCCAGTTGTGAAGTTCTCGGCAAATGTTGGAATATTCAATACTTATTTGGGATTGATTCTACCAATGATTGCTTTCAGCATTCCTTCCGCTACACTTTTTTTCAGAAATTTTTACATGACTGTGCCGACAGAAATGATAGAAAGTGCTAGGGTGGACGGTTGTGGAATACCGGGTATTTACAGAAGAATAATTCTCCCACTTTCGGGTATAACATTTGCAGTATCAGTAATAATTAACTTCACATGGATATGGAACGGCTTTCTTTGGGGATTAGTTTTAACACAGGGTCCCACAGTGCAACCCGTGATGGTTGCAGTTAATAACTTGCATGGAACTTATGTCGCGATGTGGAATGTACAGATGGCTGGATCATTAATAGCAGCGCTTCCAACATTGGTTATATACACTTTTTTTGGAAAATATATTATGAGGGGAGTTCTTGCGCAAAGAAAATAGATTTATTAGTAAAATACGATCATAAAGGGGATTTAAATGTCGAAAGTGATGTTAAATGGTTTGACAAAACGGTTTGGTAAAGTAGAAGCAGTAAAAAACGTGACCTTAGAAGTTAAGGATGGAGAATTCGTTGCATTATTGGGGCCATCTGGTTGTGGAAAAACCACTACTCTCAGATGTATTGCTGGTTTGGAGAAACCCGATGAAGGAGATATTTATATAGGAGAAAAAATGGTAACAAAACTTTCACCGCCCGATAGGAATGTTTCAATGGTCTTTCAGAGTTATGCCTTGTATCCGCATATGACAGCTTTTGATAACATAGCCTTTCCGCTTTGGATACGTAGAAGACCCAGAGATGAAATAAGAGAAAAAGTAAAAAAAGTTGCAGAAATTCTTGAAATATCTGAATTTTTAAATCGTAAACCAGGGGAGTTAAGTGGTGGACAGTGCCAGCGGGTGGCTTTAGGGCGAGCGATTATTAGAAATCCGGCGGTCTTTCTGCTAGATGAACCTTTAGCTAATTTGGATGCAAAACTCAGAATTTCCACGAGAGCAGAGCTTAAGAGATTACAAAAACAATTGGGGGCCACAATGATTTTCGTCACCCACGATCAGGTGGAGGCTATGACCATGGCTGAGAGGATCGCCGTAATGAATAACGGTGTGATAGAACAATTTGGCTCTCCTGATGAAATTTATCAGCAACCGACGAACATGTTCGTTTCCAGTTTTATTGGTACTCCGGCGATGAATCTAATTGAATGCAGTCTTGTAGAGAATGGAAGGGTAATCTCATTAGTTTTTAGTACCAATACTTTACCTGTTCCAGATTCTATAGGAAGAAAGTTAATAGAAAATAAAAAAAGTAAGGATGTAGTTTTTGGCATTAGACCTGAGGATATTTCAATACATGAGAAAAGCAAACCAAATTCTTACAAAACAAAAGTTTATGTGGTAGAACCGCTGGGAAATGAAAAATTAGTTACTGTAGAAATGGGAAATACCTACTTAAAAGTAAGAACTGGATTAGATTTTAAACTAGAGATGAGTGAAAATTCGTGGATAGACTTTGATTGGAATAAGGTCTACTTTTTTGATAAGAATACAGGAAAAACAATTATATATGGTTTAAGTAAATCGACAAATAAAATATAAATCATAGTGGTTGTTCAATATTATGGAGTTATCTGTATGATTCCAAGAAATTTATTTTTATATAAGTGCTTGAAGCTTATAAAAGGGTGATGGAGGAAAGGGGAAAATAAAAATGGCAGATTTCATTCCAATTTCTGTATGGTACGGTGAAGGTAAAGCACGTGCCCCAATGCTCACCCAACCTACTGAAGAAAGCTATAGAATTGCTCAGAGGGACATCGAGAATATAAAAAATCTTGGTTTCAACACCGTTAGGTACTGGGTTGACTGGGCAACTGCAGAGCCCGAGTCCGGGGTTTGGAATTTGAACTTCATAGATCACCTTATGGATTTAGCAAATAAAAACGAATTAAAGGTAATCATCCAATTGTATCTGGATTCGGCACCTAACTGGATAGTATATCTTTTTCCTGATTCACGCTTTCAAGCACAAAGCGATGATGTGATAGACTCACAGGCCTCACCGGGATTTTGTTGTGATCACATAGATGTCAGGAAAGAAGCAGAGCTCTTTATGCAAAAAGTAGCCGAGCGGGTAAAGAACCATCAAAATTTTTATGGATGGGATGTCTGGAGTGAGCCACATTTAATCAGCTGGACATGGCTTGACTGGATTCCTAGGTCAATTGGTTGGTTCTGCTATTGTTGTCATAGCCAAGAGCGATTTCGCCATTGGCTTAAGAAACGTTATGGTGATTTAGATAAATTAAACGAAGCATGGTATCGTGCCTATAGGGACTGGAATGAGGTAGTCCCTCCGAAATATGTAACATTATCAACTTGGAGAGACCTTGTGGATTGGCAGCTCTTTAATATAGGAAAGTTAGCAGAAGATTTGAAATGGCGAGTTCAGACAGTAAAAAAAATAGATCCAAGTCATGTGGTTTCCAGTCACTCTGCTATCAGTTCAGTTTTCACCCCACCTCTAAGCTGGTATGGTTGTCCAGATGATTGGGAGATGGCCAGGCAGGTTGATGTTTGGGGAACATCGCTTTATCCAAAACATATTGGCGAAAGTATGCCGCTTGATTCTGTATGGCGTGGAGTAGCTTTAGATGCAACCCGGTCTTCTTCCAACGCTCATGGAAAAGATTATTGGCTTGGGGAACTTCAGTGTGGAGATGGCGTAGAAGGAATTCGCTTTGGAGAACCGGTTACTCCCCAAGATGTACAAATGTGGGCCTGGAGTGCAATAGCCAGGGGGGCGAAAGGTTTGAACTATTATGCTTGGTACCCAATGAGTTGTGGGTATGAGAACTCTGGATTCGGATTGATAAATTTGGATGGGAACATAACGGAACGAGCTAGGGCAGCTGGAAAAGTTGCAAGAATAATCGATCAAAATATGAATGTATTTTTAAACGTCAAGTCCCCACAGGCGGAAGTTGGTATTGTATATAACATCTATTCCTACATCATGCTGGCTTGCTCCAGAGAACGGGCCGATGAGATTGTAAATATTGTATCTTCATCGTTAGCGGGTATCTATCGTGCTCTATTGGAGGAAAACATCCCAGTGGATTTCATCCACATCGATGATTTTAGCCATGGACATGTTAAAAATTATAAACTCATCTTTATGCCTTTTTCCATTATGATGACATCTAAGGTCGCCGAAGGCATAAAGGAGTTTGTCCGCCAGGGTGGGAAATTGGTGGCGGAAGTCCGACCCGGATGGAGCGATGAAAAAGGAAAATGTTCTGAGGTGATACCAGGTCTTGGTCTGCATGAGATTTTTGGTTGCAGGGAAAAATGGATACGCGAGAGGAAAAAACCGATACTGCGCGTAGAATCATTGCTGGAGTTAATACCCTCTTTAGCGGAAAAAATGGAGATCTCTGGATCGGTTTATGAGGAGGCTCTAGAGCCATTGAAGGATACTGTAAAAATTTTGGCGCGTTTTGAAGATGGTTCACCCGCAATGATAATCAACAGCCATGGCAAGGGCAAAGCGATATTGGTAGGCTCATTGGTAAGTGGTGCTTATGAAAAAGTTCGAGATGAGGAGAATCAAAAGTTTATGAAGGTTCTCTTTAAATGGGCTAGTGTTGAATCTTTAGTAGATATAGATGGAGGCAAAGTAGAAGTGCGGATCATGGAAGGTTTAGGATACAAAATCTTGTTTGGCTTTAACCATGGTAACGAAAAAGCAGATATAAGTTTGCGTCTTCGGGTCCCTAAAAGAGAATATAGGATTTTGGATCTTTCCAGCCAGACAAGGGTGAATTGGAGTTACGAAAATGGACTTAGAATCCAGCAGGAGTTAGAACCACAGGAAGTCTGTGTGCTGAAGATCGAACAGGATCGATTATTGAAAAAAATTAACGAGACAAGGAATGAATAAAAGCACTGATATAAAAATAGTAGAAGATATCAAGATGGTGAGCGAATTGCATGCGATAGGGGTTGATGGCAGCGGCACAAAAATTGCTTCATGGGTAGGTAATGAACGTGGAGCGAGAAATGCGATTTATATCATTCTGGGGACGGGCATAGAGAGCAGCATACCCATCGGTGGAAAACTATACGATGGAGCTTAACTTATGGGTTTAATAAGATGGGTGTTGCTTTGATTTAACTTAATGGATAAAGTTTATAACAAGAGGTGTTATAGTGAAAGAAGTAAACAAAGATAGTCCTTTACCTTTATACTATCAATTGAAGGACTTGATAATGGAAAAGATTGAACTTGAGAAGTATAAACCTGGGGACAAGCTGCCTACTGAAGAGGAGTTATGTGAAAAGTATAATCTTAGCAGGACAACGGTTAGAAATGCGCTCAAGGACTTAGAAAACAAAGGTTTAATAAGAAGGGAAAGGAGTTTGGGTACATTTGTTTCCTTATCAAAAATTAGTCAAGGACCTAAGACATTGAAAAGCTTTACTGAAGATATGATAGATAGGGGATATACACCTTATTCAAAGGAATTAGAGAGAAAAGTTATTAAATCGTATGGAATAGTATCAAAAAAGCTGCAAATTGAAGATGGAGAAAGAGTTATATATATAAAAAGATTAAGATTTGCTAATAATAAGCCTATGGGTATTCAAGAAGCTTTTTTACCTTATAGTAGATTTCCTACTTTATTATCTGAGGTTGAAGAAGTTCAATCTTTGTATAGTTTACTAAAAGAAAAGTACAACATTGTAATTAAAAGTGCAAAAGAAACTTATAGAGCTGTACTGCTTAATGAAGTAGAGGCAAAATTATTAGATAGTCCAGACAATTCACCCGCATTTTATGTTGAGAGAATAGGTTTTGATTTAAATGAAAGACCTATAGAGTTTGTCAAGTCCCTTATGAAGGCTGATAAATATGAGGTAACTATAGACTTAAGCAAGGATTAATAAATTATATGGAATAGAAATTATGAATAAAAAGTATTTAATTGCTATTGATATAGGTGGAACCAAGGTACACTATGGCCTATTTAATAATAAATTTAAAATTTTAAATGATTCAAAGAGACCTATTAAGAGTACCAGAAATATTTTTAAAGATTTTACCTGCATTGTTAACGATCTGAAGTCTTTCCTGAATAAATTATCGATAAAGACTACAGAAATAAGGTGCATAGGAGTCTGTGTGCCTTCTGTAATAGATAGTGAAACGGATACCATTATTTGGACGCCAAATTTAAAAAATTGGAAAAATTTTAATGTAAGGAATTTTTTCGATAAAGAAATTGGTATTCCGGCTTTTTTGAGTTACGATGGCCATGCAGCAGTTTTGGGAGAGTATAGTATACATTATAAGAAAGAAGTTAAAAATATGATTTTTATTTCTATTGGGACAGGAATAGGTTCTGGCTTAATTTTAGACGGTAAACTTTTTTTAGGAAGTCATAATTTAGCAGGTGCTATTAGCTGGTTTATTAATGATAAAAACGAAGTAATTAAAGATAAGATATCAGTTCTGGGTTGGCTAGAGTCGAAAGTCTCAGGAAAATATCTAACGGGATTAGTAGAGAGGGGATTTTCAAATGATATAAGTAAAGGTAGAAAGATCCTTCCAACAGAATTTTTTGAGCTATATAAGTATAAAGAAGAAAATAGGAAAATAAAGTTTATAGTAGAGGAAATGCTGGACTATCTGGGAATGGCGATTTCAAATATAGCAACTCTTTTAGACTTGGATCTTGTTGTTATTGGAGGAGGAGTGGGATCTAAGATGGGTTTTGCTCTTGATTATTTAAAAAGGATAGTTATAAGAAATTCTCAACCTTATATAACTAAGGATTTAAAAATAAGACTGAGTAAGACTAAAAATGCTTCACTGGTTGGTGCTGTAATAAATGCAGTGGAGAAGGCAGACTATAAGAACTGTAAAATTTTGAGGTGATCTAGGAGGAGAGGTGTTTGGTGGATATTAGTTTTTAAAAAAGACTAAGGTGAAATTAGTTAAGATTAAATCTGTATTTTTTTATGGTTTAAATTGTAATTATTAATAATTTATAGCCTGGGAAATATAAGAATGGAGGTAAAAATGTCTTGTGATGTTTACTTAGAAAAAATTCAAAGTTTATTAAAGAAATTGGAAAAAGAACAAAAAGAAAATATAAAAGAAGCAGCAAAAATAATGGCTGGCTCTATATATAAAGAAAGGTTTGTATTTTTGTTTGGCAGTGGTCATTCAATATTACCTTGTATGGATATATTCCCAAGATACGGGGCTTTTGTTGGTCTTCAGCCAATTACAGATAGTAGATTAATGTGGAGCAGTGTTGTTGGGCCAGGTGGGACTAGGGAATTACTTTGGATAGAAAGACAAGAAGGTTATGTTAAGGAAGTATTAAAAAGTTATGACATGATTAAAGATGATTCCATTATTATTTTTTCTCATGGTGGTGTTAATGCAGCACCGGTTGAAATGGCACTGATTTGTAAAAGTAAAGGAATGAAAGTTATTGCAATAACAAATATGGAGTATTTTAAGGTATCAAAACCTGTTCATTCAAGTTGTAAACGATTAGGAGATATTGGAGATGTAGTTATTGATAATTGTACCCCTATTGAAGATTCACTTGTTAAAATAGAGGGATTAGATTATAAGGTAGCTCCTGGCTCTACAGTAACAGATATAGTAATTTCTATGTCATTGGTATCTGAAACTGCAAAATTATTGACTGAAATGGGGATAAAACTTGATGTATTTGTTTCACCTACAGTTAAAGATGCAGATCCACATCACAATGAAAAGGTTTATGAGAAATATATGGAAAAAGTATACAAGAAGTGGTAGAAAATGAAAATACATATAGAAAAGAATCAGAGTCTGCTAATATGTTGGATAAAGAAATAAAACAAATAATTACATAAACTATAGAAGGGCTTTGTATGGTAGTAAAAGATTATTATGAAAGTGTTAAAAAGATTTTAGACAAAATTTACCAAACACAATTAAATAATATAATTAAATCGGCAGATATTATAACCCAATCAATTGCGAATAATGGTGCAGTTTATGTATTTGGAGCAACACATGCCGGGATAATATCTGAGGAGCTTTTTTTTAGAGCAGGTGGTTTGATGCTAGTAAATCCAATTTTTGCTCCGGGTTTAGTGACAACAGTAAGACCGATAGCTATTACTTCAAAAATCGAAAATTTAGAAGGGTATGGCAAAATAATTATTGAGGGATCTGGTATAACTAATAAAGATGTTTTGATTGTTCATTCGGTATCAGGTAGAAATTCGGTTGCAATAGAAGTTGCAATAGAAGGTAAAAAAATAGGGGCTAAGTTAATAATTTTGACTAGTTTAACTTTTTCAAAGAGTGTAAAATCAAGACATTCCAGCGGGAAAAGATTATTTGAATTAGATTCAGATGTAGTTATTGATAATTGTGGAATAATTGGTGATGCTATTGTTAAAATTAATGGATTAAGACAAAAAACTGCCTCTACATCTACTATTAGTGGTTGTTTTATTGTTAATTCGATAATGGCACAGGTTGTCGAAAACTTGGTTAAAAAAAATATTACACCTCCGGTTTTTATTAGTGCTAACATAGATGGTAGTACAGAACAAAATCAAAAGTTACTGGAAGGATACAAAGATAGAGTTAGATATTTATGAAAAAATTTTGGGTTGGATCACTAATCTTTATAAAAAGAAATAGTAATTTTTCTTTCGAAGATCTAAAAAAACTTATCTTTAATGGAAAAAAATATTTAAACTTAAGCGGCCTAATGCTCTGGGCAAATGGTGACTTTAATTTATATGAAAGCTTTATAAAAATCTGTAATGAATTTGAAATCGAATCATATCTATGGGTTCCTGTCTTGTCAGATATTCCGAATTATAAGATAACAGAAGAACAACTAACTCTTAATTATGACGGATCTCACGGTTACGGAAAAACAGGTCAATGGAGAAATCCCAATCAGGAAGAAGAAAATTTTTTGTTTATCTGTCCTAATAATAAAAAAGCGGTAAATGGTATATTTAGATTGTATAAAAAAAATATAGATAATTTCGACTTTGATGGAGTATTCTTAGATAGAATAAGGTACTCTTCCGGGGTAAATGGACTTGAATCAATATTTTCATGCTTTTGCGAATATTGCATGGAGAAATTTAATTATAAGTATAATTTATCACTGAATGAATATATAAAAAAAATTAAAGATTTCTTAAGTAATTTTAAAAAAATAACTAATGATGATATTAGAAGATGGTATAGTTTTAAATATATCTGGAAGTTATTTAGTATTGAAAAATTTATAGATTTTAAAAATTCTAGTATATATGATGTTGTAAAGAAATTTTCGGATTATGCAAAAAATAAGTCTATGATGGTTGGTGCTGATTTATATAGCTATTCCTTATCACCAATCGTATCCCAGGATTACAGTATATTACAGGAATGCTTTAATTGGATAAAGCCTATGATATATTGTCATACTTATGGTCCCGCAGGTGTACCTTTGGAAATATCGTGTCTCGTAAAAGCTTTTAGAACTATTAATGATAAGTTAAACGAAAAGAGTATATTAAAATTCTTTGAAAATATTATAGGAACAGAACTGCCAGAAAGTTTACATGTTCTATCAGAAAAAGGAATTTCAGAAGAATTTTTATCAATTGAATTAGATAAGATTAAAAGGTTGGGTTTATCTAACAAAGTAAAAATTTACCCAGGTTTTGAAGCGGTGAGAATACCTGGCATATGTATTATTGATGAAAGGATATTGGGTAATTATATTGAACAAATTTATGATAAGACTGAGGGATTTATTGCATCATGGAATTTATTAGATATTCCCGAGTCAAATTTAAAACTTATTAGTAAAAGCCTGCAATGAAAAATGATTTATTAATAAAACTCTTAGTAGGGTAATTAAAAAATGTTGTTTCCGCTGCAAATAAAGATAGTTATTGCAATTCAAAAATATTATAAAAAAAGGAGAAGAAACTGAACATTATAATCCCTATTAAACAGGTACCAGAGACAAGTAACGTAAAAATGGACGAAAAGACAGGTACAATGATAAGAGAAGGAGTAGAGAGCATTATTAACCCTCTTGATCTATATGCAATTGAGGTTGGAATCCAGCTAAAAGAAGAATATGGTGGTAAAGCAATAGTAATTTCTATGGGACCTCCAGGTGCAGAAAAAGCTTTAAGGGAAGCAATTTCTATGGGGTGTGATGACGGTATACTGGTAACAGGAAAA
>Ga0172362_10003453_pt1 | contig 13645 bp, 10 predicted proteins | sample LakKivs1_kivu2a2_FD_114534 | JGI IMG/M metagenome (GOLD analysis project Ga0172362, IMG submission 114534) | Sediment microbial communities from Lake Kivu, Rwanda - Sediment s1_kivu2a2 | ecosystem: Environmental > Aquatic > Freshwater > Lake > Sediment | place: Rwanda: Western Province, Lake...
AAAAGTGTAACAAATGAGGGTAGTTATTCGTCATATATAGTAGACGGACGGAATCCCTATGGATATAATTATCCGAAAAATTAAGTACTTACAGCGAATTCAGCCGAATACTTCTTGGCTTCAGAGTCAAAGAAGTTTTTTATTATCCGAGATATCCCGAAGCCAACAACAAGTTAAAGAAAGGAAAAATCTTTTGGTTTTTCCTCTTTTTAATTTTTCCAAGATTTTCCGTCCAGCTTTTGCCTTGGCTTTTTCAATAATAGTTTTAGCAAGTTCTTTGGGCACAGTCGGGATAATTAGCGCGGCCCAGAATAGTTTGCCCGGTGATTTGCTTTATCCAATAAAGACAGTTCTGGAAAAAACCCAGTTTACTTTTACTGCTGACCAAGCCAGCCGAACAAAACTTTCAATCAAATTTGCTACCCAAAGAATCGATGAATTTAATCAACTTATTGATAAATCTGAAAGTAAAGAGAACATCCAAAAGACGGTTAAAAAATTTACCCAGGAATTGGTTAATGTTCAAACAGAAATCAACAGCTTGAAACAAAAGAATGCCGAAAAAGCAGCCGAGGTGGCAAAGTTGATTCAGGCCCAGACACCGATTTATGAAGACACCTTGATTAAGAGCACGGAGAAATTAGGTTATATCCTTCCCGGAGAAAAAGAAAAAGAAGATTTGAGACAAAATATCAATCAAGCATTAGAGGAAGTAAACAAAACAAGAGAAATAACCAATGGATTAGTTGAACCCGCCCAAAGCCCAGAGGACATTGAGGCGGGCCCGCCTGGGTCTGAGAGTTCCGGCGGGGAGATTATAGTACCTATCGAACCAGGGGTAGTCGAATCACAATCAATGCAATTTGAAAATCTTCAACCTTCAGCTGAAGAAGTTGAGAAGGTTGAGTAATAATAAAAATAGGTAGCCGTTATAAATTAATAATTAATTAGGTCGATAATGGCTACAAATCCCCCACCAAGATAGGTGGGGGAAAAGGTCGAAACAAAAATTCCTGATTTTATAGATTTCAATTCGCCTTAGGCGAGCTGAAGATATAAAATCAAGGTAAAAGTCGAAAATGAAAAAATTTCTATCGATTACTTTGGCAATAACCACGGTTGCGTGGTTGGTAGGGACTTTTTACGTTCCGAGTGCCAAAGCAGCCGTAGTTGATGGAGACGTTGTCAGTCCGGATGCCACCTATACTGACGCTGATGGGAATACCTACTATCCGTATGATGTTTTCATTGTCAAGATAGTTGGTTCAAAGACTTTCAAGCGTCTGGTCTTAAACCCTCAGGTTTTTGACAGCTACGGTCACTTAAAGTGGGAAAACATCAAGAAAATCTCAGCTAGTACTGTTGCTGGTTACACCACTTCTTCTCTGGTTAGAGAGATTAATGACACGAAAGTGTACAAACTCATACCAGATGGAGACGAAGGTACCAAACAGTGGGTAGAATCTCTCGATTGTTTCAATAGCAAGGGTTATGATTGGGATTCTGTGTACATAATCAATGCTGTTGACCGAGACAACTACACCACTGGTGCCTCTGTTTGTGGTGGAGGCGGAGAAGGAGCTTTAACTCTTTCTTTGGCTTCTGACTCTCCAGCAGCTGCCACTATTCCGCCAAATGCTCAGGGCGTGACTTTCTTAAAGGTAAAAGTTGATGGTACAGGAACCATTAATCAGGTTACAGTTACCAGGAAAGGTGCTGGTGCGGTTGCTGATTTTGGCGATATCTACATCTATAAAGATGGAGTTCGTCTGGTTTCTGGCCGAGCCCTTTCTTCGGCAACAAGCAAAGTTACTTTTATCAACTTGAATATCGCTGCTCCCGCTACTTTTGAAGTTGTGGCTGATATGTATGTGAGTGGGACAACCTATGCAACTACTGGTAACGTTAACTACTTTGCCATTGAAGGTTCTTCTGATGTCACGGCCAATGGAACAGTTGGCGGGGTCTTTCCATTAAATGGTAATCCAATGGGGATTAGTGGAACTACTGCTGGTACTTTAACAGTTGCCAGAAGCGGTGCTAGTGCCAATAATGCAACTATCGGCGCCACAGAAGTTGAAATTTCACAGTTCAAAGTTACTACTGCAACCGAGGGTGCTTATGTTAAAAGAATTCGTCTCTTCAACAATGGAGACGCTGACAACAATCTGATTACCAATCTTAAATTAAAGGATAATTCTGGAACAACTTTGGCTACAGCTACTTCAATTAACAGCAGCGGCTATCTGGATTTTGTGTTTGCTTCTCCTTATTACATTATTAAAGGAGACAGTGCGATTTTCCGGGTTTACGCTGATATTGGAGCAACCAAGCCACAGAGAACGATTAAACTCTATCTTGAGTTGCGTACTGATATCTTAGCCACAGGAAATGTTTATGGTTACGGTATGTATGCCACTATCACCAGCTTTTCTACTAATGCTACTGCTGTTACTGTTACTTGCAAGGGTGGTGATTTAACCCTAAACAAGGTTGGCCCAAGCGCTGGAAAGATTGGAACCACTACTTCCGATACCGTGTTCCTTGAATTCACAATGAGTGCAGCAGCTGACATCACTATTAAGAGAACAGAATTGATTTTCTGTATAGACACAAATGGCGATGGCACTTATAGCGATGCGTCAGTTAGTGCTGGAGGAGACATTGAAGACATTAAGATTAAGGATAAAGATAGTGGGGTTATCGTAGCCGGCCCAAAGGATGGTACTGCCTTTAATGATGGAGGAGATGGTTCTGGAGAGACAGGTTATCAATCTTGCCCGGGTAGCAAGAATGGGGTAAGCGAGGCCTATACTGATACCATTGATTTGAGCGCTGGCACGACAAAAACCTATCAAGTAACTGCTGATATTAAAACCTCTAATACTGATAGTGGTCAGGAAATAGTATCTGGCACTAAACTTAAATTCATCCTTTACAGTTATGCTTCGTTGGTTGGTTCTGGTACTGTTAATTACATGAAGTATGCTGGAACCAATGACGCTGTTCCCAATACAGCCATTGTTCCATCCGGTGATATTGCTGGAGAGGAAATGACTATTGAGTCAGCCAGTTTGGCTCTGACTTTGGCAGCCAGTCCATCTGGCACAGACAAGGTTTATATTAAGGGTCAAGCTGGTGTAGAGGCTGTGGGGATTATCTTTACAGCTGGTACTGCTTCTGAAATCAAGATAAACAGCATTACTCTAATTAGTTATACCAAAGAAGCCAGTGGTGGAAGTTGGGCCGCAGGTAAGGACACTAATTATGTTAAAGACAGCATTGGCAGCGTCTATATTTACGACAAAGATACTGGCGCCTTGGTTCCCGGCTCTTCAGCCAAAGGATTTACCAGTGGAGACGATTATGAGTATGTAGTTTACACTGGTCTTAGCTGGACAATTCCAGCCGGAGAAAGCAAAACCTTGTTAGTTAAAGGGAATATTTCTTCAGCTGCTCCAGCCAGTGCTTCCAGTGCTGATACCTGGATTTCTTTTGACATTGAGACTGCCGCTGATGATGTTTCAGCAGTTGATAAAGATGGCAATACGGTTACTGCAATCAATGATGGTCCAAACACTGCCACAAGTCCAACCACTTACTTTGGTATTGCTGAGTACGGTTCACTGGCAATTGACCAAGCCACTGATACGCCAGATAAATCCATAGTGGTAATGGGTAGTACTGACAATGAGGTTAGTAAGTTCAAATTAACCGGAACTTACGAAAGCTGGAACATTGAGAAGTTCTCAATTGTTCTTGATGACGGTGGTGGAATAGATGAGGAAGACCGAGACAACTTCAGCGCTGTTAAGATTAAATACCAGACCCAGAGTCAATGGGGAACCAGCAACTGGACCGTTACTTCGGGCAAGACGTTTGGGTCTACTGCCAGTTTAGCCTTTAGCTTCAGCGGCGACAGCAGAATGTATGTTCCGAAGAATGACAACGCCTATGTCACTGTTCTGGTCAGTATTCTTGACTACAATGGTGGTAATGGAGCCAAGTCCAAGAAACCATTCAAGATTTACGACATAGATGGTGGCACAAGCTCATTCAGTGCATACGGCGCTCAATCGGGTAAGCTTCTGAATAGTTATACCACTGACAGCGCTGCTGACACTGATTTCAACCTACACTTTGTGGCTCGTTCAAAACCGGTCTTTGCTAAAGTTGCCTGGAGCGGTGGAGAAACAGAGTTAGCAAGGTTTAGCATAACAGCTGTAGGTTGGGACGTCATCTTCAAGAACACTGACATTGATACTACTGATGGTGCCAACTTTAATGGAAGTACCACTCCAGCCAGCGCTTACTTAGAGTTTGATGTTATTGCTTCAGGAACTGACGGGGCATCAACTTCATTCTATCTCTATGATTGGAATGAGGTCGTGCTTTCCAGTGCTCCCAATGCTGGTGTTTATGACCCAGCTTGTACAGAATTTGACTCAAATGACCTCAGTTGTGTTGCCACTATTGGCTTTCACTTTGAGACAGGCAACTACACCAGAACTATTGCCAAGGATCAGACCAGAGAATTCCACATTAACATTGACGGAGCAGACATTACTGACTTCAATCACTCTGATGAGTACATCTATCTTAAATTAACCGGTGACGAAGGGGGTAACTTAGCCACTGGTAGTCCACTTGACAGAACAATAATTTATGATGATGATACTGCTGAAGAGGGTATTTCTGGCGGAGGTGATCCTGAAGAAAGGTTTATGGTTCCGGGAGATATCAAGAATATCGGTCCGTTGCCATTAATCTTCAGAACTCTTAGAGGAACTGTTACCCCAAGTTAAACTTGATTCGGACCCGAGATGCTATTCCTTGTTAGTAGTGACTCGGGATGAAACGAAAAACGCTCCACTTCGGTGGGGCGTTTTTCATTTGTATTGATTTTTGGTATAATTAATTTATATGAAGAAATTAATCTCTTTGTTAATAATCCCTTTGTTCGTTTTCCCTTTGGCTATTCCCTTAAGAGTTGTTGCCGTTGAAATTATTGATGGTGATTTAATAAAAACCGCTGATAATCCAGATGTTTATATTGTAAAGTTAATAGGCGATAAAAAATTTAAACGCCTAATTTTGAACCCGGAAATTTTCAATAAATATGGTCATTTGAAATGGGAAAACATTAAAGAAGTTAGTTCTGCTCAGCGAGACGAATACAAGACCTCTGAGCTGGTCAGGGCCGTAGGCGATGACAGGGTTTACAAATTATATCCCAGCGGTGATACGGGCGAAAAAAGATGGGTTGAAACTGCTAATGATTTTCTTGATTTGGGTTATGACTGGGACGCGATTTACACGATAAATACTTTTGAACGGGACTTTTATATTCCCGGCGAAGACTTAACAGCTCCCAAGGCGCCGAGTCAGGAGCCAGTTCAAGAACCCGAGGAGCCGGCCTCTCCTTCTCGAAATCCCATAATCATCTATGTTCCTTCTGATTATAAAACCATCCAGGCAGCTATTGATGCTGCTATTGACGGAGATACGATTTCAGTTAGTGGTGCAACCTACAATGAGAACATTACTATTAGCAAAGCCATAAAATTAATTGGCGACTTTGCCGAGTCAGTTATAATCGATGGACAGGGCAGGGGGCCAGCTGTTAGCATCACAGGGGCAAGCGATTTCTTAATCCAGCGTTTCACCATTAAAGATCAGGATGGAAAAGGAATTTATTGCTCAGGAGAAAAGTCAAGTAAAGGAGTAATCAAAAACGTTATCTTTAAAAATTCAGGCTGGGGTATTTTTGCCGAGGATAATTGCGAATTGACTATTTTAAATAATTTAATTTATAAAAATAAAAATTCAGCCAATACTGATGGTGCGGGTATTTTAATTAAGGATAGTTTTTCTTATGGAATTACTTCGGAAATAAGAAACAACACGATTGACGCTAATTTCAGTGGAATCTGGAGCGAAAACGCCAACCTGAAAGCGATGAACAATATAATTAGCAATAATACGGGCGGTTCAAGCAGTAGCGGTATTTATCATTCAGGCAGCGGGATATCAGATAATACTTTTAACGACGTTTGGAACAATGGCTTCAATTACAGCGGAACTGCAAATGTTGGAGATGGAAGTATTGCCGTTGACCCTAAATATACCCAGCCCAGTCAGGAGAATTATATTTTAAAAACAGGTACCACAGATTACTCGCCGTGTTTGGACGTGGGTCATCCTGATACTATTTATTATGACGGAACCCTAAAAGGTAATCTTTTCAGGAATGATATGGGTGCTTATGGCGGACCAGATAATCTTGGTTGGAATCCTTGATTTTTGACTGAAATTCTGTTATCCTTGAGAGTAAATGAATATCAAGAAAAAAATACTTTTTCTTGTGACCCAGTCTGAGTTTGGCGGAGCTCAGCATTTTATTTATAGGTTAGTCACTAACCTTGATTTAAACAAATACGATATTTTGATTGCCGCAGGACCGGAAGGCAATGATGCTAACGGTCTTTTATTTACCCTGAAAAAGAATGGCTTTAAAACTCATTGTTTAAAATTCTTGAGGCGCGGTATTAATCCCTTATTTGATTTTAAACTGGGATTAATTGAAATCTATATCTTGATAAAAAAAATAAAACCCGACATTTTATTTTTGTGCAGTAGTAAGGCCGGGGCGATGGGTAGCTTGGTTGGCCGTTTAGCTAAGGCGCCAAAGATTATTTATCGTCTTGGCGGCTGGACCTTTAATGACCCACATCCCTATTTATTGAAGTTTTATTATAAATTCATAGAAAAAACATCTGCACCATGGAAAGATATAATTATCAATAATGCAGAATCAGACAAACAACAGGCAATGAAACTGGGAATAAAACCCAGAAAAGAAATTCTGGTTATCCATAATGGAGTTGATATTGATGAATTAAAATTTTTTCCTCGAGAAGAAGCAAGAAAGAGATTAAATCTTGGCCAATCCGATTTCATTGCTGGCACGGTGGCTAATTTTTATCCGGCGAAAGGGTTGTCTTATTTGATCGAAGCGATAAATTTGATTCGTGATTCAGGGGCAAAATTTGTTTTAATTGGTGATGGGAACGAAAGAAAAAGAATTAAAGATTTAATTCATAAATACAAATTAGAGAAAAAAGTAGTTTTAGCGGGCGCAGTCCCCGAGTCATATAAATATCTGAAAGCCTTTGATGTTTTTGTTTTGCCCTCAATAAAAGAAGGTTTTCCTTGGACAATTTTGGAAGCCATGGCAGCTGAGGTAGCCGTTATCGCCACCTCAGTTGGAGCTATCCCAGAGGTTATAGAGGCCAATAAAAATGGGATTTTAATTGAGCTAAAAAATCCGCACGCAATAGCGGATTCGATAATGAAATTATTGAAAGATGAGAATTTCAGAAATAGGATTGCCATCGAGGGTAAAAAAACGGTCGTTGAAAAATTTAACTTAAAAAAGATGGTAAAAAAATATGAGGACTTGTTTTCTATCAATTGATGTTGAAAAAAAGGAAGAAAGTGGTTCTTTTGAAGGAGTAGAGAAATTAGATAATATCCTTGAGATTTTCAGAAAATATAAAGCCAATGCCACTTTATTTGTCACTGGTGAGATTTTGGGGAAATACCCTGAGTTGGTCAAAAAATGGAGCCAGGATTTTGAGATTGCCTGCCATGGTTATTATCACAATGCCCTCGATAAGCTTAATCTCGAGGATAGAGAGCAACAAATAAGAGATTTTGTGAAATTATACCAGGGTCTTTTTAAAATAACTCCTAAGGGCTTTAGAGCACCGAGAAACATTATAGACAATGCCCAGTTTCCGATTTTGGAGAAATACGGGTTTTTATACGATAGCAGTGTTTTTCCGCGTTATCCCTGGCCAGTTCAATGTTATGAGGGCTACAAGGGGAGAGCCCCGATTAAACCCTATTATCCGTCTCAAAGAAATTACCGAAAGAAAGGAGATATGAAAATAATCGAGATTCCAGAAAGTCCGATAACCCTGATTGGTTTGCCTCTTTTGAACGTTCCTCTTGTTGCGACCTGGTTAAGGAAATGGGGGCCGAGGGTTTATAAATTAATTTTTACCTTTATTAAACCAAGATATGTAAGCTTTAATATGCATTCCTGGGACGGAGTAAAATTCGAAGGGAAGAGTTCAAGAAACAGTGGAGAAAAATATCTAAAACAACTTGATGAAATGTTAAAATTTTTAAAGAAAATTGGTTACGAATTCAAATCAGGTGAGCAAATCGCGTCAGATGCGACAAATTTATGAAGAATTTTCTAAAAATAAATAAAAAAGAAGCAGCTGATTTTTACAATAAAGCTCTGTTTAAAACTTTTTTTCACAGCCCTGAATGGCAGGAATTTTTAGAGAAAGAATTTAAGTGGTTAAAATTTGAACATTATCTGTATAGGGATGAATTATTGTTCATTTTTGCCAGAGTTGGAGCCAAATTGATTTCTTTGCCTTTTTGCGAGTATGGTGGTCCGTTGCCCTTAAAATCAAACGCTAATCTTGAAGAATTTTCAAAAGATGCCTTAGAGGAATTCAAAAACATTAAGATTAAATTTCATCCCAAGATTAGAATTGGCGGTCAGGATTCAGGAATTCGCACTCATTGGATTGAAAACCCGAATGTATTAGATGTTGAAAAGTTATTTGTTTCTTTTCGCAAGACCTTAAGGCATTCAATCAGAGATGCCGAAAAACAACATTTGGATGTTAAAATTTGTTCTGAAAAATCGGAATTAAAGCAATTTTATAATTTATATACGGCCAATCTAAAAAGAAAAAAAACAGTTCCTTATCCTTTCTCGGTTATTGATTTTCTTTATCGAAATCCGGCTTCCGAGCTTATTCTGGCCTTACATAAGGGAAAAGTTATTTCCGGCTGTTTATTTTTACATTACCAAAAATTTATTCATTATTTTTTGAGTGCAAATGATTTTAAATACAGAAATTTGGGGGCTAATTATTTAATTTTGTGGGAGAAAATAAAAAAATCCCTGCCTACCGGCAGGCAGGCCTTGGGGGATTATGAAATTTTCGATTTGGGAGCGGCTCCTAGAAATTCTGCCTTGGAGATATTTAAATTAGGATGGCGGGGCAAAGAATATCCGATTTTACAATTAGGAATTCAGAGAAAAGATGAATCTCTACGTTCCTCAAAACTAAGAAATATCTGGAGTTTGCTGCCTAATTTCGTTATCAAAAAACTCAGTCCTTATCTGATAAAATACCGGATATAATTTTATTAATGTCTTTTTTGGTAAACCAGTTTTGCAGAGGGAAATTGATAACTCTCCGGGCGATTTCAGAGGTATTTGGGAGATTTGGAAATATTGGGTTTCGCCAGATACGGGAGCAGAAAATGTGTTTTTTTCTAAGTTTGATGAATAATTTATTGCGGTCCAAATTTTTAGGCACCAGAGCTGATAAATAGGTGAAATTATTGTCCTGTGCTTCTTGAATCTCAAACCCCAGTTTTTTAAGTTCTTGTTGAAAATATTTAGCTAAATCAATTCTTTTTTTGATTTGCTTATTGAAATTATCCAGATACCAGTTAAAAATCCTCAGAGATTGTTTTGAGGGCTGTCGGGGAGATGAAAATTCTTTAGTTGCCAAAGTTTTCTCGCTTCTTCTGAATCTTTCCGAAAGTTCAGCTAAACACGGGAAAAGTCGAAGAAACTTGATGAAATTTGATGCCTGGCTACTGAATTTATTCAGTAGCAAATTATCCGGATTTTTTCGAGAAACAAGCATTCCTCCATCGATAGTTGGACACAATTTGCTAAAACTGAGAAATGCGCAATCTCCGGAAATTTTTGAGGGGAAGATATGAGCACAATCTTCAATGATTTTTAGGTTATATTTTTGCGAAATCTCCAAAATCTTGTCTATTTTAACGGGCAATCCATAAGTGTGGCAGATTAAAATGGACTTGGTTTGAGGCGTTATTTTTTCTTCTATTTCCGATATTTTAAGGTGAAAAGTATTAAAGTCAATGTCCAGGTAAATCGGTTTAATGTTGTATTTTTTGAAAATAGGCAGAAAAATGTCACAAATATAGGCCGGAATTAGTATTTCGGAGTTTCCCAGTCCTAATTCCTTAATAGCTATTTGAAAAGCCGAACGACCAGAATCAGTAAAAATAATATGAAAATTAGGAAAAAATTTAGCCAGTTTTTCTCTTAATTCTGATTCTGAATATTTTGCAAAAAACGGTTTTAAATTAAATTTTTTAAATTGAGGATGAGTAAAATACATATATGCGTATTTTAATGCCAATTTTACACTATCCACCGGTAATCGGGGGATTTGAGGTATTTTCCCAGAATATTGCCGAAGGTATAGCCAAAACCGAGGATGTTTGGGTTATAACCAGTAAAGTTATAAATACACCAAATCAAGAAACAAAAGGCAATTTAAGAATAATTAGGACCTCACCGTTTATCTTAAGAGACCTTTCTTACAGTAAACCGTGGTTTATTGTCGGAGCCATGATTTGGATTTTCTTTAAATCACTTAGATTAATAAAAAAAGAAAAAATAAATTTAATCCATTCTCAAGGTTTTTTGAGCGGAGTTTTGGGTTATATTTTAAAAAAAATAACCAAAGTTCCTTATATTTTAACCATTCAGTCAGCTGATTTCAGTGTATATCATCCTCGTCTGAATATCAACATTATTAATATGGTTTACCAGAAAATAGAAAAGACAATTTTTAGAAACGCAAATTTCTGTCATGCCGTAAGCAGGCATCTGGAAAAACATTTTCAGAGATATGGCGTTAAAAAGACAATTGTTATTCCCGATGGCGTAAGCAGAGATAAATTTAAACCGGATTACAATAAAAACTTAACCAGAAAGGAATTGGGCTTTGATACGAAGAATCTAATTGTCTGCGTTTCCCGTTTAGAGCATAAAAACGGAACCCACGATTTAGTAGAGGCAGCCGATTATTTAAAGAAGGAAATTGATGATTTTAAGATAATAATTTGCGGCGATGGTTCGGACAAGGATAAATTGGAAAAGATGGTCGAAGAATTTAATTTGCAAGACAAAGTTTTGTTTTTGGGCGACATTCTTCATGTCGATTTGCCCAAATACGTTGCCTGTGCGGATATTTTTGTTCGTCCATCCTTGGCTGAGGGGTTTGGTATTGTTTTTTTAGAAGCAATGGCAGCCGAGGTAGCGGTTATTGGAACGCCGGTTGGCGGCATCCCCGATTTTCTTAAAAATAGAGAAAATGGTTTATTTTGTGAGCCGGACAATCCCAAAGACATAGCTGAAAAAATAAATATTTTAATTAAGGACAAGGAATTAAGAAATAAATTGGTTAAAAATGCCAAACAGATGATTTTGGAGAAATATAATTGGGAAAGAATAAGTGAGCGATTAAGGGAAGTTTATAAAAGAATTTTAAAAAAATGAAAATCGTTATCGCATCTGGAATATATCCGCCGGATATCGGCGGGCCAGCCACTTACTCGCAATTAATTGCGAGAGAGTTTAATAAACCAGGCATTGATACAAGGGTAATTTGTTATAGCGATAAAAAGGGTAATGATGTAGTTAGAATTTTGAGAAAGAGGAATGTATTGATTCGTTATTGGCTTTATTTTTGGAATCTGCTGAAATTAGCCAAAAACGCTGATGTTATTTATGCCCAGGGACCTCTGTCGGCAGGATTGCCAGCAATGTGGGTCAGTAAAATTTTAAGAAAAAAATTCGTAATTAAAATAGTAGGAGATTATACTTGGGAGCAGGGGGTTAATCAATTCGGCATAAAAGATTTGATTGAGGAATTTCAAAAGAAAAAATATAATCAGAAAGTAGAATGGATAAGAAAAATTCAAAAAAAGGTAGTAAAATCAGCCGATAAGATAATTGTTCCGAGTGAGTTTTTGAAGAAAATAGTTATGGGGTGGGGAGTTGATGAAGTTAAGATCGAGGTAATTTATAATTCTTTTTCGGGGATACCAGATACAAACTACCCGCTTCGTCAAGGATTCAGCGAGGCGAGCCAAATACAAAATACTGATTTGGGTGGTGATGTAATTATTTCGGCAGGCCGGCCAGAGCCATGGAAAGGATTTGATACCTTAAAAGAGATAATGCCAGATTTGTTAAAAGAAAACCCCAGATTTAAATTGATTATAGTCACCAAAATGCCTCATGATGAATTAATGGGATATTTTAAAGCAAGCAAGATATTTGTTTTGAATTCCGGCTACGAGGGTTTTTCTCATATTATTTTAGAGGCGATGGCTTGTGGCTTGCCGGTAATTACAACCAATGTTTGCGGAAATCCAGAAATTATAAAAAACGGGGAAAACGGATTATTGGTTGAATATAATAATAAAAACCAGATAAAAGAGGCGATTTTAAAATTATGGCGAGATAAAGAATTACAAAAGAAATTTATTGAAAACGGATATAAAACATTAGAAAAATTTAGCTTAGAAGATATGCTTAATAAAACATTAAAAATATTAAAAATATGAAGTTATTAATGATTGCAGTTGGTAGGATATCTGCCCAGGGCAAAAAGGGACCTCTTTATTATATGTTGGAAGAATTTTCGAAATATTGGGAACGTATTGATGTTATTTGTCCAAGAATAGAGCAAGGAACTTATAATATTCATGGCAATGTATATATTCACGGCTTTCCTAAATTAATGCAGCGACAGCCTTGGTTTATATTTAAAAAAGGTCTGGAGATTTACGAAAAAGAGAAATTTGATTTATTTACTATTCATAATGACCCTCCTTTTTATAATGATATTGGAGGGTACTGGTTGCACAGGAGAACAAAAGTTCCTTATGTTTTGGAGGTGATGCATATTACTGGCCATCCCAAAACAGCAAGTTTTAAGGAATGGTTTTATAAAATATTAGAAAGATTATTTGTTAAGTTTTTTGCTAAAAAAGCCAAAGCAGTTAGAGTCATTAACAAAAAACAAACAGGAGAATTTTTGAAAGAATCAGAAGTAGATGAAAAGAAATTAAAATATATTCCGGCTTTTTATATTGATTTTGATATTTTTAAACCCCTGAATTTGAATAAGAAGTATGATTTAGTATTTTCGGGGAGGTTGGTCAAAAATAAGGGGATAATGCTATTACTTTCGGCAATAAAGAAATCCAAAATCCAGAACCCGAATATTAAACTTATTATTGTTGGCGAGGGCCCCTTAAAACCCAGGATAGAAAAATATATTAGAAAAAATAATCTACGAGATAACATTCGATTTTCCGGTTGGCTGCCGACAACGGAGGATGTAGCTAAAATTTATAGTCAGTCAAAAATAATGGTAATGCCGTCATTTAACGAAGGAGGTCCGAGAGTTAATTTGGAGGCGATGGCTTGTAGAGTGCCGGTGGTTACAACCAGAGTTGGAATAATGCTGGATATAATCAGAGATGGCGAAAATGGATTATTTATTGATTGGGATGCAAAAAATATTGCTGAAAAAGTCAATTTATTATTGAAAAATGGAGAATTAAGAAACAAAATTGCTGAAAATGGTTATAAAACCATTCAGCAATTTGAAAGGAAAAAAGCAATTAAAAATTATGCGGAATTCTATCAAAATTTGTTACATAATTCCCGAATATAACGAAGAAACCGATTCTCATTTCTATCATCATTACG
>Ga0172362_10003454_pt1 | contig 13645 bp, 9 predicted proteins | sample LakKivs1_kivu2a2_FD_114534 | JGI IMG/M metagenome (GOLD analysis project Ga0172362, IMG submission 114534) | Sediment microbial communities from Lake Kivu, Rwanda - Sediment s1_kivu2a2 | ecosystem: Environmental > Aquatic > Freshwater > Lake > Sediment | place: Rwanda: Western Province, Lake...
CAATGATGAGAATCAGGACCCAAATCGCCGTCTCCCAGTTGAGGGTAAAGACCTCCGACACTGGCGTCTCGAGAGATACTGGGCGACGAGTGCGACCTCTTGGCATGATGTTTCCTCTATCGTCTTACCCGCGGAAGCGGCCGCTGACGTACTCGGCCGCGTTCGACAACCGTGAACTCTCCCTGCAATGACAGGCTACTTATGGCCACGAGTTTGAGCAAATGCTCCGCTGGTTCTTCCGGTGTTGCCGGGGCAAAGCAAAAGTAGACTACACCTGTCGGAACTGACAATCTGCGCCGATGGATCAATTCTCCGTAGTCTCGGTCGAAAGTGAGCGCGATGCGATGTTCGCTAGCCGCGCGAGAACCTCCCGATCTTTAACACCCGGTGAATCCTCGATAACGGCCTCAATATCGTGGCCAGCCTCTCGTAAGCGGTGCACACTTCTCAAGGGGAAGTTCTCGTTGGCCAGAAAGCGCATCATGTGGCTCCAGCCGGCACAGCGTACAAGGCCTCTTCGCGCATGCACTCAGCAGCGAAAGCAAACACAGCTTGCAGGGCCTCAGGTGTGAGTGTCGGGTAGTTCTCCAACACTTGCTCCTCTGTCCATCCTGCTGCGAAGAGCCCGAGAATGAAGTCCACAGCTAGTCGCGTGCCTTTGACTACCGGCTTCCCCAGAAGAATTTCTGGGTCTGAGTGAATATAGAATCCCCAATCCATCTTTCTCCTCCAAGTACCCCTACAATAATCTGCTCAAAGCACTCTCTCCAAATTGAGGGACAGGACCTCAGAAAGTGGCCTCTCCAGAGATTCCGAACGATGAGTGCGAGCTCTTGGCATGGTGTTTCCTCTATCGTTTCCGACATAAGCGTACATGCCGTGTTGGGGGATTGTTCGCCGTTGGGTCTCACCAGTATCCTTTTCGAAGGAAGTCTTCATATTGCTCCGCATCTTCTATATGTTTTGCCCGTTCTTCAATTCCCAATTGATTCCGTTCGGTTTGCACTTCGAAGAGATTGTCCCGAAGTCTAGCCAATCTATTCTCATAATGCACCCTGTTTTTGTTGATACGAGGATTACAGATGAGTCCACCACCTGCTTTAAGAAGTAAGAAAAGTAAGTAAGGAATTAGCAAAACCCCACCCAAGCTAACAATTATGGAACCGAGGATATCCTCGTAAAATTTTCCACCAACGATAAGAAAACCAGCAATAATACCCGATACTACAAGTGCAACAACAATCGCTGAAGAACATAGGTCTACCCTAAAACCTAGTCTTTTGTTGAGTTTCTCTTCTTTTTCGTCACGCTCTCTTTCCACATTCAGAATCTGATTGGAAAGATATTCTACCGAGGCGTCTACAGCCATTTTCTGAGCAACCCTCGCCTTACAAGTTGCATCCCAGCAGTCGAACAAACTTGCTCTTCTCAAAAACTCCCTGGCCTCATTCACTTTGCCCTTAGCTCCTCTGAATTCGTTAGTCGCCTTGCTGAACTCGCCATGAATAGAGAGACCATATGATTCAGCATCCGAAATCAGCTTTTGCGCTCTATATATTTCACTTCTTGCTTGATCCTGAGCCGCATTTTGTGAATCTTGAAAGAATGATCGCAATTGTTCTCTCATTACATCGAAATCCTTCTCTGAATCCGCTTTCAAGCAGTAATACCTATCACCTGCGATGGCTTTTCGAAGGAACTCCATTGCCTCATCATATTTGCCAAGACTGGCACAGTATTGAGCGTGCTGGTAGTGAGCTTCATAAAGGTTTGGAGATAATTCTATTGCTTTTGAGGTTGCTTCGTAAGCTTTTTGGGAATTGCCTTGAAGGTAGTTTATCAAGCCTATGTGGAGAAGAGCCAAACTGGCATGATATGGGGATTCAGGAGTAGCGTACTTTGCAGCTTTTTCATAGTATTCTAAGGCTCTCTCTGAATCCTTTTTGTGAAACAGGTAAATATCTCCCAAGCTTTGATGGATAGTGAAATCATATCGATTCTTCCTTTCTGATTCCAGAAAATCCTCAAGCGCATCATCAATCCAGCCATTCCTATAAGCATATTCTGCCCTTTTCCTTAACTCTTTTGATTGAGTGTCTAGTGGTGCTTGCAACACCCTTAAAATCTCTTCGAGTACGGTCCTCTGCTGTTCCAATTGCCAGACCACTTCTGAGAGCCCCCACTCAAATGCGGAGGCAAGGCTTTCAAGCCCATCAGCAATTCTATCAAGTCCAAAACCAACTTTGTCTATTCCGCTTGTTATGCGGTCTTGGCTGACAATAATGCGATCTGCTGCCTCAAGTTGAGCGCTTACGATCTTATCTGTCTGCTCAGATATAAACTCAGCGACAGTTCTTCTGTCAGTTGTAGCTATCCACTGCCTGGGGTGTGTAATCTCCCAATCCTCAAACCTTCTTTCAAAAGATATCAAAGCTCTGCTAGACATAGTCATCCTCCACAACCTCTGAAGGAATCCAAAGCGTGGGTCAGGAAACAGCGAATGTCGCCTAGTCGTACCCAAAAGATCACCCTCTCATCCTGCACGGGAGTTGAGGCCTGTCGCCGCAGCAGCCACTTCCCCCCAATCGGTACCACGGAGGGTGGCTGGGTTCGACCAGCTTCGCAGCAGGTAGTCCTGTCCTCCACACGATTCTATCCCCCTATGGCCTGCACGGCAGAATATTGAGGCACAGAGAGGTATCGCTCCGGCCGATGCCGATGATACTCACCCAGGAAGTGATCAAGTCGTTCAGAAACATCGGCGGAGATGTAAGCCTCGTGACATTGCTGACATACGTCAGCCGGGACATCTCTGATGACAAGCAACTCTTCACCACGCCAGATTTCCAATGTGGTCTTGCCGGCCTTCAATTCACCACCGCATAGGTCACACCGGTCAACTGTTTCGTTCATTTTCTCACCTTTACTGGGCGGCTGGGACATATTCTGTCTCCATAGCAAAATACTGCGCATCCATCCAGAGAAAGGGCGAATTTCGCCTAACCGTCTCCCTGCCGCACCCAGAGGATCACCCTCTCCTCCTGAAGAGGAGTTGAGGCCTGGCGGCGCAACAGCCACTTTCCCCAATCGGCTCCGCGAAGCATGCCCGGGTTCCACCAGCTTCGCAGCAGGTAGTCCTGGCCTCCGTAGGCACCGCCCAGCGGAGGGCTCTCGGCCGTAAGGGGCGCGATCACTGCGGTGCTGTCCACCGTCGGGGCCAGCGAGTCCACTACCTTCAGGTTAGGGTAGTCGCGCAGGTACCAGGCCAGGGGGAGGGCTAAATCACGATGCAGGGCGATGTCCACCGCCTGCTCATCAATGGCCCGCTGGGCAGAGAGCCGAGCCACATCGCTCAGAAGGGTGCGAATCTGGAGTGAGATGGGCGCCGCCATGGCCAGCTCATGGGGGTCGCCCAGGTGGACGAAGTTGAGGTGGATGCCAGCGGACAGGGTGGCGAGACTGGTAACCAGAACCAGGAAAAGGCCCGCTCCCCGGCAGGCGGCCTCCCGCCCCAGCCAGTAGGCGATGGAGGCGAAGAGGCCGAGGATGAGCAGCATCACCACGCCAAGGACCTGCAAGTAGGCGGCCTTGTCGCTCAGGCTGAAGAAGCTCAGTTGCAGGACAGCATAGATCGTCAGCCCGCAGGCCAGAGCGACGAAAAACCCCTCCTGGCCCCAAGTGGCCTCCCTCACCCACTCCGGCAGGCGTTGACCCAGGAAGCGGCCGGCGAGGAGCGCCAGGGGCAGGATGACCAACAAGGCGTCGTCTGCTCCTCGCGCTGCCTTCAGAGTGGTCAGCACCAGCGCAGCCAGGGCCCAGTAGCCCAGAAATAGGCCCAGAAGGTCTCGCTCGCGCCAGGCCAGAACCAGCCCTGCCAGTCCGAAGATGAGGAGCAGGGGGTCGTAAAGGGGCAGCAGGGCCAGATATTGGGGCCAGGGCAGGCCATCGGTGGCGACGACGAACCCTCGTCCCCAGGCGGGGAGCTGGTCCAGCAGCGCCTGCAAGCCGCCCGGGTTAAGGAGGAAGCAGGTACTTGTGAGTCCTATGATCAGAGCGAGTGGTAGTCCCCAGTCTTCAGTCCTAAGTCTTAGATCGGCAATTTGACTTCGGACTGCGGACTTTAGACTGTGGACTATGGACTGCGGACTGCGGACTAATTCGTCTAAACCCAGCCGACGGTGAATCAGAGCCAGGAACAGGCCGAAAGAGGCCAGAATCAGGAGCACAGTGTAGGCCCCTGAGCCGGCCAGCAGCAGCCCGGCCAATCCGCCGGCGGCCAGATGAATCGCCCAGGATCGTCGGTCCTCAACCCAGCGAGCCAAGCCGATGAGGAGAAGCAGCGCACTCGCCGCCACCGCCGTCGCCCCGCTCAGGTAGCGTCCGTTGAAGAGGGTGAGGGGGGACAGGGCCAGTAGTACGGCGGCAGCCAATGCACCCTCGCGGCCCAGCCAGCGTCGCAATCCATAGGGCAGCAGCACCAGCGAAGTCCCCAACAGCGCCGACAGCAGGCGGGCGGTGACATCGTTGGCCCCCAGGAGGGCGAAGAGGACGAGATTGGCGGAGAGAAGGAGGGGGCTGCAGCCTGCTGTCTCTGCGGGCTGGCCTTGAAGCAATTGCCAGGCAGCCAGGGCTTCACGGGCCTCCTCGGTCTGCATGGGGCGCCGGCCCAGGGCATAGAGCCGCAGCACTAGTGCCAACAGTCCCAGGCCGAGGTACAGCGCCCGCTCCACGGTTAGCCAGGAATGGACAGTTTTTCCCTCTGGTGAGAGCATTTCCACACCCATAGGTCACGGACGGCAGCGATAAATGGTCACGCCGCCCTGCTGGAACACGGGGGCCATGAAGCGCTCGAACTTGGCCAACCCGGCCGAACCAAATGTCTGTCGCTCCAGATCCCCAACGTAGACGTAGGTTATATCATATTTCTTCAGTAGGGTCAAGGCTTGCTCCACATCGCGGGTGGTGTACAGGGTGCGGATGTCCGGCTCGCGGCGGCCAGGCTCTTCGTAGTTGCCCCGCCACTGGAGCTCGTGGCCGCCCCAGCCCAGCACCGTGGGCAGGCCGGTGTGGGTCGAGATACGGGCAGCGTAGGTGTAGGAACCGCCATTGGCCTCCAGGATGACTGGCACGCCGCTGACGTGGGCATTGAGCCACTGGATAGCGGCATAGTCATCGGGATGGGAACGGGCCAGGTGAGCGGTGCCATCCAGTGTGGGCTGGCCGCGGAACCCACCCGCTTTGCTGCAGAAGGCCGTGAGGGGGTAGATCAGACCAGCGGCCAGCACCAGGGCGAAAACTCCGACGAAGAGGCCACGTCCCAGCCCCCTGGATCGCTGCGAGATGGCACACACCCCATAGGCTCCCGCTACCCCAAAGCAGGCCCAGGCCTGGTAATAGAACTTGAACACCGTGTTCATCCGCGTGCCGAAGGTGTCTTTCAGATACACGAACTCCACGCTCACGGTCAGGGCCAGCCCCACCAGGAAAAGGAGCAGGGTGAAAAGGGTAGAGGTGGGCAGTTCTTCCGAGGCCCCTCGCAGCCGCCGCCAACCCACGAAGAGGCCCCCGGCCAAAAGCACGGTCAGCATCACTGGCAGCCAGCGCCCCAGCAGCGCGCAGAACCCTATCGCCCCCAGCGCGCCCAGCCCGATGACCCACTCCCATCGCTCTCCCTTTTGCCTCCACACAGCCCCCAGTTCCACCAGCAGGAAGCCGATGATGATCGCCAGAAAGGGGCCGAACATGATTCCATACTGATGGAGCTTGGTGCGGTTGTAGATGACAGGCAGGATGCCCCCCACCTGTGACTGGAAGCTCAGGTAGAAGGGCAGGTAGGCCACCACTCCGATTAGAAACAGCTCGATTGCTGTGGAAATAACTTCCTTCAGCCACTCGCGGGTCGGACCTGAGTGACAGGCCAGTTGGCCTAGTGCGTAGGCCACTGCTGCGATCCCCAGGGCCAAAGGGAAGTCCCAGGTGTTGAGGAACCCCAACCCGCCGAGCAGCAGGGCCACGAGGGCCAGTCGTGGCTCCCTCAGGGGGCGCTGGTCGCACAGGAGTTGCAGCGCCAGGGCGAAGGCCAAAAGCAGGAAGGGCAGGGCCAGCACGTGGGGGTGCATGTCGCCCAGGAGGAAGGAGAAGGCCGGGAACTCGTCAATCACCTCCTGATCCTGGCCCAGGAGCGTGCGGTCGTGGATCACCCGGGAGGCGCGCCACCACCACCAGGTGTCGGTGGGGTACCAAGTCAGGCTTCGAGGGGCTTCAGCCAGGTTCTTGACATCTACCCACCACCAGAAGGCCTCCGACCCGATCCCGTTGGCGTGCAGCACCTCCAGAAACCCCTCTAAGTTTCCCATGATTGCCGTCAGCACCGCCCCCAGCAATCCGTATCTAACACCTGCCCTTGAACTTGCAACTTGTAACTTGCAACTTGCAACTAAGTTGTACCCCAGGCTGAAAGCTCCTGTGACCGTCCAGGCGAACATCGTGGCCTGCATGAGGTTGAAGGTGATGCTGGAGGGCAGGGCGGAGAGACGGGTCAGGAGGGCCATCATGAGGTAGCCGAAGTAGTAGTAGCTGATGGCGAAGCCAGAGAGCCAGGGGTCGTGGGGAGGGAAGGCATCGCTGCGCAGGATGGCGTTGAGGAAGGCCAGCTCCATCGGCTTCTCCGTGGCGGTGATCTCCGGATTGTAGGCCCGGAAGAGGGCGAAGCCGAAAAGGGCCAGTCCAAAGAGGGCCTCGTTGACCAGGATCAACCGGCGGTTTTGGATCAGCCAATCGCGTAGGGGCAAGGCTTGCCCCTGCCCTTGGGCAGACGCAAGGTCTGCCCTTACCCCTACATTCCGCCGGTAAAACCACCATCCCCCTGCCCCCACCAGCAGCACGCAGCCGAAGATCCCTCCCCACCGGTTGCGCAGGAACCCCAGTGTGGTGAACAGCCACAGGGTATAGCTGGTGCCCAGGAGCCCCAGCGGCTTGGCAAATCCGTACCCCCGATCCGGCAGGCGGTCAAAGAGCCGGTAGGCCAGAGGCAGAGCCACGAGGCCCAGTATTTGGATGGTCAACCACCAATGCAGTGCAGCGAACATGAACAACGGACTCCAGAATTATCAGTTACAAGTTACAGGTTACAAGTGGAACTTTCAACTTGCAACCTTCAACTTTCAACTTTGTAGATCACCACCCCTGGATTTCGATACACCTCCTGCAGGAACCCCTCCTCCGCCCAACGCTCGAACTTGGTCAGGCCGTCAGCGGGGTAGACGGCACGCTCCAACTCGCCCAGGTAGACATACTTCACCTGGAAGCGGCGCAGGAGCTGCTGAGCACGGATAAGATCGCCAGTGGAGTATATCTCCTCGACTTCCCTTACCCGTCTGGTCACCTCATCGCCAGCGATGTGGCCCCGCTGCTGACGCTGGTGCCAATTCCAGCCCACAACGGTCGGCAGCCCGGTGTAGATCGAGACCCGGTTGCCCCAGCGATACTCAGGGACATTGGCTTCCAGCACCACCGGTGAACCTGGGATATTCTCCAGCATCCAGCGCATCGCCTGGCGGTCCCATTCCAGTTTGAGGGTGGACTCTTCCTCCTGATAGACTGCCGTCTGCATGTAGGCCATGCCGTCCAGTGTAGGACCGATGGCGCGGTCGAAGCGGTCGTTGATCTTGGCCTGGGCTGCCAGCGGGGGGTAGAGCAAACAGCCAGCCAGGAGCAAGGCGAAAGCTGCCCGCCACCAGGGCCAGCCCGCTGCCCAGCGGCGCAGCCGGGGCACGATCCAGGCCAGCGCCGCTGCCGCCGCCAGGGCCCACAGCGCCCAGGCCTGAAGGTAGAACTTAAACACGGTGTTCATGCGGCCGATATCGCCTTTCAGCACCATCACCTCCACCCCCAGCGTCAGCCCCCAGGCCAGGAGGAGGGCGAAGAGAAGGAAGCGGCGAGCGGCGGATTGTTGGGGCCGACAGAAGAGGAGCAGCACGCCCAGGGTGACCAGCGGCAGGCTCAGGGCAAAGACCCACAGGCCGAAGAAGCCCAGCACCATCGAGAGGCACAACACCACGACCAGGCCCCACAGTCCCAGCTGATACCCGAAGGATCGGTCTTTAACCAGCACCCCGTACAGGTGCGCCAGCCTCGGCAGCCGATCCCAGCGCGCCAGGATCAGCCGCAGCAGGTGCACTAATCCATCCCTCCGCTCCCGCCGCAAAAGCTCTACCAGCAGGAAGGTGATCAGCACGAACAGGAAAAAGCCGTGCATGATCAGGTAATCCTCCAGGCGGGTCAAAGAACCCCCCCACCGCCCGAAGGAGGTGTAGCCCGGGGCGTAGTGAGCGTGGTAAGGCAGAAAGGCCCCGTAGCTCACCCCGATCAACACTAAGGCCCGCCAGCCGAAAGCGGATAGCATGGACCGATCTAAGCGGGAAGTAGACGTGTACAGGCCGATGGCCAGGGCCACCAGCATCACGAGCATGTACGTGGGGTAATCCCAGGTGTTGGTGACCCACAGCGCGCCCACGCAGAGCCCCATGAGAGCGGTGCGAATCAGACCACTCGGAGTCACGTGATAAGCGGGGCGTGTTGACTCGCTGCTCCACTGGCGCATCCAGCCGATGGCCAGGGCCACGGCCAGCAGCGCGAAGGGCAGGGCGATGAGATGGGCGTGGAGGTCGCCATACAGGAAGGTGAAGAAGGGGAACTCGTTGATAGGGCCCACCTCACCAGGACCCGGAGCGATGGCTCGGGTGGCGTTCCAGTACCACCACTCAGTGCGCACCGGCAGGGGCTGCCCCTCGAAGATCACCCGATACAGTCCCGCCAAGCCGTTGACCAGCATCGCCAGGCCGGGGATGGTGCTGACGAAGTTCAGGGGGCTCAGTTCGTGCAGCGCCCGCTCCAGCAGCCGAACCTCCCCCAGGTTGCCGATCACCCCCAGAAAGAGCACCCCCAAAAGCCCATAGCCCACCGCTCGAGGGGAAAGGGCCTGCCCTCTGGATAGCACCAGGTGGTAGACCGCCGAAAAAGCTCCCAATGCGGCCAGGGCGTAGAAGAGGGGCACTGCCAGATTGTAGGCCACCCAGGGCACGATCCCCGTCAGCTTGATAAGCGTGGCGGCGATCACCTGACCGAAGTAATAGTAGTTGATATAACCGCCAGCATACCAGGGGTCGTAGGGCGGGAAGTAGGGACTCTTGATCACGGCGTTCAGATAGGCGAAGTCCATGGGCTTCTCTCCGCCGGTGACCGGATGCCACAGGTCAGGGTTGCCCATGCGGATGAACAGGAAAAAGACGAAAGCTGCCAGGAAGAGGGCCTCGCCCACCAACAGTAGGGGCCAGCGCTCACGCAGGAAGCTCTGCATCCCCCGCCATTGCCGCCAGGCCAGGACAGCTCCCAGGAGGAACAACCCCAACAATGAAAGAGCGATTTCGGTCCGGCTGTAGGAGCCTATCCGAAGGCTGGCCGCCAGCCAACTGATCCACGCCAAGAGCAGGACGCCCAGAGACTTGGAGAGCAGGTACCCCCGATCAGCCAGGGAGGGCAGGAGCCAGTAGGCCAGAGGAAAGGCGGCCAAGCCGATGAGCTCCACGGCCAGGAGCCAGGCCACCACTGGCAACCGATTAGCCAGGTCACGGGGGTGGAACATCGCCGACCAGGTGCCCGATCGAGCGTAGAGCTCCCGGTCGCTGGGGGAGAGCATCAGTCCGCTCTTGGCCCGGGTGGCTTCAATGGGTTTCAGGCGCTGGATGGACTCCCAGTCCATGTTGCCCAACAACCCCCGAGCCCGCTCCTTAGAGAATCCCTCCGTCTTGCGGAAGATGTGCACCTGGGGGTGGTCGTAGACGGTGAAGGCCTCGTCAGACCCCTCGTCATTGAACTTAAGAGGCCCCAGGTTGGGGAAGGAGGTAATCTTGGCCGCCAGCTCAAAGCCCAACTCGCCATTGAATAGCAGCCGGTAGTACTCCGTTGCCATGGGGTAGCGCATGGGCAGCCGTGGGATGGAGCCGAAGAGCCGGTTGGAGGAGAGGAAGATGTAGTCAATGCGCTCCAGTTGGTCCAGGACCTTCTCCAGCTTTTCCGGCGTATCCTCGTCGTACATGGTCATCTGTTCCTCGACCGGGTAGTACTGCTGTTTGTTCTTGTCGGGGAAACTGAGGGGCAGTGCGTCGTCCCAGTGCTCGTTGGCAATGACCGAGCCGCGCGGGACGTGCTCATATATCCAGTAGGAAGCCTGTATCCGCGAGTGGGGCCGGGTGTAGATGCGGGTGAAAGCGAAGGCCCATAAAAGTGTACTAACCAGAACCGTGATCAGCAGGACCAGGCCCATGATCTTGAAAAGTGTTGAAAGTTGCAAGTTGAAAGTTGAAAGTTTCCACTTGCAACTTCTAATTTGTAACCTGTAACTTGCAACTCGACCGAGAAAGTAAGCGCCGAGAAGGATGAAGAATGGGTAGATGGGCAGCAGGTATCGTACGCTCTTGACGAACTGGCTGCCCTGATAGAGAAAGAGGATCGTCACCCAGGTCCAGGGCAGCAGGTGCTCGATCCTGCGTCGCTTCAGCAACTCCCACAGCGCCAGCCCCCAGCCGCACCAGACGGTGATCCCCAGCGGAAGGCCCATCCCCCACAGGACCATGTTCTTGCCGGGGAAGAGGAGGGGGATGCGGTTGGTCCACTGGTGGCTGGGAGGGTAATCAACGGAGCCATTCATCATCCCCTGCACGGCCTTCATATTGTCCAGCCACTTGGCCAAGGGGGTGAAGTTCAGAATACTGGGCCCTTCAAAGGCGTAGGGGAGGAAAACGCGGATGGTCAGTGCCCCTAGCAGGCCCCCTACGAGTAGCCGCACGATCAGTCGCTCCCCCAAACCATTGCGATTCCCGGCCTGAATCGCCCGCCAGATGTGAAGCCCCACGGCCAGGGCCAGGATGATCCCCAGCGTGTAGGAGCTGATCTTGCAGGCGATGGCCAGCCCCATGGCTGTCCCCGCCAGAGCGTAGTCGGTCCATTCGCCACGCTGCGCGACCAGAATGATGGCATAAAGGGAAACACAGGTAAAGAAGGTCGTGAAGCTTTCCACGGTGAAGAAGTGCGCGCTCTGGATGTGGAGCACCGTCACAGACAGAAGGGCAGAGGCCAGGAGTCCCACCCGACGGGAGTAGAGCCTCGCGCCGATCAGGAAGATCATCAGCACACTGCCCAGGTCGAAGAGCGCTGACAGCGCCCGTCCCACCAGGTGCACGTGCCAGTAATCGGTCATGTTCACCTGCAGGGAGACCCATTTGACGAGGAAGAGAGGTAATGTGCCATAGACGAAGAAATCGTAGCCCCTGTTGTAGGGGTTCAGTGGTGAGACAGCGGAGTTGAAGTACTCGCCGGTGTTCCTGGGCCACTCCAGTGCCGCCTCCACCATGGTCAAGAAGCGCTCATCGGGGTGGAGGTGAAAATCGTTGTCCCAGGTGAAGATGCCTATCCCCCGGAAGTAGGCTCCCACCAGGAGGATGGCGATGAGGGCCAGGGTCACGGCCGAGCCTGAAAGGCCCTGGCGCAGGGCCAGGACTGAGGGTTTCTGCCGGTGTATTAGGAGGTCAATGGATTCACTCACGATATGCTTCCCTTTGCTTTTTGGTGCTCAGCAGCTATTTGACAAGTTTGCGAAAGTGTGGTATAATTGTTGATGTTAGCTAATTCCTATACCATAGACAAGGATAAGAGATGAGCATGAAATTTATCCTTTCGACCGAGGCCCAGAACCATTTTGGCCAGTTGCTGGACGATGTGTCCAGTCGGGGTACCCGCTACGTGATCAAACGTTTTGACACCCCCAAGGCGGCCATTATTCCTTTGGAGGATTTGGAAACTCTCCTTTCATCTGAGGCACAGGGAGAGGAATATCTTCACATTCTCCGGGAAAGCTGCGCCGAGTACTCCCTCGGTGAAGCGATGCAGATTGAGACCACGTTGGGAGAGGAGAAGGCGTGAATACCAGAACCCGCTGGCTTACGCAACCGACTTTAGCTCTCTTCGATGTCCCGGTCTTCCCCGCGACGCGCTACCAAGGCAGCAAACTCAAGCTCGTGAACTGGATATGGGACAATATCCAAGGACTGGAATTCGATACTGCTTTGGATGCCTTTGGTGGGACCGGCTGTGTCAGTCACATGCTAAAGGGCAAGGGCAAGCAGGTCACTTACAATGACCTATTGAAGTTCAATTACTACATTGGCCTGGCCCTGGTCGAAAACGATGAAACCCGCCTATCCGAGGAGGAAGTGGATTGGCTGCTCGCTCGTCACGATGATTTTGAGTATCCCACTTTCATTCAGGACACCTTCCAGGGCATCTACTTCACCGACGAGGAAAATCGCTGGTTGGATATGGTTGTGAGCAATATCTGGCGGCTAGAGAACCCCTACAAACAAGCGCTTGCTTTTTTCGCCCTCTTCCAGGCCTGCATTATCAAGCGGCCCTTTAATCTCTTTCACCGTAAGAATCTGTATCTGCGCCTATCCGATGTGGAGCGCAGCTTTGGGAACAAGACAACCTGGGATACGCCCTTTGAAACCTGGTTTCGGCAATTCATCGCCGAGGCCAATGGCGCGGTTCTCTCTAATGGTCGGCCCAATCGGGCACTGAACTGCGACGCCTTTGAGATCCCCGGCCAATATGACCTGATCTACATTGATACACCCTACATCTCGGCCGATGGATCGCCGACGGACTACTTGGGCTACTATCACTTCCTGGAGGGCCTGGCCGACTATGATCACTGGAAAGATCGCATTGACTACCGGAGTAAACACCGAAGAATGAAGAACGACCGGTCGGTGTGGACGGACAAGCATCGAATCCACGAGGCCTTTGATGGGCTATTCCAAAAGTTTCAGGAGAGCATCTTGGTGGTCTCCTATCGGAAGAGAGGCATCCCGTCGGTTGATGAGATGCTGGGCTTACTGAGAAAGTACAAAGGCAATGTAGTAGACTTAAATGGTCGTAACTATCAATACGTGCTGAGCAAGCAAGAGGCCACAGAATTGCTCTTCATCGCTCAATAGTTGCGCCAGTATTCCAGAAACTCTTCCTCGGATGAGAACTCACCACGCCCAGCTTTCAAGTCCTCGATGTTGGTGATGGAGCGCATGTGTTTGATTGTGCCACTCCCCGTCTGACGCGAGGCGATGCGCCATTTCTCCTGTACGATGAGATCGATATCCGTGATGCGAAAGCTCTCCTCGGCAACGCCGCCTGCTTCCCGCTGGTACGTCTCATAGTCATAGCACAGACCCACAATCCAATGTTGGGAGTAATCTCCGTAGGGGTACAGAATGGTGCCCACCTTCCTGTCTGGTGTGCGAAAGTAGCCCAGATAGGTCCCCAGGGTGAAGCCCCGAATCCGATTGGCGCTCTCCTTACGGGAGGTCTTCACGTCAATGGCGATCTTGCCCTCAAAATCAGGAATGTCCAGCAGAGTGATGTCGGGATATTCCCTTCCCCCTCCACGCTCGAATCCACAGCCATAATTCTCCGCTAGGGGCTTGATCCGCTCGACAACCAACTTCTCAAAGATCGCGGAGATAGCACGGCTCTCCGCAGGCACATCAACCACCCTGTGATCTTCCAGAAGCAGGCCTACGACATTCCAATGAAA
>Ga0172362_10003456_pt1 | contig 13644 bp, 15 predicted proteins | sample LakKivs1_kivu2a2_FD_114534 | JGI IMG/M metagenome (GOLD analysis project Ga0172362, IMG submission 114534) | Sediment microbial communities from Lake Kivu, Rwanda - Sediment s1_kivu2a2 | ecosystem: Environmental > Aquatic > Freshwater > Lake > Sediment | place: Rwanda: Western Province, Lake...
ACTTCGCCCCGTTCCTCGCCGTCCTCGCTGAAGGCAACCATGCCAGGATGGAAATCCGAATGGGCATGGAGAAACTCGTCTCTACGAGTCATGATTCGCTCCTGCTTCGTCAGTGTAGTCAATTGCTATGGCTCATTTCGGCTCTGTCGTTAGAGCATCTTTCTCCTCTACGACAAGCTCTTCTTCCGGGTCTCGGGAGGACTGGTGGGGGATTTCCTCGGATCGGCCGTGCCATTCGCCTATCGGACCCCAAGCATCCGCGGGATCTGGCGCGGTTCGTCGGTAGTGTACCCGTGAGGGCATATCTTCATATCGAGGGCATGGGGCTCCCCAACGCGAGGCAACCACGCGTCGGGGCCCCCCCTCCCGCCCACGAATCGCGGGCCGGATGTCCGCTAAGGCCAGGGCCAGTGCTCCGAGGAGGTTCGGGCCGAACTCATGATCTCCGCAATCTGCCGGACTACCTCCGGATGCCCGTCGGCGATGTTCCGTTCCTCCCCCAAGTCATCCTGCAGGTTGTACAGTTCGATCGGCCCGCTCGGGTCCTTGGCCACGTTGAGCCGGACACCCTTCCAGTCGCCCAGGCGGACGGCCTGCTTCTTGCCCTGCTCGTGAAACTCCCAGTAGAGATATTCGTGCTTCTGCTGTTTCTCGGACTGTCCCAGGAGGGTCGGCAGGTAGGAGATCCCGTCGACTCCTTGCAGGGCCGGGACGCCCGCCAGCTCGCAGCAGGTGGGCAGGAAATCCCAGAAGGCGGACACATGATCCGATCCGCTGCCCGCGGCGATCCGCCCGGGCCAGCGGGCGATCAGCGGGACGCGAATGCCGCCTTCGTACACGTCCCGCTTGATGCCGCGGAGCACGCCATTGCTGTCGAAGAACGTCGGGTCCGCGCCGCCCTCTTTGTGCGGCCCATTGTCGCTGGAGAACAGGACCAGAGTCTTGCGGTCGAGTCCGAGGACCTTGAGCCGGTCGAGCAGCTTGCCGACGTCCCGATCCATGCGGGTGATCATCGCGGCGTGGCCCTTCTGCGGGTCGGGCCAATCCTCGTCGGCATACGGCCCGTAGGACGGCACCTCCATGCCTTCGGACTTGCCCTCGTTGTTCGCGTGGGGAATCGTGTAGGCCAGGTAGAGGAAGAACGGCCGGCTTCGGTTGAGGTTGAGGAACGTCAGGGCCTCGGAAGTGAACAGATCGTGCGAGTACTGGACCCGCTTCGTGGCCACACCGCCGGCGACGCCGACGGGTGTGACCTCGTTGCTGAGCGGGACCTTCTCTTCGTTGCGCCAGAGATAGTCGGGGTAATAGTTGTGGGCGTGCTGCTGATTGAGGTAGCCGAACCAGTAGTCGAAGCCCTGCTGGTTCGGGATGCCGGTGGTGTCGGGTTCGCCCAGGCCCCACTTGCCGATGATCCCGGTCGTGTAGCCCGCCTGCCGGAGCAGCTCGGCCACGGTGACATCCTCCGGACGCAGCGGGACGCGGGCGTTGCCGCGGATCCAGGCATGGCCCGTATGCACGCCGGTCATCAAGCAGCAGCGAGAGGGGGCGCAGACCGTGCTACCGGCGTAGTGATTCGTGAAGATCATTCCCTCGGCGGCCATGCGGTCGAGGTTCGGCGTCCGGATCGTTTGCTGACCGTAGCAGCCCAAATCGCCATAGCCCAGGTCGTCCGCGAGAATGAAGACGATGTTGGGTCGCTCCTGGGCGATCGGCTCTTCGTGTGTGGCTGGCGTGCCGTGACATCCGGTCATCAGCGAGGAAAGCCCCGCCGCCGCAGCGGCCGAGCCGGCCATTTTCAAAAACTCTCGTCGCGTCCGCACGATCCTGCCTCCCGTCGAGTAAGCATACCGGAAGTTGGAAGCCCGGCTGTCCGGACCCCAACCCTGCGGACGTTTATATGGGCCCGGCCCCTTATCGTCAACCTCCCGGTCAAACAGGGAGGACGGTTGCGGTTGCGCGGCTCGTTATGGTTGCGTCGAGCGTGCAACGGCGCTGTTTGCAGTGTGCCCGTCAGGGCAGATTTCCACAGACCAGGAGGATAACGCCTCACGGCGTCACTACAAACCGAAACGAGCCGCGCAACCGCAACCGAGTCTCCGCCTGGGAGAGGAGCCTCACACCTGGGCCAGGATCACCACATAGTTCTTGCCGTACTTCTTCGCACACTTCGGGCAGGTGGTGTAATAACAGTACAGCTTGCGGATGGCCTTGCCCCGACCGGCGACGAAGCTCTTGGTTTCCTCGATCCACTTGCGCATGTTCTGATAAGGCCCTTCATACACCTTGCTCAGGAACGTCCCGGAGATCGTGACATTCTCGGCATTCGGCACTTCCTTGCCGACCCCGATGTAGATATCCGCTCCCCATAGCGAGTTCTCATCGGACAGCACGATCGCATCGTCCACCTTCGCCCCCGCCACCTCGATCTTCTGCATGTTCCGCACCATGACCGACCCGAAGTTGAGCGGGATATGCAGGAAGCTCCGCACGCGGTCCTTCACGAACCGGCGGCCCTGCCACTCCAGCTCCTTCTCCTCCCAAGGTCCCGGATCAAACCGCGGACAGCACTCCCCAACCGTACCACTTGCCATACCAGCCTCCTTTCTGTCTCATACCCGCCTGACGCCTCACACGCACACCGTCGCGTCACTCCGTCAAGGCGGGTTCCTTGCCATGGACCCACAACTCGTATTCGCTCAGGTCCACATCGTCATTCCAGGAGACGCCATACCCACCCGCGTCCACTTTCACCGCTTTGAAGAACGCTTCGTTTCTAAGCAACTGGAACATCTCCAAATGCAGCAGTTGGTTGTAGTCGTAGATCTTCTCCACACTGTTTACGAACGTGACCAATAGCTGCTCGCCTTCGAGCGTCTTGACAGACCGAATCGCAGCAGGAACCATCTCACGTACCCCGGTGGATCAGATGGTCGCTCAACCTCTTCAATAGTCTCCTGTGCCGCTCTGGCGAAATCTTTCCTATCGAGCCCATAATACGGCTTCGCGGCAACACCGCCAGGAATCCAAGACGAATCAATGATCCCGTCTTGACACCGCTTGCGACAAAATCAGCATCCGCAGACGAGATAGTCTCATCGAAATCCCTCACCTGCTGATGCAACTGCGTGCTGACTCCACAAACAAGGAAGTCCCTGTAGGACGGCATCTCTCGCAGGATGATCGCTGGCCGGTTCTTGACCATCCCGTCCGACTGTGGCACGGGCGTGAGGATTACATCACCTTCCCTCATACTCAGGATTCGCCTCCCGGATGGAATCTGCGCTGTATTCCTCCTCGCTTTCGCCATATGCGTCCGCCAATCGGTCCCCGGACAATGCCATCCAAGCTTCTCGCTCCCCATCGTCCTTCGGCAGGACCGTAACAATCAACTTCGTGTTGGGCGACAGTTCTAGCGGTTCATCCAACCGGATGCGCTCACCGTCGAAGTACGCGGAAACCGAGACAGTCGTCATGATCCAATCTCCCAAAGCAGTCGGACGCTCTATTCAATTCCCCTCCTGGGACTGGGAATATGATAGCATGGTCTGACGGGGGAGTCAATCCGGCCGGGCGGATAAAAGTGTTGCGTTTTCGGACCGGTTCTGGCAACATGGACAATCGTTGAACCTACGTCGGTGTGGTCGGATATAACGTGTGGTGCGCCGATGATCCTGCGATAATGGGCGAAGGCACAAGACGCACAGACCGGTTGCGGTTGCGAGGCTCGTTTCGGTGGCGTGGGAGCGTGGGGCGGCGGCTGACGCCGGTCGACGCCACCGACGGACGAAACGAGCCGCGCAACCGCCAGACGATGGCTTGCGTGACTCAGCTAACGATGCGGGATCGCCGGCATAGACAGATTGAATCGGTGTGCGTGGCACACCTTTCGGAGGTTTACGATTTCAGATCAGGGGGAGCACCTATGCAGAATCGCAACATCACCAGGCGCCAATTCATCGAACGGACGGCCGCAGTCGCAGGTGGGGTCCTCTTGTCGCCCCTGGCGGCGCGGGCGGCGGGCAAGAAGACCGCCGTGGACATCGTGCCTTTGGGCAAGACCGGCCTGAAGGCCTGCCGGCTCAGCTTCGGCTGCGGCACGAGCTCCGGCCGGGTCCAGCAGGAACTCGGCCAGGACGGCTTCAACCGCCTGATCCGGTACGCCTACGACCAGGGCATCACGCATTTCGACATCGCCCGCTCGTACCGGACGCACGGCATGCTCGGCGAGGCCATCAAGGGCCTGCCGCGGGAGAAGATCTTCATCCAGACGAAGATGGGCGGCTCGCCCGAGAACCCCCTCCAGGAAATCGACAACTACCGCAAGACCTATGGCGTCGACTACCTCGACAGCCTGCTGGTTCACTGCATGATCAAGCCGAACTGGGAAGAGGAGCGCAAGCGGGTCATGGACGCCATGCAGGAGGCCAAGGACAAGAAGATCATCCTGTCCCACGGCGTCTCCTGTCATAGCCTGCCGGCGCTGAAGCGGGCGGTCGAGCTGGACTGGGTCGATGTTCATCTCGTCCGCGTCAATCCGCAGGGCATCCTGATGGACACGCCGCAATCGGAATCGTGGAACGCCGAGAGCAACGAGTCGCAGGTGCCGCCGGTCGTGGAGCAGATCAAGCTCATGCGACAGAAGGGCCGCGGCATCATCGGCATGAAGATCATCGGGGAAGGCCGGCTCACGAAGCCCGAGGACCGCGAGAAGAGCATCCGCTTCGCCATGCAGCCGGGATTGCTCGACTGCGTCACGATCGGCTTCAAGAGCACCGCCGAGATCGACGAGGCCATCCAGCGGATCAACTCCGCCCTGGCGGAGGTCGCTTGAAGGGCGATGCGTGAAGCGTAGTGCGTGAAGCGTGAGATACTCTCGCTCCACGTGTGTGGATAGCAGATGGAACAGGGAATTGATTCGGGAGCCGAGAATGAAGTGCCGTTGCGCAGTTGCCGTCGTCTGTATCGTGGTCGTGAGTCTCGCCGCTTTGTGTGTTTACGCCAGCGAGAATAACAAGATGAGTCCCGAGTTCCGCAAGCAATTCCTCGACAACTTCAAGCGGAACAGCCTGAGCACCACTCCGGGCGACGCGATGATGCTTCGCATTCTCGTGGAAGCTTCCGGGGCCAAGCGCGGCGTTGAGGTCGGCTCCGCCGCCGGGTTCGGCGCAATCAACATGGGCATCGCCTTCGAGCGGACGGGCGGGCACCTCTGGACTCACGATATCAACCCCGCCGCCGTCAAAGAGACGCGCGAGAACCTGGCGAAGGTCGGCCTGGAAGACATCGTCACCGTCGTGGAAGGCGACGCACTCCAGACGCTACCCAATATCGAGGGTCCGGTCGACTTCGTCTTCATCGACGCCCTCAAGCGCGACTATTTCAAGTACTTGAAGATCCTCGAGCCCAAGCTCAAAGGGGGCGCCGTGGTCGTCGCGGACAACGTCATCCAGTCGGCTCGGGAAATGAAGGATTTCCTCGACTACGTCCAGACCAGTCCCGATTACGACACCGTCACGATCCGCGCCTCCATGGAGAAGAACGACGGCATGACGATCAGCTACAAGATCAAATAGACTATGTGTTGGTGAAATCCCAAGGGCCATCCGGCTCTCCGCCGCCGGATGGCCCTCGTTGCCTGGCGGGACACACGCTGAACCTCAGCGGGCCCAGAACGTGATCTTCGCCCCCTGGTCTTTCGCTTCCTTGAGCAGCTTCTCGCCGCTGAAGAAGCCCGAGGATTCGCTCTCACCGGTCAGTTCCTGGATCTCCGCATCGGACAACGGGCGCACATCCAGTTCCACCGGATTCGGCGTGTGGACCGTCTTTGCATACCACTGTCCGGACGACAGGCGAGTCAGGTCCATGCGATCGACCTGCCGCGTATGGATATCGTCGGGAGCAGACTCGCGTTGCTTGACGCAGATGTAGTCCCGGGCAGGATCGACATACCAGTCCCGCCGCAGGCGATCTCCTTCATAGCGAAGCAACACACACCCGGCCGGCATCTCCGGCACGTCTTCCAGCACCGTCATCGGACCTACATTGTGGAGGAACGGCCACTGATCCGTGATCGGCATGATCGATTGGGCCCAGGCATCACTGTCCCGACGCACCTTTAGGGTCGCTCCGGGGTCGGCCGACGCAGGCCACAGCCCCTGTCCCGTATCATAGGAGTAGGAGAATCGGTCGCCGTAGATTTCCACCCCGAAGAGCGTCAGATGACTCGATGCCCAAGTGCGGACTTGCTCCACATCGTCGGGCCATTCGAGGGCCAGGAGTGACTGGTGATCCGGACTGACGATCCCGTACGTTTCCTTGCGGAACTTCTCCCCCAGGCTGAAACTGATCGCCAACTGATAGGTGCTCTTTTTGACGATGCACACGTTCCGGGGAAACCGACGCAGCGCCTCCTTGGCCGCGTCCATAATCGCCTTGGCCGCCGGCTCAACGATGCCCCAGTTGACGACGACCGGGAGTCCCACCGGGGCACCGAGATCGTGGATGCTGGAAGGTCCGCTTTCGGGGAAGGAGAAGTCGCCCGTGTTGATTTCGTTTTTCCGGTCCGGCCCGCGGTACTTGCGAATTCGCACCGGCAGGCGCGTCTGGGGGTCCGCCCAGACCTGCTGGGCCAGCACGCGGAGTCCCGCCGGCCCGTCATCGTAGGTATCAAAACGGACGACCTCCCGGCCATCGATGGTGTCCGAGGACTTCTCCACGATCGTGCGGGAAGCGCCGGCAACGCCCCGGTCGTCCCAATCCCCGGTCGCATACTCCCAGGGCGTCTGAGGATAGGGTCGGGGAGTGAACCGCTCCTCGTGAATCTGCTGGCCCCAGTTGCTGTGATAGGCCCGCCAGACCCCGTTGACGTGATCGTGCATGCCGGCGTAGAAATTGCGACTGTCGGCGTAGGTCACGAAGCACAGCCGGTCCCGCAGATTGGCCCACTCCTGCGTCCCGTCCTCATAGCGGATCAGCACCCAGGGTTTCGCATCGATGGACCGCTGGACCTCGGCCAGCGTGATATTCGTCGGCCCGGCCAAGCACAGCCACAGGCACGCGCCGGCCACCAGGCACGCGGCCAAACCCAGGCCCGACCGCGCCAGCGCGGGCACCAGGACAACCCGACGGGCGTTCCGCGCCTGGGGCATTCGCTCGATACCCTGCATTCCTCTTTCGACCACGGAAGGCCGGGACCGGAGCTGATCGCCCAGACTCTTCAGCCGCTCGGAAAGCCGCTCATCGTGTTCGCTCATGTCAAATCCTCCTTCAGCCATCTGTGGAGGCGCGACCGGGCCCGTGAGAGTTGCATGGTCACGGTCCCGACCGGCCGTCCCGTCATCTCGCTGATCGTCTTCACCGGATGGCCCTCGAAATAGTGGAGCGTGAGAACCACCTGCTCGTGTTGGGGCAGGCGCATCACGGCGTCGAGAAGCAGACGCGTCTGCTCGTCGACAGTCCCGTCATCGGGCGCCGCGCTGGGTTCAGGCCCACCGGACCCCGCGTTCCGCGCTTGCCGCACCCTCCGCAGGGTGGCAATCGCCTCGTGCCGTGCGATCTTTCGGACCCAGGCGCCGAATGAGGCACGTTTCCGCAGACCGCTCAGCCTGATGTAGGCGATGACAAACGCCTCCTGGGTCACGTCCTGGGCCGTGTGGTAGTTGCCCAGCACGGCCAGCGCGACAGCCAGGACAGACCGTTCGTGTCGCTCAAAGAGCCGGCCGTACGCCTGCCGGTCGCCACCGAGCGCGATCCGCACCAACTCGGAGTCGGACGACATACCCATCTGCACCTGCATCGCAACGAGAATACGCGTTTCTCACCCTTATAGAGGACTTCCGCAGGGAGTATGCAACAAGATATGGGAGCTTTTTGTGGTTGTGTGCGGCGCGAGAGGACAAGCCGGACGGCCCATTCCTCACAACACCGCGTACTCGAGCAGAACCGTGCCCGTCTTCTTGTAGACTCGATGTCTCACCAGCTTGAGGTTCGTCAGCGAGGCTGGCTTGGGCAACAAAGGGATTCCGCCTCCGACCAGCACCGGGATGAGGGCGACCTCCACGGAATCCACCAAGTCGACCTTCAGGAGGCTCCGAAAGAGCGAGCCTCCCCCGAAGAGCCAAATATCCTTGCCCTCGCCCGCCCTCAGACCCTCCACGACCGCCTTGGGATCGTGGGAGACGGTCACCCCGGGACAATCCGCAGGACGAAGCGTGCGAGAGAAGACATAGACCTCCTTGCCGGTCATCAGGTTCTCACTTCCCTGCTGTCTCATCGCTTCGTACGTCTTGCGGCCCATGAGCACGGTGTCGAATGACGCGTACAGTTCGTTAAAATCGATCTCCGGGTCTGCGAGAATCCAGTCGATCTCTTTCTTCGGACCGGCAATGTATCCGTCGAGACTCATGGCCACGCTGCAGCGAACTCGTTTCATGCGTTCCTCTCGATCGCATTCATACAACTCAAGCGGTACTACCGACACCCTTTGCCCGTTCCCCTCCGTGCGAACGCGAACAGCCGAAAGGCCGATCACCCTTGAGAACGCGAAAGAGCGAGGGAACCCACATGCAGGATGATTACCGCACGTCCCCCGTTTCGCCCACATAGAGGACAGCTTGCTGGATATCCTCGTCTTCCAGCTCAGGATAGTCCTGGCGCAACTGCTCCCGATCCTGATAGAAAGCCGCCAGTTCCACAACACGCCGAGCCGTCGGACGCATGTTGCGGATGCACGGCTGGCCGTTCATGCGAGCGGGATCAACAGTTATGAGATCAAACACCATCGTTCGATACCTCCGGCTTTCTCTTCTTCGCCCGACACAAAGATGTAACACATCCCACCAGCAAACACAAGAGCGACCGGCAAGCGTATGATTCTGTGCGCAGCTTGAGGTTCTCTCGCCCTGCGGAACCGGTTCACCGAGACACAATCGTGGTAAGTGCCTCTGTCTTCAATGTTCGGACGCAGGCGCGGCACAGTCCACCGCGGCATCGAGAACGACCAAGAGTCCATCCCGGCGAGACTCCTTGAAGATCATAACACGCGCGGCAGGTGGAGAATCATCGGCAATTCTCGAGAATCGCACCCAACCCGGTTGCCCCATGAGCGAACGAGCTTTCGCAGGCATCGATTGTTCGTGCGCAGTCGTCGGACAGTCCTGCCACAGAAGCCAGAACTTCTCGCCGTTTGGCAGGTGCCTCGAGCGGACAAGATGCGTTCCGTTCTGGCGCCCCGGCCACTCATCGTCCAAAAGAGACTGCCCGGAGAACAGGCATGAGACAATGATTGACCGCCCTTCTGAGGGCGGATCAATCCAGGTGATTGCCGAATCTTGGGCGGAAATCCCTCGCCATGTTCGAAGCTCGCTCGACGGAAGGGCAAACTGCAAAGGCGTTACTACACGTGAACCAGTATGTGTAACACGCATCCACCTGCTCTGGTGCCGCGATCCTCCCATGGCAGCTACGACTGCTTCTTCCCTCGCAGCGAACTGATTGGTCAATCCGGCATTACACTCCCCGGACTCATGCAGACTGATCTTGAAGTCCCCAGCACGTTCTCGCACACTTGCGTAGACGTCGCTCTTCCCCGATGGAATCCAAATGCGAAGCGTTGCAGAGCATGGTCCGTCCGCACGTCCCACTGCCGGTCGAGTAGTAAAGTCCGAAGAAGCCCTCAGCCCGATGTCCGCATATCACTATGGTGGCGATGAGACTGATCCACATGAGATGTGGAGTCATAGTCCCCCGGTCGTGTCGAAAGCCAGTGCGCCTCGATTGTGTCGGCGGACAAATCGGCACCACATTCCCATTCGACAAAATAGCCGCCATTGGAGACCTTGGCGAACTCGGCGGGATCACGCAGGGCCTCAAATGCCTCATACTGCAGATAAGAACTGACATCGAAAGTACCAACGCGACCGTCGTCCGCGACGATAGATAAGGTCCAATTCGGTTGGGGACTGAGTTCTGCAATTCTCATTGATCGAGCCCTCGAATCGGAAATGGCTTCTTGCCGTTCACAGCCAGGTTCCAGTTGGCCAACAGATCCTCCTGATGAATTTCAATCCATGCGACGACCAGTTTGTGCTTGTTCGGCGGCAGTTCACCTGCCAGAACCGTTCCATCAGCAATTGAGTACACAGCTACTCTGCCCTGATAGTCAGCATGAATGTGCGGCATATGATACTTCTCGACATCGCGAAAGAACATGCGGATGAGGATCCCGTAGAACATCGAGATAGTCGGCATTTCATCCTCCGTTTTCTTCAGTCGTCGGTACGATCTCCCTTTCTGCCCAGCCGATTCATACTGAGTCTCGTCCGGGTCCAGAGCGATGCTGGCGCCTTCCCGCAGCAGTCGCCGAAAATGCTTGCCATGGACGGCTTGTGTGTAATCCAACTGGACTTCTGCAAAATGGCCGTTGGGCCTACTTTAGGAAGGAGAAATCTTGTTCTTCAATTCTTCCTTCCTAAATCTTAACCACCGTCCAAATAACGAGTTATGTCGATTCTTCAAGGAAATCGAAGAATAAGATTTCCTTGAAGAATATAGGCCCAATGGCCATTCTGCAGAAGTCCAGATCCAACTCATATTCCGGCCGTAGATCATCATCCATAGCTGCGAGCATAGCCTGGCGTATGAGTCAATGCAACCGGACAGAGAGATGCGCAGGGACCGGCTCTGTCAGGTCCACTTCATGTTTTCAAGTAGCCGAGTCTTTTCGGCGAGGTTGAAGATCGTCCGGGCATTTCCGTGCATGATCAGGTCCACCAGCTCCATTGCATCCGACAGGCTCAGCCAGCCTTCTTCGACCAGTTCGCTCAGGGCCAGGGCGATGCCTTGGCGGGCGATGGTCGCGTGGCCGAGGACCGGCTCAACCGGGATGTAGTCGCCGCCGAAGGTCAGGATCTTGTTGGCCGGGGCGGTGACGAGGTACTTTTTCAGAAAGTCCGTCGCCGCCACCGGGTTGATGATCCAGGACCAGCACATATCGACGTAGGCGTTCGCGTAGTGCTTGGCCGCCGCGATCAGTTCCTCGTAGTGCGGATAGCAGATATGCATAAAGACGAACCGCGTCTCGGGGGCCCGGCGGCACAGGTCGGCGATCGAGCCGGGGTTGTGCAGGAGCCGCCCGAGCGGCATGCCGTTCTGACCGGCGTAGTAACCCGTGTGCAGCTTCACCGGGAGCTTGTGCTCCGTCGCCCTCTGTACCGCTTGCCAGAACAGGTGATCCTCAAGGCTCTTTCGCTCCTCGGCGCTCAGGGGCTCATTCGCCAGACGCTTCTTGAAGATGCTTTCGACCTTCTCCGCGGGGACCTGCTCGTAGTCGATGTCCCGGCTGTAGGCGTTCTGCGATTTCGCCGCGACTGCGTACTTCGCGTACTTCTCGAACCACCAGTCGATGACCCGGTGCCAGTCGGCCAGTGAGCGGACCTCAATGCCCGTCGGCTTGCCGAACCCGTCGAGACTTGGACCCGCGAACATCCCGACAATGCTGAGATCCTGCATCAGCAGCGTGGGCAAGTCCGACTCGCTGAACGGTGCGCCCAGGCAGTTCACCTGGCAGGATTCGATCTTGCCTTTCTCGCACAGGATCCGCCGATAGAACCCCGCCCGCCGGGTCTGCTCATAGCCCGCCTGCACCTTCTTCACGGTCGCGGCGGACAGGTCCTCCACATCATAGAGCCGGCGCATGGCGATCCGCACGGCCTGCCCATAGCCGGTGTTCTTCACGGCAGGCCAATAGGGCTCCAGGAACCGCCATTTGTCCGCCGGGTCGGTCTGAGGCGAGAAGAACCCGTTGTACGCCTCTTTCGGCATGCCCGCCACGAGCAGATCGGAGTTGAGGTAGTGGCTCAGCAGCAGGCTCCAGTCGTCCGCCTGAACGCGAGGATGCGCGGTCCCCGCCAGACGCTCCTTCTCCTCGATCAAATGCTCGTGCGTATCGATCAGCGGCGTCTCGAAGACCCGCTGGGCGATCTCCGCATTGACACCAGCGCTTGTAGTGACGCCGTGAGGCGTTTCTTCAGAGGCCCTGGCGGGCCCACCCCCAACGGTTCCCAGCACCGCGGCCGTACCCAGCGCCCCGATCCCCTGCAGCGTATCCCGTCTCGAAATCGGACCTTCACCTGCCATCCGTCATCCTCCCATCTTGTGCCCGAACCGCCCGAAGGAGCGGCTCTCCAGCGCGGTTTGCCCCGTATAATACACAATCCGCGACAAGAACGCAATGCCGCGGTTCTTATCAGGATATCACATCACAAGGCTCCAGATAGCCATCCCCGTGGCCGGCGTCTTTGCGTGGATGATTTGAGAATCAGTATGACTATCGGGCCCGGAATAGGTATGATATTGCCATGGTAGATGAAATCATGCAGGAATTGTGGGCCGCGAAGGACGCGATAGCCAAAGAGGCTGATTATGATCTGGATACACTGTGCCGGCTATTGAAGGAATGGGAGGCGGAGGATGCGGAGAAATCTCAAGCAGCCCGGGCGGCGCAGGACGCCCCCGGATATTAGGCAGCGCCAACACGCCATCGCGTCAAATGTGCCCCCGCACTCAACCTCTCTCTCTTCCGCATCCGAGCTCCTGAGTATCCTCTTCGCCAAGGGTTCCTTGATCCCGGCGCGGCGCGGGACATTAAATGACAATCGTCTCTTGAATGGCATCATCGGGCAGACCGCGCCGGATGTCCTCCGGCCGGTCTTCCAGAATCAGGATGATGGCCTGCTTCAGGCTCTCCTTTGCCTCTTCAACCGTTTCGCCCTGACCATTCGCCCCTGGAATCTCCGGGCAGATCGCCCAGTAGCCCCCCTCGTGAGCACTCTCGATGATCGCCGTGAACTCACCTTTCATGAAATGTCCTTTCAGCGGGATGCGGGACTCTCGTTTCCTGTCGGCAGGACTCGCCAACATGCCTCAATCGTATCTGCCGACAGATCGGCGCCGCAGTCCCATTTGACGAAATAGCCACCACCGGAGACTTTGGCAAACTCGGCCGGATCGCGAAGGACCTTAAAGGCCTCACATTCCAGATGAGGACCGACATCAAAAGTCCCGACCCGACCATCGTCGGCGACGATAGACAGAACCCAAGGCGATTGCGGACGGACTTCGCAAATCCTCATCGGTTGAACCCCTTGATGGGAAACGGCCTCTTGGCGTGACCAGCCAGGTTTCACAATCAAAACGCGGTCCGTAATCCGATCTACCGGTGATCGCGAGCACAGCATAATACGCTGATTGATGCAATTGAACCTGTGAGCAGCCGCCGCGCGGGCCGGGGTCAGAGCACCAGCATGGCGATGACGATCAGGACGGAGAAGAACGAAACCGCGCCGAGAATGAGCAGGTACATGCGGTAGCGGGTGATGATCTCCTCCGCGTCCACCTCGCGGTCCACCTCGACCGTGTCGCCGTTTTCGAGTTGCTCGAGCATCTCGACGTCGAAGCGTTTGCGAGCCTGGATGGGCGGGTGGCCCTGGCGGAGGGCTTCGAGGTCCAGGAGCAACTCCTCGACGTTGTTGTAGCGGTCCTCGCGGCGCTTGGCCATCATGATCTCAATGACCTCGGAGACGCCGGCCGAGAGGGTGGTGTTGATGTGGTCCGGCGGCACGAGCTTCTCGCGCAGGTGGCGTTTCA
>Ga0172362_10003457_pt1 | contig 13644 bp, 8 predicted proteins | sample LakKivs1_kivu2a2_FD_114534 | JGI IMG/M metagenome (GOLD analysis project Ga0172362, IMG submission 114534) | Sediment microbial communities from Lake Kivu, Rwanda - Sediment s1_kivu2a2 | ecosystem: Environmental > Aquatic > Freshwater > Lake > Sediment | place: Rwanda: Western Province, Lake...
AGCGGCTCACGGCCTGTGGCACTCTTCTGCCGAACCTTTCGGATGCCGAGCACCACCAAGCAGGCATACCACGTTGAAATAACAGTAACGGCAATCCCAATGAAGAAGTCGTTCGGCCACCACCAAACGAGCAAGATTGCCGTGCCCATTACGAGCCCCGGAATTATTGCCGGACAGGTGCTTTTTAGGCCGTCACCCATACGGACAGTATAGCCCCGGAGAAGGCGATCATTTGAACCACCACCGGTCGCCCCGTCCCCTGACGCGGCATTTTCAGACGCGGTAGAATCAGGGGCCTGAGCGAACGGCAATCCAATTGGGGTGTCTGACGGTGTTTGGATACTTGATGGCAGCCCTGACTGTTGCCGTCGTCTCGTGGGTCGGACTCCGCTTGATTGCTTGGGCGCGCGGCAAGCGAAGTCTGGGCTTCTGGCAGTCCAATCTCGCTCAGATTTTCCTACTGCTGACGATCTCGGTCGTGCTCGTTGCGCTGCTTCGCTGGTGGTACTTGAACGAATTCCTGCAGCGGAGCTAGGAAGAAGTACTCCAGGGGAGTTCTTAATTCCACCTCGGCGGCCAATAGACTGGCTCTTGAAAGCAATATGCCCCATGAGCGAAGCAGAGCGGCCGCGTACTGAGCAATGGAGCTTTTCACTTCGACGGCTCATGGTGGCTCTCGGCCTGTTCGGAATAGCCATCGCATGCGGGCGAGAGCTGTCGCGGTTACAAGCAGGCGGAGACACCGCGTACTTCGGCGCAGCCCTGCTGTTCTCGCTGGTCATGGCGGCCAGCACTGGCGTCGGCGCAATCGTTGGCAAGGTTGGGCAGTGGGTCCTGTTTGGGATTCTGTTGGCACTCTCGTTGGCTGCAATCCTGATGGTTCTATTTTGGGGCGCAGACGTTTAGCCGGAGCACGCCGCGATTCTGCCGCCGCTTTGGGGGCGAAAAGTAAGCCACTGGCGATGTCTCGGCTTGTGCGATGCATGAGAAAAATTCGCATTCCGAAGCGCCCTTGCCCGCGTGTGTGGCGCGCTGCCGCCGCAACTCGTTTATGCGCAACGCACTCGCGTGCGCATCGCGCACACCGCCCACGTGTCCACTAACTCTAGTAATCAGGCCAGGATTTCAGATAGGGTAAGGTCACGACAACAGGTAGAGACCGCAGCATGCCGCTAACGAATTCCAGCACCACCGCGAACTTGGAGAATCCACGACGGCTGGCCACCACCGCTCGGGCCCGCTTTGGACGCTGCCGAGTGGAGTGTGTGCGCCCGAAACATGCTTTTCACGAAAACTTAAGCGCACACGCGCGAAAAATCGTTCTCTTAAAATGAGCCAGGAAACTTTTCAGTGTGAAGTGTTCAGTTTTCAGTGTTCAGCAAGAAAGAGAGCGAGCGGTTCTTCATCCTCGCTGAAAACTGAATACTGAAAACTTCAAACTCTCCCCGTTCTTTGAAAATTCGACCCAGACAGACTCGCCTCTGTCTTCTTTACTGGGCGCCACTCGCTGGGCTTGTCCAGCGGTGCGTTCCCCGGGATGCCCGCTTGCTGTAGGAACGACGGAAGCGGTTTCGTTCGAGCTCAGCTTGGAGACAACATCGGCTTGGCTGTTCACGGTGCAAGGTGAAACCTGTGGCGGACACTGCTGGGCGAGCCAGCAGTGGCACCCGAGCACCAGAAGGTCAGGGTATAAGCTCCTCGGCCAACCGCCTGGCAAGCACCGCCGCCCGCTCATCATTGAGATGCAGCGGGTTGATCACCAGCTTGCCCTCGGCGAGCAGGCCGTGACCCACGTAGCACGGCGGCGAACCGGCCCGCAAGCGTCGGCAGACGTGAAACGCTGTCTCGCGATCTCTGGTGGCGATCTCCAGAATCGGCAACCGCTCGCCGTCGGACTCGTGCAGCCTGCACTCGACCGGCGCGGTCGCTAGCGCCGCCCTGATCGTCTCCAGGCACCGCTGGTAGCCAGCGATTTGCCGGTCGTACTCGCCCGCGGCGAACGCTCGCAGCGCGACGAGCAGGGCCACGATCTGTTCCTTCGAGACCTTGAACCCGCGGCCGATGCCATGTCGTGGCAAGCCCGGCACGCGGTCGCGCTGGATCAGCTCGGCCGGCGGATCCCACAGCTCGGCGTGATCGTCCATGTCGAGCATCTGCAGTGCCGCCGAAGAGATCAGCTCCTGGCGGCCGCAGAGAATGCCCGTGGCTTGCGGCCCGCGAATCGCCTTGCCGCCACTGAAGGCCACGAGATCGGCGCCGCTCGCGGGCAGCGCTCGCAAGTTCGCTCGCGGCGGCAGCTCGCCCGCGGCATCGACGATGACCGGCAGGTGATGCGCGTGTGCGACGGCGACGACCTCCGCGAGCGGCGGCCGCGAACCGTCGGTCAGCACATACAAGACGCCGGCTGTGCGGGGACCAAACGCCGCGGCATACTCCCAGGCCTCGGTTCGGCGGACGCCCGCCCCGCTGACCAGTTCGTTGAAGCCGACTTCGACGAGCCTGGCGCCGGCCGCACGCACCGCGTGATCGTAGCCACTGCGATGCTCCCGGGCGACGACGATCTCATCGGTAAAGCCTTCGCAGTGCGGCAGCCGTTCCATGCGGCCCAGATCGTGCCGGGCGAGAATCGCGGCCGTGCCGAGCGTGAGCGCTGCGGCGGCCCCGGCGGTGACGAGGCCCGCTTCCGCGCCGGTGGCTGCGGCGATCTCGCGACAGGCCGCGGCTTGCAGTTTCTCGAGCGGCACCGACTCGCGGGCTGCTTCGACAAACGCGGCGAGCGCCTGCTCGTTCAGCGGCGCGCCGCCCAGGCGTGTCACCGCGCCCGAGGCGTTGATGATCGGTTCGACTCCGAACTGGTCGTAGATGCTCACGGCGGATCGATCTAAAGCGAGGTGGGAAATAGCGAATTTCGCAGCCTCGCCATTGTACTTCGCCATTCGGTGGGGTGCAGGGCGCGGTCAATTGTTGCGGCCGGATGGTGAGCGGTGTAGCATCGGCCGCAAGAGCACGCACTCCCACCCCACGGCATTGCCCCCCGCGAGTTGCCATGAACCGTCGCCCGCCGATTGCCGCTCTCGTCACGCTGCTGTGCCTGGCGAGCATCCTCCCAACGCTCGTGCTGGCCGAGCGCGGCCAGTTCGACAAGGCGCCCGTGGTCGAAGCCGAGGAGAATTACATCTTCACGCCGCCTGGCTTCAGCCAGCCCGGCAAACCGGTGAAGGCCGAAGGCGCCGACACGGCCGATCTCGTCGTGACGATCCATGACGCCGCGACCGGACGGCCGACGTTCTGCCGTGTGAACGTCGTCGGCCCCGACGGCAACTTTTATGAGCCGGCCGAGAACCCGCTGGCCGACTACAGTCTGACCGGCACCTGGCCCGAGCGGCTGGCCGGCAACCGGCCGAGCAAGGCGCCGATCCGCTACTTCGGACATTTCTTCTATACGCCCGGGAAGTTCACGGTGCGCGTGCCGGCGGGCAAGTCGCGCGTGGAAGTGTGGAAGGGCTACGAGTATCGGCCCGTGAAGGAGGAGGTTGAGCTGGCTGCCGGCAAGTCGAGCGAGATCACACTCGCGATCGAGAATCCCGCGCCGATGCACGAGCGAGGCTGGCACTCGGGCGATCCGCATCTGCACTTCATCCGCGCCGACGAGGACGACGATCGCGAGATCTTCGATCTGCTCGAAGCCGAAGACATTCGGATGGGAATGATCCTCGCCTACAACGAGACGAACGACTATCCGGGCTTGATGCCCGAGCTGATCACGCCGCAACTGCAGGGGCTCGGCAAGCGTTCGGTTCGAAGCCGCGGCGGCTATCAGATCATCTCGGGGCAGGAATATCGCAACGTGATCTTTGGTCACATGCTCCTGATCGGCCGCAACGACCTGGTGATGGACGGTCAGCGGATCGACCCGAACCTGGGACCGGTGTTCGGCCAGCTGGGACTCGAGACGCGCCGCGAAGGAGGGCAGTCGTTTTATGCACACGGTGGCTACGCCCAGGAGATTTGGGCCGACATCGTGCAGGGCGCGGTCGATGGTGTCGAACTGTTGCAGTTCGGTATCTATCGCGGCATCGGCCTCGACGGCTGGTACCACGTGCTGAATTGCGGCTATCGATTTCCCGGCCTCGGCGCGTGCGACTATCCGGCCTGCCGCAAACTGGGAGACGCGCGGACGTATGTACAAATCGACGGTGCGGCCGACTTCGAGCAATGGCTCGCCGGCGCAGCGGCCGGCCGCAGCTTCATGACCACGGGGCCGATGATCCTGCTGGAAGTGGACGGACATCAGCCGGGTGATGAGATTGCGGTGACCAATGCTGACACCAGACGCTTGCCCGTGAAGATCAGCGTGCAGAGCGAAACCTGTCCCGTGACGCACGTGCAACTGGTGGTGAACGGTAAGGTCGAACGCGAACTGGCAATCGAACCGACACAAAGCAAGGAGCTGATGCTGGAGCATGAGTTGAATCTCAGCGGCCCAGCCTGGATTGCCGCCCGGGCATTCTCAAAGTCGCCGAGTGGCAATGCCGATGCCGAGGCCCATACGAATCCGGTGTATGTGACTTGGGAAGGTCGCAAGCCATTCTCCGCCCAATCGGCCGATTACATGCTCGAGCGATTGGACGAGCAGATTGCCGATCACAAGTCCCGCGACATGCCTGAGAAGTCCAAAGCCGTGGAGTACTTTGAGCGTTCGCGAGCGATCCTGCTCGACGCCAAAGCACGCGGAGGATTGGCCGCGGCAGGGGTGGTGAGCGAAGACAAGGTAGTCATCAAGCAGAAAAGTGACGATGAGCAGCTCGCCGAGTTCTTAAAGCCCGTGCCGGCGAAGACGCCCGAGGAGGCAGTAAAGACATTCGAAGTGGCTGATGGCTTCCGCATGGAACTGGTGGCTCACGAGCCGGACGTGACCGACCCGGTGGCCGCTTGCTTTGACGAAAACGGCGGGATGTATGTCGCGGAGATGATCGACTATCCGTATCGGCCGCAGGCTGGCGCGCCGCTGGGCCGCGTGCGATACCTGAGCGATGAGGACAATGATGGACGGTATGAGCGAAGCTCGATCTTTGCCGACGAGATCGCCTGGCCCACGGGCGTCGCGCCATACAAGGGGGGCGTGTTCGTCGCCGCCGCGCCGGACATCTGGTACCTGCGCGATACGGACGGCGACGGCGTGGCCAACGAACGCCGCAAGGTTTTCACGGGTTTTGGCGATCGCAACCAGCAGGGCGGGATTAACAATCTGGTGTGGGGCATCGATCACAAGATCTACGGCGCTGGCTCGGTGAACGGCGGCAGCGTCAAACGCGTGGCCGCCCCCAATGAGCCGGCGATCGAGCTCTCGGGCCGCGATTTTCGCCTCGATCCGACAACCGAGATATTTGAGACGATCACGGGCCGCCAACAGTTCGGCAATGCGTTCGACGATTGGTTCAACCGCTTCGTATGCAGCGAATCGAACCCGCTTGTACACGAGGTGCTGCCGCAGGAGTATGTGGCTCGAAATCCGTTTCTCGCGGTGTCCGAGGGAATGAATGATCTCGCGCCGGGGGTAACGTCCATTTTTCGGATCAGTCCCGTGGAGCGGTGGCGGCAGATTCGCTCGACGCGGCGGCTCGCGGCCGGTGAACGCGGAATCAACTCAGCCGGCTTGAGCCAGAACGTGATTGACGCAGCCGCGGGATTGGCGATCTACCGAGGTCACGCCTACCCGGAAAAATACCGCGGCGAAGTTTTCGTGGGGTGCTCGCAGAACAACCTGATTCACCATCGACGATTGATTCCGGACGGAGTCACCTTTCGGTCTGAACGGGTAGAGGAGGATACCGAGATTGTGCGTTCGACCGACACCTGGTTTCGGCCGGTCAATTGCATCAACGCGCCCGATGGGACGCTATATGTACTGGACATGTCGCGCGAAGTGATTGAGTCAATCCATATCTCGAGCGACGTCGTGAAACATCTCGACCTGACCAATGGGCGCGACAAGGGGCGAATCTATCGGCTTGCACCGTCGGGTTTCAGAGCGCCAGCGCAGCCCCAGTTGGGGAACGCGACGGGCGTAGACCTGGCAAGGCATCTTGAACATGCAGGGGGGTGGTGGCGCGACACGGCTGCACGGCTGCTCTTCGAACGCCAGGACAAGGCGATCGTTCCGGCACTCGCCAAGCGATTGCGAGAAACTGACTCCGAGGTCGGGCGGTTACATCTCATGTGGACGCTTGTAGGCCTGGAATCACTGAGTGATAGCGACTTGCTTGACGCACTCGCGGACTCATCTCCACGAGTGCGCGAGCACGCAGTGCGATTGGCAACCGAACGTATCGCGGAATCACAGAAACTTCGCAGCGCAGCGCTGAAGCTGGCCGGCGATGATGATGCGCGGGTGCGATTTCAGGTAGCGTTCACGCTGGGAGAGCTTGCAGACGCCAACTCGACTCTCAAGCTGGCCCAGATTGCGGCTCGCGACGCGGCCGATACCTGGCTGCGATCGGCATTGCTGTCATCGTGTCGCGAGCGTTCGGCGGACTTGCTTTCGGCGCTGCTCAATCAGCCTGGTTGGCGCCAATTGCCGCAAGCCGTTTCCTGGTGCGAGGAACTGGCAGCGATTGGCGGAGCCCGCAACGATCGGGCGGAGGTAGAAAAGTTGCTGGCCCTCGCGCAAAAGGTCGGCGAAAGCAACTTTGGACTTGCGCGAGCATCCGTTTTGGGTTTGGGATGCGGACTGGCCCGTGCCGGCAGTTCGATGACGGCCATTCAGTCCGGCGTCGATCCTGCATCCTCGGCATATCTGAAACGGGTCGAGGTCGCATGTCTGGAGCAGGTCACTCAGACGGACTGTCAGCTCGATGATCGTCTAGCAGCCGTGTCGCTGCTGAGTCATTTCGACGACGAGCCGGCGACCGACGCCGTCTTGCGGCTTATTGATAGCGAGCAGCCTAAATCGCTCCAGTCCGCGGCGCTCGCGATTCTCCAGCGGCGCAAGCAACCGCAGATTGCCGAGCATTTGATCAGCTCCTGGGCCAGAAGTTCACCGAAGTTACAGGAGCAGATGATCACGGTACTAACCGCGCGACCTGCCTGGGCAGGCCGGTTGCTCGCGGCATGTCGCGAGGGCAAGATCGTGACGGCGCAAATTTCTGGTTCGCAGCGTGCCGTATTGCTCGGTCACGCAGATGCGTCAATCCGGCAGCTTGCTGAGTCACTTTTTTCGTCTAACGAAGAACGCAGCGCGGCAATAGCCCGATACCTGGCCGAAATGCCGCAGGACACGGATAGCAGTCGCGGCGCCCAGGTGTTCGAGCAGCGGTGCGCGACCTGTCACCGGCTTGGCGAGAGTGGCGCCGTCGTCGGACCGAACCTGGCGCTGGTCCGGAATCGAACGCCGCGGGCATTGCTGGAAGCGATCCTCGATCCGAATCGTGAAGTGCAGCCCGGTTACGTGAACTACGTCGCTTTGGATGACGCCGGACGGACAGTCACAGGCATCCTGACGGCCGATTCGACGACCAGTGTCACCTTGACTCGCGATAAGGGAGAAGCTGAAACCGTGCTGAAGCAGAACCTCGAAGCACTTCGCAGCACCGGCAAATCGTTGATGCCCGAAGGACTTGAAAAGGATATCAGTCCGGTACAGATGGCCGATCTCTTGGCGTTCTTGGCCGAGATGCAGTACGACATTGGCACGCGCCCCGACTTTACTCAGCCCGAGGAATGAATGGCACCGACTGGCAAGTGGTTTGTGATGTGTGCGCTGCTCGCGCTCGCACTCCCAGCGGCGCGGGCGGAGGAGCCTTCACTCGTCCAGGCGGCGCTCAGTGCGCCGGCTTTTCCGGCCGAACTGCCTCTGAACGAGATTAAGGCATTTCTCGAGCCAAGAATTGTTCAGCCACCGCTGGTGACAACTCGTGAGAAGTGGGAACAGCGTGCTGGAGCGCTGCGCAGCCAGATCCTCGAGAGGATTGTTTTTCGTGGCCGGGCCGCTGATTGGCGCACCAGTCAAGGCAAAGTCGAGTGGCTGGAAACAGTCGCCGGCGGACCGGGTTACCGCATTCGCAAGTTTCGCTTCGAAGTGATACCAGGGATGTGGATTCCGGCATTGCTCTATGAGCCCGATAAGTTGGTCGACAAGTTGCCGCTCGCTCTGCACGTAAACGGTCACGATCCTCTTGGCAAGGCTGCGCCTTACAAGCAGCTTCGGTCGATCAATCTGGCCAAGCGTGGAATCCGCGTCATCGATCTGGAGTGGTTCGGGATGGGGCAACTTCGCACGGATGGCTTTGCTCACGGGCGGATGAATCAGCTCGAATTGTGTGGCGCTAGCGGTCTCGCGCCGTTCTACCTGGCGATGCAGCGGGCCTTAGATATCGGACTCGGGCTGCCGAACGTCGATGCCAAACGCGTGGCCGTCTCGGGCCTGTCCGGCGGCGGCTGGCAGACGATCTTGATTAGTAGCCTGGATGAGCGCGTGACGCTGGCCAACCCGGTGGCGGGTTATGCCAGCTTTCACTCGAACCTCTCGTTTGGAGATCTGGGGGACTCCGAACAAGCTCCGACTGACATGGCGGCGCTGGCCGACTATTCGCACTTAACCGCCCTGCGAGCGCCGCGGCCGACGCTATTGACTTATAACGCCAAGGACGACTGCTGCTTTCAAAGTGGCCATTCCCTGGAGCCGCTAGTGCGTTCGGCCCGGCCGGTGTTCGCCCTGTACGGCGCGGCTGATGCCTTGCGAACTCACATCAACCACGACCCAGGCACGCACAACTTCGAACGCGACAATCGCCAGCAATACTACGCGATGATCGGGGACCACTTCTTTCCTGGGGACACGGACTATCCGCGACAGGAGATTGCCAGCGAAGCAGACTTGCGTGAGGCAACAGACCTGGAAGTCGAGCTACCGGCAGATAACGTTGACTTTCAAAGCCTTGCAATTTCGCTCGCTAAAGGGCTACCGCGACGCGAGGAACTTCCGGTTAAGCGCGAGGCGGCGCGAGAGTGGCAGGCGCATCAGCGGCGGCGACTCGCCAAGCTGCTCCGCATCCCGAGCTATCAGGTCAACTGGCGTAAGTCCGTCACACCAAAAGAGGCTCCGGCAGGGGGGCAGACATACCAGCTCAGAGTTGGCGGCAGGTGGACCGTCCCCGTGACCGAATTCGAGCCAGACGCGCCCGAGTTCAGGGGCGTCGTGCTGCTAGTTGCCGACGAGGGCCGAGCCAAGCAAGAGGCCGAGGTTGAGCAACTTCGCAAGGCGGGTTACCGTGTCCTGGCCGTCGACCCGCTAATGCTTGGCGAGTCTGCCATCAGGGGCTCCGATCCGGCATATCTCTACGCACTCTTCATGACTTCGGTTGGTGAGCGGTCGTTGGGAGTTCAAGTGGCGCAACTTGCCGCGATAGCACGCTGGATTGCTACGGAAGATACCCAGCCGCTGGCGGTCGTGGCATTGGGACCTCGCGCCGCGGCCGCCGCTCTCATTGCAACGGCCATCGAGCCGAAGGCAATCGACGCAGCAGAGATCTCGGGCGGTCTATCGAGCTTTCACGAGTTGCTCGAAAAGAACGTTGCCGTCGAAGCGATGCCCGAGCTGTTTGCATTCGGGATGTTAGCAGAGTTCGACGTGTGCGATCTCGTGGCGCTGGCAGCCCCGCGGATGATTCGCTGGCGCGAGCCGACCGATCGTCTCAAGAACGAAATCGAGCCATTGGCTGGCTGGTATGAATTGTTCGGCGCCAAGCTAATCGTTCCTCGGTAGACTGTTCGGACTCCATTTCTTTCGAATCAGGCGGATTCCTTCATGCTCGATATGGCGCCCCTCGTGTTCGGTCAGGTGAGCAGCGTTCCGCTGCAATGGCTCGACATGGCTGTGCTGGTGGGATCGATCGTCGGCGTGACGATCATTGGCATGTGGATTGGCAGTCGCGAGAAAGGCACGGTCGACTATTATCTCGCTGGCAAAAGCATCGCTTGGTGGGCTGTGGCCGGATCTATCTTCGGCACCAACATCAGTTCGCACCACATGGTCGGCATGATGGGGGCCGGGCTGAAAGAAGGGTTTGCACAGGCCAACTTCGAGTTCGGAGCGATCTTTGGCCTCTTGATGATGTGCTACTTCTTCTTGCCATTCTATCGGCGGATGGGTGTCTTCACGCTTTCGGAGTACCTGGGACGCCGCTTTGACGAGCGGAGCAGGTTGGTGTACTCAGTCACGAACATGGCTTTCCTCTTGATCCAGATGGTCGGCACGATGATTCTCGGAGCGCTGACGATCGCAACTCTCACGGCCGATTCGCAGTATGCGGTGAGCTATGAAGCGGCAGTCTGCATTCTTGCCGCGGTGGCTGGGGCCTATACGTTCTACGGGGGCTTGAAGGCTGACATCTTCAACGATGTCGTGCAAAGCGTCCTCTTGCTGATTGGAAGTGGACTGCTGGCTGTACTCGCGATCTGGCATCCGAACGTTGGCGGGCTGTCGGGTCTGATGGAACGGCAGCCCGAGAAGTTCCACGTCTTTTTTCCGGCCGATCACCCCACACTGCCTTGGAGCGGCGTGCTCAGCGGACTGATGGTATTACACATGTACTACTGGGGAACCAACCAGTTCATTGTGCAGCGTACTCTGGGGGCCCGAAGCGGCTGGGACGCACGCATCGGCACAATCTCGGCCGGCTTCTTCAAACTGCTGATCCCGTTCCTGTGCATCGTGCCGGGCATGGCTGCAGGATATATCCTGGCGATCGATCCCGAGACTGAAAGCGACACGGCTTTTGCCGGACTGACACGAGAATTGCTGCCTAGCGGCTATGGACTGGTGGGGATCGTGATGGCGGGACTCGTGGCTGGAATCCTATCTACCATCGATTCGATGATGAACTCCACCGCTACGCTGTTCACGTTCGACATCTACAAGAAGTACGTGCGGCCGGACGCCTCGGAACGGCGATTGGTATGGGTCGGCCGGTTCGCGATGATGCTGATGGTTGCTGCCGCTATCGGCCTGTCGCTGTACTTTGGGCAGACGCGGGGCGGGATCTTCAACACGATGGCCGACTACAACGCCTACCTAGTGCCAGGAGTTATCGTGGCCTACGTGGCCGGCATCTTGCAGCCACTGGTTACGCGCACGGCGGCGTTCGTTTGCATCTTGGCTGGCCCGCTGGTATCGATCGGCTTCGAACAGACTGCTCATTGGGGGTTCGATCACGATCTCCAAGCTTTTCATCGTGCAGGCTTGGCGACCCTGGCCTGTTACGGGATCGTACTCCTGGTCAGTTTCGCGACTCGTAGTGAACGCAATTCGCAGCTAGAGCACTACACCTGGTGGCGCTTCCGCAAGGAACGTCTTGCGGAAGACGAATCGTCGATTCGTCCGTGGTGGCAAAACGACAAGATGTGGGCGGGCGTTCTGGTGGCATGCACGCTGGCCATGTGCTGGTTCTTTGCGTAGGTTAACGCAACGAGCCCCGACGATGAATTTCGCCGGGGCTCGAGATTGGTCGTTGACTGCGAAGAGTACTACTTCGGTGCCAGAATCGCCACGATTCGCTTACCTTGATGCGAAGGTGCGGATTCGATCTTGCCGATGTCTTCGAGTTCTTTGATAACGTGATCGACGACTTTCCGGCCTTCTTCAATGTGCGCGAGTTCTCTTCCGCGGAAGATCACGGAGACCACGACCTTGTCTTTGTGGGCGAGGAAGGTCCGAGCCTGATTGACCTTGAAGGCGATATCGTGATCGCCAGTCTTCGGTCGAACTCGGATCTCCTTGATCTTGCTGTGGTGCGTGTGGCCTTTGGCCAGCCGCTTCTTCTGCTGATACTTGAATTTGCCGTAGTCCATGATCCGGCAAACCGGCGGCCGTTCATTCGGCGCGACTTCGACCAGATCGAGTTCCGCCTCGCGAGCGCGCGTAAGCGCTTCCTCGGTCGGCATGATGCCCAGCAGTTCTCCGTCGCCGGAAATGACTCGCACCGGCGAAATGCGAATCTGCTCATTAATCCTCTGGTTGCGTTCTATACCCGTACCCTTTTCCGATTGAACCGTGAAACTAGATAGTCAACCGAACCGAGCCACAAATGAACTCGGCGGTTCCGCCTGCCACTTGGATACCCGAGCGGCAAACTCGAGTAGTGCTAATGGCTTAGGCCGCCGCTCGATGCGGAAGTCAGCCAGCCCGCAGAAGCGCAACCTTTACCAACTACCAAGAATCTTGCCGAATCTTGGCATTCGAGTCAACCGCTTCTGCCGTATTAGTTTAACGCGCGGGCAACAGTTCCTGGCAGGCAACCGCGGAAAAGCAATCACCGATCGTGCCGGCACAGCCGCTATCGCCGGCAAGATCGGCCGGTCCATGGGCTTCCCCCAAGCTAGGTTTTCGGGTGGGAATATCAGCAATGCCGGGAACCGACTTAAGATGATTCGACTATTCTGGTTAGTTTTGGCCCTGGCCGGGGGATTCGTCTTTGCGGTCTTGCTCGATGCGGCTGAGCCACCCAAGGGTGATCTGCAAGAAGCACCACTCCCTACGCTCACCGATCTGACCGCGGGCCGGCTGGAGATTGTCGACCTGTCCTGGCCTCTGAATGCCGACAGTGCGTTCTGGCCGGGCGAAGGCTATGAGCCGTTCAAGCTTCGCGAAATTGCCACGCTTGAGAAGAATGGTGTCCATTCGAAGGCATTTTCCTCGCCCGAACACTTAGGCACGCATCTGGATGCCCCGAATCACTTCGAAGCTGGCCGGCCGAGCGTCGATCGCCTGCCAAGCGAGTCGCTGTTTGTGCCTGGAGTGTTGATTGATGTCTCAGGTGCGGCGAGCGCTGATCCCGATTATCAGCTTTCACGCGAGGACATTCACCGCTTCGAGCAGAGTCACGGAGCGATTCCGCGTGGGGCAGTCGTTCTCGCATACACTGGCTGGAGCCGTTTCTGGAGGATTCCCGCCCGCTATCAAAATCGCGACGTGCGCGGTCAGCTTCACTTTCCGGGGTTCTCGGCCGAGGCGGTCGACTTCTTGATTCGTGAGCGCGACGTGCATGGTGTTGGCCTCGATACACTGAGCGTGGATCGTGGGCTTTCTCGCGCCTTTCCGGTACACCACCTGCTGGGCAAGGCCGAACGTTATGGGCTGGAGAATCTAGCGGAACTCGACAAACTTCCACCGTCGGGATTCACGCTGTTCGTCGCGCCCATGAAGATCGAGACCGGCACCGGCGGTCCAACTCGAGTTTTCGCGATTCTTCCAGGGAAACAGGCTGGTCAATAGTCAATCGCAGGCGAGTTATCGGGGGTGGTGGAAGTTGATGCGCGGTGTATCGCGATCCGGTTCACCCGGCGCATGCTCGTCGGGAATGACTATCCGTACCCGCGAGCGTTTCCGGCCTTTAGTCGAGGCGAACGCGCGTTCGGCTTCTGCCAAGGGCGCGGCATCATCAGGCGCGGTGTCGACTTCGATCTGTGCCATTCGCGAACCCGAGGCTTTCCAGGCCAGGCGGCCGAGCAGGCGCGCGTAGATGAGAGCGACCGTTGCCAACACTGGTCCACCCAGTACGAATACTGCGAGAGGCGAGTACTCCATGCCGATGTAGGCGCCAGCACCCACCACCGCTGCCATGAGCGTAGTGAGCAGATAGAACGTTA
>Ga0172362_10003458_pt1 | contig 13643 bp, 7 predicted proteins | sample LakKivs1_kivu2a2_FD_114534 | JGI IMG/M metagenome (GOLD analysis project Ga0172362, IMG submission 114534) | Sediment microbial communities from Lake Kivu, Rwanda - Sediment s1_kivu2a2 | ecosystem: Environmental > Aquatic > Freshwater > Lake > Sediment | place: Rwanda: Western Province, Lake...
AGCCCCGCGCGCGACGCCGCCGACCCGGCACGCTGCGGCGCGCCCGACCAGCGCGGGCTCGAGCGTCCGGTCGACGGCGACGGCGATACGGTCGACGAATGCGACATCGGCGCCGCCGAGGCAGGCGCAGCCACGCCCGTGACGTACATCTCGGATCACTTCCTCTGCTACGACACGAAGGTCGCGATCGGCACGCCGGCCCTTCCCACGGTGGGGGGCGTCGTTCTCGGCGATGCCTTCGAGAGCAAGCTGTCCGACGTCAAGAAGTCGCGCGCGCTCTGCACGCCCGCGAGCAAGAACGCCGAGGGCATCCTCGACGAAGATACCCACCTCCACTCGCGCGAGATCAAGGGGACCGCAGGCCAGCCGCCGCACTTCCGGCAGCTCGGCCTCCGCTTCGCGACGCAGCTCGGGATGTTCTCGATCGACACGATCAAGCCGGAGCGCCTTCTCGTGCCGACGTCGAAGGGCATCGGCGCGCCGCTTCCTGCGCCGAACCCGCTCCTGCACGACGTCGATCGTTACAAGTGCTACAAGGCGCGCCGGAGTCCGGGCACGCCGTCGCTGCCGCGCGGCGCCAGCGCCCTGAGCGTCATGCTCGAGAACCAGTTCACCGACGGGACGAGCTTCACCCTGAGCAAGCTCACCCGGCTCTGCACGCCCGTCGACATGGGCGGGCTCGGCATCGAGAACCCGACGGCGCACCTCGTCTGCTTCCAGGCGCGCACCCTCCGGCCGCTGTGGACCGGCGGCAGCGAGCCGACCTTCGGCGACCTCTTCTCCACCAGCGAGTTCGGCACCGAGGAGCTCGTCACCAAGCGCGCCTACGAGCTGTGTATTCCGGGAGTCCTGTTGCCGTAGCCTTCTGCAGCGGCGCTGCGTGCGACCGGGCTCGCGGTGCCGGGCGACGGTCTCGGGTCGTCCGTCGGCGTGGTCCGATCTGGGATCCGCCTTGCATCGACCCGGAGCAGAGGTGCAGCGGCGCGAGGTGCCCGATCAGGATGTCCGTGACGACCAACGGGAACGCCGCTCACGGACCTCTGGTGCCGGAGCTTTCGATCGTCGTGCCGACTCGCCCGGGCGTGCCGGAGTGGTGGCGGCGGCAGATCCGCGACGTCGCTGGCGAGATCGAGACGATCGTCGTGCATGCTCCCGGCGAGGCGCGCCTGGAGCTCGGCGACTGGCGCGTCGTCGAGCTGGTGAGCCCGATCCGCGGTGAGGTCGCGCAGCGGCTGACCGGTCTGCTGAGCGCACGCGGCCGCTTCATCCTGTCCTTGAATTGCGACGAGTCCGTGCACCCGCGCGTGCTCGACCTCGCGCGGGCCTACTTCGCCCGCTTTCCGACGAGCTGGGTGTTGCGACTGACCCAGGAGGCGCACCCGTACGGCTCGGCGGAGGCGATGACCCGCCCGTGGCCCGCGCTGCCGGACGTCGCGACGCTGCCCGAGACCGCGAACGAGGACCGCTTCCACCGCGATGCCGACTGCCTGATGCGGGCGCCGATCGCGTGCATGGACAAGCCCGTGGACTGGGGCAGCCTGGTGCGCGGCCGGCGCAACCAGCGCGGCCCCCACATGGAGAACTTCGACAAGCGGGTCTGGCGCCGGGACGTCGTGCAGCCGGCGCTGGAGGATCTGGCCCGCATGCTGCCGCTCGCCGGCCCGATCAAGTACGTCCCGTTCTGGACGCTCGACCGGCTCCTGGGGCTCTACGTGCAGGCCCTGCACTACGAGCGCGGCCGAACGATCGGACACTGGCTGCCGCTATCGGCGGCGCAGATCCGGATGGAGGACAATCCGCCCCACGAGCGCCGGCAGGGGCGCGTCTATCTGGCGGCGGAGATCCTGCTGCTGCGCCGGTTTCCGCGCCGCGGCTATCTGTGGGATCTCGTGCTCGGGCACCTGCATGCGCTCGGACGCGAGGCGCTGCGGAGCGCGCCGCGAAGGACTGGCCACGCGCCGCAACGGCCGGCTGAACGAGGGTCGTGACTTACGCACCGCGCGTCGGCGACCGGGATTCCATGAGCGGCGAAGCACGCCGCTCGCGCGGCGGCTGACTTCGCACCGGCGACGCAGTACAGGTCGTCGGCGGAGCCCTCCGGTGATGCTCGACCACACCCCCAGCACCTTGCCAGCGACGCACCGTCGCTTCTTGACGCGGGCGCTCCCCGTGCTCGCGCGCGATCCGCGGTTGGTCGGCGTCGCGGCGGGCGGCTCCTACCTCAGCAACACCATGGACGAGTTCAGCGACCTCGACCTGGTGATCGCGGTCGAGCCCGACGCGCACGGCGGCGTCCTCACCGGGGCACGGGACATCGCCGGGTCGCTCGGGCGCCTGCTCGGTGCGTTCACCGGCGAGCACGTCGGCGAGCCGCGGCTGCTGATCTGCCTGTACGACGAGCCGCTGCTGCACGTCGACCTCAAGTTCGTCGCACTCGGCGACGTCGCGGTGCGGGTGGAGGATCCGCTCGTGCTGTGGGAGCGTGGGCAGCGTCTTTCGGACGCGCTGCGCGCGGGCGAGGCGCGCTTTCCGACGCCCGACCCGCAGTGGATCGAGGATCGGTTCTGGATCTGGGTGCACTACGGCTCGACCAAGATCGCGCGCGGCGAGCTCTTCGAGGCGGTCGAGTTCCCGAGCTTCCTCCGGGGCGCGGTGCTCGGGCCGCTCGGGCTCGCCCAAGCCGGCGCTCGTCCCTCGGGTGTGCGCAGGATCGAGACCCTGGTCCCCGCGCTTGCGCGCGAGCTGCGCCGGACGGTTGCACGGACCGAGGCGCACGAGTGCGCCTCGGCCCTGCGTGCGGCCGTCGACCTGTATCGTGCGTTGCGCGCGGACGACGGGGGGCTCGCTCGTCGCGTCGACGCCGAGCGCGCAGCGATGCGCCATCTCGAGGAAACGGAGCGCAGGATCGCGACGCCCCGGGGGCCAGGCTGACGATGCGCTCGCCAGCGGCTCCGCGTTCGTCGCCGGTATCGGCGTCATGCGCCGCGCCCGCCGACGCTCATGACCGGCCGCTGAACACCCGCTGCCCGTTTCGCGCGTCGGCCGACCCCGAACTCCAGCACTCGCCCGAGCCGGTCTCGACGAGAACCACCGCCCAGCCGAAGCCGAAGGGGAAGACATGGTTCTCGCCGACCACCTCGGGCAGCCCGAGCCGCATCCCCGTGCCCGAGATCGTGATGTCGGCGACGCCGTTCTTTGCCCGGATCTTCATCTTCTCGATCCCGCTCGGGGTACGGCCCGGATCCTGGTAGGTGAAGCCGGAGGTGCCAGCGGAACGCCAGCAGTCCGCGCCGTCGCAAGATCCGGCGGCGGGGATCGCCAGGTCGAAGTGCAGGTCCGGCGTGCCGAACAGGTCGGCGTAGAAGCACAGCTGGTAGCTCGCCGTGCTGGTCGGATCACCGAAGGCCGCGAGGCTCGACGCCCCCTTCCACTTCCAGACGAAACCGTCCGCGTTGACGCCCCATGATCCCTGGGAACGCTTGCGCAGCCTGATCGTCGACTTGCCGGGCGCGCCGGTCGAGTTGCACGCGAGAGTCGGCGGCCACGTCAGCGTCGGACAGCCTTCGAACCGGCACGTGGCCGAGCAGCCGTCGCCGCTCGCCGTGTTTCCGTCGTCGCACTGCTCGGCCGGACTGTGGACGCCGTTGCCGCAGCGGTCGAGCACCGTGACGGAGCCGCGTCCGACGTTGGGCCGGATGGTGTCGGTCCAGAGTGCAAAGCCGGTATCGAAGATCCGGGTGATCGTGTCGCGCGACGAGTCCACCGAGAGGTTCTCCGGACGCCAGAGATCGAGGAAGTCGTAGGTCGCGCCGTCGTGGAAGCGCGCCGCGTTCCAGCCCGAGCCGACCAGCACGCCGCCAGCCGCCGCCACCGACGTGCCGAAGCCGGCGTTGTAGATGGTGCCGAACGCGGGGCCCCGGATGGACTCGAGCAGCGCACCCGTCGCCGCATCGAAGACGTACATCGACTCGCGCGTTCCGCTGAACGCCGCCCCTCCGACCAGGATGCGGTCGCCGTCGACGCCGATGGAGCTGCCAAAGGCGCCACCCAGCAACGGTTCGGGATCGACGTAGGTCTGCAGCACGGCGCCGGTCGCGCCATCCAGGCGGCAGATGGTGCCGTCGTAGCCGGCGCTCAGCACGTCGCCGTCGATGGTCGCAAGCCCGCGCCCGCCGGCGCAGCCAGGCGCGGTGAAGTGCCGCACGGGCGCTCCGGTGCCGCCATCGAACTGGTGGACGCCGTTCGCGCAGAGGACCAGCACGTCGGGCCCGAGCGCCGCGACGCCTCGTCCGCAGCGCGAGTTCGGTCCCGAGCCCGCCACGACGAACGTGTGCAGAAGCGCCCCGCTGTCGCCGTCGAAGAGGTAGGCGACCCCCCCGTCGCTCGCCACGGCGTCGTCCGAGGGGGCACCGACGGCGATGTTGGTGCCGACAATCGCGACGGCGGCACCGAACTCGTCGTTGGCGTCGGCGGTGGGATTCTCGATCACGATCCTCGCTGCACCGCTCAGGTCCACCACGTAGACCCGCCCCGGCAGCGTTGCGAAGAACGACGACCTGAAGCCCGGCGCGCCCACCACCAGCTCGGATCCCCGGCTCGCCACGGCCCCCCGAAGAGCTCGTGGTCGGTCACCTCGGGACTCCACAGCGTCAGCTCGGTGAATCCCGGCGGCAACGCCAGACCCTGGCCGCAGAGTACGAGGAGCAAGGCGCCAACCGAGAGCGCCGACCGCACGCATCGCTGGATCTCGAGCCACATGGAACGGACCCTCCTGGTTCGTTGGTTGGGATCGCTGCCGGGTCCGGGCCGATACCACGGATCCTGACGCAGCAGGAAGGGCCTGATTTGCGTATCCGTCCGTGCTCGTCGGACACGGCCGACGCCGTCATCGAGCACGACAAGCGCAAGGACGAGCACCGCGGCCCGCTGTAGCGCGGATCGGTTCCCTAGCCCGACATCCTCGGCACCAGGACCGGAAGCGGCTCGGAGCCGGAGCTGGTCGACCAGCGGCGCTCGAGGGAGCCGAGGCGGAGCCAGCCGTACTCGCCGATCGGCCGGTAGCCGAGCGGCTCGGCGGTACGGAGCCCGGCCACGTTCTCGCGCGCGATCAGCGCGACCGAGCGGCGGAGGCCTCGAGCGCGGTAGTGCCGGCGGCAGAGCTCGTCGCGGCTGCGGGACAGATCGCGCGCCCGGAAGGAGCGCTCGGTGTAGGAGTCGTACAGGCAGACGTCGCCCTCGAGCAGGCGCGCGTCGGCGGCGAGGTAGGGCAGCGGGCCGAGCGCGGACGACGCCCAGGTCGCGTGCACGATGGTCTCGCCGGCGAGGACGGCGAAGCACAGGTCGCCGCGCGCGAGCCGTTGGCCGAGCAGCGTCTGCGCCTGGTCCGGGCGGAAGGCGCGGTAGGCGCCGAGATCGTGCTCCGCGAGCACCGCCAGGCGGAATCCCTCGGGCAGCGGGAAGTCGTCGCCGTCGCGGTCGAGGGCGCGCACCAGGACGACCACGCGGCGGAGCAGCGTGGTCAGGACCTTGACGCGCAGCACGTCGAGGCCGTGCGACAGCGCGCTCACCCGCTGTCCTCGGTCGCCGCGCGCGCGGGCAAGCCGATCACGTCGCGGAACTTGCCCGGACCACCGTCGATGCGCTCGACGAGCTCGACGGTGATCGTCATCGGCTCGCGCATGTAGGCGAGCGCGTCGTGCTCGACGGCGGCGATCTCGCCGGGCTCGGGCGCGCGGTGCGCAACGACGCGTAGCCGCAGGCGGTCGAGGCTCTCCTGCACGATCTGGAAGCGCGCGATCCACGGCCGCCGGCGGAGCACGTGGGTCATCGGTCCGGCGGTGATGCCGAGCCCGCTCGGCCGGCGCAGCAGGTCCCGCGTCCGGCCGAGCGGGTAGCTCATGCGCGGGAACGCCGAGCCGCACGGGCACGGACCGTCGAGCAGCCCGACCACGTCGCCGAGCCGGTAGCGCAAGAGCGGCACGGTGGTGTTGGTGAGCGAGGTGACGACCGCCTCGCCGAGGCGCGCGCCGGTGCGCGGGCACGTACCGTGATCGCCGACCACCTCGACGACGACGTGATCGGCGTTCACGTGCATGCCCTGGTGCGCGCTGCACTCCCAGGCGATGCGGCCGAGCTCGACGCAGCCGTAGAGATCGAAGTGCTCGGCGCCGCAGTCCTCGCGCAGGCGCTCCTTCTGCTCGGCTCCGAAGATCTCGGCGCTCGAGAAGGCGATGCGCGGCCGGCACACGCTGCCGAGGCGGAAGCCGGTGCGCTCGAGGATCGCGTGCAGGCAGCTCGGGTAGATCCACAGCGCGTCCGGCGACGCGCGGCGCAGCGCCTCGATCTGCTCCTCGACCGGCGCCGTCGGCCAGACGTGCGTGCGGCGGTAGATGCCGAGCCGCTGGTGCAGGCCGCTCGGCAGCCCGCGTCCCGGTCCGAGGACGAGGAGGCGGTCGCGCATGCGGTAGCCGCCCGCGAGCAGGGCACGGAACTGGATGATGCGGTGGACCCGGATCTCGTCCCTCGTCGCGTACAGGCTGAAGGGCTCGCCGGTGGTCCCGCTGGTGTGGAACGACAGGCAGGACGCCGGGTCGACGCCGCTCGCCATCACCGCGGTCTGCCCCGCCGCGACCAGCTCGGCCTTCGTGACCGGCGGCATCGCCTGGAGGTCGGCGATGCTGCGGACCTTCGCGGGCGAGATGCCGGCGGCGTCGAGCCGCGCGCGCCAGAAGGGCACGCGACGGTGTGCGGCACCGACGACCGCGGCGAGGCGCTCGGCCTGAAACGCGCGCAGCTCGCTCGCGCTCGCGCCGAGACGCGCCCGGGCGCGCCGGAGCTCTCGCAGCTCGGCGATCATGCGCGGCCACGACGCAGCGGCACGACCGTGCGCAGCTTGCCGCCCTCGGCGACGCCGAGGTCGCGGACGAACGCGGTCTCGACGCGCGCGGTCGCGGCGAGCGCCGACATCTCCGCCGCGAGCCCGGGCGCGAGACGATCGTAGGCGTCGCGCGCGAGCGTCATCAGGCGCAGCTCGAGCCGGTCCGGGGCGTCCTGCACCAGCTGGTAGCGCAAGATCTCCGGCCGTTGCTTGACGAGCGACCACACGCTGCGCGGGTGCAGCAGCCGTCCGCCGGGCAGCTCCACGATCTCCTCGCTGCGCCCGGCGAGGCTCGCGAGCCGCGGCAGCGTGCGGCCGCACGGGCAGGGCGAAGTCGCCCATGCCGCGACGTCGCCGAGGCGGTAGTTGAGCAGCACGCTGGCGCGGTTCACCAGGTTCGAGATCACGACCTCGCCGGCCTCTCCGGGTGCCACGTCGCGGCCGTCGGCGTCCACGAGGCGGACGTCGCACAGGTCGGCGTGCACGTGGAAGCCCTCGCCGCGCTCGCAGGTGAAGCCGATCTTGAACGCCTCGGCGGCGCTGTAGGTCGACAGCACCGCGATGCCGAGGTCCCGTGCCGCGTGCTGCCGCGTCTCGACCGACATCGCGTCGGCGCCGTAGAGGATGGCGCGCGGCCGGTGGTGGAGCCCGCCGCGCTGCTCGGCGACACGCAGCAGCAGCTCGAGGTGCGAGCCGTAGCCGAGCAGCAGCGCGGGGCGCTCGTCCTCGATCCGCGCCAGCACGTCCTCGAGCGGCAGGTCGACGCCGAGCCGCGTGCGCGCCGGACGCGATGGGACCCAGGTGTGTCGCGCGTAGTGGTCCCACACCTGGAGAACGGTCGAGCCGCCGTGCAGGATCGCGATCTCGCGCCGCGCCCGCGATCCGCCCACGACCCCGTCGACCACGGCGCGCTCGCGCTCGCCGTAGGCGATGTTGGCGAGCAGCGAGACCCGGTCGTGCAGCACCGACGAGCGCTCGCCGGTGGTGCCGCTGGTGACGAAGGCGAGCGCGTTGCGCGCCCGGGCGGAGCGCGCGGCGAAGCGCTCGGGCTGCGCGCGCAGCTCGTCCTTTGCGACCAGCGGCAGGGCGCGCAGATCCGCGGCCGAGCGGACGTCGCGCGGATCGACGCCCGCCCGCGCGAACCAGTCGCGGTAGTGCGGCACGTGCGAGGCCGCGTAGCGCACCGTGCGCCGCACGCCGCGGTCGCGCGCCGCGGCGAGGCGCGCCGGGTCGGCGTAGGGTGCGTCGCGCTGTCCGGGCAGGTGCGCCGCGACGATCGCGTTGCCGAGGAGCTGGCGCAGGGTCGGGGTGTTCATCGTGAGCCTCGCGCGGCGATACGGCCGGCACCTCACCACGTCAAGGGCAGCGCCCGAGCCCGGGGACGTTCGTTGCCGAAGGCGAAGCGGGATACGGCCGGGCTTCACCCTCCCGGGGCCGAACCCACGCGCTCTCGCATCGCCGATCGGCCCGGCGAGCGTCACCGATTCGACGCTGCGACGTGCGATGCGACGACGGGGTGCCGCTCGCACGTGAGGCCGCACGCCGTGGCCGCAGGCCTGCGTCTCGCCTGGCGAGTCGACGCCGGAACGCCCCTTGCTCCGCTCGTCCCCGGGAGGGGTGACGATGGGCAACAGGCGGCGTCCTGCGAGCCGGGAGCTCGTGCTTCTGCTGTGCGCGATGGCGGCCGCGCTGCCGTGCGCGGTGCTTGACGCGTCCGCGGGGCCGGTCCCGTACGACGTCGTCTACGTGCGCCAGCCGCGCTTCGGCGACGCGACCAACACGACCTGGCCCGAGGTCTTCCACCCCGCACGGATCGACCCCGGCGCGGACCTGATGCTGCTGCACCCCGACGGAACCGAAGAAGTGCTGGTGGCGGGCGGCATCGGCTCGGTGACCGATCCGTTCGTCTCGTTCGACGCGCAGTGGGTCTACTACGCCTACTTCCCCGACGCGCGCCCGCAGTCGTGGAACTACCAGCGCGGCCTTTTCTACGGCGGCGCCGACATCTACCGCATCCACCTCGCCACGCGGCGCATCGAGCAGCTGACGTTCGGCGAGTTCACGCCGAACACGGGCGCGGGCAACTTCGACGAGTCGAATCCGGTGAATCCCGCGCCGGGCCACGACTACCTAGGCTATGGCATCGTCAACCTGGGTCCGGCACCGCTCGCGGGCGGAAAGATCGCGTTCACCAGCAACCGCAACGGCTTCCAGCCGCCGAAGGGCTTCACCAACCCGACGCTGCAGCTCTTCGTCATGGACGAGGACGGCTCGAACGTCACCCCGATCGCGCCGATGAGCGTCTCGAGCGCGCTGCATCCCACGCCACTCGCCGACGGACGAATCCTGTTCTCGTCCCACGAGTCGCAGGGGCTGCGCGATGGCCGGCTCTGGGGCCTCTGGGCGATCTGGCCGGACGGACGCAAGTGGGAGCCGATCGTCAGCGCCTTCCGCGACGCCCAGGCGTTCCACTTCATGACCCAGCTGTCGAACCGCGACCTGGTGCTGGTCGACTACTACAACCTGAACAACAACGGCTTCGGTGCGCTCTACCGCATGCCGCTCGACCCGCCCGCGGGCGAGCCGCGCTTCCACGGCGCGTTCGCCGAGGACAACCCGCCGATCGAGCAGACCGTCGGACAGGGCTTCTCCTATCCGTTCACGATGCCGTTCACGCCGCGCGGATTGCACTCGATCACGCCGTTCACGCACGGCAACGACGAGGCCGCGCCAGTCGGTGCGGGCGGCGCGAGGGTCGGCAAGTTCACCCATCCCTCGGCGGCACCCGGCGGCGACCTGCTGGTGGTGTGGACACCGGGCCCGGCCAACGACCTGACGCGTCCGACGACGATCCCGTACTACGACGCCGGGATCTACGTGATGGCAGGCGGCGGTCCGATCACGTCGCCCGCGCAGCTGGTCCGGCTCAAGAACGACAGCGCGTACAACGAGGCCTGGCCGCGCGCGGTCGTCCGGTATCGCGACGTGCACGGCGTCGACGAGCCGGTGCGGCTGCCGTGGCTGCCGAACGACGGCTCGGTGCACGCAGCACTGCCCGCGGGCACGCCCTACGGACTCGTCGGCACGAGCAGCTTCTACAAGCGCGAGAGCTTTCCCGGCCGCGTGACGCCGTGGTCCGACTTCTTCGACGGTCTCGACTCGTTCAACACCGTGGAGAACGGCCAGAGCAGCAACTGGTTCACGCAGGGCGCCGACGCCGGCAAGTACAGAAACGCGGAGATCTGGGCCGTGCGCCTGCTCGCGATGGAGCCCGGCACGCACCGCAGCTACGGACCCAACGGCGGACCGTCGGGCGGGCAGCTGTTCACGAGCCACGCCGGCGAGCGGCTGCGCATCCTCGGCGAGATCCCGCTCCGCAAGCGGAACCCCGACGGCTCGCCGCTGCTCGACGCCGAGGGGAACCCCGACACGAGCTTCCTCGCGCGCATCCCGGCCGACACGCCGTTCACCTTCCAGACACTCGACCGGGACGGCCTCGTGCTGAACATGGCGCAGACCTGGCACCAGGTGCGCCCGGGCGAGATGCGGGCCGACTGCGGCGGTTGCCACGCGCACAGCCAGGCACCGCTCGACTTCGAGACCACGGCGGCGTCGCGCCCCGGCTACGCGCTCGCCGACCTGACGCAGGGCAGCGTGCCGCTGTTGACCAGGGACGCCGGCGGCAACCCGGCGACTCGGACCGTCGCCGGCAACGTCGTCGACGTCGAGTTCGTGCGCGACGTGCGCCCGATCCTGCAGCGCAGCTGCGTGCCGTGCCACACGAAGAACGCGGCGACACCGCCGGGCAACCTCGTGCTCGACGACCTCGCGTCGTACGACGGGCTGCCGGGCGACTACGCGCGTCTCGCCGACGACACCGACGCGCGCTGGGGCCACGGACCGGTCGCCAGCTGGGGCGGCTCGCGCGGCACGTGGCGGCAGACCAACGCGAGCCGCTACGTGCGCATGTTCCAGAGCCGCCGCAGCCTGCTCGTGTGGAAGGTCTTCGGGCGGCGGCTCGACGGCTGGCGCAACGCGGACCATCCCACGGAGAGCGTGCCCGGCGACGCGGCGACGCTGCCGGCGGGCGCCGACCCCAACGCAGCCGACCTGGACTTCACCGGGACGATCATGCCGCCGCCGGGCAGCGGCGTGCCGGCGCTCAGCGAGGACGAGAAGATGACCATCGCGCGCTGGATCGACCTGGGCGCGCCGATCAACGGTGGCAGCAACGGCACGTCGCCGTGGGGCTGGTTCCTCGACGAGGTGCGTCCGACGCTCACCGTGAGCGTGCCGCGCGCGGGGGACAACGCGTCGCCGCTGAAGCGTGTCGTGCTCGGTGTCGCGGACGCCAACACGGGCCTCGAGCCGGGGTCGCTGTCTCTCGTCGCGGACGTACCGCTGGCGGGACGGGCTGCGGGGCAGGATCTCGCGGATCTGCTCGTACCACTCGGCGACGGACGCTACGAGCTTGCGCTCGCGCAGCCGGTCGACCAGGTCGACGACGCGCACCTGCTGGTCGAGGTTTCGGACCGTCAAGGAAACGTGACGCGCGTGGACCACCGCTTCTCGGTCGGTGGGGGCACGGGACCGTCCGACCCGTCGTGTCCGCCGGCGCCGCGCAGCTGTGCGGCGGCGACCGGTGCCAGCGTACGCTTCAGCGCCGACCCGCGAAGGCTCGTCTTTGCGTACCGCGGCGATCCGGCCGGTGCGGGTGCGTTCGGCGATCCGGTGTCCGGAGCGTCGGGCTTCGCTGTGTGCGCGTACGATGGCGCGGGAACGCGGATCTTCGCCGCAGGCGTGTCTGCCGGCGGCGTCTGCAACGGCACGGCTTGCTGGGCGGCCCTCGGCGGCGGCGCGTTCCGCTACCGCGGCGGGGCGGCCCTCGCCGACGGCGTTGCGCGCGTCGTGCTGAAGCCGTCGGCCGGCGGGCACTCGCGCATCCGCGTGGAGGGCGTGGGGCCGGCGCTCGACCTGCCGTCGCTGCCGGCCGGCGAGCTGCCGGTGGTCGTGCAGCTCGTCCGCGACGACGACCCCACGCACTGCTGGCAGGCTGCGTTCCCCGCGCCGCGAAAGAACACCGCCGACGCGTTTCGCGCCACGCTGCCGTGAGACCGCGGTGCGGTGCGTGGAACGCGGGCTCGAGTCGGTGCACCAGCGGGTGGTCCGCGGCCGACCTTCGGCGGAGACGATCGTCCATCATGTGAGGATCGGGCGCGCGCCGTCGTGAAGGAGGCCGACGCAGGGCGGCGGCGCGCGCCTCCGCGGTGCGGACGCCGGCCCTCGCCGCGCGCCGAAGCGGAGTCGCGCCCGGGGCCCGGGTCGCGTAGGGTAAGTGGCCGTGCGTGCCTGGCGTCTGGTCCGGCTGTGCGGCCTCGCGGTCGTAGCCGCGAGTGTGCTGTGGGCGCTTGCCGGGGCCGGGCAGCGGGCCGGAGACCGCGCGCGACCGAACGTGCTGCTGGTCTCGATCGACTCGCTGCGCGCCGACCACCTCGGCAGCTACGGCTACCCGCGCGACACCAGCCCCGCGATCGACGCGCTGGCGCGGGAAGGCGTGCTGTTCGAGAACGCGATCTCGTCCGCGCCGTGGACGGTTCCCGCGCACATGACGCTGCTCACCGGGCTGCCGCCCGAGGTGCACGACGTCGTGACGAGGCGACAGAAGCTCGCGCCCGACGCGGTCACGCTCGCGGAGGTGCTCACGGCCGCGGGGTACGAGACCGCGGCCTTCGTCTCGGGCCCGACGGTCATGGCGCACTTCGGCTTCGACCAGGGATTCGCGCTCTACGACGAGAGCATGGTCGATGCGAGCCCGCAGAAGATCGGCGACGTGGTGACGTCGCCCGGGCTCGTCGGCCTGGTGAACGGCTGGCTCGAGCGCTGGAGTGACATGGGTCGGGGCGCGCCGTTCTTCGTATTCCTGCACATGTGGGACGTGCACTACGACTACGTGCCACCGCCGGAGTACGTGCGGCGCTTCGACCCGGACTACACGGGAGACATCGACACGCGGCACTTCGAGTCCAACCCGCGGCTGCACCGCGACATGAGCCCGCGCGACCTCGCGCACGTGATCGCGCTCTACGACGGCGAGATCCGCTTCACCGACGACCACCTGGCGCGGATCTTTTCCCGGCTGCGCGCGCTCGGCGTGCTCGACGAAACCATCGTCGTCGTGACCAGCGACCACGGTGACGAGTTCTTCGAGCACGGTCAGAAGGGCCACGCCAAGACCCTCTACGACGAGGTGCTGCGCGTGCCGCTCGTCGTTCGCTACCCGCGGCGCATCACGTTCGGGCAGCGGATCGCGGCCCCCGTGCGGCTGATGGACGTCGCACCGACGATCCTCGGCCTCGCCGGCGTGCCCGCCCCCGAGGGGCTCGGGGCGCGCGATCTGGGCCCCGAGCACCGCTTCGCCGATCTGACGCCGTACGTCGCGGGCCGCAGTCCGCGGCCGGTGCCGGCACTCGCGGCGTTCAGCGCGAACCGCTGGCTGGGTACGACTCAGACCGCCGTGCGCACCGCCGACGCGAAGCTCATCCGCTACGACAAGCCGCGGCCGAACCGCCCGCACACCGAGGTCTTCGATGTCGCGCGCGACCCCGGCGAGCTGTCGAACCTGTTCGGCACGGGGAACGCGCAGCCGTTCCTGGCGACGCTCGACCCGCTGCTCACGGCTTGGCAGGCCGACGTCGGCCGGCAGACGAAGCTCGCCCTCGAGCGCACGCCGACGCCCCGCCACGAGGCGCGCCTGCGCGCGCTGGGC
>Ga0172362_10003462_pt1 | contig 13637 bp, 13 predicted proteins | sample LakKivs1_kivu2a2_FD_114534 | JGI IMG/M metagenome (GOLD analysis project Ga0172362, IMG submission 114534) | Sediment microbial communities from Lake Kivu, Rwanda - Sediment s1_kivu2a2 | ecosystem: Environmental > Aquatic > Freshwater > Lake > Sediment | place: Rwanda: Western Province, Lake...
ACAGGGATTCGATCAAAAAAATTTCCTTTTTTATTCTTTAATTTAATTAATGGGGGAGTTCACGCAAAAAACAGTTTGCCGTTTCAGGAATATCTTATAATTCCCCAAGTGAACTTACCCCTAAAAAGTTTAAAAATTTGTTTTGATTTTATAAATGACCTCAAAATATATTTTAAAAAAAATAATATAAATCTTCGCTTCGGAGACGAGGGCGGTTTTGTTGTTGACGGAAATAATCCGGAAATCGGTCTTGAAATTTTAAATAATGTTTTAAAGAAAAAAGATTATCCTATTAAGATTGGATTGGATGTGGCTGCTTCTTCTTTGACTTGCGAATTTTCTTCCACGCAACTTTTTCATTTTTACAAGGATTTTTCTGAAAAATATCCACTTTTTTCTATCGAGGATCCTTTTGGTGAAAATGATTTTCAAAATTTTGCGAAACTTAATCAAGGACTCGGAAAAAAAATTTGGATCATTGGCGATGATTTGACGGCAACCAACTTGAATCGCATTAAAATTGCGAAACAAAAAAAAGCGATAAATACTCTTTTAATTAAACCAAATCAAATCGGTTCTATTTCGGAGACCATTGAAGCAACGTCGTTGGCAAAAAGTTTTGGTTTTAAGACAATTATTTCTCATCGAAGCGGAGAAACAATGGATGATTTTATAGCCGATTTGGCTTTTGGTGTCGGGGCAGATGGTTTAAAATCGGGTTCGCCCCTTCAAAAACAGAGATTGGTAAAATATCAAAGATTAATTGAGATAGAAAAAAATTTTCTTGCAAAATGCAAAAAAGTTATATAAAATAACTACTTTAAACTAAAAATATAAAATAAATTCCAAGTTCTATAATTTTTAATCCTATAATTTATTTACATACTCGTAGTAGATTTGCGATTTATATTAGTAAAAATATGGTTTTTGATTATTTAGAAGATTTTAAGAGAAAAAATGGCTATGAACGCAATGGTATATGGTATCCAAGGGTAACTTCTATTTGCGATATTGTTCACAAGCCCGGTCTTTTAAAATATTATGCTCAGCAACCAAATTTTGCTGCCGCTCAGGATACTTTAAATAAAGCAGCTGATTGGGGTAAATTGACTCACTCTACAATTGAAGCGCTACTTGGAGATAAAAAGATTGAGATAGATCCGATAATCAGTCCTTCCATTCGCGCTTTTGACCAGTGGCGTTTTCTCCATAGGATAAGGCCCCTTGATTTTGAGAAAAAAGTTATTAGCGATAAACATATTTATGTTGGAACAATTGACGCTTTAGTTGAAATTGATGGGAAGCTTGGTATATTAGATTTAAAGACTGGCAGCGGGATTTGGGATGAATATTCTTTACAAACAGTTGCTTATTTTCAAGCCTTTAATGAGAAAGAAAAAAAGAAAGCGGAAACCCGCTGGATTTTAAGGATTGACCAATATCAAGAATGCCAGGTATGTGGAGCTAAAAAAAGAGAAAAAGGAGGTAAAATAAGAATTAATGGCGGAAGTAGAAATATCCCTCCTCACTCTCATCAATGGGGACCGATTAAAGGAGAGTATGAATTTAAAGAATTTAAGGACCACAAGCAAGATTTAAAAGCATTTCTGGCAGCTAAAAGGCTTTGGGAATGGGTAAATAGAAATATGCTTTTTAAAATTGAAAGTTATTTGGGCAACAGAAAACAAAACGGTTTATTTTAAATTAAAAACAAACAATATGAAAATAAGACAAATTTATAATTTAGCCTTAAAAATGGGCATTGATGCAGATTTTCGCAGTAATCAGAGAATTAAAAAGATACTTCAAGAAAGAAAAAAAGAATTTCAAAAACTCTCTTCAAAGGAAAAAGAGTTTTTTGATAAAGAATCTCTTGTTAATCCTTACTCTGATACAAGAATTTTAAATATTTCAAGCGACAAAAATATAAGAAAGATACTTGTTGGCATTGGGATTTCTGTTTCTGAAATTTTAATAGCCAAGGAACTTGGAGTTGATTTGGTTATTTCTCACCATCCATTAGGAGTGGCGCTTGCCGGACTTTCCGAAGTTATGGATCTGCAAGCCGAAGTTTTAGCTCAGTACGGGGTGCCGATTAATGTAGCTGAAAAATTAATAGAACCAAGGATATCTGAAGTATTTCGAAGTATTTCACCCGGCAATCATCAAAGGGTGGTTGACGCGGCAAAAATTTTGGGCGTTAATTTAATATGTATTCATACCCCTTGCGATAATTTAGTGGCTAATTTTCTTCGAAAAGAAATTGAAAAAAGAAAGTTTGATAAAGTAAGTGAGCTTTTAGATTTTTTTAATAATATTCCGGAATATAAAATTGCAAAAAAACAAAAAGCGGGCCCAACGCTTTTTGCGGGCAAAAAAGAGAATTATTGCGGCAAAATCGCCTTGACAGAAATCACGGGCGGAACAGAGGGAAATCCAAAAATTTATGAATGGTTGACTAAAAATGGTATAGGGACAATCATTGGTATGCATGTGTCAGAAGGACATCGCAAAGAAGCAGAGAAAAATTTTTTAAATGTTTTAATTGTGGGTCATATGTCCTCTGATTCATTGGGCGTAAATTTATTTTTAGATGAGCTTCAAAAAGAGGGGATTAAAATTATCCCCTGTGCCGGAGTTATTAGATTTTCAAGAGTAAAAAGACAGCGATAAAAGACTGGCAACAAATGGGGCATTTTTCGGCGATAAATATTTGCTCGTTTTTATCTTGAGTATTTTTGAGCCAATTTAAAAGTATCCAAATTAATTTTAAGATATTTTTTGGCAAGCACTTCTTTAAGTGCTTTTTTAATTAGTTCCGGTTTTAAAGGAATAGTTTTTTTATAAGAAGCGAGGGCGATAAGAAAAACACCAGCAGTAATTCCACTTCCCAGTTCTTTTTGACAAATATCCTGAGCAGGAATTAAAATTGTTTTTTTAGAAAAGTTTTGAATAGTTTTTAAGATATATTTTTTTTCTATAATCTTTTGTCCAGGAATTGGAACTAAAAAATCATTAATAATAAACTGTGTTTTTTCTTTTGAACTAAAATAACATCCTTTAAGAGTCTCTTGGATTTCTTGAGCGATAACTAAATTCGCTCCACCTTGTTTTATAAGTGGAGAATAAGCCTGCTTTCCAAATCTAATATGCACCTCAACCGAACCCCCTCTTTGAGATAAACCATGAAGTTCCGATGTTTTTACATCAAGTCCCATCATCATCGCTGATTTTGCCAATATTTGAAGCAGGGTAATTTGTCCTTGTCCGCCAGTTCCTAAGATAATAGTATTAAAGGTTTGCATTTTTATTGTTTCTTCTTTTTAAAAAGACAAGATCCTGTAGCGATAATTACAGATACTTCATCTTTTTCTAGAAACTTTTTTACCACGCTTGTAAATTCTTTAATATTTGCTTGGTCAATCATTTTGATGTTTTTTACTCCACAAGCCTTTACGATATTTTCAATTTTAATTCCCATATTTCCGGGATGAGGTTGATGACCCGTCATAGCGGTTGTGGAATTGTTTAGTATAACAATTAGGGGGTTGGAATTATTAAAGACAGCGTTAATTAACGCAGGTATTCCTGCATGAAAAAAGGAAGAGTCGCCAACAAAGGCAATTACTTTTTGTTTATTTTTTGTGGCTTTTTTGATGCCGTGGGCGATGCTAATATCCGAACCCATACAATATAAATAATCTTGCATTTCATAGGGAGGATAGGCGGCAAGCATATAGCAGCCTATTTCTCCTCCAAAAATCGCATCTTTTGGAGCCAATCTTTTTATGGTTGAGAAAACAATGTGATAGGGACAACCGGGGCAAAGTTGTGGCCTTCTTTGCGGTAGGGTGATTTTTTGAAAATTTTTTAAGTGATTATGGTAGTTAAAATCAGGTTTGACTTTCAATATTTTTGAGAGGGCCAAAGTTACATATTCTGGCTTGAGTTCCCCAATTTCTGGAAGGAGATTTTTCCCGTGTATTTTTAATTTTGGATTCACATCTTTTGCCAGGCGTTCAACTTCTTTTTCTAAAATTGGGTCAAGCTCTTCCACTACCAAAATTTCGTTTAAATTTTTTATAAAATTTTTAATTTTTTTCTCAGCTAGTGGATAAAAAAATCCAAGTTTCAAAATGGGTATTTTTATTTTCAAATTTTCCATTGCTTCAAGTAAATAAAGGTAGCCAATTCCCGAGACAATGCTGCCAATTTTTTTTGATTTTAAATTTTGATTTAAAGCAAAATTAAGATGCGATCTCTCTGCAATATCCTGTACGTTTTTTATTTTCTCCAAAAGTTCTTTTTTCATTTCAAAAACCCTTGGTGGCATTGTGGAAAATTTTTTTGGATTTTTTTTAAATCTTGCTTTATTTCTTCCTTTTTTAATTTCCCCCAAAATTACAGGAGCGCTTTGATGCGAAACCCTTGTTGTTTCTCTAATCATTACAGGAATATTGTATTTTTCTGATAAGTCAAAGGCGATTTTGACAAAATTTTTACATTCCTGGGGGGCAGATGGTTCTAATGTTGGAATTTTAGCTTTCAAATCATGCCACCTGCTATTGTCTTCCGATTGGGCAGAGCTCCAGCAAGAAGGATCGTCAGCTACCACAATAACCATTCCCTTGGGTACACCAGAATAAATTAGGGGATAGAAAAAATCAGAAGCCACATTTAAGCCAAAATTTTTCATTGCCACAAGCGAACGCAATCCTGAAAAACTTGCTCCAGCAGCTGCCTCCATTGCTACTTTTTCATTTGTTGAAAATTCAAAATACACTCCCTGTTTCGGGGCGATTTTATAAAAAATATTTCCGATTTCCGAGGCGGGCGTACCAGGATATGTTGAAACAAACCGAACGCCGGATTCAAGGGCTCCTCTTACAATTGCTTCATTCCCAAGGAGGAAGGCTTTTTGCCCCTTGTTTTTAAGAATTTCAGATTCCATAAAAAATTTGCATAAAAAAAAACTACAAGTTATAATAAAAAATTATGTACCGCATTAATGATAAAGTTAAACTTTATAAACTTTTTTTATTTTGAAGTCAAGTTAATTTTATGAAAAAAATAAAAATACCAGTTGAGATTTCAGCAAGACACGCCCATATTTCTCAAGGAGATTTTTTAAAACTTTTTGGTAAAAAAAATTTGACTCCATTTAAAAAATTAAATCAATCTCAATTTGCGGCAAAACAAACCATAGATTTGATTTGCAATGGGAAGACCTTAAGAAATATTAGGATTGTGGGACCATTTCGAGAGGCCACCCAAGTTGAAATTTCAATTACCGACTCTTTTTTATTGGGGCTCAAACCGTGTCTAAGTTTGGGACTACCTGAAGAAAGTTTAGAGCATACTTTGGGAGGGGGAATTTTGGGTCCTAAAGGAAAATTAAAATTAGATTATGGAATTTTTAGCGATTACAGACATCTTCATTTAAATACAAAAACGGCTAAAAGACTTAATTTAAAACAAGGACAGAAAGTGAAAGTAGAAATCAAGGGCAAGCGAGGACTTATTTTTGATAATGTTTTTGTCACCATCGGTGAGAAATATAATACTTGTTTGCACCTTGATACGGACGAGGGCAATAGTTGCGGGATAATAAAAAAAGACACGGGATATTTATTACTTGGGTAGCGAATTTATTTTAGACATCATAATTAAAAAAAGTCTACAGAAATTGATGAAATTTCATTTATAAAATTATTATGCTGATCCTTGTTTTAAATTGCGGGTCTCAGTCAGTAAAATATAAGATTTTTCAACATTCCAAATCAAACCTTTCAATTTGGGAGAGTTCAGATTTTTCAATTAAAGATTCAAAAGAATATAAAGACAACCTTTTAAAGATTTTAAAAAAAATTTCTCAAAAAGCCCGGATTGAAATTATTGGCCATCGAGTAGTCCATGGAGGAAACTACTTTTTTGAGCCAACCCAAATAACAAAAGGGGTTCTTCAAAAACTAAATCGGGTTTCTTCTTTTGCTCCGCTGCATAATCCTTTCAATATCGCTGGTATTAAAATTTGCCAAAAACTTTTTCCTAAAGTAAAAAATTTTGCCGTTTTTGATACGGGTTTTTTTAAGAATCTTCCCCAAATAGCGAGAATTTATCCCCTGCCCAAGGATTTAGTAGAAAAATTTGGTTTTTTGCGTTTTGGTTTTCATGGTCTTTCTCATGAGTATGTTGCTGTTGAAGTATCCAAAAAACTTAAAAAACCCCTTTCAAAACTTAATCTTATAAGTTGTCATCTTGGAGGCGGGGGGAGTATTTGTGTTATTAAAAAAGGAAAACCCATTGATATTTCAATGGGTTTTACCCCCATTGAGGGGATAATGATGATGACAAGATCTGGCGATGTGGATCCTGGAATTATTCTTATTTTGGCTAAAAAATACGGAGTTAAAAAAGTGGATGAAATATTAAATAAAAAATCTGGAATGGTTGCTCTTTGCGGATCTGATTCTATGCTTGAAATTTTAGAAAGAATTGAAAGAGGAAATAAGCAAGCAAGATTGGCTTTTGATATTTATATTTATAAAATTAAGAAATATATCGGCGCTTATCTTGCCATATTGGGAAGCGGAATTGATGCCTTGGTTTTTACCGGTCAGATTGGGTCAGGGGAAGTTCAGACGCGTCAGGCGATTTGTAAAAATTTTCCCCTTATAAAGGGAGCAAAGATTTTTTCAATTCGAACTGACGAAGAAAAAATAATAGCGATGAAAATATTGAGACAACTAACAAAAAGAAATAAGTAACAAGTACCTGATTATCCTGAAATGACTATTCTAGCTATGCTAAATAATAGTAAGCGATTATTAATGATTGATAGATAATTATTTTCATTTGTCAAAATTATATTTGTTTGCTATACTAGTCGTTTATGCAAAGAGTTATTAATAAAATCCAAAAAAGAGACGGAAGAATTGTTAATTTTGATTCATCTAAGATTGTGAATGCTATTTTTAAAGCAACTGAGGCGGTGGGACTCCCTGATTTTAGTTTAGCTAACAATCTTGCTTTAAAAGTAGTGGATGTTTTAAAAAAGGAACTGAATCCAAAAGAGATTCCCACAGTGGAAAAGGTTCAAGATGTTGTTGAACAAGTTCTTATTGAAACAGGACAAGCAAGAGTAGCAAAGGCATACATTCTTTATCGAAGAAAAAGGACAGAAATTCGGGAAGAAAAAAAGAGGATTTTAAACAAAGAAGAGATAGACGAAGTGGATAAGGCATTTGATATTAATGCTCTAAAAGTTTTAGCATCTCGTTATCTTAAAAAAGATGAAAACGGTAATATTATTGAATCTCCCAAAGAACTTTTTAGAAGAGTGGCTATTCATGCCGCCCTTCCCTCTATTTTGTTTGATAAAAAAAATTTTCGCAAAAAAGGTGCCCTATTGCATAAGGAAGAGTATTTTGATGCGGAGAAACTGGAGGGAAAAATTAAGGTTGGTAAATATACTTTAAATAAATTTCATCTTCAGTCTTTAAAGAGAATCTATGATCGTTTTAACCAAAAAAAACAGATGAAAATTCGCTGGTCCGATTTTCTGGGGAAAATCAAAAAAGGTGAATTTGACCATTATGAAAAAGAGATAGACGACTACTGCCACTTAATGGTTCAAAGAAAGTTTTTACCCAACACGCCCGCCCTCGTTAATTTTGGCAGGGAACTTGGAATGGGGAGCGCCTGTTTTGTTTTGGATGTCGAAGATTCAATAGAGAGTATTATGGGCACACTGGCAAAAGCGGCTACTGTTTTTAAATCGGGTGGGGGGGTAGGTTATAATTTTTCCAAATTAAGACCAAGCGGTGATTTTGTAAAATCAACCGGTGGAGTGGCAAGCGGACCGATTGTCTTTATGTCTCTTTACGATAAAATGACGGAAGTAGTAAAACAGGGAGGAGTGAGACGAGGAGCAAATATGGGTATTTTAAACTCTAATCACCCGGATATCGAAAGTTTTATTAAGGCGAAGGAGGGCAATAGGGCTTTGCGAAATTTTAATATATCTTGTCTGATAAAGTCAGATTTTTGGGAATATTTTGAAAAAGATAAGCCCTATCCTTTAATTAATCCTAGAAGCAACGAAATAGTAAAATATATTAGCCCAAGACAACTTTTTAGGCAGATAGCTTATCAAGCATGGGAGTCTGCAGAGCCCGGCGTGATTTTTGAAGACAGAGTAAATGAGTATAATCCATTTCTGGATACATTGGGACCGATTCAGGCAACTAATCCTTGTGGCGAGGTTTTACTTTATCCTGCGGAAAGTTGTAATTTGGGAAGTATAAATCTTTGGGCATTTATTAAGGAAAGAAATAAAGAAATTAAAAATCCCATAGTGGAATTTGATTGGGAAGATTTCAAAAAAACTATCCAAATCACCACTCGTTTTTTAGATAATGTTGTTGAGGTTAATCTTTATCCTTTAAAGGAGATTGAAGAGATGTCTTTGAATACTCGGAAGATTGGTCTTGGAGTAATGGGACTCGGTGATGTTCTTTATGAGCTTGAAATTCCCTATGATTCCCAAGAGGGTTTTGATTTTATGGAGGAGATAATGGAATTTTTAAATTTTTACTCAAAGCAAGGTTCTGTTTTACTTGCAAAGGACCGAGGCAAATTTCCTTATTTTAATAAAAGTTTTTATACAAAAAGCAGGCTTCCCTTTGGTGGCATTGAAGAGAGAAAATCTCGTCTTCCCGGTTTTGGACACAGGTGGCAAAAAGAAATTTTGGATTGGATAAAACTCAAAAGTGCAATTAAGAAATACGGTATCCGCAATGCCTTTACAACAGTTATCGCGCCTACAGGAAGTATTAGCATGATTGCTGGTTGTTCTTCTGGAATTGAACCAGTTTTTAGTTTAATTTTTGAAAAGAAAGTGAGCGTCGGTTCGTTTTATTATGTTGATTCGGTTTTTGAAAAAAAGATGACAAGGGAAGGGCTTTTTGATGAAGAATTAATAAAAGAGGTTGCTGAAAAAGAAGGGTCTATTCAGGATATAGGTTATATACCACCTCACCTTAAAAAGGTTTTTGAGGTGGCAGGAGACATTAAATTTGAAAATCATATAAGAGCCTTAGCCGCTTTTCAAAAATGGACAGATTCTTCTATTTCCAAGACCATAAATTTTCCATCTAGCGCCACTGTTGAAGATATAGAAAAAGCATATATTCTTGCCCATAATTTAGGATGCAAAGATATTACTGTTTTTCGTGTAAGTTCTATTAAGGGGGTGTTGAGCGTGAAAAAAGAGGAGAAAAAGGCAAAAAAGAGGGTTGAAAAAAAAGAAATTGACGAACTTATTTCCCTAAAAGATGTGAAGGCGCGAGGTCCTTCTATTTATCATGAACCGGGAGCTCTTGAGAATGGGGAAATTAATATCTGTCCAAATTGCGAGTCGGTATTAGTTTTTGAAGAGGGTTGTAAGAAGTGTCCAAGTTGCGGTTGGGGACTTTGCAATGCTGGATAATTAAGTTTCAAAAAATTATTAAAATATGATTTTCGTTTTTACGGGTAATGGTCAGGGCAAAACCACAGCTGCTATCGGTAAGGGAATTAGAGCAAAGGGCGCTGGTAGGAAGGTTTTAATGGTTCAATTTTTAAAAACTAAAGAGTCTTCGGAATATAAAATTCTTAAAAATATTTTTAAAATTAAAACATTTGGTAAAAAGGGATTTTTCTTGCCACAAAGCAAACTTGCTCGTAATCCAGAGCTAAAAAAGAAGGGGGTGAGGTCTTTTTCCAAAGAAGCGAGAAAGATTATTAAAAAAGGATGGGATTTTGTTAAGAGAAATCTCCAGGCGGGAAAATACGATTTTTTTATTTTGGATGAAATAAATGTTGTTCTTTATTATAAATTAATAAATAAAAGGGAATTTTTAGATTTTTTAAACAGATTTAAAAAGAAATTAGATATAGTGTTAACTGGCAGATATGCTCCCAAAGAAATTATTGAAACAGCTGATTTGGTGACAAAATTTAATGAGGTTAAACATCCTTTTCAAAAAGGGGAAAAAGCAAAAAGAGGTCTTGATTTTTAATTTCTTGACAAATTCATTTTTCTGGATTATACTTGAGAAAAGTTCACAAATAATTGGCGGGGAACACCGGTGAAAATCCGGGGCTGTGCCGCAACTGTGACCTTCACAAGAGGAAGCCAGAATACCGCCTTTCTAATTTCGTTGTTAACCCTTCGAGCAAAGGGAAAGGTCGATTAATTTTTATCCTGCCCGAGGGCAGGATTTTAACGTATTATGACAAAGACAAATCAAATTTTAATCACTGTTTTAATCCTCTTGTTAATTGGCGGAGGTTTGTGGTTGGTCAACATTCAGAGGCATTCATTAGAATCGATTTCCGAAGAAGAAACCTCCAGTCCCACAACAGAATTTCAAACAAACGCTGCCAATTTAGCAATTGACTACGGAGAGGGGGGCGTTATTGAATTTTCCAAACAAGATATTGGCAAGGACACTACTGTTTTGAATTTACTTTTAGAATTTACCCAGGCCCAGGGAATAGAGGTAGTTAAAAAAGATTCAGATTTTGGGGTAATGATTGAGGGTATCGGCGATAAGAAAAACGGAGACGATGGAAGATATTGGATGTTTTATATTAACGGAGAATTGTCGTCAGTTGGAGTTTCAGAAGCCAAGGTCCAACCAGGAGATAGGGTAGAATTTAAATTTGAAAAGTCGTCGTTTTAAATCCGATGATATCCGGATGTGCTTGGTGTTTCGTTTTCTAAATAAAGCAATTTTATGTTATCTTTAAATTTTAAAAAAGAGAAATTTTTAGATTGTGTGATAGGTATTTGTTTTATTGTTTTGGGAATAGCCCTTCGCTTTCTTCCTCATCCCCCGAATTTTTCTCCAATAGCGGCAATCAGTATTTTTTCTGGCGCCTATTTAACAAGAAAGGTTTCTTTACTTTTGCCTCTTGCTATTCTTTTTTTATCTGATATCTTCTTGGGTTTTTATGAATTGCCAGTGATGGTTTCAGTTTATGGATGTTTTCTAATTTCCGTTTTTTTAGGCAAGTGGCTCAAACACCGCAAGACATTCAAGAATATAATCATTATTTCTCTTTCTTCTTCGTTGGTTTTTTTTGTGATAACCAACTTCGCTGTTTGGGCTTTTACCCCTTGGTATTCTCATAGTTTTGAAGGGCTTATTCGTTGTTTTATTATGGCTTTGCCATTTTTCAGAAATACACTTCTTGGTGATTTGTTTTATGTTTTTCTCTTTTTTGGAACATATGAGCTGGTTATGCGTTGGGTAAGAAGCTCCTGGAAGGTAAAAGAAGCGAGAATCTAAACTTCCTATGCGGGGTCAAGAAAATGAAAATATTGAGAAATCTCTTAAAAAAATTCGAGACGAGATTTTAAGGTGCAGAAAATGTCCTCTTTATAAAGAAAGAAAAAGATCAAAGAGTTTTCCAGTAATTGGAGAGGGAAATTGTCTAACAAAAATTATGTTTATTGGTGAAGCACCGGGTGCGAACGAAGCAAAAACTGGTCGTCCCTTTTGCGGCGAGGCGGGAAAAATTTTAGATTACCTTTTAAATTCAGTTAATATAAAAAGAAAAGAGGTTTATATCACAAATGTTTTAAAGGATAGACCCCCCGTCAATAGAAATCCAAAAGAAAAAGAAGTTAGGGCTTGCAGTTCTTTTTTGGAGAGACAAATTAATACTATAAGGCCAGAGATAATTTGCACTTTGGGTAATTATTCTACAAAATATATTTTTGAAAAATATGGTTTAAAGGACAAGTTAGGGGGAATTTCTAAAATTCATGGAAGAATTTTTAAATTCAAAACTCGTTTCGGAGAGATTAAAATTATTCCATTTTATCATCCAGCTGTCGCCGTTTATAATCCAAATATGAAAACAATTTTAAAGAAAGATTTTCAAATCTTTGGACGCCTTAAGAAATCACACAGTTTTTTGTAAACCTCAGCAGTATTTACATTAAACCCTATTACTCCTGGGTTATAAGCGCATACAAGATCAAGGGGAACCAACATATTAAAAAACACATCTTCTTTATTCAGTTGTTTGCCGCGAAATGAAGAAACCTTGTTGTATTGCTGTTTCTCAGGCTACAAAAAAACTAAAAGACAATTTTAAAATTAAATTAGATGCAACAAATGGTATTGTAATGGTTTTAAGTAAATGAAACAATATGAGAAAGTTAACCAAAGAAGAAATATTATTAACATTTACTCCAAGGGTCAGGAAAAAGATAATATTGCCCTCCCTTGAAGAGATTGTCTGGGACCAATTAGATTTTTTGGGTTGGGTGCATCCCTCGGGTCATTTGGGATATGTAGTTTATAATTCTCCATCTTTGGGAATTAAGTCATTATTTCTTCATAGAGCAATACCTAAATGGGGACGGGGGTAAGGATGTGTTCTTGGTGCAATACAATGCGTCCTTTTCGTGAAGTTGCACTTTTTTCAACTACAAGACTATATAACATTGAAAGATCAATAGGTGACTATATTTGTGCTGATTTTGGATGCAGTTTGTATGTTCGCGGCAAACCTTTAAACATTGCCCAAATGGGAGAAACTATTAGTGTAAAGGAGAAAATACAACGCTTGCATAGAAATATTGAAAAATTTTTTCTTCTTGTTGAAAAATTACGTGAAAAAGAATAAATTTATCAAACATATCAAAGAGACATCTCTTAAAGATTATAGATCGGTTGGGGGCAAGGGTGGTACGTTAGGGGAGATGATGCAAGCTGGTTTCTGTGTTCCTCCCGGTTTTATTATTACAACCGAAGCACTAAAATTTTTTTTAATAAAAAACAATATTTATAAAAAAATAAAGGATTTATTTCAAAACCATAATTTAAAACAGAGTGAAATAAAAAGAGATTTGATTATTTTACAAAATTTGATAGAGAGTAGCCCCCTTCCTTCCGAAGTTACAAATGAAATTTTTAATATTTTAAAAAAGACTGATTTAAAGAAAGTGGCTGTCAGATCATCGGCTACGACAGAAGATTCCCCAAATTTTTCTTGGGCGGGGGTTTTTGATTCATTTTTAAATGTTTCAGAAAAAGACATTATAACATTTATTAAAAAATGTTGGTCTTCTCTTGTAAACTATCGAAGTGTTTTTTACTATAAAACTATAAATAATAAAACAACATTGCCCTTATTGGCGGTTATTATTCAAGAGACGATTAAAATCAATATCACTGGTGTCGTTTTTACCGTTCACCCTGTTTTTTATAATGAAAATATAATGATTATAGAGTATTTCTCAAAAAATTTATCTACAATTCAAAATCAATTTACTCCGGCAACTTACATTATAAAGAAAGATTGCTTGAAAGTGGAGGAAATTTCTAGATTGCAAGATAAAAAAATATCAAAAAGACAAATTATTCAATTAGTAAAAACTTGTCAAGATATAGAGAAATATTTTCAAACTCCCTGTGATATCGAATGGGTTTATAGTGGTGGGCAATTTTATATTCTACAAAGCAGGCCAATAACCACCATACCACAAAATAAGCATAGCTTGTTTTCTCGCTTTGCTCGAAAATAAGCATAGCTTGTTTTCTCGCTTTGCTCGAAAATAAGCATAGCTTGTTTTCTCG
>Ga0172362_10003466_pt1 | contig 13634 bp, 9 predicted proteins | sample LakKivs1_kivu2a2_FD_114534 | JGI IMG/M metagenome (GOLD analysis project Ga0172362, IMG submission 114534) | Sediment microbial communities from Lake Kivu, Rwanda - Sediment s1_kivu2a2 | ecosystem: Environmental > Aquatic > Freshwater > Lake > Sediment | place: Rwanda: Western Province, Lake...
ATGCTGAGGAAGTGGCGCATAACTGGGAGGTTCTAAAGGGGGAGGAAAGAGGCGCTGATACCTCCATATTGGAAAGTGTGCCCCGGCAAATGCCGGCTCTGGGCTATAGTCAGGAGATTCAGCGTCGGGTGGCTCAGGTTGGCTTTGACTGGGAGGATGTTGACGGCGTTATTGATAAGCTGGTTGAGGAGATTGGTGAGCTTAAGCAGGCGGAGACCGAGAAGCAGATGGCTGGGGAGTTTGGCGACCTATTATTTACCCTGGTTAATGTTGCCCGTCGGCTGGGGGTAGATTTGGAGGCGGTGCTGAGAGAGGCAAACCGCCGGTTTTACAAACGCTTCACCTATATGGAGGAGGTCTGCCGCCAGCGCGGGGTAAACCTTAGCGACTTATCCTTTGATGAGCAAAACGCCCTGTGGGAGGAGGCGAAGAGGAGGGTGGAATAAAAAAGTCGGGGCGAGTGGATTTGAACCACCGACCTCAGCGTCCCGAACGCTGCGCGCTAAACCAGACTGCGCTACGCCCCGCAAGCATTATTATAGGCTGATTTAATCCCTTCGGCAACAATTGTTAACGGCTTTTGACTAAAGGAGAGTCAAAGAGAGGCTTCGCCTCTCTTATGTAACCCATCCCCCTCAGCACCCAGAAAAATCTTGATTTTTCTGGGAACCCGCCTGACCCCCTTCCCTTACTAAGGGAAGGGGGAGTGAAGGTAAGAGAGGGGGACTAAGGGGGTGAGGTTAACAAAAACTAAAGGGGGAGGGTTACTAGAAAAATGAAATATGGCATCGTAATAATTGATGGTGCCTCAGGCTTACCACTGCCTGAGCGTAGTGGTAAGACCTGTCTGGAGCTAGCTCATACCCCCAACCTTGACGCTCTGGCGCGGGAAGGCTTTCTGGGGCTGGCTCGCACTGTGCCAATGGGGATGGAGCCCTCCAGCGCCTGCGCCTGCATATCGGTGCTGGGCTACGACCCAAAGGTCTATTACCGGGGTCGGAGTGCCATTGAAGCTAGAAGTATGGGCATTCCCATTGGCGATGGGGAGGTCGTTTTCCGCTGCAATCTGGTGGCTACTCGGAATGGCAAGATGTGGAGCTATAGCTCAGGCTATATCAGCACTGAGGAGGCAAAACAGCTTATCGCTGCTTTAAGTGAAAGCCTGGGCAATGATAGGGTGCATTTTTATCCCGGCGTCAGCTACCGACATATATGCAAGCTCAAAGGGCAGGAGGATACCCTCCTGGCTACCTGCACCCCCCCGCATGATATTCCGAATAAGCCTATTGCTGAGTTCCTGCCTCGGGGTAAGGGAAGCAAATTTCTTAAGGACCTGATGAAGCGCTCGGAGGCGGTGCTAAAAGACCACCCGGTGAATATAGAGCGGAGGTCTCGCGGCGATATCCCGGCGACGATGCTCTGGCTTTTCTGGGGTAGTGGTAAGGTGCCTGATATGCCGGCATTTAAGCAGGTCTACGGTCTTAGTGCCGCCATGACCTCCGGGGTTGACCTGCTCAGGGGCTTAGCCCGGATGCTCGGGATGGAGGTCTTGGATATAGCGGGGGTGACCGATGGTCTGGACAATGACTATGCTGCCCAGGCAGTCGGCGCTCTTAAGGCGCTTGAAAACCATGATTTGGTCGTTATTCATATTGAAGCCCCGGACGAGGCAGCCCACGCCGGCTCCATTGATGACAAGATAGAGGCTATCCGCAGGGTGGATAGTGAGGTTATCAGTCGGCTGCGCGCTTGGCGGTCAGATGACTTGCGACTGCTAATTATGCCCGACCACCCCACCCCCATTAAGACCCAGACTCACAGTCCGGAGCCGGTTCCCTTTCTGCTGTGGGGGGCAGGTTTTACCCCCAACGGGGCAAAAAGATTCACCGAGGCTGAAGCTAAAAGCACTGGTCTTTTTATTGAGGAAGGATATAATATTATGGGGAGGCTAGTGGGGAGATAAGCGAACTTTAGATTTTATTTGGGAACCCATCCCCCTCTCCTTAAAAGGAGAGGGGGATAAAGGGGGTGAGGTAGGTAAACAATCTACTACAAGGTTAAGTAAATGGCACTAGTTGTTCAAAAGTATGGTGGCACATCGGTGGCTGATGCCGACAGGATTAAGAACGTTGCCCGGCGCATCACCCAGGCTAAGGACAGGGGCGACCAGGTGGTGGTTGTGGTCTCGGCGATGGGGGATACCACCGATGAGCTAATCAAGCTGGCGTACCAGATTAATGACCGCCCTGATGAGCGGGAGCTTGATATGCTGCTATCTACCGGTGAGATTATTTCCTGCACCCTTCTGGCGATGGCACTTGAGGCTATGGGTTATGAGGCGATTAGCCTAAGTGGTGCCCAGGCGGGGATACGGACTGATTCCACCTACAGCCAGGCTCGGATTCAACGGGTTGACCCAGAAAGGGTGGTCAGGGAGCTGGAGAAGGGGAATATTGTCATTGTTGCCGGCTTTCAGGGGATTACTGATAAGATGGACATCACCACCCTGGGGCGGGGTGGCTCCGATACTACTGCCGTAGCTCTGGCTGCCAGCCTCGGGGCTAAGATATGTGAAAGATATACCGATGTGGAGGGGGTTTATACTGCTGACCCGCGCCTGGTTCCGGAAGCACAACGACTGGATGAGATTAGCTACGAGGAGATGCTGGAACTGGCAACCTATGGGTCTAAGGTGATACACCCCCGAGCGGTCGAGCTGGGGGAGCTATTTAATGTTCCTATCCTGGTTGCCTCCAGCTTCACTGATAGTCCGGGTACATTAATTCACGGAGGGGTATCTATGGAAGTGCGAAATAAGGTGAGGGGTATAGCTCATGACCTTGATGTGGCTAAGATAACTGTGGTTGGTGTTCCTGACCGACCGCGCATTGCTGCCGCTATCTTTGAGCCCTTAGCCAAGGCGAATATTAGCATTGACACCATTGTTCAGAATGCCAGTATCAATAATATTACCGATTTAACCTTTACTGTGGCTAGAAGCCAGCTAAGCAAGGCAATGGCGGTGGTCAAACCTATAGCCCAGTCGATTGGCGCTAGGGAATGCGTCAGCGACTCTAAATTGGGTAAGGTCAGTATTATTGGCACCGGGATGCAGAACACCCCGGGCTATGCTGCTAGGATGTTTGGCACCCTCGGTGAGCAGGGAATTAACATCCAGCTTATTACCACCTCAGAGATAAGGATAACCTGTATCATTGATGAGGCGAGGGTTAAGGACGCAGTTCGTGCCTTGCATCAGGCATTTGAGCTAGAAACATAGTTTGTTTAGCTACTTAGGCTAGAGTAGAATATTCTGATGGCTAATTAGTGGAGGCGAGGATGGTATATCAGGAGGAGGAACAGGTAAGGCTAAGGCGGCAGCGCAGCAAGCAAGCCATAGCCCTAGCCATGCAAGGTCGGTGGCAGGAGGCGGTAGCGGCTAACAAGGAGATAATAGCCAGCTTTCCCACCGATGTTGATGCCTATAATCGTTTAGGCAGAGCCTATATTGAGCTGGGCGAGTACTCAAAGGCAAAGGAAGCCTACGGGCGAGCTATAGAGCTTGACCCCTATAATATTATTGCCCAAAAGAACCTTCAGCGCTTGTCCTACTTAGGGGAGGCTGTAGTTGGCTCAGGGGCTGATTCTGATAAGGCAAAGCCCCAGTATTTTATTGAAGAGACAGGGAAGGCGGGGGTGGTTAACCTTTATCACCTGGCACCACGGGAGGTGCTAGCCAAAATTGTGGCTGGGGACAGGGTATATTTGAAGATAAACGGGTCAGGGTTAATGGTGGAAAATGGTCGTGGTGAGTATCTAGGGCAGGTCGAGCCCAGGCACAGTCAGCGACTTATCAAATTAATGGAGGGGGGTAACCGGTACACCGCCGCTATTGTCAGCTCAGCAGAGGACAAGGTGACTGTCATTATTAGGGAGGTATATCAGGACCCTAGTCAGGCGGGGCAGCTTTCCTTTCCGCCAAGGGGGGCTGAGAGCCTTCGTCCTTATCTTAGCGATAAAATACTCAGGCGTGAGCTGGAGTATATTGAGGCATTGGCTGAGGAACCAGCTGAAACCGAGGGTGAGCCGGTTGATGAACAGGAGTAGGAGGTTTTAACCCGGTATGATTTTAGGCAAGACCAAGCCGATAAATATAGAAGAGGAGATGAGTAGCTCTTACCTTGATTATGCGATGAGCGTCATCGTTTCCCGTGCCTTGCCCGATGTGCGGGATGGATTGAAGCCGGTACAGCGACGTATCCTTTACGCCATCGATGGGCTGGGGTTAAATCACTCCAGCCCGCACAAGAAGAGCGCCCGCATTGTGGGCGAGGTGCTGGGAAAGTACCACCCTCACGGCGATGCCCCAGTTTACGAGGCGATGGTGCGCATGGCACAGGACTTCTCCATGCGTTATGTCTTGATTGATGGACAGGGCAATTTTGGCAGCATGGATGATGACCCTCCGGCAGCTATGCGCTATACTGAGGCACGCCTCGCCTCTATGGCTGAGCAGATGTTGGTTGATATTGATAAGGAGACGGTTGACTTTAGGCCCAATTTTGATGATAGTCTTAAGGAGCCTGTAGTCCTACCTACTCAGCTACCCAATCTGCTGGTTAATGGCAGCGCCGGAATCGCCGTCGGGATGGCTACCAATATCCCGCCTCATAATCTAGGCGAGGTGTGCGATGCTATCTCCTACCTCATTGATAATCCCGAAGCCACAGTTGATGAACTCACCCAATTTGTTAAAGGACCTGATTTCCCCACTGCCGGTATTATGTTGGGGGGAGAGGGGATTAAGAATGCCTACGCTACCGGGCATGGCAAGGTGATAGTTCGCGCCAAGGCCCTCCTGGGTGATATGCCTGGGGTTGGACGGCATCAGATAGTGGTTACCCAGCTTCCCTATCAGACGAATAAGGCTGCCTTGGTGGAGAGGATAGCTGAGCTGGTTAAGGAGAGGAAGATTGAGGGCATCAGCGGGCTGCGTGATGAATCAGATCGTCAGGGTATGCGTATTGTCATTGAGCTGAAGAAAGAGACTCAACCCAGGCAGGTCTTAAATAACCTTTATAAATATACCTCAATGCAGTCAGCCTTCTTTGTTAATATGCTGGCTCTGGTCGATGGTCAGCCCCGGGTGCTTAGTCTTAAGGAGGCGCTTCAGTATTACATAGATTTCCGCCATGAGGTTATCACTCGGCGCTCTCGGTTTGAGCTGAAAGTGGCTAAGGCGAGGGCTCACATTCTGGAGGGGCTCAAAATCGCCCTGGAGCACATAGATAGGGTGATTGCTACCATCAAAAAATCGGAAACGGCTGACACTGCTCGTCATGAGCTGATGAGCAGCTTTGGTTTATCCCAGGCTCAGGCGCAGGCTATTCTTGACATGCAGCTACGCCGGCTGGCAAATCTGGAGCGGCAAAAGCTTCTTGATGAATACGCCGAGGTAGTAAAAACTATTGCCTATCTGGAAGACCTTCTGGCTAACCCGAGGAGAATATTCGTCCTGATAAAGGAGGAAGTGAGTAAGCTAAAGTCGGAATATGGAGACCCGCGGCGAACCCAGATAAGTGAGGAGGAGGTAACCGAATTTCGTGAGGAAGACCTTATTCCTCATCAAAGAGTAGTGGTGACGCTCAGCACCCGGGGGTTTGTTAAGCGGGTGTCAACTCGTAGCTACAGGCCACAACATCGCGGCGGCAAGGGTATCATTGGCATGGTAACTAGGGAGGCAGATGCAGTAAGACTTCTGGTGGTGACTGATACCCATGACAACTTACTATTCTTCACCAATCGGGGCAAGGTCTTCCATCTTAAGTGCTATGAAATCCCAGCCGATAGCTCACGGCTGGCTAAAGGGACAGCGGTAATCAACCTCTTCTCCGTGGCTGATAATGAAAGGGTTACCGCTATGGTAGCGTTGGCTGATTTCAAGGCGGGTACCTATCTGTTGATGGCTACCTGCCGTGGGGAAATAAAAAAGACCGCGGTGGGTAGTTTTGCTGCGGTGCGTAGTAGCGGGCTTATTGCCATGGATTTGGAGCCGGGGGACGAGCTGGTGGCAGCTCGTTTGGCTACTGACCAGGACGATGCCCTTTTAGCCACCCAGCAGGGGCAGGCAATCAGGTTTGCTATCTCTGATTTACGGGCTGTGTCCAGAACCAGTGGTGGGGTGCGGGGTATCCGTCTCAGCCCCGATGACCAGGTGGTCGGTATGGATATCGCTTATCCCGATGCCTATGTATTAGCCGTTACTACCGGAGGCTTCGGTAAACTCACCCCAGTGGCTGCCTATCCCAAGCAACATCGGGCTGGTAGGGGGGTCAGGACATTTAGGCTGACCGAGAAAACAGGTAAAGTTGCTGCCGTGGAGGTGGTTTCTTTATCTCACCAGGTAATGATTATTTCGGCTGAAGGCATTGTCATCCAGACCCCGGTGAAGGAGAAAGACCCCAGAAAGGGCGTTACTATTCAGGGCAGGAACACTGAAGGGGTGAGGCTGATGAAACTTGACCCCGGTGATATGGTGGTGGCTATCGCTTGTTTTGATAAGGAGGCTGGATAGTGGGCATTCCCCCATTCCCCCTGCCCGGGAAGGTAGCTATTGTCACCGGGGCTAGACGGGGGATAGGTAAGGCTATTGCCCTGGCTTTGGCTGAGGCTGGGGCTGACATCGCTGTCTGTGACCGGGTGATTGAGGATGGTGAGCTTAATGCCGTGGCTGAGGAAGTAAAGCGGCTTGGTCGGCGTTCTTTGGCTCTCCAGGCTGACATTACCCAAAAGGCTGATGTTGATGGTCTGGTTCAGAGGGTGGTGGATGAGTTTGGCGTCATTGATATTCTGGTAAACAATGCGGCGATGAATATCAGGGTGCCACTGCTTGAGCTTCGTGAGGATGGCTGGGACAGGGTTATTAATACCGATCTTAAGGGGTATTTCCTTTGCTCTCAGGCAGTGGGCAGGAGAATGGTTGAGCAAAAACGGGGCAATATTATTAATATCACCTCCACGGCGGCGATAAAGGTGGCTCCGGAGATGGGGGCTTATTGCATCGCCAAGGCAGGCGTGGTTATGCTCACCAGAGTTCTGGCTGTGGAGTTAGCCCAGTACAATATCCGGGTTAATGCCGTTGCCCCTTATATGGTTAAGACCAAGTTCAGCCAGCCATTGTGGAATGACCCTGAGACCTTAAAGCAACTTGAGTCTGAGATACCACTGGGTCGGCTGGCTGAGCCGGGTGATATAATCGGTTCGGTCCTGTTCTTAGCTTCCGACGCCTCCAGCTATATCACCGGGCATACTATTATTGCCGATGGTGGCTTAAGCGCTTAGCCGCTGCAACTTTTGCTGGCAATCTGTTTGCCAGCGTTCCAGTCCACAAGCAGTGCAGGACTGATAACGACAGTCAGGGGTTTCCTTGCCTTCCACGGCACGCTGGTACTCTCGTTTCAGGAAGGCTGAGGTTACTCCGACATCAATGTGAGCCCAGGGCAAGAGCTCGTCTAAAGGACGTTGCCGCCGAGCATAGAAGTCAGGTTCAAGCCCGTTCTCGTCAAAGGCGCGAAGCCATTTCTGATAGTCAAAGCGTTCATCCCAGGCATCAAAGGTCGAGCCCAACTTCCAGGCAAGGTAGATAACCTTGCCCAGTCGTCTATCCCCCCGCGACAAGGCTGCCTCAAGCAGGCTGACCTTAGGCTCCTGCCAGGACAGCCGACTCCCCTTTCGGCGTAGCCCCTGCTTAAGCAGTTCATGCTTGGCGCTCAGTTGTTGTTCGCTTTCTTGGGCTACCCATTGAAACGGGGTATGTGGCTTGGGGATAAAGGTTGATAGGCTAATTCTTACCTGGGGCATGCCACCTTTAGCCGTCCTGCCCACGGAGCGGATTTTAGCTACTAGCTGGACAATTTGTTCAACATCTTCCTCGGTTTCAGTGGGTAAGCCGAGCATGAAATATAGCTTAAGGCTTGTCCAGCCTCTGGCGAAGGCAGCGGCAGCCGTTTTCAGGATTTCAGCCTCGGTAGCGTTCTTATTGATGATTCGGCGCAGTCTTTCGCTTCCCGCCTCTGGGGCAAAGGTAAGTCCTGTTTTCCTGCGGGAGGGAAGGGAGTCCATCAATCTTACTGAAAAGCTATCAATTCGCAGGCTGGGGAGTGACAGAGCCAGGTTATCATAATTTTGGCGGAGGCTAGCCACCAGCTCCTCAATATGGGGGTAGTCGCTGGTGCTTAGCGATACCAGGGACACCTCATTATAGCCGCAGTTGGCAATGAGCTCCCCTACTGCCTGTATTACCTCTTGCTGAGGGCGCTGGCGCACGGGGCGGTAAATAATCCCTGCCTGGCAGAAGCGGCAGCCCCGAGTGCACCCTCGCTGAATCTCCACCGCCCCTCGGTCATGGACTACCTCAATATAGGGAACTACCGGTCTGGTGACCGGGGGCGGGAGCTTGGTCACTACCCGTCGCTGAATAACGGGTTTAGCCTCAGCCGCAGTAGGGGTAATGCTCTTAATTAAACCATCAGCCTGGTATTCCACGTGATACAGGCTGGGCACATAGACGCCGGGGATAGTAGCCATCTGGCGCAGTAGCTCCTTTTTGGAGGCTGCCTTGCCCTTCCACTCTCGCAAGCAATCAACTAGCTCAAGCACTACCTCTTCACCATCCCCCATGACAAAGAAGTCAATAAAATCGGACATGGGCTCGGGGTTGAGACAGCAGCTACCACCGGCTATTACTAAGGGATGGGAATCGTTTCTTTCTGACGCCAGGACTGGTATTTGCCCCAGGTCAAGGATGTTCAATACGTTGGTGTAGGTAAGTTCGTAGTCTAGGGAGAAACCAATGATATCAAAATCCTTTAGCCGGTGTTTGGATTCAAGGCTGAGCAGGGGAACACCTGCCGTCCGCATGGCTGCTTCCATATCTGTCCACGGGGCGTAGACCCTTTCGGCAAGGACATCCGGCTGGCTGTTGAGCAACTCATATAGGATGGGCAGAGCCATATTGGACATGCCTATTTCATATAAATCAGGGTAGCATAGGGCAAACTTGATATTGGTCTTGTCCCAGTCCTTTACCACGCAATTCCACTCGCCACCGGTATAGCGAGCCGGTCGGGTAACCTGATGAAGAATACTATCGGGGTGGGTCAATTTTTCCTCTTCACGACCTTATTAGGTGTTATCTAGCTGTGACAGGTCAAATTTCATGCCGTATAACTATAGACTATAGCTTTATTTTTTACAATTGCCTCCTTTGAGATTGTTTATCACCCTCACCCCCTTAATCCCCCTCTCCTTCTGAAGGAGAGGGGGAGGAGACTTTAGAGAGGGGCTTCGCCCCTCTCTTACTACACTCCCCCTTCCCTTAATAAGGGAAGGGGGTCAGGGGGATAGGTTGCTAAACGACCTCCTCTTTGACGGCTGAGGCATAGCCGACTAAAATAGCACTAATTAACCAATGAGGAGAATAAAATGGAGCAAATTTGGGCGCCGTGGCGGATAAAGTATATCCAGATGGAGAAAGTGGAAGGATGCATTCTATGTGAAAAGCCGAGACAGAATAGTGATGCTCAAAACTATATCCTGCACCGGGGCAAAAAAAACTTTGTCATGCTGAATAGCTATCCCTATAACCCGGGTCACCTGATGATAGCTCCCTACCGCCATGTCACTAGCCTGGAGGAGCTAACCAGTGAAGAGCGTCATGAGCACTTTGAAATAGTTAGCCGAAGCATCAAGATTCTGAGGCAGGCATTTAACCCCGGCGGGTTTAATATTGGCATAAATATAGGCAAGGTGGGTGGAGCCGGGATAGACGAGCATGTTCATACTCATATCGTGCCGCGGTGGCAGGGGGATACCAACTTTATGCCGGTAGTATCTGACGTCAGGGTAATACCTGAAGCCCTGGCTGAGACCTATGATAAATTAAAAGGCAAATTTAAGGCTTAAGTCTCAGCCTTGGGGGCTTTCTTAATTTGGCTTTCAGTGCTTCTAATTGTTGTCTCCTTTCAAATTCCTCCTCGCTGAGGGGTTCACAGGGCTTAAGCTCGTTGCCTTCAATCTTAATGGAGAAAAGCTCCCGGCATTTCCAGCAACGGTATGGACCCTCATAGGTGGACTCAATCAGAGAGAGACTGCTCCCGGTACCGCATTTGGGACATTTTATGGTTATCATCATGGCAACACCCTTGATATAATAACTGGTGCCCCCAAGCGAATTCGAATCGCTGTTGCCGGCTTGAAAGGCCAGTGTCCTAGGCCACTAGACGATGGGGGCACACTATTAAAGTATAGCAGAGGCAGAGCCAACTGACAATGTAATGTGCTACAATACTCAAAATGGGCAAGACAACTGACCAATTTAAGGAGGGTGGGGTGGGAGGGGGCTGGGTAAGAAACAAACTTCTTCCCATCGTAGGCCTACTCCTAATCATAGGTATTGTTGTTGGCATCTTTTATTTTTACCAAAATTACCCGGAAGGGGTTGAGGCACTTAAAGGCTATGGCTATCTGGGTGCCTTCCTGATAAGCCTGACTTTAAACGCCACTATCGTTCTACCGACGGGCAATTTCCTGATGCTGGCGGCGCTGGGTGCCATCTTGCCCTCAGCCACTATGGTTGGGCTGGCTGGGGGAATAGGGGCGGCTATTGGTGAGCTGACTGGCTATATGGCAGGCTATAGCGGGCAGGCAATTGTGTCCAGGCAGAAGGTGTATGGCCGACTGAAGGAGTGGGTGGAAAAATGGGGAGTCTTGACCATCTTTCTCCTCTCCATGGCGCCGCTTTTCTTCGATTTAGCCGGGATAGCTGCCGGTGTGCTACGCTTCCCATTGTGGAAATTCTTTCTTGCCTGCTGGCTGGGAAGAACCATTCTATATCTGGTCGTCGCCTGGGGTGGTGCTATGGGCTGGGGGGTAGTGCTACGCTTCCTTGGTTAACTCCGTTCCTTGATTTTCATTAGCAGCACTGAACCGACGATAAAATAGATAAAACAAGCCCCCAGCATGACTTTATAGCCCACGCCGGGAATACTGACATTAAGGAAATAAATTGCCAGCCCCATGAGTCCGACCAGGGCACCACTACCAGCGGTAGCCAGATTAGTCAGTCCGAGGTATCTTGCCTCCTCACCCTTAGCTACAAAATCTGTGGCTAGAGCCCAGTTACTGCTCATAAAAGCCGTGCCGGAGATTCCGAGAAGAACGCCGCAGAACATAATATATCCATAGTCATGGGAGAAAAGTAGCAGCAAAATGCCCAAAGCGCCAAGCAGTCCAGAGAAGACGACCACCGGGCGGCGTCCGATTCTATCCGATAGCCAGCCGGCGAGATAAACCACAACCAACAGACAAATGCCAACCACTATTAGCAGGTCGCCGGTTACCTCTACTGGGTTGGCTACTCCAACCACGTCAATAAGAAAATATAAAGCATATCGTTGTAAGGTAGCCAACGCCGTCAGGATAAGAAAGCGGGATACCAGGAAAAGGATAAAATCAGGGCTTGCCTTAATATCAATCTTGAAGCTTCGATACAAGGTCGGCAGTAAGGGCAATGGTGAGCCGCCAGCCCATGGTCGCTCCTTAACCGTGAGGACGGTGGCAAGCATGGTACTGAGCAGGACAATGCCCAAGGCTGCCAGGGATAGCCATAGCCATAGGCTCCCCTCACCGCCGAAGTAGCGGCCCATCAGAGAGGCTATCAGTCGCACCAGGGCAAGCCCGCCCAGTATCTCAAGAAAGCCCTTCACCCCTGAAGCTACCCCCCTCCTCCCCTTAGGCACTAGGTCGGGAATAAACGCCTGATACGGACCCTGTGCCGTATTACAACTAACCTGGAGCAGGCAATAAACGATTAAAAGGGTAACATAGCTACCACTGAGGCCAATCCCGGGCAGAAACAGGATAGCTAATATAGTGCCCACCAGGATATAGGGTCGGCGGCGCCCCCAACTAAAGCCAGACCGGTCACTGATTGCCCCGACTATGGGCTGAACTACCATGGCTAGAAGTAAACCAGCAAGGGTGAGAACCCCTAGCCACAAAGTCTTTTCTGACTCAGCAACCAGGCCTAGGAGCCGTAATTGGATAATAAAGGTGTGTAAGCTACCCCATAGGGCAGCCAGGGCAAAACCAAAGACGGTAATCTTGATATAATCTATATGGCGAAAGTGGTTGGTGCTGTTATTGCTCACTATCTTCCCACTCCAGTCAAGCATAACAGAGCTAAGCTGAAGAGGCAATGCTTGAGCTAGTTCAGATAGATTGGTGACACAGATTATCATGTTTCGTTTCTCCGCAGCATTGACCCCCTTCCCCTCAAGTTTTTGATTTAGGTAACCCTCCCCCTTTTTCCCCTCCCTTAGATAAGGGAGGGGAAATTAGTTATGTTAGGGGGACTTCGTCCCTCTAAAACTCCCTATATAATATATTTAGAGGCTTCACCTCTCTTTGACTCTCCATATTCTTGAGAAATAATGGAAGTTTTGAGATAAGCATATCCTTTTCAGAAATTACCTCCCCTACTTGTAATGCGAACAGGAGAGATTATAGAGAGGGGGTTAAGCCCCCTCTTAAAACTACTTTTCCCTTCCCCTCTAGGGGAAGGGGGTGAGGTGCAGAAAGTTGAGGCGTCACTAAGGTGTTGAACGAGTACAATGCTTTGCCTCACCCTATAGCTGTGGTATAATCTTGGCGACTATTTACCAAAAGGAGGAAATATGCCAGGGATTTTTTGGGTTGTACCCGGGGCTGGGATAGTGGCTATACTCTTTGCCATATTGTTGGCCAGGAATGTTCTTAAGCGCTCCCAGGGGACACCGAAGATGGAAGAGATTGGCGGCATGATTTTTGAGGGGGCGTGGGCATTTCTCAAGCGTCAATATGGCACCATCGGCTGGCTAGCAATCATAGTGGCTGTTGCTGGTGGTGCTCGGGTCGGCCTGCGTGGTGGTCATAGGGGAATAGAGGGGATTACCGCCTTTGGGATAGCCTGGAGAACTGGCGTTGCCTTTATTGCCGGGGCTTTTTGCTCTGCCGTCTCCGGCTTTGTCGGGATGCTTATCGCTGTCAAGTCTAATGCCCGCTGCGCCAGTGCTTCTCAGCATAGTCTGAAAGAGGCGGTTAATGTTGCCCTGCGTGGTGGTGCCGTCCCCGGTTTTCTTATTGTGGCTCTATCCCTGCTCGGCGTAACCGCCATCTATTTTGCTTATGGTGGGGGAAATACGCCTGATATTGCCCCTCACCTTATTGTCGGTTTTGGCTTTGGTGCCAGCTTTGTCGCTCTTTTTGCTCAGCTTGGCGGCGGCATCTATACCAAAGCCGCTGATATGGGGGCTGACCTGGTGGGCAAGGTTGAAGCCGGTATACCTGAGGATGACCCCCGCAATGCTGCGGTTATCGCCGACTTAGTTGGCGATAACGTTGGTGATTGTGCCGGTCGTGGCGCTGACCTGTTTGAATCAACTGCCGCTGAGAACATCGGGGCGATGATATTGGGTATTACCCTTTATGCCATTACCGGCAACGTTGCCTGGATTTTATTCCCTCTGGTTGTCCGCGCCTTTGGGCTTATTGCCAGCATGCTCGGTATCCTCTGCGTGCGTATTCGGGGTGATGAG
>Ga0172362_10003468_pt1 | contig 13626 bp, 15 predicted proteins | sample LakKivs1_kivu2a2_FD_114534 | JGI IMG/M metagenome (GOLD analysis project Ga0172362, IMG submission 114534) | Sediment microbial communities from Lake Kivu, Rwanda - Sediment s1_kivu2a2 | ecosystem: Environmental > Aquatic > Freshwater > Lake > Sediment | place: Rwanda: Western Province, Lake...
CGGGCGTCGCTACGCTCGCCGCATGGCGACTTCCTCCCGGGCTCCCGAGCCCAGGCGCTTCACGCGCGAGGAGTACTACCGGATGCACGACGCCGGTCTCTTCCGCGACGAGCGCGTCGAGCTGCTCGACGGAGAGATCATCGCCATGAGCCCGCAGAACGCGTCACACGCCGCGAGCGTGAACCGGCTCGCCGCGTTGCTGATCCCGCAGCTCAAGGGAAAGTACAGCATTCGCTGCCAGACGCCGATCCGCCTCGCGCGTTACAGCGAGCCCGAACCCGATCTGGCGATCTGCACCCACGACCCGGACGACTACGAGAGCGGCCACCCGACACCCGAGCAGATCCTCCTGCTCATCGAAGTTTCGGATGCGAGCCTCGCCTTCGACCGCAAGAGGAAGCGCGTCGCCTACGCGCGCGCGGGCATTGCCGAGTACTGGATCGTCAACGTACCCGACCGCATGGTCGAGGTGTCGCAGCGCCCGGACCGCGCCGCGAGTCGCTACCGCGTGTCGCGCCGCGCGCGTCCCGGCGAGTTGCTGACGCTGCCCGACGGATCGACCGTCCGCGTAGCCGACCTCGTGCCGCGTCGCTGAGCGGTGCTGCCGCTACTGTCACGCACGGATCAGCGCCGCCACCGGCTCCTCCGACACCGCCGTCGGCAGCGAGGCGCTGGGCAATCTCACCGCTGGCAGCAGCAACGTGGCACTCGGTGCCGGTGCCGGCCGGCGCACCACCGTGGGCGACGACAACATCTGTATCGGCTCGGCGTGGTTGCTTCCTGGGCGCGCTACAAGACCGGCGTTGCGCCGCTAGGCGCTGAGGCCACCGCGCTTGCTGAGAGGCTCGCCCGGCCAGAGCCCGTTTCCTGCTTCATCTATCGCCGCTGACGCCGCTCTCACGACAGAGGGCGGCCATCTGCGCGTCGAACAAAGGAAGCGCGACAATCCGCCGCTGGCGCGCTAAACGAGCGCCCCATGGCGATACGATTCGCGAATCTGGGCAACCGCGCGCAACTCATCGTTGGTGGCGGGCTGGTCGACGTCGAGCAGGCATCGAGCGGCCGCTTCCCGAGCGACCCCATGCAGGCGCTCGCGCGGTGGGACGAGCTGCGCGACTGGGGCGCAGGACTCGCGAGCCCCGCGGTAGCATTCGACGAAGCACGTCTCGGCCCGCCGGTGCCGCGACCGGCCAAGGTGTTCGGCATCGGGCTCAACTATCGCTCGCATGCTGAGGAGGCCGGCCTCGACATCCCGAAGTCGCCGCTCGTCTTCACCAAGTTCCCGAATTGCCTGGTCGGGCCGCGGGCCGACGTCGTTCTGTCGTCGGGCTTCGTCGACTACGAGGCGGAGCTGGTGGTCGTGATCGGCCGTCCCGGCCGGCGCATCCCGGCGAGCCGGGCCCTCGAGCACGTGGCCGGCTACACCGCGGGCCAGGACATCTCGGACCGCAAGCTCCAGTTCGCAGACAAGCCGCCGCAGTTCTCGATGGGCAAGTCGATCGACACCTTCGGCCCGATCGGCCCCGCGGTGGTGACGCTCGACGCCCTGGCCGACCCGAACGACCTCGCGCTCTCGTGCGACGTCGATGGTGAGCGGCTGCAGAGCGGGCGCACCTCGGACATGATCTTCGCGGTCGCCGAGCTGATCGAGTTCCTCTCGGGGCTCTGCACCCTCGAATCGGGCGACCTGATCTTCACCGGCACGCCGGCCGGCGTCGGCTCGGTGCGGAACCCGCGCCGCTACCTGGCACCCGGCCAGACCATCACGACGGAGATCGAAGGCCTCGGCCGGCTCGTGAACCGCTGCGTTGCCCAAGCCTGAGCGTCGTCGGGGTCGAGCCGTGGACGCTGGCGACGTCGTCGCCGGCGATCGGCGGGATTCTCGCAGTCACGAGTGGCGCGACCCGGCATCGGTAACTCGGGTCGATGGTTGGACCTTCACCGTGAACGACACATGTTGCCGCAGTTCGGCGAAGTGCGCATCGCCGGTCACGAACAGGCTTCCAGTGTGGCGAGCCATGAGCGCGAGAAACGGGTCATCTTCTGCAAGCGGGCCAGACCGATGGCCTCGTGATCGGGAGACACCCGCGGCAACAGCCGACCGGTCTCCTGCCCGCAGGCCCGCCACGATGGTGGTCGCGGCGTTGCGCGCGCGCATCAGCTTGCGCAGCGGCGTCTCGGAGATGCGGACGATGATCGAACGCTCGGCCACAGATCGGGATCCTCCGGATGACACCTCCGGCAGTCGCTGCAACGTCGTCAGCTGTCGGTCTCGAATCGGGTTGCAGCGTGGCGGCGGTGGCGCCTAGACAACGCAGGCAGACTCTCATCCCAACGGAGGTCGTCGAAGGTTCGTCCGTACCTTGTCATTCCCTTTGTCGCAGTGCTCCTCCTGCTCTCGGGCATCGCCCGGGACGCAGACGCCGGTGGGCGGAGGAGCAGGCCGCTCAGGACCGGCCAGACGACCTGCTGGAATACGGCCGGCAACGTCATCGCGTGCGCCGGGACCGGCCACGACGGCGAGCTGCGGCGCGGCGAGCCGCGCGCCTATGAGGACAGCGGCTTCGGGACGATCCGCGACAAGCGTACGGCGCTCACGTGGAAGAAGCTGTCCGACGACGGCACGATCCACGACAAGGACACGGAGTACACGTAGACGGAGGCGTTCGAGAAGATCGACCTGCTCAACACGGTGCCGTGCTTCGCGGGATCCTGCGACTGGCGGCTGCCGAACCGATTCGAGCTGGAGACGCTCGTCAATCTCGAGAACTCGAACCCGGCGGTATCGCCAGCCTTCAACACGGGCTGCGTGCCGGGCTGCACGGTGCCCGCCTGCAGCTGCACTAAGTCCAACGACTACTGGTCGTCGTCCACTTTCGTGGGCGGTCCGCAGAGCGCGCGGTACATGACCTTCTTCTACGGCGCCACGGGCGCGGGCAACAAGGGTAGCGAAAAGTACGTACGCGCGGTGCGCGGCGGCTCCTGACCTCGCGGACGCTCCCGTCGGGATGCAGAAGTTGACCGTCGCAACGCGGCCGGCGCGGCGCAGGCCCCCCGGCCCGACACGCCGCGCAGGAGCTCGCTACCCCCGGTGACAAGCGCACCGCCCCGGGCGGGGCGTTCCTGCGCGACCTCCCGGCTCGACGCCGCCTGCCGCGGGCGCGCACGCCGCCCCGGACGGCGACGTGCGCACCCGCGAGGTCCTACCGGACGGGCTTGCAGCAGAAGTACGGGTGCCTCTCGCCGCCGCTGCCGCCGTCCGCGCGCAGCAGCTGGTTGTTGCCCTGGTACACGATCACGTTCTGCACCGAGGGGGTGGAAGCGCCGTCGCGGGCCGCCAGAGTCGAGGTCCAGACCTTGGACGAGGCTCCATCCGTCACCCCGGTGCACGAAAACAGGCCGGCGCTCGGCTGGACGTTGTCACAGGCGAAGATCTGCTCGAGGCTGCACAGATCCCTGCGATCCGAATGGCAGTCTTCCCAGGCGTCCGGGAACGTCTCGCCGACGACGCAGGGAAGCGGGAAGCACACCGCGCTGCGCGCCAGCTTGTCGATGCAGAACGCGCCGACCCGCTCCATGTCGGACGGGCAGGGGCTCGGACAATCATCCCCCGTACAGAAGTCCGTGATCTCGAAGCCCTGTGTTCCCTGCACCCAGTCGAGCGATACGCCCTGCCCCGGATCCGGGAAGTCGAACGCGTCGCCGCTGGCAGCGGCACCGGTGACGAACGCGTCGCCGCCGAGCGTGACCACGTCGAAGTTCGCCTGCGCGAACTGGACGCCGTTGTCGAAGAAGCGCGCGACGTGCGCCCCGTCGCCGTACTTGCTCACATTGTCGAGAGCGCCGTATCCGTTCAGGCCGGAGTTGCCGCAAGTGGCCGCGGTGTCGCCGCGCGACGTCCCCGAAGCCATCTTGAGCGATGGCCCGCCGTCGATGCGGTACGTGATCGTACCCGGATTGCACTTCCAGCCGGAGATCACCTGGACGCCCGAGAGCGTCGTCGTCGTGCCTTCCGGAGGGTTCTCCTGCCCGGCTCCCGCAGCGGAGACGCCGGAGAGCACGATCCCGAAGGCGAGAACGGACCGCGCGATCCCTCGCGCGGATCGACCACCAAGAACGAAATACATCGCAGACCTCCCTCGGGAGTTTGGCGCGCGAAGCCGCCGCGCCATCACCCGTTTCCGACCGCAACCAACGCGGCCTACGCGGAGGTGATGCAACGATGCGGCCAACGGCCATCTGCCCGTCGTGCAAAGGTTTGCCGGTGCGTGCACGACCTCGATCCCCGAGTTTGGCAAGTACGCCCGACCGGGGTTCCGGACGACGACGCAACCGCGGGCGCGGGCGCGGGCTGGAGCGACGTCTCCGTGACGGCTCTCGTCGTTTCCTCGGGGGCCGGTCTCACCGCGGTCCGGCGAAACCGGATCGACGAGGTGGGTGACGAATCCGCCGCGGACACGGAGATCACGAACGGTCGGGCCTTCGACGAGACCGACATGCCGACGCCCAGGCCGAGGCCGGGGTCCGCCTCCTCGAAGACCTGGGCACCGAAGGCATCACCGAGGCCGATCTCGACGGGTTCGGTCCGAGCTCGGATGGGCGCCCACGCGCAAGGGCCGCGGACGCGAGCGCCATCGACGCGATCGTCATGGAGCGACCGACTCGGGAACCGTCCGCGATCACCACACGGGATCGCGCGGAACACGGACGGATGATCTCCGGCGAGCCCGGAGATGAGCGGCGGCGCGACTACTGCCGCGCGCCGACCAGCGACTGCACGGCCTCGGTCAGGCCGTCGACGCTCAGGTGGAACATCGGGAACAGGCGCTTGACGGTGCGCACCGTCTGGTAGTCCTCCCAGATGTCCTTCTTGTCCGGGTTGATCCAGACGGCGCGGTCGAAGTGGTCCGCGATGCGGTGCAGCCACTGGATGCCCGGCGTCGGCGAGGTGATGCGCGGGTCGATGCCGCCGTAGGGCTCGACCAGCTCCGCCGGGTGCATCGCAGCGTCGCCGACGATCGCGACCTTCCAGCGCGGGTCGAGACGGCGCAGGATGTCGCCCGTGGGCACGGCGTCGGCGCGCGTCAGGCGGGCCCGCGAGTAGACGTGATCGTAGATGCAGTTGTGGAAGTAGTACGCCTGGAAGTCGCGCAGACCGCGCTCCTCGTGCAGCGCGGTGAGCAGCTGGCTGACCGGCTCGTAGTACGGGTCCATCGTGCCGCCGACGTCCATCAGCAGCAGGAGGCGCACGTCGTTCTTCCGCGGCGCGCGGAACACGAGCTCGATCTCGCCCGCGTTCTTGCACGTCTCGTCGATGGTGTCGTCGAGCGACAGCTCGGTCTGCGGTCCGGTGCGCGTCAATTGCCGCAGGCGGCGCAGCGCGACGCGCATCTGGCGGATGTCGAGCGACAGGTCCGTGCGGTAGTCCGAGAAGCGGCGCTCCTCCGCGACCTTCATCGCCGAGCGCGACTTCGCGGGTCCGCCGACGCGGATGCCGGTCGGGTGCACGCCGCCGTGGCCGTACGGCGAGCGTCCGCCGGTGCCGACCCACTTGTTGCCGCCGTCGTGACGCTCGGTCTGCTCGGCGAGCGTCTCGAGGAAGCGGCGCATCAGCTCGTCCTGCGTCAGGTGCTCGAGCTCGGCGAGCTGCTCGGGCGTCAGCTCGGGGAAGTTCTTCGGGTCCTTCAGCCAGTCGAGAATCGACTCGGTGATCTCGTCGCCGAGCGCGCCCTCGACGCCCTTGAAGACCTTCGCGAACACCTTGTCGTAGGAGTCGAAGTAGGTCTCGCTCTTGATCAGGCACGAGCGGCCGAGGTGGTAGAAGCGCAGCAGGCTCGAGCCGTGCAGCCCCTCCTCGAGCGCCTCGAGGAACGTCTGCCACTCCTGGATCGCGACCGGGACGCCTTCGTCGCGCAGCCCGTAGAAGAGGTCGAGAAACATCCGGTCCTTCGAGTACCGGCCCGGCGCGGGCCGAGCAACCGGCGGGCGTCGCGGCCGCCGGCAGGCACCGACCCCGACCCGGCTGTCCGTCAGGCGTCGAGCGCGATCTCGAGCACGCAGCGCTTGTCGAGCCCGCCGAAGAGCGAGCGCAGCAGCGTGCCGAGGCGCATCTGCCAGCCGTACTTCGCGTTCAGCGCGTCGTAGGCGCGCGCCTCGTGCGCCGGGTCGGTGACCAGCACGCAGGTGCCGTCGTGCCAGGGGCCGAGCAGCTTGCCCGCGACGCCGCACTTCGCGACGCGCACCTTCGGGTTCCGGCGGATGCGCTTCACCTTGAACGAGTCCTTCAGGGTGAAGACGACGAGCTTGCCGTCGAGCGGCGCCGCCCAGACCGCCGTCTCGACGCCGCTGCCGTCGCGCTTGTAGCTCAGCAGGCTGACGTACGGATCCCGGTCGAGCGGTGTTGCCATGCGCGTCTGCGGGGTCGCCGCACTACTGGTTGTAGCGCGGGCCGAGGTCGCTCCACTTCGCCGGGTACTTCCCGCCGCGCGCGTCGTAGCTCGCGAGCGCGTCCACGTCCTGCTCCTTCTTGAGCAGCGCGCCGAGGAACGGGATGTGCGCCTCGAGCTGATCGGTGGTGATGCCCGAGCGCAGCAGCGCGCTGATCCAGTCGACGAGCTCCGACGTGGACGGCTTCTTGCGCAGCTCGTTCTGCTCGCGCAGCCAGTAGAACTTGACCAGCACCTGGTCGAGCAGCTTCGCGTCGAGGTTCTTGTGGTGCACGGCGACGATCTGCTTCATCAGGTTCCGGTCCGGGAACTCGATGAAGTGGAAGATGCAGCGGCGCAGGAACGCGTCGGGCAGCTCCTTCTCGTTGTTCGACGTGATGATCACCACCGGGCGCTGCTTCGCGACGACCTCTTCGCCGGTCTCGGTGATGTGGAAGCGCATCTCGTCGAGCTCGTGCAGCAGGTCGTTCGGGAACTCGAGGTCGGCCTTGTCGACCTCGTCGATCAGCAGGACCTGCCGCGTCTCGGCGGCGAACGACTGCCCGATCGGACCGAGCTTGATGTAGCGGGCGATGTCGCTCACGTCGCCGCCGCCGAAGCGGCTGTCGTTGAGGCGCTGCACCGTGTCGTACACGTAGAGGCCGTCGATGGCCTTGGTGGTCGACTTGATGTGCCAGTTGATGAGCGGCATCCCGAGCCCCTCGGCCACGTGCCGCGCCAGCACCGTCTTGCCCGTGCCGGGCTCGCCCTTGATGAGCAGCGGCCGCTCGAGCGCGATCGCGCAGTTCACCGCGTCCACGAGCGGACCGGATGCGATGTAGCCGGGCGTTCCCTTGAAGCGCTCGAAAGCGTTCTGCTTGGCCATGGACCTCTCTCTCGGGTGGTGGGGCGGAGACAGGGGACACGTCGCGTGCCCGTCCGCGTGGCGATCGACGTACCTGCCGGGCACTGGCGGGGCAAGCGAGCCGGGCGGGCGGGGCGGTGCTCGCCGCCGCGCCCGCCTCGCGCGGGCGGGCGTGGCGCGGCGGTCCGGCGGCGGCTAGTGCACCGCCATGAGCACGGCCACCAGAGCGGTCCTCTTCGATTTCGGCGGCACCCTGTTCGACTATGCGGACCTCGCCGGCGCGCAGATCGAGGCGCTCGAGGCCTTCGCCCGCGAGGTCGGGCTCGCGGCAGGCACCGCGGAGCTCGCCCGCGCGCACCGGAGCGCGACCGCGACCGCGTACCGCGACTACCTGCCACAGCCGTACTACCTGCACCGCGACTTCTTCGCCGACGCGGTCCGCGGCATGGGACGGCTCGTCGGCCGCGAGCTCGACGACGCGCAGGTCGAGCGCTGGTTCGCGATCCAGCACGGGCTCCGCGCGCGCGACTTCCGCCTGCGGCCCGGCGTCGTCGAGACGCTGCAGGAGCTGCGCGCGCGTGGCCTGCACCTCGGCATCGTCAGCAACATCGACGAGGACGACCTGCACCATCTCGTCGACCGCGGCGTGCTGCGCGAGCACTTCGACTCGCTGCTGTCGAGCGAGGCGGCGGGCTCGTGCAAGCCGGACCCGCGCATCTTCGCGCTCGCGCTCGAGCGCGCGGGCTGTGCGCCCGCCGAGGCGCTGTTCGTCGGCGACTCGCTGCCGGCCGACGTCGCCGGCGCGAACCGTGCGGGCATGCGCTCCGTGCTGCTGTGGCACCGCGACGACAAGCCCCCGCCGGCCGACGTGCCGCAGCCGCGGCACGTGATCCGCGCGATCCCGGATCTGCTCGACCTGGTCTGACGTCCGCACCGGCTTCGCCGACCACGAGGGATGGAACCGGCAGGGCGTTCCATCTGACGTCCGCACCGGCTTCGCCGGCCACGAGGGGCGGAACCGGTACGGCGTTCCATCTGACGCGTCGCCGCGCGTCGTTCGATCGAGACCTCCCGGTCAGCGCATCACGGCGCCGGCGACCGCGAGGATCAGCGCCGCCAGGGTCGTCGTGTTGAGCATCGCCGAGATCTGGTGCAGCCAGCCGAAGCGCGCGTCCTCGCCGTCGAGCTCGCGCAGCTTCGGCGCGATCCACTCGCCGCCGAGGCTCGTCACCATCGCCGTCGCCACCGGGATCGCGAGCCGAGCGACCTCCTCGTCCGACAGGCTGCTGCGCCCGAGCAGCACGACGCCCAGCGCCACGAGCCCGCACAGCGTGCCGAGCCGGTAGTACCGCGGAAACAGTGGACGCAGGAAGCGACGCGCCTCGTGCGTGGGGAACTCGCCGTGCGCGATCGGCGCCACGACGAACGACAAGCACACGATCGCCCCGAGCCAGACGGCGACCGCGAGGCAGAACACGAGGCGCAGCATCGTATCAGTTTGCCACAACACCCGGCCGTCGGCGAAGCCGGTACCCGCGCTTCAGCGGATGCGCTCGACGACGGCTTCGGGAGCGCCCGGCGGCCCGAGCGGTCCCTCGAACTTGAGCACCTCGTGCGGCGGCGCCGACGCGATCCAGTAGGTCGACTCTCCCGAGAACCACACCTCGCTGCCGGCCTCGGCGTGCTGGCGCCAGACCTCGGGCACGTCGATCGACTTCGACGTCTGCCGCACGTCGAGGCCCATGCGGATGCGCGTCGCGCGCTCGGGGCGTCCGCGCACGTCGAGCGTCTCCTCGCCGTCGGCGTACCCGTAGACCGGCACGGGGATGCCGCGCCCGCCGTAGACGTAGATGCGCACGACCTTCGCGGTCCCGAGCGGGAAGCCGCTGATCGCGGTGGCCAGGCACGGCGCCGCGTACGTGTTGGGCTCGAAGGCTCGCTTGCGCGCCGACCACGTGTCGTTGAACTCCTCGTTCTCGAGGTTGACCGAGTTCTCGTTGCTGCGCCGACCGCTCGCCGGATCGACCTCGACCTCGCCCCATTCGATCATGCGCAGCTTGCCCGCGTCGTTGCGGAAGATGCAGCTCGTCGTGCGCTCGCGTCCGTCGGCCGCGCGGTCGGTGCGGATCGCGTTGTACATCGTGCGGCCCTGGTCGTCCTTCGCCGACGCGAGCGCGCTCGCGCGCGGCTCGACGAAGTCGCGGTTGATGCCCTTCCCGGGGTCCGTGATGCGAATGCGGTAGAGCGGCTCCTCCGACTCGAACGGCACCAGCGGAGGGTCGAGCAGCATGGTCTCGCCGACGACCATCGCGATCACGTCGGTCGGCTTCTCCTCCGCCGGGAGACCGGGGGTCTTCACGAGCACGTCGGGCATCACCGCGATCGCAGCGCGCCCGTCGGCGAGCCGTACCGGGCGGTCGAGCCGTGCGATCACTTCCCACTCGTTGCCGGGAGTCAGACGCTCGGCGCGCTCGAGCACGTCGGGCATGCGAAAGACGACGCGCGTGCCGCCGTCCGCGAGAACGAGAATCGCCTCGCCGGCCGGCGTTCGTCCGGTCTCGGCGACCTGCGCCGTGAAGCGCACGCGCTTGCCCGACAGGCTCGTGTCCGCGGAGTCCGAACGCAGCTCGGGCCCGGTCGCCTCCGCGACCTGCGAAAGCTCCAGGGGAACGATGCCCGCCTTCGGGCGCGGGGCCTCGGCTCGCACGAAGCCGGCGGCGGCCACGAGCCCGAGCGCCGACGCGAGCGCGGCGCGTCTGCGGACTCTCGCGGCGGTCATGTCGGGATCTCCGCGACCTCGCGGATCACGATGCGGTCCAGCCGCACGTGCGGCGGCGTCGACAGCGCGTACATCGCCGCACCGACGACGTCGTCGATCTCCATCATCGACGGCGCACCGGTCCAGCGCATGATGCTGCGGATGCCGTCCTCGCCGGGCGGACGCTCGACGACGCCGCCGCCCTCCGTGCCGCCGGTGTTGCCGATCTGCAGCTCGGTGAAGCGCACGCCGCTCCTGCCGTACTCGCCGCGCATCGCGGTGAGGAAATGCGCGAGCGCGGCCTTGGTCGTCGAGTAGACCGACAGATACGGGATCGCGAGCGCTCCGGCCGTCGAGGTCACGTGCACGACGTGGCCGCTCTCGCGGGGCAGCATGTGGGCGAGCGCGTGCTGCGTCGCACAGATCGCACCGGCGAGGTTGATCGCCAGCATGGTGCGCCACGCGCGCTCGTTCTGCGTCGCGAACGGCTCGCACCAGAGGACGGCCGCGGTGTTGATCATCGCGTCGAGCGGCGTGCCGTCGCGCGCCACCGCCTCGAACAGCGCCGCGACGCTGTCCCCGGACTCGAGGTCGCAGGCGTGTGCGGTCGCCTCGCCCCCCGCGGTACGGATCGCCGCGACCCGCTGCTCGAGCCGGTCGGTGCGCCGCGCGGCGAGGTGCACGTTCGCGCCTTCCGCGGCGACGCGCTGCGCGATCCCGGCACCGATCCCGGCCGACGCGCCGATCACCAGAACCTTCCTGCCCGCCAAGAAGCCCATCGCTGCTCCCTTCACGGAGCCAGACAAGGCCGGAATCGCGGCGCGCGTCAATCCCGCACAGCGTCTCGACACGCCGTCCCCGCAATGCGTCCCGACACGCGGTCCCCGCACGGCGTCCCGACACCGCGTCCCCGCACGGACGCGCCGTGCATCGCGTCCGCCGCGACCGGCGCGGGTCTCAGCGGCGGCGCGCGATGCGCGCTGCGGCGACCTTCGAGCGGATCGCGGTCCGGGCACCGTCGCTCAGATCGACGAACGAGCACCCGATCTCGAGCTGGAAGCGCCCGCGCGGCTTGCAGCCGCGCACGCGAATCGCGGCGGCAACCTCGACCTCGTCGAGGAAGAACTCGAGCCACGCCGTGGCGCCGACCGCGAGCGGCAGCGCCGCCCCGAAGCGGCGATCGGTGACCAGCAGGACGCCGCTCGGACTCAGGTCGGCGAGCAGCGCCGGAACGATCTCACCGTCGGCGGTGGTGAGCCGGGCCGGAAGGGTCGTAGCCATGCGCGCCTCCGACTGCTGGTAGCGCAAGGCTTCGGGCAGCTCGGCGTGTACGATCTCGACGGTGTCCTGCGGGCGTGACATGGCGTCTGTCGAGACCTTCGGCGCTACGGCGGTCCGGCTTGAGCAAGCCGCCCGGGGTTCCCGCAGCCGCCCGGGCGCACCCGCGAGCCCCCGACCGCGGAGGCCCCACCATGTCGCGCGAGCGGAGGCTTCAGCCTCGTGCCTCACCCGGCGCGAGCTGCCGATCGCGCAGGCGGCGGAACAGGCGAAGGAAGAACGGGCCGTTCAGCCGCTTCACGAACCACAGGAGGCTCAGCCAGCGCGGCGCGAGGACGTAGAAGCGACCCGCGGCGGCGCCGTTCAGCACGTCCGTCGCGGCCTGCTCGAGGGTGTAGGGCGTGGTGGCGAACATGCGCTCTGCGTCGCGGCGTACCTGGTCCGGGGCGCGCAGCGTGCGGTGGAGCCCGGTCCGGAAGAAGTACGGCATGGCGACCGACACCTGGACACCCGTGCCGAGCGTCTCGCCGTAGAGCGTCTCGCTGAGCGCCACGACCGCCGCCTTGGTCGCGTTGTACGCGCTCATGCCGGCCGCCGAGGCGAAGCCCGCAGCGCTCGCCACGTTGAGCAGCAGGCCGCTGCGCTGCGCGAGCAGCACCGGCAGCGCGGCGCGCGCGCCGTGCACGACGCCGAGCAGGTTGATGCCGACGATCCAGCGCCAGTCGTCGACCGGCGTCTCGAGAAAGTCGCCACCGACCGCCACGCCGGCGTTGTTCACCATCACGTCGAGACCCGGCACCTCGGCGACGAACGCATCCACGGCAGCGCGCAGGGCGTCCGCATCGGCGACGTCGACCACGGCGTGTCGCACCCGGCCGCCGAGGCGCTCGACCTCGACCGCCGCCGCGTCGAGCGCCGTCGCGTCCACGTCGAGCATGCCGATCGTCCAGCCGGCGCGCGCGAAGCGCCGGCAGAGCTCGAGCCCGAGGCCGCTCGCGGCTCCGGTGACGACGATTCGCCTGCGCGGAAAGCGCGCACCGAGAGCCGCGACTGCATCCGTCATGGCTCGTGGATGCAACACGTCGCCCGGGGTTTCTCAACCGGTGCCCGCGGCCGGACCCGGGCGACGCAACGGTCGGCGAGCATTCTCCCCCGCCCGCCGGTGCCGCCGTCGCCCGCCGGCGCCGGCGGCGCGCTCACTTCTGCTGGATCGTCCTGATGTAGTTGACGATGCCGAGGATCGTCGCGCGGATCTCCGCCTGCTGCGTGGGCGAGGCGGCGATCTGCTGCTTGAAGACCTCGCCCCACACCGGCATGTCCGGATCGCCGTGCGCGCGGACGTCGGTCGTGCCGTCGATGAAGCGCATGACCGTCTGCTCGGGAAACTCGCCGCCGTTCTTCTGCGCGATCAGCGTGAGGTCGGCGGGGCGCTGCTTCAGGACGCCCGACAGCAACCCGTCACCCTTGCCGTCCGGCCCGTGGCACGAGCCGCAGTAGCGGATGAACTGCGCCCGGCCCTGCTGCGCCGTCTCGGCGTGGCTCTCGGCGCGCACGGAACCGCCGTGGAACAGCAGGGCACCGGCGGCGAGAGAGGCGGCAACGATACGCGTACGGGCTCGGCTCATCTTCGCGCTCCTTTTCTTGGCTGGCACCGCGGTCAGCGGCTCGGGCGCTGTCACGACTCCGTGAATGCCGCCAGACCTCCACGTCCGACGAAAGGGCGCGCCGCGGATCGGTTCCGCCGCGCGGCGGACCGTGGTGGACGCTTGCACACCGCGATGTCAGGGATCACCGACGAGGTCGCGCGAGGGCTTCTCGAGCAGCCGTTCCAGCGCAGCGGCGACTTCGCGGAGCTCGGTGTGGTGGTCACCACCGCTCTCGCGATCGCCGTGCTCGTGCTGGTGGTCGGCGCCGCGCTCGGCGAGCGGCGCATGAGCCCGACGGCGGCGAGCGCGCTCGGCGTGCTCGGGTTGTTCGTGCTGCCGGTGTTCATGATGCTGGTCGGCGCATTCACGACGGTCGAGCGCTCGAAGTCCGTCGAGTTCTGCCACTCGTGCCACAGCGCGATGAGCCCCTATGTGAGCGACATGCAGTACGCCGCGAGCACGTCGCTCGCGGCGGTGCACTACAAGCAGCGCTGGATCGCGCAGAACGAGTGTTACCGCTGCCACGCCGACTACGGAGTGTGGGGCTCCGCCGACGCGAAGCTGCGCGGCTTCGCGCACCTCTACCACTGGCTGGCCGGGTCGCCGACGGCGCTCGGCGAGGAGCAGATCCGTACCTACCGGCGCTACCGGAAC
>Ga0172362_10003470_pt1 | contig 13620 bp, 16 predicted proteins | sample LakKivs1_kivu2a2_FD_114534 | JGI IMG/M metagenome (GOLD analysis project Ga0172362, IMG submission 114534) | Sediment microbial communities from Lake Kivu, Rwanda - Sediment s1_kivu2a2 | ecosystem: Environmental > Aquatic > Freshwater > Lake > Sediment | place: Rwanda: Western Province, Lake...
AATTCTTTGATCAAGTCAGCTTTGTATTCTAATCGAATTGGATCTCTGGTGAGTGTACGAGTTTGTGGTTTATTAGCAATTGCGGCCTTATCTTGTTTGTTCTCAACTCCGAATAACTCATCAATTGTAGAGTTTTTGGTAAGTTCTTTAAGTCGGTCATCAATAGCTTTAGTGGCTGGCTTGACATTGAGTGACTTGTTGTATTTCTTCAATACAACTTTATAATACACAGCCGCGTTATTGAAGTTTCTGAACTGCTGCGCGTGCTCGACAATATACATTCTATTGATATCACAGAAGTAAACTAAATCTTCCTTTGATGGTCTTCGTTGAACTCCAAAAGCCGATTTGAAAGATTCCTTAGTCACATGAATTTCAAAAGAATCAAACAGATTTAAATCAAACTGATTCATCTGAATTTGATTATCGGGAAACTGATTATTCTCAACAGCCACTTTTATTTCTTCTTCACATACTATGTTATATAATTGAAATTCATGAAGTGAGTAGTCAATGCCTTTCCCATCTGGGTCAGTCACAAAATACTTAACTCTCCAACCAAATACTTCCATAGCGTCATTACTCAATTTGTTGAGTAAATTAATTGCCTGTGTTTGTTGATACGGATTGTACAATTTAGCCTTGTCGTCTGCAGTCAAGGGTTTTAAAATGTTACCAGTAGTACAAGATTGTGAATCTAAAACACCAGTAGTATTCGGTATAAGATTTCCATTAGCATCTAGAACCCCGTTGGAAGTTGCTAGAATATTTGATTGACAACAATCTCTAATGCCGTATAAATTAGTTTTTTGATAGTCTAATGAAACATTTTGAAAATCTCCAATTAGATTGATGTCTTGAATCTTGACTGAATTAGAAGTATTGTTTTGAATTAAGTATTGTACTTGAAAAAATCTGATTGGATTTATTCGTTTAGTAGAGATATTCTCTTTAGTTAAGACTTCCCAATTAGACCAAGTTCTCGAATTATCTTGTGAAAATCTCCATTTAAAATCGACACCAGTTAATATGTTAGGTGAAATTATTTCAACATCATCTACTCTAAAAACTTTAAAGATGAATGGAGGCTCAATTATAGATTCAGAACCCGCCGAAACTAATACAGTACCATCATTCAAATCTTGAAGCAATTCACCAACTAATTTAAAATTTGAAAGTTTTATATCACCATCTGCATTTTGACCGGACCTTACAAACTTCAAATCAATATACATTCTATCCAGTGGATCGAAAGGTGGAAAATTAGTAATCTCACTATCAAGTATTGCCCACTGAGTCCAACTAGTTCCGTTTCTTGAAATACGATAATAATTAGTAAGGAATCTTTGCTCAGTTTCTCCAACTGATTCATATTTGAAAGTAGTAAACTCCTTCACTCTTTCCAGATTTACAAATGACACGATGTATTCTTGATCTATAGTTGATAGGACAGGTGCAGCGTTTACTGCAGTTGCTCCAACTAATAAATCCCAGTTCTCTGTGATTGTGATTACCCCGATATCAAATTGTGAAACTATTTGAGACATAAGTTATATATTAAAACAGAATAATTTGAAATCAATTTAAATAAATTTTGACAATTCAAAAAAATTATCTATATTTGTATTTGTAATAAGTGTAATCGAAAAAAGATGAACCTCAGAGAAAAGTTTTTAAGCCTAACCACCCGAACATATCCACACGGAACTGAGTATGAATTATTTGATATTCTACCTCAAAACCTTGATATGGATATTCACGGTAACCTATTTATCAAAATTGGTGAAAGTGATGTCATGTTCACTTCACACTTAGATACAGCAACTTCAGCACTTACTCCAATCACTCACGTAATTGATGGTGATATTGTAAGAACAGATGGTAAAACGATATTAGGAGCTGACGATAAAGCTGGCGTTACCATTATGTTATACATGATCGAAAAACAAATACCAGGTCTTTATTACTTCTTTTTAGGTGAAGAAGTTGGTTGCGTTGGTTCTAAGAAATTAGCCGAACAACATAAAATTGAAAAGATACCAGGTATCGATAAAGTTATCTCTTTTGACCGTCGTGGTACTAATTCAGTGATCACATATCAAGCCAGCTCTCGTTGTTGTTCAGATAAATTCGGTGAAGCTCTTGCATCAGAACTTAATAAATTCGAGCCAAGTTTCAAATACTCCACAGATCCAACCGGTATCTATACCGACTCGGCACAATTTGTCAAGATTTACTCTGAATGTACCAATATTTCTGTTGGTTACTATCAAGAACACACGTTCTCTGAACGTCAGGATCTTGTTCACTTAGAGAAATTGGCTGAAGCTTGTACTAAAATCGATTGGGTAAAACTACCAGTTGAACGTGATCCTCAAAAAACTGAATATCGTAGTTACTATGAAGGTCGATATGACTGGGACTTTGATCCGTATGATAAGCCCGCCGCTCAACGATATACATCAGGTTCAAGCACTTTCAAACCGGCTCCTCCTGAAATCAAACGAGTACACTTTTATGACAGAAAACATAATTATGTAAGTTCAATTGATATCGCAACTGCTACTGGTGAAATCAAAGAACTTGATATTCACAAAGAAAGATTGTATTCAGAAGAAGAAGCTATCTACGCTTTCTTAAATCAAATCGACTTAGAATACACTTCTATGCATTGGAACGGTATCAAACTTGCTATCAATTATCCAGATGGTCGTGTGTGTTACACATCCAGAATTGAATTAGAAGAATATGTAACTTGTCTTGATTTAACACCTTTGATAGATGCTAGTGATGATGAATACGATAGACACAATCAATATCCATTTCAAGGCAAATACTTCAGAGATAGTTTTTCAGAAGACTGGAGAGATTTTATAGGAATTTAATATTTGGTAAAAATTTAATTTATATAAACTTATTTTTATCTTTGTAATAAGATAGAAACAAAAAATGGTCCTATAGTTTAACGGATAAAACAAAAGTTTTCTAAACTTTCGATTGGGGTTCGATTCCCTGTGGGACTACAAAATTTAAGGGCCTTTAGCTCAGTAGGTTAGAGCAACTCGCTCATAACGAGAAGGTCGCTGGTTCGAACCCAGCATGGCCCACTTAAATCCCCAAAATGGGGATTTTTTATTTATAAACTATGACAAAACAAGAAAAAGTAATTAACTCACTAAAAGAAAAGATTGGTGAGAAATTGTTCAACAGAACACAAATTATTGCTAACGAAAGATTCGGTGGTAAAGAAAACTTAAAAATTAAGTTTTATCAATCCATTTTAGAAGGTTATATTAACCCATCAGAACTATGGACAAGTGATGATACAATTTTATCATTGAAATCTAAAATTGATTCTGTACCAGATGTTGAGAAAGAACAATTGATTTTAGAGATTCTTGATACTTATGATATAAAGGATCCCAAAATTAAAGAACTTCTCAGAAAGTATGAAAGATATTTGAAAAAATTTCAATCTGATCTAAAAGAGGAAAAAATTAGAATTACTTTATAATTCTAATTTTTTCAGAGAGACATCTTGTAAACTTATTTACTGATAAAAAAATCGGCATAATTTAACTTACTTATGTCATCTTTAACAGTATCCATTTCAATACCGTAATCAATACTTACACTGAGTCCCTGTATTATCTCTTTCTGTATCTTATCATATGCGTTATCAACATCTGTATGAGCACTTGGATAAAATTTATCACTAAATATATTGACTAATAACTTCTTTAAACCGGTTGCTGTTTTTCTATTTGCAACTTGTAAATCATCTATTTCATATGTATCCATTGAGATACCTTTAAATCTAACCTCACTATTTTTTACTTCATAGTCTATCATTATCCAAAATGCCCAAATGAATCCATTATAAAAATCATATTCTTTAGTTAATTTTTTATATTGTTCTTCATTCTTAGGTATTATACCGCCTCCAAATGAAAAAGTAATATCTCTATTTTCCGGATCACCTTCTTCCCAACATTCACCAATACTATCTAATTCTGGAATTAGAGCAACATAAAAAGATTCAGGAGATCCATCTTCTTCTATTATAAAATCAAATTCTCCAAATTCTTTATATGTCTCAACTTCTTTTTTCCATTTTTCATAAAATGCTTTCTTCTCAATGTTACCAGCATGTTGTCTTAAATCTTCGGCTCTTTTTGTAGCATTTATAGCTTTTCCTTTAGAAGGTGATTCTTTTTGAATATTATCTAATTTACGAGCAGCTCTTTTGTAAGTCATAGGATCTAGCTCCTCATTAAATCTTCTAAGATATTTCATATTAAAATTCTATTTATTGGTATATATTAAAATGAAATTTATCAAAAAATAATTTTACAAAGTAGAATTTTTTGGATATATTTGTAAAAATTCAAATAAACATGGTATCATCTATAGATTCTATAAACATAGTACTTTCAAATGGATATGTTAAGAAAGGATATGGTTATACAAAAGTGACCAAAGAAAATACACACTGGATTACTTTTTTCGATAATAGTCTTCAGATGTATGGTTATTTCACAGAAGATGAAGATTTTGATAAAATCTATGATACTGGTATTGTTAATGTTTCCGATTCTGAGTTAGAAACATTGATAAAAATTTTCACAAAAAATTACGATTAATATTTGGAAAATAAAAAACTTTCCTTATCTTTGTAAAAGAAATCAGAACTGATAACTGATAAAAATAGTCAGTGGTGGCGTAACAGAAACACGATAGTTTTCATAAACCTTTAAAGTTATGAAATACGAATCACTTTGGAACCCAAATTACAATGGATGGAGAAAAGAACAAGTTCAATCAGATTATTTTAGTCGATATGTCACACAACTGATAATTATGATTTAATTGTTGTTAAAAACAATTAAATATTAAAAAGTATCCAATACAGAGAATGAGTTGAGAAAACTTTCAATAAATCATCAAAACTATTGAAAAAGAAAAAAATTCAAAATAACTTTGGAAGTTTAAAAACTTTCCGTATATTTGTAATATAAAATCAAAAGAGACAAAAACTTTTTAATATATAAAGAAATGAAAACATTTGTAAACATATTCGTTAGCCAACCGCAAGTTGTAGTCGATCAGGATCCTGATACGATAGAGGCTAACTGCGTGTTTATGTAATGTGATAAAACATTATAAAGAACTGAACCCAGTTAGTCTGAAATGATTAACTGGGTTTTTTGTTTTTAAAAAGTAAAAATAAATTTGGAAGTTAAGAAAATTTGAAATATATTTGTAAGTTTATCTAAAAAATAGTCCGTGAGTATGTTGGTATAAATATCCGGCTGTCAACCGGAAGAAGCGGATTCGATTTCCGTACGGACTGCAAGGAGACTGTTACTAATTCATAGACCGGTTTAATGGGTAAAATATAGAATTAGATTTTTCGGGAAGTGACTAAGGTTTTAAGCACGGGTGCCCTGGACGCATCAGTTAGTGGGTTCGATTCCCACCTTCCCGACAAAAATAGTCCCAGGGTATGCTGGTGTGAATAACGCGTTGTCAGCGCGAAGAGGCCGATTCGATTTCGGTTGGGACTGCAAGGAGACTGTTACTAATTCATAGAAGGTCAATTACCTAGCATAGAATTAGGAAAAAGGGTATTAGCGAAGTTGGTATCGCGCTTGGTTTGGGACCAAGAGATCGTCAGTTCGAGTCTGGCATACCCTACAATATCGCGGAGTGACCAAGGTAATGAAAAAGGCCTCAGTGCATTGGAAGCATTAGAGTGGTGAGTTCGATTCTCACCTCTGCGACAAATAAATTTAGTCCTAGCGCATAATGGTTGGTGCACCTGACTGTCTATCAGGAAGTAGGTGAAAGCTGAATAGCGGGTTCGATTCCCGTTGGGACTGCAAAAGGACATATAGCTTAATTAGACGAAAATCGTCGATGGTTAGAGTGGCCCCGTGCGTGGGGGTAGATCCTGGTTCGAGTCCGGGTGTGTCCGCAAAATAGGGTATTAGCAAAGTCCCTACTAACCGGACGTGTGGTGTAGAGGCCTAACATATCTCACTGTCACTGAGAAGATCGAGGGTTCGAATCCCTTCATGTCCGCTGACCTTTCAAACTCTGTCCAGGGTGTAAGTATTTTTTAATATATAAAAGAAAAAAGTTATGAACTGGACAGAGGTTGAAATTAGAATATTGATTGATTTTTATGAAATTAAAGGACCAACAATTTTATCAGAGGAATTAAATAGAACACCAAGATCTATTGGTAATAAAGCAAAGAAACTTGGATTAAAATTTAATTCATCTTCATTTTATGAAAGTGAAGAGTTTGATAAGGTGGTTTTAGAGTCAAAAAACTTAGTTGATATATGTAGAAATTTAAAATTAAAGACAACAGGTGGTAACAGAAATACCATTAAAAAATGGATAAAAATAAAAAAATTAGATACTTCACATTTTTATATAGAAAGAAAAAAGAATTCAAACACTAAATTAAATGATATTTTTGTAGAAAATTCTATTACAGACAGAAGAAAAATAAAACTTGTTTTATTTAGGAATGAAATTAAAAAGAAAGAGTGTGAATTATGTGGTCAAGATGAAAATTGGAGAGGCAAAAAAATGTCTTTAATTCTTGATCATATAAATGGTGTAAATGACGATAATAGGTTAGAAAATTTAAGAATTGTTTGTCCAAATTGCAATGCAACATTAGAAACAAATGGTGGTAAAAATATAAAAAATAAAATGAAACAAATAATTATAATGTAGATGTAGTCTGGTGACTTAACGGAGGCATCCGTATGGGTTCGATTCCTGTAAGGTAAATTGAGGTTCGACTCCTCACGTCTACACAAAATAGGAAAATGATATATATGAAATGAAAATCATTAAAAGCCTTGAAATCTTTTTTGACAAACTAAAAGAATCCTATGATTCTGATGTAGAAATTAGATGGGTTGAGAGATCTAATAAACTGATAGGTCTTTTTTCAGTAGATGAAAAAGTTTATCAAATAGACTGTATTAACAGAGATAACAATATTTGGACTTATAAATTTTATTTATATGAACAAAATACAAATGTTATGAATCCATTACTTACTAATTTTAACACTGGTAAGATGTCAGTTTTATCAACTGTTAGAAAAGGAATGAAGTACTTGATTGAAACTAAGGATCCAGATGCTTTAATTTTTGGAGCTTTAGATGAAATGGAAGGTAGAAAAAAACTGTATTGGAGATTTTCCAAAGAAATAGAAAAAGAATATAGTTATAAATTATACACAAATGTTGAAAATGGAAATCAATCATTTCTTTTATTTAAAGAAAATATTAATTTAGATATATTGATGAATACTTTTAAAAAAATTGTTGAAGAAATTTTTTAAATAAAAAATCCGTATGTTTGTAAAACAAAGAAATAACAAAAAGATATATAAACAATATGACAACTTTTACTCAATACCAACAGCAACAACAAATTAATCGAACAGATTGATAATGGTATAGTATTGTCTAAAAATTACTGAACCCTGTCAATTTGTATTGACAGGGTTTTTTTATTGCACAAATTGCCAAGTCGTCTAACGGCAGGACTACACCCTTAGGTTCGAATCCTATTTTCCCAACAAGGAGAGTTGCCACTTTAATATATAAAGGAAAAAATTATGCTAGTGAGAAAATGGACAGAAGAAGAGGAATTATTTTTAATACAAAATTATCCAAAATATGGATCTAAATTTTGTTCAATTTTTTTAAAAAGACCAACTGGTGGAATTCGTCACAGAGCTAAAAAGTTAAAATTAAAATGGGAAGGAATTAAAGAGATATATCACAAAGATTTTTTAGAAAAAATAGTTAAAGAATCAAACAATATTGGAGTGGTTTTGGAAAAGTTGAATCTTAGAAAAGCAGGTGGTAATTATAAAGTCATTCATAAGTATATTAAAGAGTACAATTTAGATATATCTCACTTTATAAAAGGTGAATTCAAAATAGGATCGAATCCTAAAAATAAATTAGACTTAAATGATATATTAATTGAAAATTCCACTTACAATAGAACTTCTTTGAAAAAAAGATTATATGATGAAGGTTTATTAAAAAGAGAATGTTGTCTATGTAGTCAAGGCGAAGACTGGAATGGAATGAAAATATCTCTTATATTAGATCACATAAACGGTGTGCATAATGATAATAGGATAGAAAATTTAAGAATAGTTTGTCCTAATTGTAATGCTGGACTTGATACATTTGCTGGAAAAAACAATAAATTGGAACATAAAGAAAAAAGTGTTAAAAAAATAAAGAAAAAAGAGAATAATTTAAAAATTGATAATAATCATATTGACTCATGTGAGTGTGGTAATTTAAAATTAAAAAACTCTAAAACCTGTGAGAATTGTTTTCACACTAACAGAAGAAAAGTTGAAAGGCCATCAGTTGATCAACTACTAAAAGAAGTTGAAGAAGTAGGATATTCTGCAACTGGTAGAAAATATGGTGTTAGTGATAATGCTATTAGAAAATGGATTATAAATTTAAAATAAAAGAATAGTTATGAATTTTATAGAGGAAAAAATATTCTTTGAATAGGATTTCTTTTGGTATATCCGATTTTATAACAGGTATTTCCTTCTATTGTAGATGAAATTAAGTAAACATTGTAATACACAAGTGTATATATTACACGATCATTATTCCATTTTTAAATTTAAATATATAATTAAAAAATTAAATTATGAAGTTTTTAAAAAAATTCAATGAAGAGATAGGTGATCCGAGGTTTATAAAATGTCAATTATTTTATCAAAAATATAAAAATATAGTTGATTTTGATTTTGATGAAGATGAACAAGATGAACCAAGTACAATTGATTTACTTAGTGAAATCGGTGATCTTTGTAATCAAATGAAAATGGAAAGAGATGATGTAAAATTTGTTTTGGACAACTTTGATTGTAAATTTGATATTTATAGATTATTACAAATTACTTATGACAATTGGGTTGATGAAAATGAAATAGATCCATCACTTATAGAATTGGCTAAACAGATTTTAGATGCTTCTAAATTAGATGTGGATGCGATTGAAGAATCTGATCCGGAATTTATACCATACATTGCTGATATGATTAAGTCTTGGCATGATAAAAATTGTTAAATGGGATGATATATTTAAATAATTTTAAAGATTTTAATGAGCGCAATATACCCACATTATGTACACAATGACGAGGTTAAGTTGATGAAAAATTTATGTCCTATTAAATGGAATCTTAAACCAGATGAAAAAGATTCTCTAATTAAAGACTATAATAAGCTATTAGTTAATTTTTTAGCATTTGAAACTATTTGTGACCAGTGGAATAAAATTGTTACAAAAGAGGATAATTTAGAAAAATTTATTATATTTGTAAAAAACTATAAATTTTATGATTGACTATAAAAATATGTCTGACCAAGAACTTCTTGATGTGATTGATTCTGAAGATTGTCCAAAAAGTCCAGTTATCAAAGAGATGCAAGTTCTTGCACAAACAGATTCAGAATTTGCAGATAGACTTCTTGATTTGAAAATTAAAAATAAGTCTACAATCAGGACGAAATCCCAGAATACCCACACCGGCCCGGGTACTCAATGGGTTATTGACGATTTGAATAAACTTCTAAACTCATTACCATTGAATGCACCAAATCGTGATAAAGTTATTGCGAAAATTGAATACTACACAGAAAAATTTAAAAATTAATCATGGCAAAAGAATCAATAGTGATTGAAATGGATGAAAAGGACTTTTTTGTCACAATATTTTATCATTGTGTTCCATTTTTCTCTATTTTTCTGTGCCATTTTTAAATCATATTCAAAATTTTTTAATTTTTTAATACTGAAGGTGTAAGATGTAGGTTCGAATCCTACCTTGGTAACAAATTTACCAAGTCGTCTAACGGCAGGACTTGAAGCTCTGGACTTCACGATGATGGTTCGAATCCATCCTTGGTAACAAAATAATTTTACTAATTGTTTCTTAAAAATATTTTGATTATTTTTGTAAAATATGAAAACAAGAGTAGCTCCTTCACCTACGGGTCAATTCCACTTGGGAACACTTCGTACAGCCCTTCTTAACTATCTAATGGCTCGAGCCAATGGTGGTCAGTTTATACTTCGTATTGATGATACTGATCAAGAAAGAAATAAGCAAGAGTATATTGATTATATCTTTAATCAAATGGGTCAGTTTGGTCTTGATTATGATTTGACTTTCAAACAATCTGAGAGATTGGATCGTTATAAAGAAGTTGCAGAGAAGATTGGAACCAAGACTGAAAATGGTTATGAGCTTGATATGGGAGAATACAAGATGGTTATCTTGAGAAACAATGGTTTTCCAACTTATAACTTCTGTTCTATTTTGGATGATTATGATTATGATATTACACACATCATTCGTGGTGTTGATCACATTTCTAACCTTGATAAACAAAAAACTATTTGGAATGAAATCTGTAAAGTTGATGGTAGTAAAACGTTTCCGGAAGTTATTCACGCTGGACTCCTTTTCGAAGGAAATAAAAAACTTTCAAAAAGAAGTGGAAATGGAACGACAGAAGATTATCAAGATGTCAATAAAAAGGCACTCTTGAACTGGTTGTTAAAATTTGGATGGTCACACCCTGATCCAAATTTTGATAGTAAGTATAAGACTTTGAGCATGGATGATATGATTCGATTGTTCAATGAAGGTAATATTTCTAACAGAAATTGTAAGATTGATAAGAATAAACTACTTTTCTTGGATAAGCTTTGGAAGAAATTAGATTCACAAAAGTCTTTGATAAAAGAAGGTTAATTACCTTCTTTTTTTCTTTGACCATCTACCTATTATTATACCAAACAACCAAACAACAAGAGGTATAATCATTTTTTCAAAAAACCATTTCCAGTTTTCAGACCACGCATTTTTGATTTGTGCTTGTGGATTAGATTTGACTAAAATATCATCTGATAAGACAGTTTCTTTAACACCAGAATCTTTGATAATTGATACTACTAGATTTAATTTATTCAATCCTGATTTGATTGGTTTAACGTTGAATCTCCATTCAGTATAACTTGAATCAACAAGTTGTGTTTCAGAGTTGACTAAACTAATTACAAAGTTTTTACCAGTTGGATCCACTAATTTAACCTCCATAGTAGAAGTTGTTTGAATACTCTTTGTGTGTAGTTTACCAGAAATATTTTCAGTAATTTCAATATTACTACTTGATTTACTAATTCTTACAATGACTTCATAGTTATTAAATACTTTCATTGTGTCTGGAACTTTATAAACAATCTGACCAAGTTGAGATTCACTGATAGTTGATTTACTATTAGTTTTAACAACTACTTCTTTTTGTATTATCGTTTTTGGAACTACATCAACGGCTTTTGTTGCATTTAGTTTTTCAAAATAATCCGTTTCTATAAAGTCAATATTAGTATTTGTGTCGATTTTAATTTTTAAACCTTCATTTAATTTAAGATCAGGTGGTGGTGTGTTTTTGAAACCGCCACAGCTGGTTAGTAAAATAATAAACAAAATTAATATTCTAAACATATAAAATATATATTTGTTTTCTAAACAATTTATTAGTATATTTGAGTTTATTGCTATGGAACAACTTAGATTTCACTTGATTTCTTCTATCTTAAAGAAGTACAGAAAAGTCTGTAATAAATTTTCATTTACAGGATTTCTATACTTTGATCAGAAAGTGGGAAATTTAGATAGATTAGGTAAAGGATTTCTATATAATCAAGATGAAATATTGCCGATAGATTGGCGAAAAATTAAATCTTCTGATTTATTGAAAGTGTATTTGTCCTTAAAAGACAAAAAGTTTTATTTCAATAAAGAAGTTGATGGTAGATTTTATAAAACAAGATTAAAAGTAAATGTTAAATAACGATTTTAGTTCAAGTGTTGAGTATGATTTTGACCGCAGTTATAATTGTGAGGAAAATGGATGTAATCAAGAAGGCATATGTAAATGTTCTACAATTTGTAGCACTAAAATTTTAGACGTTAATTTACAGGACTTGACAAATAATATTTATAATCAGTTTCAGGGACATTTAGGTAAAAATCAAAAACGAGATTCGAAAATTTCGACCATACTTTATGGTGGTGAAGTAGTTGATAAATATTGTATTTATAGGATTTTAGTTTATCTTAAAACTTTTAGTACCGATTTGTGGAACGTCGAGATACGAGCTGGATATTATGGTGAAGAAATCGGTTCTATTTATTTGTCAGACCTAACTTTTCTAAAGTTAGAACAACACATAGAAAAAATATTTGAGCTTGAGTCTTTAGATGAAAAGTTGAAATATTGTTTAAGTGTTGAATATGGATACTTGCTTACAGAATTGGAAGAAGCTCAGTTTGAGTTGATTTCAATTTACAAAACTGATATAGATTTCAAAAAACTCAATCAAAAACATATTCAAGATTGTAAACAAGAGGATTTATCACACTATTTTGCATATAATTATGCATTACCAAGAGGAATTGTTAAGAAATATTCCGATACGTATACGATTGTAGATGGATATCACAGAATACTCGCAACAGACCAAAAGGCATTTGAAGTTTTTTTAGTTAAAGAGTAGTATATATACACTCTGTATGAGTGTTACATGTCAGAGTTGTACTGCTAAGTGTTGTAAAAACTACGATGTATTTATCGATCATGAAGATTTGAATATAAGTGATAATCTTGATTTTATTAAAAAAATACCTTATTCAAAATCCTATGGATATGTTCCGAAGTTCATACTTTATGAAGGCGATGTTCAAAAGAAATGGGTATTGATTTTAAATAATCCTGGTAAAACTTGTCAATTTTTAGTTGATGATAAGTGTTCTATCTACGATAAGAGACCTTTGATTTGTAGAACTTATCCACATTATGTTGAGAATGATAAAATTAAAGTTCAAAAAAATATCTGCCCAGTTAAATGGCACTTAACTGAATGTGAGATCGAAACATTAAAACTTGATTATCAAAAATTATTAGTTAATTTTCTTGCATTTGAAACGATTTGTGATCATTGGAATAAAATTGTAAAAAAAGAGAATACATTAGAAGATTTTATTATATTTGTAAAAAACTATAAATTTTATGATTGACTATAAAAATATGTCTGATCAAGAACTTTTTGATATGATTGATTCCGAAGATTATCAAAGTCCAGTTATCAAAGAGATGCAAGTTCTTGCACAAACAGATTCAGAATTTGCAGATAGACTTCTTGATTTGAAAATTAAAAATAAATCCACACTTACTTTCATCACAATGAAAGGTGAAAATCACTCACCTGATGGACCTGTGACTCAATGGGTTATTGATGATTTGAATAAGCTTCTAAACTCATTACCATTGAACGCTCCAAATCGTGATAAGGTTATTGCGAAAATTGACTACTACACAGAAAAATTCAAAGAAAAATGATAATTGACAGAAAGCCAAAATACCAAGGTTATCTTGAAATAGACGAGATTACCTACCGAACTAAATCTGGTAAAGAGGGTAAAAAAGAGTTGATGGTTCGAAAAAATGGCGTAGCGGCACTTTTATACGA
>Ga0172362_10003473_pt1 | contig 13616 bp, 10 predicted proteins | sample LakKivs1_kivu2a2_FD_114534 | JGI IMG/M metagenome (GOLD analysis project Ga0172362, IMG submission 114534) | Sediment microbial communities from Lake Kivu, Rwanda - Sediment s1_kivu2a2 | ecosystem: Environmental > Aquatic > Freshwater > Lake > Sediment | place: Rwanda: Western Province, Lake...
CGCTGGAGATCGAGGGCAGCAGGGTCGGCTTCCGCAAGGTCGAGGTGAAGGAGGGGCAGATTCACGTCAATGGGGTTCCGATTCTGATCAAAGGCGTGAACCGACACGAGCATGACCCCGACACTGGCCATACGGTCACCGTGGAGTCCATGATCCAGGACATCCGATTGATGAAGCGGTTCAACATCAACGCCGTCCGCACCTCCCACTACCCCAACGATCGCCGATGGTATGACCTCTGCGACCGATATGGCCTCTACATCTTCGATGAGGCCAACATCGAGTCCCACGGGGTGTGGGACCGGCTCACCAAGGATCCGCAGTGGATCACCGCCTTCATGGAGCGTGGCATCCGAATGGTGGAGCGCGACAAGAACCACCCCTGTGTCATCGTCTGGTCGCTGGGCAACGAGTCCGGATATGGCCCCAACCACGCTGCGCTGGCGGGCTGGATCCATAACTACGATCCCACGCGTCCGGTGCATTATGAAAGTGCCACCAGTTGGAGAGACTACGAAGGGCCAGAGACTGCACCCAGCATAGACATCATCAGCACGATGTATCCCTCCATTGACAACATCGTCGAGATGGCACAGGTGGAGGGAGAAACCCGCCCCCTGGTGATGTGCGAGTACGCCCATTCGATGGGTAACAGCACGGGCAACTTGAAGGAGTACTGGGAGGCCATAGAAGCGCACAAGCGGCTGCAGGGAGGGTTCATCTGGGACTGGGTGGACCAGGGCATCCGGCAGAGAACGGAGAAGGGCGAGGAGTGGTTTGCCTATGGCGGCGATTTCGGCGACGAGCCCAACGACGGCAACTTCTGCATCAACGGCCTGGTCTCCCCGGACCGCGAACCCCACCCTGGGCTGTGGGAATACAAGAAGGTCCTGGAGCCTGTGAGGGTCGAGCCGGTGGACCTGACCGCGGGAGTGGTCAGGATCATCAACCGCTACCATTTCTCGAATCTCGGCCAACTCGATGTCTCCTGGAAACTATTGGCAGACGATCAAGTTCTTCAGAAGGGTGAACTCCCCAGGCTGGACCTCCCTGCCGGGTGCAGCGAGACGGTGACCATTCCCTTTGACGAGCCGGAGCTGAAGCCCGGCGTCGAGTATTGGCTGACCCTGAGCTTCGCCCTGGCCCACGATGCACTGTGGGCGCAGGCGGGGCACGAGGTAGCCTGGGCGCAGTTCCAGATGCCCTTCGACGTTCCAGAGAAACGGGCCCTGAGGATCGCGGATCTGCCGGAGCTTCAACTGGAGGAATCGGACGAGGAGGTGAGAGTAAAGGGAGCGGACTTCAGCCTGGTGTTGGGCAAAGCAGAGGGAGTGATCACCTCTTTCCAGTACGCGGGTCGGGAGCTGGTGAAGAAAGGCCCTCGGCTGAACCTCTGGCGCGCCCCCACCGACAACGATGCCAATACCTGGGGCGATCAGAAAATGGCCATCCGATGGCGTGCTGCGGGGCTGGACCGACTACAGCACCAGGTGGAGAAAGTGGAGGCGGATCAGGTCGAACCACAGGTGGTGCGGATCCGGGTGCAGTCTGCACTCGCCCCGGCAGTTACGGCGATTCCTCCAGAGCAGGAATCAGAGGTGCGACAGCGACTGGTCGAATCGGCTCAGCGGCTGGCCGCATCCCTTGACGAGGGCACCATCCGTACGCTCTGCTCCCACTTAGACGTGGACTATGATGGCCTGCCAGGCGAAGATAAAGCGAACGAATTGGTGGCCCATCTGGATCGCCTGGGTCGCATTCCCGAATTCTTTGAAGCGACCTACAAATGGGGCCAGGATGCTTGGAAAGATGTGCCCCAAGCGGCGAGAGAGGTCTTGCTCGATCTGCGCAACATCCCGCCCGAACAGTTCTTTGTGTCCTACTACCAGGGCGGCTTTGACTGCGAGTCCACCTATACCATCTACGGCGGTGGCGACGTGGTGATCGAGGCACACGTCCTGCCGACGGGTAAGCTCCCTCCCTTGCCACGGGTGGGCCTGCAGATGTGCCTGCCGGGGGAGTACAACACTTTCTCCTGGTATGGGCGCGGACCTCACGAGAGCTATTCCGACCGCAAGCTGGGAGCGCAGGTCGGCGTGTACCACAGAACGGTGGACGACCAGTACGTGCCCTACATCACCCCTCAGGAAAACGGGAACAAGACCGACGTGCGGTGGGTGGCACTGACCGACGAGGAGGGCATTGGCCTGCTGGCGGTGGGAATGGAGCTCCTGAATGTGAGCGCCCACCACTTCACCACGGAGGACCTTACCCAGGCCACCCACACCTACGAGCTGAGACGGCGGGAGGACATCACCCTGAACCTGGATTACAAACAATCGGGCTTGGGCAATGCAAGCTGTGGCCCGGGGGTTCTGGAGCAGTATCTGCTTGAGCCCCAGGAGATCCGCTATGGCGTGCGGCTGATCCCCTTTTCGGAGAAGGTGGCCTCCCCTATGGAGTTGAGCAAACAGGTGGTTGAAGGGAATGGCCTACGATAACCTGGCGGTCGTTGGCGAGGGAAGCACCATGACGGAAGCGCATGGCCCACGAATTGCACACGAGCTGGGAATCACCACCCAGCAGGTCCGAGCTGTCGAGTCGCTGCTGGCAGAGGCGGCGACCGTTCCCTTCATCGCGCGCTACCGGAAAGAACACACCGGTTCACTGGACGAGGTGACGATTGCCACGATCCGCGACCGGCTGGTGCAGTTGGCCCAGCTCGACAAACGCCGCGAAGCCATCCTGAGGTCCCTCGAAGAGCGGGAGCTGCTTTCCGACGAGGTACGGAGCGCCATCGAAAGGGCCGAGACCATGGCCGAGCTGGAAGACATCTATCTGCCCTATCGCCCCAAGCGGCGCACCCGCGCCACTCGCGCCCGGGAAAAGGGGTTGGAGCCGCTCGCAAAGCTGGTTTTCGCCCAGGAAGGCGCGGCCGACCCGCTCCAGGAGGCGGCCTCCTTTGTCCATGAGGAAAAGGGAGTCGAGTCAGCCGAAGATGCCCTCGCTGGCGCGCGGGACATCATCGCCGAGTGGGTGAACGAGGACGCCGACGCGCGGTCGTCCATGCGCAAACTCTTTGGACTGGAAGGCACCCTCCAGTCCAAGGTGGTGCAAGGGAAAGAAGAGGACGGCGCGAAGTATCGCGACTACTTCGACTGGCAGGAACCTATCCGCAAGGCCCCCAGTCACCGGGTGCTGGCCATGTTCCGGGGCGAGGGGGAAGGATATCTGAAGCTCACCATACAACCTGCCGAGGAAAAGGCGCTGGCGCTCTTGTACAGACGCTTTGTAAAGGGCCGAAGCCCTGCCGCCGAGCAGATCATCCTGGCCGTGGAGGATGGCTACAAGCGGTTGCTGGCACCTTCCATGGAGACCGAAATCCGCCATGAGGCCAAGGAACGCGCCGACGAAGAGGCGATCCGCGTCTTTGCCGAGAACCTGCGCCAGATCCTCATGGCGCCGCCCCTGGGGCAGAGGAGTGTCCTGGCGATGGATCCAGGATACCGGACCGGCTGCAAGGTCATCTGTCTCGACCCACAGGGCCAACTCCTGCACCACACAACCCTCTACATCACCCAGTCGGAGCGTCAGAGGGAAGAGGCAGCGGCCACACTGCAGGACCTGTGCGGGCGCTTCCGTATCGAGGCCATCGGGATTGGCAACGGCACCGCCAGCCGTGAGACCGAGGCCTTCGTGCGTGGACTGGACCTACCCAAGTCGATCCCCGTGGTCCTGGTGAACGAGAGTGGCGCGTCGGTCTACTCCGCCTCGGATGTGGCCCGGGAGGAGTTCCCCGATCATGACGTGACCGTCCGCGGGGCGGTCTCCATTGGTCGGCGGCTGATGGACCCCCTGGCGGAGCTGGTGAAAATTGATCCCAAATCCTTGGGCGTGGGACAGTACCAGCACGACGTGGATCAGGGCCGGCTCAGGTCCAGCCTCGACGATGTGGTGATGAGCTGCGTGAATGGGGTGGGGGTAGAGGTGAACACCGCGAGCAAGCAGCTTCTCATCTATGTCTCCGGCCTCGGGCCTGCACTGGCGGAGAGCATCGTCGCATACCGTAACCAGAACGGCCCCTTCCGCAGCCGGCAGGAGCTAAAGGCGGTTCCTCGCCTGGGGCCGAAAACCTTCGAGCAAGCAGCGGGGTTCCTCCGCATCCACGATGCCGAGAACCCCCTCGATGCGACGGCTGTCCATCCAGAAAGTTACCCCATCATCAACCGCATGGTGCAGGACCTGGGCTGTTCTGTCCGAGATCTGATGCAACGCGAGGAACTACGCCAGCGGATAGATCTTGACCGCTACGTCAGCGACACGGTGGGGCTCCCGACGCTGACCGACATCCTGGAAGAGCTGGCCAAATCCGGCCGCGATCCACGTGACAAGTTCGAAGCCTTCGCCTTCGCCGAGGGAATCCACACCATTGACGACCTCGTGCCGGGGATGAGGCTGCCCGGTATCGTGACCAATGTGACCAACTTCGGGGCCTTCGTGGATATTGGCGTCCACCAGGACGGGCTGGTGCATGTGAGCCAACTTGCCGACCGCTTCGTGAGAAACCCCGCCGATGTGATCAGGGTGAACCAAAAGGTGACCGTCACTGTGCTGGAGGTGGATAGAGGCCGCAACCGGATTTCCCTCTCCATGCGGAAAGATCCACAAGGTGTGCCAGGAATACGGGATGCGGTAGGGGCGGCCCTCAGTGGTCGCCCTAGAAGGACAGCAAATGACTCATGACACCGACTTTCAGCGCCAGGTAGAGGCTCATTTTCCCTGGAACTTCACGGTGAACGTCATGGACATCGTGTTCATCATGTTCGGCATGAGCCTCATCTCCCGAGCGACGGTCATGCCCTTCCTGGTGAGCCGCCTGACTCCTTCCAAGATGGCCATCGGCCTGATCCCGGCTATCTACAGCCTGGGCTACTATCTGCCGCAACTGCTGACCGCCAATTTCGCCGAGGGGCTGCGCCGCAAGAAGCCCTTCGTCATGCTCCTGGGTGGGCTGGGGGAGCGGTTTCCCTATCTCCTCATCGGGCTGGCTGTGTGGTGGCTGGCCGAGCCCGCGCCGGTGGCCGCCCTGGCTGCCCTCTTCCTGCTTCTTGCTACATCAGCGGCCTCCAATGGCATCGCCACGCCCGCCTGGTTTGACATGATCGCCAAGGTGATCCCGGTGCAGAGACGCGGCCTGTGGTCCGGGGTAGGGCACAGCCTGGGAGCACTCCTGGGCATTGCAGGGGCTGCACTGGCCGGTCGAATCCTGGCCGACTGGCCCTTCCCGCGCAATTTCGGCCTCTGCTTCATCCTGGCCTTCGCCGCGATGGTTATCTCCTGGGTGGGGTTGGCTCTCAACCGCGAGCCGGAGAGCCCGACCCTCAAGCCACGTACGGGGCTTGGTCACTACCTGAGGCAGCTTCCCGGCGTATTGCGCCGGGACCCTAACTATGTGCGCTTCCTGGTCGGGCGATCCCTCGCCAACCTGGGGGGTATGGCGGCCGGTTTCTTTATGGTCTACGGTGATGAGCGCTTCGCCATCGGGGGGAGGGAGGTCGGGGCGCTGACCGCGGTGCTGGTGGGCACTCAGGCGGTGATGAACCTCCTGTGGGGCACGGTGGGCGACCGGAGGGGACACAAAGCAGTGCTCTGCGGAGCCGCCTTCTCCATGGCGCTTGCGGCCACGGTCACCTGGATGGCCTCTTCGCCGGCCTGGCTGTTAGCCACCTTTGCCCTGCTGGGCCTCTCCATGTCCGGCGATTCCGTATCCAGCATGAACATCATCCTGGAGTTCTGCGCCCCTGAGGATCGCCCCACCTACATCGCCCTGACCAACACCCTGCTGGCGCCGGTCACGGCATTGGCCCCGCTTCTAGGTGGATGGCTGGCTACATGGGCCGGCTATCAGGGGATGTTCACCGTGGCCTTGCTCGTCGCTATCTTGGGAGGCTTGCTGCTGGCCCTCTGGGTTCGAGAGCCTCGCTCCCTTCGGCAGAGGAGATTGGCTGCTGCCGCGTGATTCGGCCAGTGCTTCAGCGCGGTTCTGGGTCTCACTCTACCCTGCGTCCAGCCCGTGACCCTTCGTCAAGCAACTGAAAGCCCTGGGTGCTCTGAAGGTGATCCTCTTTGGCTCTTTTGTCCGGGGTGACACGGGCCTGGGGAGCGACCTTGATCTCATCGCCATTATGCCTTCCTCCCTGAGCAGTCGGGAATGGATACGGAAGATTTATGCCGAGATCGAAAGAGGAATCGCATGTGATATCCTGGTCTACAGCGAAGGAGACCTGCAAGCAATGCTTCCGACAAGCCGTTTTCTGCGTCATGCCCTGAGGAAGGGAAGGTGATTTATGAGGCGAGAAGCGCGAGAAGAGGCACAACGCTGGCTGATCCAGGCCAAGGATGAGTTCCAGGACGCAGGTGTGCCGTCCCGCTTCTACACCGACCCCGAGGAGGCCCGTGAGGCCATGGAACTGGCCAGGGCGATGCTGGAAATGGTTGAAGAGAGACTGAGGGAGAGTTAGTCCATGAAATCCTGCTGGCAAATCGCCACCTTGCTTAGTGACCTCAGTGGTTCCGTTGCGGCGTCGAGAAGCTGACCAGGGCGGTGAGGGAGTTGTAGAGGCGAGTGTATGTAACTTGAGGTGTGAGAGTAGGGATGAACGAAGAGACTTTCGCTCGTTTGCTCCAGCAGCGGGAAGGGGAAACGCTGGATTTCAAGCAAGAGCTACCGGGTTCGTCTGATCTGGCTGTGCTCATCAGCGCGTTCTACAACACGCGCGGCGGCACGATCATCATCGGTGTGGATGACCAGCGTCGGCCGGTGGGGGTGGACCGGCCACAGGGCGTGGAGGCCGGCATCGTCAATATCATCCGTGACCGCCTGGACCTGGATGTGTTGCCCACCATCGAGATCGTAACCTACCAGGACAGGGAGTTCGTAGTGGTCACTTGTCCTCGTGGCCCCTATCCGCCCTACTTCGTGCGTGGCGAGCACAGGCCATACGTGCGCGTCGGCTCCAGCAATCGGGTGGCTACCCATGCCGAGATCCGGCACCTCTATCTGCTCTCCGGTGAGGTGAGCTACGAGATTCTGCCTTGCCGTGGGGCCACCCTGGCCGACCTCTCCCCAGCTCTCATCGCCCGCTACCGAGAACGGCGCAGCCGGCACACTGCCGGCGCCCTCGACCTCAGCGCGAGGAATTGCTGCGCAACCTGGGCTGCGTGGTTGAAGACGAAGGCCGGCTTTTACCCACCAGCGCCGGAGTGTTGCTCTTCTGCGAAGACCCCTACCGCTTCTTGCGCCAAAACGAGATCACTTGTGCGCAGTTCAAAGGCACCGACATGCTGCGCATCATTGACCGCAAAGACCTGCGAGGGGCGCTACTCGACCTGGTGATGGCGGCGGAACAGTTCCTCTATCGCCACATCCGCATTGGTCATGAGGTGATCGGTTTCGAAGGATTGACTACTGGGAATACCCCCGGGAGGCGATGCGCGAAGCCCTGATCAATGCCGTCATCCATCGGGACTACGGCATCGTTGGTGGGCGCATCCGTATCTTCCTGTTCGATGACCGCATCGAGTTCTACAGCCCTGGCGACCTGCTCCCCGGTGTCACGGTAGAGAAGATGCAGCGGCTGGAGAGCCAGTCCAAGCTGCGCAACCCGGTCATCGTGGAGGTCTTTCGCGACCTGGGCGGTTTCATCGAGAAGATGGGCACCGGCATCCAACGCATGGCCCGGGCCATGGAAGAACATGGGTTGCCCCGGCCTCGCTTTGAGGAACTGGGAGGTGAGTTCCGGGTCACGCTTATCGGCCCCGGAGACCGGTTCATGGAAAAAGGGGCTGTCCCAGAGTGGATGCATGGGCTGAACGAGCGACAGGTCAAGGCGATGGAGATCGTAGCCGGGCAGGGAAGGATCACGAACCGGGAATACCAGGCCCTGTTCGGGGTAGCTCGTGGGACGGCTCTGCTTGACCTGAACAGTCTGGTAGCGAAAGGGCTGCTAGAAGCAAGAGGAGCAGGGCGTGGAAAGTATTATACCCGTTGTGCTAGTTCAAAATGCGATTTCCTTGATATGCAACCATTCACGGCCCCACAGGCTGTTGAGGAATATACCCAGGGTATGCGCTGTGATCTTGGCATAGATGCTCAGCAGTAGTCCGGTGAAACTCCGCACCCGGACCCACCCTATGTGGAACACCTCCACCAGCTGGCTTCCCACCGTCTCTATCAACTGGCGGATGTGGCTGATCAACCAGTTCTCTGTGGCGGAGTACCCCTTCTGATTGCGTCGCTTGGGGGTGTATACCGTGATGTGGCGCTCCTCCTCTAATTGCTGCCGGCGATCCTCATCGATGTACGCTTTGTCCTCCACAACCTGCAGGTTCTGATAAGGGGCTAGAATCTCCTCTTCCACCGTCAGGTCGTGGTGATTGGCGGCAGCCAAAACAAAGTCGTGAATGACTCCCCGCCAGGTGATCAGGAAATGGAACCGGAAGCCGAAGAGCTTCTCCTTGTGGGCTACGCACACCCCCAAGTTGGCAATGTCCCGGAAGGTCTTGACCCTTCCCGCTCGACCGTAGCGACATACTCGGACCGGGAGGCTATCCAGGATACGGAAGCGATCAGAATAGACTTCCAACTCAGGAAGGAGAAGCTTTCGGAGTTCATTGATGATCAGAGCCAGGTCTCGACGGCGCCGGTTGAAGCGAGAGCGCTCGTTCAGCCGGGGGAACAGGTGGCAGTAGTTCTTGCGAATGTAGCTGTAGAAGGATTTCTCAGACCAGCCTGTCCATTCATAGACCAGACTGAGAGCGATCACCTCACTGTCTGACAGGTGAGGATCTGGCCCAGGGCGTTGGCAGTAATGGGCGATGAGCGGGAACAGATCATCTACAACGACGTAGACGAGGATGATGAAGGTTTCATGGTCCATCTCTGCCGGGTCGACCGACTTCACGACCTGGGTGACATGCTCGAAAACGAGTTGTTTTGTCTCCGGGCTCAACATGGTTTCCTCCCTCGCTGTGCTCGATGGCCTTCTGTCCCACCATATCATAGCACAAGTTTGGGAGCGAAACCAGTTGATTGGATCAACTAGCACAACGGGTATTATGTTCTCGCTTCGGCCTCCAATGCTCAATCGCTTTGAGCATTTCTTGAGCAATTATTGGCAATTCCTGTCACAAATCTGCACGGTTCAGCAAATCCGTGGCCCCTGGGGGTTGGCCTGAGCGGCGTGGCCTACCGCTGCGGCGTCGTCGAGGGATTGGTCGGGGCGGTGGGGGAGTTGGGATGGAGGATGCAGGGAGTACGGGGTGCAGCATCGGTTCTATAACAGTTGACAGCTATCTGAGACAGAGCACATGCCAAAAAAGCGGAAGTATCCACACGCAATCGCCAACTGGCCTGCTGAAGAACGTCCACGAGAGAAGTTGCTCCAGAAAGGACCAGACACACTCTCGGACGCAGAACTTTTAGCGATCTTTCTGCGAGCAGGCGTCAAAGGGAAAAGCGCTATTGGTCTAGCACAGGAGCTTCTTTCAAGATTCGGCTCTCTACGAGGGCTTTACGCTGCCCCTGTTGAGGAATTGCAGACAGTGCTGGGCTTGGGCAACGCCAAGATTGCTCAGCTAAAAGCCGTCGTAGAGCTCAGCAAGCGCTATCTCTTGGAGGGCATTCAAAATCGCCCTTACCTGGAATGCTCGGATGACATCTTCAAGTTGCTGTACCAGGAGATGCGCGACCTGGACCGCGAGGTCTTCAAGGTCATCATGCTGAACGGGCAGAACGAAGTGCTGACCATTGTGGACGCCTTCCAGGGTACGTTGACGGTCAGCGCTATCTACCCGCGAGAGGTGATAAAACTGGCGTTGCGACATTCGGCAGCAGCCCTGGTTTTCGCTCATAACCACCCCTCTGGCAAAGCCGTGCCCAGCAACGAGGACAAGCGCATCACCCGTGATCTCGTTTTCGCAGCTCGGGTGATGGGGATGAAAGTCCATGATCACGTCATCATCGGCAACAACCAGAAATTCAGCTTTGCCGATGCGGGTCTGATTGACCAGTACAACACGGAGTTCGACAGGAGGAGCGCCGAATGACAGTCCAGAAACGGTTCGAGATACTTGAAGAGGCCGAGAAGCACGAAGGTGAAATCCAAGACTTCATCTCCGGCCAATGGGTAAAGGCCACGCCAGAAGAAGTCGAAGCTGTGCAAATCCTGTCGCGCCGCCTGGTAGAAGATTACGGCTACGGTAAAGAGCAAATCCAGACCCGGCCCCAGTTCCGCGTGCGGAAACGCCCCTCAGATCGAGAGAAGTCTTACCCTGTGGACATTGCTCTATTCAAGACTGATCGCAAGACCGAGGACAACCTGTTCCTGATCGCTGAATGCAAGAAGAAAAACCGCAGGGATGGTCTAGCGCAACTCAAGCTCTACATGGATATGTCGCCAGCCGAAGTGGGGGTGTGGTTCAATGGTCAGGATCACGCCTACCTGCGCAAGGTCTTACACTCGGATGGGCGCCGGACCTACGAAGAGCTTCCGAATATCCCCCGCAAAGGGCAGCGCATCGAGGACATTGGGCTTTTCTATCGCCGTGATCTGAAGGCTCCCTCGGACCTCAAATCGGTCTTCCGAGACATTCGCAACCACCTGGCCGGCAATGTCACTGGCATCACGCGGGACGAAGCCCTGGCCCAGCAGATTATCAATAGACCTTATGCACAATTAGCGAGGCGGTCAAGGTTTTGAGACAAGCGTGCGATCTTGGTCACCACTCATGTCCATCTTTGTTCTGAATTAGGCTCTCTATCAACCTCAAGGACACCAATTGACTGTCCTTTCAACCTCTTTTACCGTCCATTCACTAACGTAGAGCCCTAACTGACCGCCAGCTACCCAGCAGAGGATAATCTTGAAGACACAACCCAAGATAACAGAAAATCTAGTCTACAGCGCCCGTCAACGGCGATTAACCTGTCGCCGCGGCCTTGGCCGCTTGCCAACGTTGCGTTTGCCAGTTGACCAGCCCGCAAACCGCCCGCATGACCAAGGTGTAAATCGCGTGGGCACACCGAAAGCGAGTGGCGATGCTCTTCCAATTCTTGACCCAGCCAATGCAGTGCTCGACGCGCACCCGCAAGGCATCCAGTTGACGATTGAATGCTTTCTGCGCCTCCGTCAACTCTTGCCCCTTGGGTTTCTTGATCGGGGTATACACGGTTAAACGGGGCACTTGAAATTCCTCTCCTGTCTCAGCATTCCGCACCGTGACCAGGGGCACCTGCTGCGCCAAGCCCTGATACCCTTTGTCAGCATCCGCTTCACATCCTTCAGGCAACCGTTCAACTGTCTTGACTTCATCACTCAGTTTCTTATCATGCATCGCGCCAGGCACCGCTTCACTGATCGCTACGAGGTGATGCTCCCCATCGGTGACAAACTGTGTCTTGAGCGTGAACGCCTTCTTCTTGCCCGAATAGTATCCCTTGCGGACTTCGTTATCTTGGGGGCGGTAGACCGGCTGTTCGGTCGCATCGAGCAAGGCGTGCTGATCAACCAACTGCGCCAATTCCAAGACTTCCGCTGGGGTCAGCGCCCTTTCTTCCGTCACGACCCCCCAGACTTGTGGGGACGGAAGTACCTCGACGATCAGTGGCAACAGGCGCCGCAAATCCCGCGACACGTCCGACTGCGTGCCGCCATAGAGGAATGCCACCGCTTCTTGGATGATATACAAGCGCAAATAAGTCAAGACCTGGGCAATCCGGATGGCAAAGGGTTGGTCAAAGTGACGTCCGCCGCCTACAGCGCGTTGGCGATCGGGCCGCTCATGCCGCTGGCATTCATACTCCGGCAGTCGCGCCTCCGCATCCTGAACCAACTGCCAAAACGCCTCGGCCGGCAGGCCAGTGAAGGCTTTGATCAATACCGGATGATCCCGCAACGTCTGCTCGGTGAACATGGTTCTTGGCTCCTCTCTATGTGCAGATTGGTGCCAAGTATACCACACTCACCCCTTATTGTGAATTAACTCTATTGTAATCCAAAAGCATGGAAAGGGCAAATTATGGTCACGTTGTCGTAGTCCTTGGTCCCAGGTCGGGAAGGCAGGGGACTGAGGGAACACAGGGAACTCTGTGGTCTTGGAGGCTCCGAGGGGGGTGAGTTGGTAGGAGCAGGCCTCGCGCCCGCCCTGGGCACCCGCAAGGGGTGCCCCTACAACCGAAATGAAACACACCCATTTGCTTTTGGGGGGACTGTGGGGTAGAATGAAGATCGGGGGGGGTGAAGGATGCGCGCCGTAACAAGGGATGAAGTGAAAGAGATCATCGTCAGCGAACTGCCACAGTTGATTGAGACGTATCCCGAATTGCGCCGCAAGCTGGCGGAGGTCACAAGGCGTGCGGATGAAAAGCTGCCCGGCAGGATGACCTACGAGGAATTCCTGGAATGGGCCGACGAGGACACCCTGGCCGAATGGGTGAATGGAGAGGTAGTAATGTACAGCCCCGCGTCTAGCAAGCACCAGGACCTCTTGGATTTCCTGGTGAGCGTGCTGCGCCCATTCGTAGAACAGCGGGAACTGGGAAGGGTGCTGAGTGCGCCGTTTCAGATGAAACTGGAGCACGGACGGGAGCCAGACCTGATCTTTGTTGCCCAGGGACACTTGGATCGGCTACACGAGACCTATCTGGAGGGGCCAGCCGACCTGGTGGTGGAGATCATTTCTCCGGAAAGTGTGGGGCGTGATCGGGGTGAAAAGTTTTACGAATACGCCCAGTGGGGCGTGTCAGAGTATTGGTTGATTGACCCTCAAACCCGTTGGGCTGAATTCTACCATTTGCGGGAGGGGCACTATCGCCTGGCTATGCAGGGCAAGGAGGGTGAGTACCGCGCGCTGGTCTTGCCAGGCTTCTGGCTGCGGGTGGAATGGCTGTGGCAGGAGCCGTTGCTGCACTCCCTGCAGGTGCTGGGCGAGATCGCTGGCGTGGAGCCGCAGGTAGTAGAACAGTTCTTGCGGGCCTTGGGAGGTAGGGCATGATTACATTGCTCCTGAAATTCCCCGTGGTGAAATTTGTCCCCCCGGTTGTTCCGTTCCATTCCCCGTGACGCCTTACTCTTCTACGAAGCTTCCACCCGCCCGTCCCGACCGCTGTTGAAAGCCAGTACTGCGACCGAGGAGAGTCTCCCTGAGGAGGGACACGCCAGGAACGGCGGTCAGCCGTCACCCATCGGCGATCCTGTTGGTAAACCCCCTGGACGTGGAAGGGCTTGCGGCAACGATGGAACGAGTGCTGGCAGATCAGGAATTGCGGGGGGAGCTGAGGGAAAAGGGACTGACACAGGCGGAGAAGTTCTCGTGGGAACGGACGGCCAGGGAGACGCTGGCGATGTACCGGGCGGTGGTTTGCCCCCGCCAGGTTTTTTGCTATAATGGCCGTGAGTCGGCGAAATGACAAAAGGTTGCGACTGGAAGCTGTGCTAGCGTAAGTTTTGTGCAACCAATCGCCGAATCGCTCAGGCGGACGAGAAAAAGTCACTTTGACCGGCTCCGCGACCGGCTTCGCACAGGTTAGTAGGCCAGGGCAGCGACAGTTGAAAGAC
>Ga0172362_10003478_pt1 | contig 13609 bp, 15 predicted proteins | sample LakKivs1_kivu2a2_FD_114534 | JGI IMG/M metagenome (GOLD analysis project Ga0172362, IMG submission 114534) | Sediment microbial communities from Lake Kivu, Rwanda - Sediment s1_kivu2a2 | ecosystem: Environmental > Aquatic > Freshwater > Lake > Sediment | place: Rwanda: Western Province, Lake...
AAAGGGTGTGCCCAGCGCCTTCAATTTCTATTTTAAGTTCATTTGAGGCTTTCGTTAAAACATTAACTTTCAAGCGTCATCCTCCTTTTTCATTACAAGATTTCTTTTCCATAATCCAATGCAATCTTGCGTTTTTCAGTTTTCCCGCATCTTGAACAATGAAGCATATTACGCCTTAACTCTAGCAGATTGCCACACTGCGAACACAAGGCATAAACTACGCCAAGATTCTTGTCTTTAGTTGATAAATGGTAAATTCTGTTTTTGTCACTAACGACTTTGCTTCTTATGATATCTCCAACGTTGCATACATCAGACATGGACTCAACATATCTTAATTGTACATCGGAAATGTGCAACACGCCTGAAAATATTCCTGAAAGCGACTTTTTATCCACCTTGAAAATTCTTATTCCAGCATTATCAGATTGTGCATACGAAACTTGACCCAAAACAATGCTTCCAATTTTTGGAACGCTTATTTTGTCAATTGAGGGATGAACTGAAACTTTTTTGTTTGAAAGATCGAATAAAGCGCGACCAACGGTAATTGAATAGATAACTCCGTCTTTAACATAAGTACCGGCGTCAGGAATGTATTCTTCAATTACGCCTAATCGCTCTCCTGGGTGCACTATTTGACCACTGTTCTGTTGAGGAGAGTTTGAACACATTTAGATTCCCTTTTTTTCTTGCAAGATCTTTGGAATGTAGTTTATGAATGCATAGGTTAGTGTTCAATGCTCCTCAATAAATCTTTTGATTCCAATGTTCACCAATTTGCTCTTTCTATTACGTATAAGTCAACTACGAATTCATGTTTTTTTCTTTTATGAAAGCTAAACATGTGTGGAATCTCCATAATCAAGGCGTAAACAGCCTTTATTTCGCCACCACAACTTTTAATGAAGCGTTCAAGAAATGGATTCGGTGAAGTTGTCAAGAGATTGCTTGTTTTTACGGTTTTAATGTATGATTTATCTGTTTGCAGACTTTTGTGAAGTGAATAAACGTGTTTGCCTACTTCTAGAGCCTTTTTTAAGAAGTTACGGTCAGCTTTTCGCTTCCGTACTCCAAACGGTGGATTTTGCAAAACCGTATCAAACTTTCCATGAATAACGTCTATGTCGGCAGTAATCAACTGAACCTTTGTTTTAAAGCTTGTTCTAACAGAGTTTTCGAAAGCTAACTTTATTGCAGTGGAATCTATATCCACACCGACAACTTGTTTTGCTCCCAAAAAAGCTGCTCCTAAAGCAAGTCTTCCAGTGCCACAACCTAAATCAAGAACGCTTTTTCCAGCAATGCCATTGTAATTATATGCTGCAAGGTACAGCATTGTAGCTGCGGTGTTGACGTCGATAGTGTATTGCTCAAGACTTGGTGAAGGAGATGGATGTAGTCCTATCTGGGAGAGAAACAATTCTAGGTCTAATCTTCGAATAACCCTTTTCTGCATAACTCTTCCCAAGTTAACTCGCCAACAACAACCAAAGCTTCTTTGAACGTCAACACGGATTTAGGGAATTTGGAAACATCATCTAGGGAAATTCTTGGGCACGCGGTGTTTACAAAGGCGTCTATTGTTACAAAGTTTATCATCATTTCAGGAGTTACCTCTCTGGCAGCGAAGAGATAAGTGGCTCGTCCGTTTTTCTCTAGTTTTTCTTTTATTTGAAAGGCACTTTCCAATCTTTTCTGTCCAGGTTTTAACCCGATCAAGACCCCAAATGTTTTAGCTGTTTTAGCTTTTTCTATGTTTGCCCATTGCTGCTTCAGAATTTTTTGTGCTTCCTTATCAACTGAATAGACACTATTTTCATAAGGATCTGCAACAATTGTTGGTTTAGAAGTTGATAAAACTACACCTAATGCGTGAAAACGTCCGCCACCAATAAAAAGAAAAGCATCGACATCTTTGGCTATGGAGACTGCGTTGCTGTAGTCACAACCAATAACTTGTCCAGGGTAATTTAGGCGCCTAGTATCACCTATTACTACTGTTTTTCCAGCATGCGTTAGAATCTCTCGAGCATTGTCTAAAGTTTGTACATGCTGAATGGTGGTAACTAAACCTATTCTTTGCCACTTCTCAATCATAGGAAGGGCTTTTTCAACAACTTTGTCGATGCTTAAAGCCGCTCTTGATTCAACATAGATAGTTGGAAAACGTTCATGTTTTAGCATTTTGGAATGCCCATAATGGATAATTAAATCCACATCCAAATTTTCCGCTTCATCTGTCGCTAGATCGCATGCGCCATAACATGGATTTGCAGAAACAATAGTTTGAACGCCTAAAGCGTCAATAACTTTGACTATGTGTGGAGTTTCTGACTTTAAGCCTTCGGGAAGTTGAATTAATACTCGTTTCGCTCCAAGTTTAAGTATTTCTTGCTTAATCCTTTCTTCTTCAAGATCATAATTTTTCATATAAATGCTTCCAGAACAAGGTTTAACGCAACAAAGCATAGTTCAAGAAAAAAGAATACTATTTTTGCAACGTCCAATCCATTTCTGTACCAGAATTTCGGCCTAATCGAGCAAAAGTTCTTTCTCTTTGTTCTGCTAATCTTTCAAGTATCATTTTTTGTTCTATACTTGCTACAAGTCTTTTGGTGGAAACTACCGCATCGGCATTTACAGAAATACTGTCGATGCCAGCTCTTACGAGAAACTCGGCAAAGTCAGGTAGATTGGAAGGCCCTTCTCCACAGATTGAAACTGTGCAACCATTTTCGTGTGCTACTCTAATCAAGTGAACAATTATTCTTTTGACCGCTGGGTCTCTTTCGTCGAAGTATCCCATTTGTCCCAACCGTTCAGAATCTCTATCAATCATTAGTATGCCTTGTGTCATGTCATTTGAGCCAATGGAAAAACCATCGCAGAGTTTTGAGAATTCATCTGCAACTATGGCAATCGAGGGCGTTTCAGCCATAAACCATACCTTGAAATCCATAGATCTTTCCAAGCCTTCTTCTCGCATGATTTCAAGAACCTTTTTGGCTTCCCAAACTGTGCGTACGACTGGAAGCATAACCCAAACGTTTTTGAGACCCCATGCTTCGCGGCATTTCCGAATAGCTTGGCATTCAAGTCTGAAGGCTTTTTCATACCAGTGGCTTATGTAACGGCTACATCCTCTCCATCCAAGCATTGGATTAGCTTCTTCAATCTCGTATTTTTCACCGCCTTTCAATTCTCTATACTCGTTAGTTTTAAAGTCGCTAAAACGCACTACGACTGGTCGAGGTTGGATGGCTCTCGCGACTGTTGCTATTCCTTCTGCAAGTTTGTCCACGAATTTCTGAGATTGTCCAGTTTCAATAAGGTAAAGCGGATGTTCACCGATATAGCTTGCAAGAATAAATTCTGTCCGCATTAATCCAATGCCTTCGAACGGTAAGTCTTTATAATCTTCAATTTTTTCGGGAACACCCAAGTTCATGAGTATTTTTGTTGCTGTTACGGGCACAGACTGGAAAATGCCTCCAGCAGATGTTGTCAGGGTAAAGTTGTTTGAAGCAGAATTGGACGTTGCTAAAGCAGGCATGGTGCCTTCATAAACAACGCCACTGCCCGAATCCACCGTATACTCTTTTCCTGTCGTTAGGAATTTAGTAGCGTTCTCAGTTCCTACGAGACAGGGTATACCAAGTTCTCTGCTCACAATAGCTGCATGAGACGTGACCCCGCCTTTATCGGTTATTATGGCACCGGCAAGTTTCATAAAAGGCACATAATCTGGATTGGTCATATCTGTGACGAGAATGTCACCTTTATTCATTATTTTTCCAGCTTCCTCAGTGTTTAAGACAACTTTTGCAACGCCTGAAACCATACCTTTTTTGCCAGCTGGAATTCCCTTAATAACAACTTTCAACATTTCATCTGGCTTCACCATTTTCATTTCAACTTTTGCCGATGTTTTTGTGGTCTGTGTGCTCCATACAGTTTCAGGTCTTGACTGAACAACGAAAACATTATTTGGAAATGGAAGATCGTTATCAATTGCCCATTCAATATCTTGCGCTTTTCCATAGTGCTGTTCAATATGTTTTGCTAATTCTGCGAGTTTAAGGACTTCCTCGTCACTTACACATGGGTTTTCCTGTTTCTCAAGGGGTACTTCTAAATGAACTGTTTTACCGGTATTAGCATCTCTTACGTATTGCACTGTCTTCTTAGCAATACGTTTATTGATTATCTTTAATGTCTTCTTATCAACAACAAAATCATCTGGTGTAACAGCTCCAGAAACTACGGCTTCACCTAAACCGTAATTACCCTCAATTACTATTTGGTCAGGGTTGCCAGTCACTGGGTTTATGGTGAAAATTACACCTGCAGCCTTGGAGTTCACCATCTTTTGAACGCCAACACTAATGAGAACTTTTTCATGTGCAAACCCTTTTTCAGTTCGATAAAAAATAGCTCGAGGAGTAAAGAGGCTAGACCAACATCTCACCGCGCTACGCAAAACTTCCTCGGCACCATACACGTTCAAATAGGTTTCCTGCTGCCCGGCAAAGGACGCGTCTGGCAAATCCTCGGCTGTTGCACTTGATCTTACAGCAACAAAAACACCATTTGCATTAAGCTTTTGGCATAATTCCTCATATGCGGCTTTAATGGCGTTTTCAATTTCTTTAGGAACGGGCGTTGTTTCTATTAACTCTCGAATTTTTTTAGACGCTACTTCATATAATCTGGGGTCGTTTGGATTTGTTATCGTTTCTTTTATGATCTCGTAGATTTTTGCGGAGATGTCAGTTTCCTCGATAAATTTCTTGTAGGAAAAGGCAGTTATAGCAAAACCATGTGGAACAGGGATGCCAGCATTTATCATCTCGCCTAAGTTTGCGTTTTTGCCGCCTACAGAGGGAATGTCTGTTTTTCTAAGGTTTTCAAACCATATCACAAAAGTTTCTTTCATTTCAGTCAATCGTCTTCGCCTCTTCTGCACATGCTTTTTCCATAATTACTCTGCAAGGGATAGGAAGTTTAGCGCTACCGCGATGTAATGCTTCTTTTGCGGTCTCAACACCTTCAGCGTTTACGTTAACTGTTATTATTGTCTGGTTAGGTTCTACACGAGCTGCTGTTCCTATGGGTTTTCCGAAAGCTCTTCGCATTCCGTCTTGAAGTCGGTCTGCATGAGCGCCAAAAATCATTTTGTTTTCTCTAAGAATAATATGCGGATAAGGATGTACTTGTAAGCAGTAATTGTTTTCAAGTTTTTCCATTAAAAGACGGTTAGTTGCGACACGTGCAGCTTCTAGAGCGTTGTGGCGAATTTGGGCTCTTTCTAAAGCTATAAGTTTAGCTGAATATTCAAACTTAGATTTCGTGTCGCCCATTGTAAATCTTGTAATTTTAGGTTGTGGAAAACCTTTCACGAACTTTTTTCTTGTGTAGGGTTGCCCTTTCACTTCTCGGTAATTGCGCGATCGCATTTTATTCCCCTTCAGCATACCAGATGCGTTGTATTTAAACGATTTGTTAACTTTGCAAATTGAATAAAGTTATGAATCTCAGATTAATTCTTAAAATTAGAATTGGTTATTCATGGCTGTAATCGCTTGTTTCTTAGCCAAGTCTTTGCAAGTTCGTCGTAATTTGGGAACATGCCCTTTAAGATTGGAATATACATTTGTATTTCCTCGTCTGTAAGATATTGAAATTGATATTCTCCCATGTACGGTGCAGAATCCCCTATTCTTGTCTCAAATTCTATGTGCATAAACGGGTCTCCACGCTTAATTGTTATTGGACGGCGGTCGTTGCTTAGATTTACAAGCTCAAGAGCTAATCGACCGATGAAGCCACTGTGAACTTTTGCGGCATTTAAGAATGATAGCCCCATTCTTCCGTATTTGCTTTTGGCAGTTAAGTGAGCAACGTAGCTTGGTGGTGTGAAAATGATTTCGTAGGTTATTAGATTCTTATGTTCAAGATAATGAAGAGTTGTTTCTTCCTTTACCGTAAGGATGTAGCTGTCTCCATCTAGAAGATTGTGGTCATATGGATATATACATTTATACTTTTCAATTAGTTCTTTTAGTTTGTCTTTTCCTAGGACGCACATTTTTGTCGCCTCGATGTTTTTAGCAATAGTGACAACTCCACATTATATAATTTTTCGATGCCGCCCTTTGCTTCTGCAAGCTTACGTAATCGGAAAGGTTATGTAGCGTCTATTTCGCGTTTTATCATATCCAGAGTGTCTTTTGCTTTTGAATATTCAGCAAACAACTTCGACAGTCGTTCACAGGGATATCTATCACAGTAAGCACAATTCTTAACCTTATTTTCCATTCCACACTTTCTTATTTCGCAAACCTTGCAATAATGAAAAATCCGTGAACTATCGATTATGCACCCATCACAGTTTATGTCTTCTGACTTGTACACTCTACCGTATTGTTTAGTAAACATTTCAGCAATTCGCTGTCTTTCTAGAGCATCATCTCTCTGTGAAGCTAATAGAACTGGGCAATCAGAGCAAATTATCCCACAATACCCAATTACTTTCTCCATTCAATCATCCAAAGGACAAATTGCACCTAGTCTAATTTAACTTTGTATTTGACCTGTCAAATTTAGCCTCAAAAAGGATTAGAGACTCAAAAAATGGCAAATCACGCTCTGCAATCACGGTTGCATTCATTCCGCTTTCCCTAAACTTTTGTATAGTCTTATCGGCATTACATAGGGTTGACTGCAAAAGCAGGACTCGACCGTTCTTTCTCAGATAGATGGGAACTTCACGTATAAAGCGGTCAATTACGTGCCTTCCAGAACTACCACCAGACCACGCTCGCTCTAACCAAGACTCTCTATGCACTTTTGAAGACGGCAAATATGGTGCATTAAATAAAATAATGTCAAATTTTTCTTTAGGTTTCAACGATCTAAACAAGTCACCTTGAATAAAAACCATCCTCCCTAAGACGTTGTTCAAACGTGCATTTTCTTTTGCACATCTGACAGCATAAGGATTTATATCCATAGCAACTATGGCTGATGCTTTCTCAACTGCAATTATGCCTAGAATACCGCATCCAGTTCCCATATCAAGCACAACTTCACCTTCATTTACAATCAAATTCTCGGCGAAAAGAAAAGAATCCTCTGCTGGTTCGTACACATTCTCCCAAACACAGAAGACGAAATCACGGAAATATATCTTCTTATTCGACGAGAACATTTGCCAACAACCCAAAATCTTCGGGTGCCAATTCCCGTACTCGTTTATTGAAAAAGGGAAGACTATTCGCCATCTCCTTCGGTTTTTGCGTGGTCATATGACTTTTGTATTTCAAAAAAGGTGGAAATGCGTTTCTTACCTTTCTATTTCTACGTGTAAATAGTGCTTTTACTAGTTCTTTGAAAATCGTTTCGTCTTTTAATGGGAAGGGCGGCATCTTCAACTTTAGCCGCATTATAACAGAGTCAACTTCTGGTTGAGGATAGAACATCCATTTCGGCACTTCATCTAAAAGTTCGACAGCTGCGTAATAATAAGTAATGACTGACAACCAACCATAGTTCTTGCTGCTAGCAGAAGCCACAATGCGCTCTGCGAATTCCTTTTGGAAAACTAAGGCTGCACAATCAAATCTTTTCTGAAAAAGCCACAAAATCAAAGCAGAAGAAATATTGTAAGGTGGAACTGAAACAATCTTATTAAAAGGTGCACGTGACTCTTTGAATACGTCACCACCAAATATTCTGACGTTTGATAACTCTATAGCTTGTTCACGTAAAACTTTAACCAGTTTTTTATCTATTTCAACTGCCAAGACACTTTGACATTTATGTGCCAAAAAATGGGTTAGAAATCCTAGTCCAGCTCCTATGTCCAAGACCACATCCTCAGAATTAAGTGAAGCATAGTCTGTTAAACGCTCAAATATTATTGGTTCAACAAGGAAGTTCTGTCCAAGAGATCTCTTAGGTGATATGCGGTAGGTTCGAAGCAACTGTTTTGTCTTTTCCAATAGACTCATATTATCCCATAAAACGAATTCTCACTCTATTGAGAACGTGTGAATAATAAGTATTTACTTTCTCCTGCCAGTTCCTCCAATATTCTCTTAGTAATAAGTTTAACAGGATTAGGTATCTCAGTTCTTTTCTGCAAATCTTCAAAACTTTCAAAAGGTTTCTTTTCGCGTTCACCAATAACTTGCCACATGTACTTTTTACCTATTCCAGGAATCAACTCTAAGGCGTGCATTCGAGGAGTTACTGCTCTAGCAGTATTGAAGAAATTGACAAACCACTGCTCACGATCTAATACTATTCGGCTGACTCCAGCTTGGAGTTCCATCTTAGCCGTAGCGGTTAGCTCGTCATATCTTACTCGACCAATGATGTAAGTGATCTCTTCACGATTGTCCTTCCCTACGTAAACTCGATCATGAGCCTTAAGCGTGACGCCATCTTTTACAAGCGCTTCCAATAACGTGAAAAACTCTTCGCCTATTAATTGAACCAGAGCCCCTGCTCGATAGCCAGCTTTTCCAGAAACCCGTATACCTGGACGCCCGTGAGGCAAAAAATCCAGAACGTATGCATATTCTTCGTATCGCTTCTCTGTCATCTTCACGCCCGCTCTCATTTTATTCTTTCTTCTACTTAAAAAATGAAGTTAACAGTCTATTCTGATTTTCGATGTTCACTTAAAAGGCTTACAACCATCTCCAATTTTGAGGTTTCGATAATTTTACGACCACTTGCTAGAAAAACCCTCAATTCCTCAAGGGTTCGCGGCATACAATTAACGATTTGAACTGCTTCTTCTTCATCTAAATCGAACTCTGTTACGAGTTTCTTAACGATCTCCTCAGCGCCTTCAACATCTGCCTTAGAAAATTTAGACAGATAGTCAAGTGTCCGACGTTGAAGTTGATCCAGATTTTCTTCGCCCAAAGACTCCAAAAGTTTCTTAACTTGCGAAAGAGTCAGCCTTTTTTCCACCATATTTTCTTCGCCGTTCCTTATTCAGGGTTATATGGCTCTAAATGCTCAGGTCTAACTGTAATATCTTTGACAGCGTTTCCTTGAGAAACACTGACAACATAGCTTCGTCCTCGTCTCTCTTTTATCGTACCGATCTTGCCATAATAGCGTCTATGAGGCATTCCTTTCTGAACGCTTGGGTCAATCTTGATCACTACGCTACTTCTAGGTTGATATTCATGTAGTAATTTGCTTAATTGTATCTTTCCACGTTCTCTTGGTGCCTTCTTCAGAAGGCAACGTGTTCTAGCCCGATATCCCTTTGATTTCTTCATTATTTTATCTCCCTTAATACTCGCTAATAATAACATCTAAGACATCAAGCTTTATAGGCTTCGCTGGGATTTTGAGAATTTCCGAAATGCTGGGTGTCGTCCTTCCTTCATCTCCAGTCACCAATTCTTTAACGTATAGTCCTCCTTGACATTTTATTTTCATTTCGGCTTTTTTTGGTGACAACATTTTAAGTTTAACCTCGTATATGTACTTTTCTCGTTTTAGATCTGCACGTCTATGAAGAACGCGACGCGGGGTTTTCTGCTTAATCACAGCATTCGTCAGTTCTTCCTCTAACCGATGCAGATCATCATCTGTAATATTATTCTCAAATTCTATAAGAACTCTATATTTCTTCGTAGACGCCTCAGCTTTTTTCAACCGTCTGACATCTTCTTTATCTGCAAATTGTAAATTTGAAATTTCCACTTTGCCTTGTCCAGAAGAATTTACGGTTTCTTCAAGTTGTCTAAGATTCAAAAATCTCTTCTTTGGATTCGAGATCTCAATTGCAAAAGGTCGCCCAGTTCCAAGCATCCGTGCGTCTATATCTTCTCGTCCAGAGCCGTGGAAAAATGCTTTTGAACCTTGTGTTACCTCTAGAAAAGGCTTTTCAATTATTTCTTCCACGGATTCCTGATACATTTTTCCAGTCCAGTTGCATTTTTCGCAGCCCTTACCTCTGCAGTGAGAACAGAACCATTTTGATTGAGGTATTCCTCGAACGAGTTTTTTGTATCTTCCGGTTATGTAGAGGGGGTTAAGCTGGATTTTTATTTCTTCTGATAGTGGATTAATGAGAATCACTATGTCGGGCTTTTTGTAATCTGCTACTTTTCCTACGTACCCAGCAAGTTTTTTGCCTATTATTCTTCCAAATTCACTTCGCATGTTTTCGCCGAAGCTTATGTCAAATTCAGCTCTTAATTCATCTTCTTCTTCTTCTGTTTTTGCTGGTAATTTTATACCAACCAAAAAAGTGTTATATTCGTATTCTGCGGTCATTTTAGCTGCTTTTTTCATTATATCTCCGAGATTCTCAAATTTATTCTCACACAAAAAACAAGGCTGCAATAATTTTTCTGGAATACGCTTTTTAATTTTCTGCAAAGCGTCTTTTGCTTCTTTTGAAAAGCCGTTTGTAGCTAAGATTTGCAGAGTCTTCATGCCTGCTTTATCTTTGGAGATTGCGAGTGCGTGAGCGTCTAGCGTTAAGGCTAGTTTTATAGTGGCTCCTCTGTTGTCATTTTCGATATTGCGTCCAAGGGAGGCGAACTGTCGTCCGAGACAATGATCGCACAATGGATATTTCTTTAGTATCTCCAACGCTTTTTCCATAATGTTCATGAAAATTAGTCCTCGATTACTAGTCAAAGTTCTATTTGAAATCGAATGGCAAGTCTTTTCCAAAGAAAGGCAGTTTCTTTTTTCTTCGTAGAGATTTGAGCATGCGACGCATCAGCGAATATTGTTTTAGAAGTTCCTTCACTTCTTTTTCACTTGTTCCTGAACCTCTAGCTACTCGTTTTATGCGGGAAGAGTTGAATATTTTTGGGTTGTCTCTTTCTTCACGCGTCATAGATTGAATCATTACACGCCATTTTTCTAAGCGCCCTTCTGCCATGTTCAGCATATCATCAGGTAAATTGTATGAGGCGCCTGGAAGCATTTTTAGGAGTTTTTTGAAGGGGCCCATTCCTTTCATTGCTTCAAATTGTTCATACATGTCTGTTAACGTGAATTTGCCGCTGAGAATTGCTTTTGCTTTCTTTTCTGGAACTTTTACTTCTGCTTCTCGCACTTTTTCTAATAGTGTTTCTAGGTCGCCCATGCCCAAGAGTCTGCCAACGAAACGGGATGGAGCGAAGGCTTCTACGTCTTCTATTTTTTCTCCTGTTCCGATGAATTTTATTGGTGCGCCTGTTGTTGCTACTGCTGAGAGTGCTCCTCCGCCTCTTGCTGAACCGTCTAGTTTTGTTACAAGAATAGAGCCTATTGGTGTTGCTTCGTGGAAGGCTTTTGCTTGTACTATTGTTTGTTGACCAATTGTGCCGTCAATGACAAGCATAACTTCGTCGGGTTTGATGTTTTTCTCAAGTATTTTCATTTCTTTGATTAGTTCTTGTTCTTCTTTGTGGCGTCCTGCTGTGTCTATGATTATTATTTCTTTGTCATGAAATTGTTTTAGGCCATCAAGAGCTATTTTTGTTGGGTCTTTGTTTTTTGAGTCGCCATATAAGGGCACGTTTATTCGGTTTGCTAACTGTTGAAGTTGAGCGAAGGCGCCTGGGCGGTATGTGTCAACGCAGATTAATGCGGGTTTGAGCCCTCTTTTTTGGAAGTAGCGTGCAAGTTTGGCTGCTGCGGTGGTTTTTCCTGAGCCTTGAATGCCGACGAGCATTAAAACGTATTTTTTTCCTGGTTCTATTTTTATTGAAGCGGTTTTTTCTCCGAGGAAACGTGTCAGTTCTTCGTAAACGACTTTTATGACGTGTTCGTGGCGTGAGATGCCTGGGGGTACTTTTTCTTTGAGGGTTCTGTCTTCTATTCGTTTGGTTAGGTCGAGGACTAGTTGGACGTTTACGTCTGCTTGTAATAGGGCTCTTTGTATGTCTCGTACGAGTTCTTTGACTGTGTTTTCGTCTACTACTGAGGCTTTGAAGACTTTTTTTAGGGCGTCGTATAGTGTGGAGCCTAAGCGTTCTAGTGCCATGGTTGTTCGTTAGTAGTGATTGTGCGGGTGTTTTAATAGGTTTTAGGTTTGTTTGTGTGTGTGCAATTGTGTTAGTGCCCTCTATTTGGAGCCAAATATGAAGGGACGGTTATGCTTATGTTTTGTTTTTATGATGGTCTAGTTTTAGCGGGTTGGCAGAGTTGACGTACTGATGGTTGTAGTTTCTGGTTATTGTGGTGGTACTCCGAAGGTTTGACCGAAATTGCTAACCCTAGTTGGATACGCCGCACAGTATTTGTGCATGGGTAGGTTGAAAGTGAACTGTTGAAACCACTAGACATAGAATTGTACATAGAGTAGCTATAGTCTTTAGTTCTGGTTCTCTTAAAATCCATAGTTTGACAAGCAAAAAACATTTAAATTTTTGCTGATTCTACGTATTTGTCTGTGAGGATATTGGCTGTTCAAGGCGAAACTTCTCGAAAGGACTGGACTTTTAGAAAAATCCTCCCATTCTCCATTTTCATCGTAATTGTTGGATGTATTCTATGGTTTTTTATTACACCTCTAATTTGGTATGAAAAGGTTATAGTGAGTTATTATTATTGGGTAATCAACAACCGTGGAACTATTGGACAACTCGTCGTCCAACTTGGAAATAATGGGACTTTAGACTTCGCTTTGAATGAAGTTTGGATTAACGATATTGGAATGGACGACGATAGTTGGACGCTGTCAGGGTGGAGAGTCGTTGTTTTCCCAAAGAACATTATTTTTGAATCGGGTCAAGGCTATAATTTTACTCTATTAACTTCAAGAAAACATTATAGTTTTACGTTTGAGGTGAATGTGGGCAATACGAAAACTGAAGATTTGAGGATAACAGGATGCTACTTCTATACGTGGCCCATTACTGGACCTTATCCAGAAAAGCCATATGTAGGTATAGAAGTTAATGATGTCAGTGCCACAGACCTCATCGTTAAAAAAGTTTGGATAAACGATACTTTGTATGACTTAAACCCGTATCTGTGGCTCACCAGCATCCACACTACACATGGGATTGAAATACTCTATGAATGGAAGACAGGCCTAAACTATACGGTGACGATTGAAACTGCTGCTGGAAGCACTGCAACCGTCATAGCCACAGCCGACTAGTTCAACACAAAACCTAACACTCTGGAAACACTTAATCACGAAAAAATAAACAATATAAAAATAAAACTACTCCATTTACTATTAGGGTGCATCCCATGACCAACATAGAAAAGCCGCGCAGAAGTTGGCGTTTCCGAATAGGCATAGCTTTTCTGCTTGCCGTAATTGCTGGTGTGCTTATTTACGTGTTTGTTCCACCGCTTTTTACATATGAGAAGTTAGTGATATGGTCTTTTATGGGTTGGACAACCAACTCAAAAGGCGACATCAAACAAGTAACGTTCATTTTCTGGAATAATGGAACGAGAACTATAGCGATTAACGGTTTTTGGGTGAATGGTACCCAACTTAACTCTACAGACTGGATATCATGGAGAGGAACCACACTTAAAATGCAAGAAGACACACGTATCTGCGTAATTCCAAAATCCTTCAACTTCCAAGTAAATGCGACTTACAATTTTACAG
>Ga0172362_10003488_pt1 | contig 13591 bp, 12 predicted proteins | sample LakKivs1_kivu2a2_FD_114534 | JGI IMG/M metagenome (GOLD analysis project Ga0172362, IMG submission 114534) | Sediment microbial communities from Lake Kivu, Rwanda - Sediment s1_kivu2a2 | ecosystem: Environmental > Aquatic > Freshwater > Lake > Sediment | place: Rwanda: Western Province, Lake...
GAATTCCAGGCGATCCAGCGCGCCTGCTGCGACGACCTGCACGCAGCCCGCCTGCCGACCCCGCCCGATCAGACCCTGCGTCAGGCAGAGCGCGTCGCGGCAGCCATGCCCACCTGGGCCGTCAAGAAGGTCGATCCCGCGAGCGGCACCGTCGAAGCCGTCGCCGAGTCGCCGCTGTTCGGCTTCCAGGACGACGTCGTCATCCGGGTCCGGCCTGACGGCTCGGGCAGCGTCGTCGACGTCCGTTCCAAATCCCGCGACGGCAAGGGGGACATGGGAGCCAACGCAGGCCGGATCCGCGCCTACGTCGCGGCCCTCGAGCAGCCAGGAGCCGGCGCCGCCCCCGGGGTCGCACCGGCTAGCGACCGGTAGTCAAGTCCAGCCGGGCGTCGATCGCCGCGAACAGATCGGCGAAGCGATCGACGGTTTCGCCCCCGGTGGAAACGAACGGCTGGAGCGCCTGCGGCAACCGCGTCGCGGCGACCAGGTGGTCACGGCCCCGCGACTCGTCTCGCAACGAAACGTAGTCTCCTGCCGAACCCCTGCTGGCGAGCGCGTCGAGCCCCGCGAGAGCGGCGCGCGATAGCTGGCCCAGGCGCCGGCTCCACGGTGCGATCTCCGCGAGCAGCGGCGTGTCCGCGAGAGACGAGGCGAGTCTCGCGCCGTTGTCGCGGAGCTCCTCCAGGTGGGCGCGCAGGCTCCCGAGAGCGGATCCGTCCGGCTCCCGCCCGGCGAACGCCGCGGCGGTCCACCGGGCCAGCTCGTGCGCGGTGTCCGTTCCCGCGAGCACCGGGTGTCCGCGGTGCTGCGCCACGAACGTCGCGAGCGCGCGTTCCGCCTCGGGCGAGTGACTCACCGCGGCGATTCCGCGCGCCAGCGCGCCTGCGGGATCGTAGCGTTCGGGGTCCGCGAAGAACTCGGCGGCCGTGGCGAGCGAGATCCTGTTCGCGGTCGCCTGCGACATCAGGTTCAGGACGACGCCGTGCAGCTCGCGCACGGCTCCGGGCTCTCGCCCCGTGTAGGGCCCGAGAAAGAGCTGGTCGCGGAGCGCGTCGTTCACCGGGAAGTTGTCCCACACGATCAACGGACGCCGAGCCAGCGCGCGAACCGCAGCCACGTCCCGTTCGGCCAGTATCTCGGAGAACACCGCGGGACCCGTCCACATCATGGGCACCGATTCGGGCACGTGCTCCGTGTAGGCATCGAGGTATTCGAGTGCCGATCGACCGTAGAGCGCCCGCCAGAACCCTTGCCCGCCCTGCAGCTCGGCCGCGTCGCCACAGTAGAAGTTCCCGACGAACCAGAACGTGATGGTCGGATCGATCTCCTGCACCAGGTCGTACGTTCGCCGCACGAGCGCCGCCTGGACCCGAGGGTCGAGCGTCGTCGAGTCGGCCTTGAGGTCGTCGAACAGCAACGCGATCCCGCGCGCGCCGCACGCGAGCACCGCCCGGACCTTCGCGCCGAGCAACTCGAAGTCGGCGGGCTCGGCCGCGTCGTAGGTCAGGCCGGGTGCGATCGCGTACACGAACCGCACGCCGTTCCGTTCCGCCTCGAGCGCCAGCTCGCGAAACCGCACCATCTCGTCGTCGGGGTAGGGCTCGCGCCAGGTCTCGCGGTGTCGCGGATCGTCCTTGGGCGCGTAGACGTAGCAGTCGTAGCCATGGCGCCCGAGGAAGCGCAGCAGGTCGATTCTCTCCAGGTGCGAGAAGGGCTTGCCGTAGAAGCCCTCGATGACGCCGCGCACGGCCATCGCCGTCTTCCGATCGCTACTCACGCTGCACACCCCTCGCGTACGGAACGCTCATCGAGCGGCTTCCGGGATCGGGTCCGGCCGGCCGCACACCCGATGCCCGAACGATGATCGCCTTCCGCCGCGCGAAAGAAAAGACTCGTGCGTCGCACTCGACGTGCGACAGGTCCCGCTGGGCGCACGCGCGTTGCCGCGCGACGCGGGCGACGCACCGACGCGGAGCCGTCTCTCGCGAAGGCACCGCTCGAACGCTGCACGAAGAACATCACCGGTCCGCCCATCCGACTTCCACTGCGGCGAGCAGCCGGTTCTCTCCGAGCAAGAGATCGAGCGGTCGGGGCGTGCGCGAGGCGCGCTCCGGACGGGGCGCGACGCATCGACACCGCGCGAACCCGCGCTGGACGTGACTTTTCTGCACGTCCAAGCCCGATTCTCCTTGACACACAAGGGGCTCTCTCCTAAGACGCAACGCCTCAGATTGAGTCGTTCGAGTCTTCAATTCTTGTCGTGGAAGGGGTGCCAATGACGAAGTCGGAACTGCTCGAGAAGCTCGCCGCGTCGGCAGACATCACGAAGAAGCAGGCGGATCAGGTTCTGGTCGCGCTGGTCGAGACGGCGGGGAAGACCATCAAGAAGGGGGAGTCCGTCAAGATTCCTGGCCTGGGCATCCTGCGCCTGCGCAAGATGAAGGCCCGGATGGGACGCAACCCGCAGACCGGGGAGGCCATCAAGATTCCGGCGCGGCGCAAGGTCGGGTTCACGGTCGCCAAGGTGTTCAAGGAAGGCGTCCTCGGAACGGCGAAGAAGTAAGGGCAGATTTCGTTCGGTCGCGTCCCGCCGCAGCCACGCGTGCGGGACGCACCGCACGCGCACGGACGCGAGCCACCGAGCGGCACCCGCGTCACCGCGCTCCGGCTGTCGCTACTTGCCGTGGCAGCGCTTGTACTTCTTGCCGCTCCCGCAGGGACACGGGTCGTTTCGACCGAGCTTGTCCCCCTCGGCGTTGACGGCCTTGTTCTGGGCCGGCGCCGCCTCGACCACGGCCCCGTGGCTCAGCGTCATCGGCTGCGGACGACGCTGTTCCTCGATGCGCTCGATGTCCTCCTCACGTACGAGCTGCACGGTAAGGAGCTTCTTGGTTGCCTCGGCATCGATCCGGTCGATCATCTCGCCGAAGAGCGTGAACCCCTCCTTCTGGTAGGCCTGCAGCGGATTCTGCTGCGCGTAGCCACGTAGCCCGACGCCCTCCTTGAGGCGGTCCATCGTCAGCAGATGGTCCTTCCACTGCTGGTCGATGCTCTGGAGCAGGATCACCTTCTCCAGGTGGCGCATCACCGGTGCCGAGAAGCTCTCCTCGCGGGCCTCGTAGAGCGCCCGCACGCGCTCCGAGACGATCGCCGCAAGGCTGTCGGTGGTGGGGTTGGTCCGGTCGTCGTCGGTCAACTCGATCCGCACGCCGAAGCGATCGACGATCACGTTCCCGATCGCGTCCCAGTCCCACTCACCCGACGCCATGGCGCCGTCCACCACTGCCTGGGCGACGTGCTCGGCGAGGTCGTCGATCAACTCGAGAACGTCGTCCTTGAGGTTCTCCCCGGCGAGCGTCTCGCGCCGCCGGTGGTAGATCACCTCGCGCTGCTTGTTCATGACGTCGTCGTACTCGAGCAGATGCTTGCGGATGTCGAAGTTGTGTCCCTCGACCTTCGCTTGCGCGTTGGCGATCGCGCGCGAGATCATCTTGTGCTCGATCGGTTCGCCCTCTTCCATCCCGAGTCGCGTCATGAGGCCCTGGATGCGATCGGCGCCGAAGATCCGCAGCAGATCGTCCTCCAGCGACATGAAGAAGCGCGACGAACCCGGATCGCCCTGACGGCCGGCGCGCCCCCGCAGCTGGTTGTCGATGCGCCGCGACTCGTGACGCTCGGTACCGAGAATGTGCAACCCGCCTGCCGCGAGAACCTTCTCCCGCTCCTCGGCGCACGCCCTCGTGTACTTCTCGAACGACGCCTGGAACTCGGGACTCTCCGGGTCGCGGGTGCCCGCCTCCGCCGCGGCGAGAAACTCCGGGTTGCCGCCGAGGATGATGTCGGTGCCACGACCGGCCATGTTGGTGGAGATCGTCACCGCCTCGTGGCGCCCGGCCTGCGCGACGATCTCGGCCTCCCGTTCGTGGTGCTTCGCGTTCAGCACGTGGTGGCGCACTCCGCGACGCTTGAGCATGCCCGACAGCCGCTCGGACTTCTCGATCGAGATCGTACCGACGAGGACAGGCTGGCCGTTCTCGTGGCACTCCTCGATCTCGTCCACGACGGCATCGAACTTTTCGCGCTCCGTCTTGTACACCACGTCGGGATGGTCGATTCGGACCATGTTCCGGTGGGTCGGCATCACGAGAACGTCGAGGTTGTAGATCTTCTTGAACTCGACCGACTCCGTGTCTGCCGTGCCCGTCATTCCGGCGAGCTTCTTGTACATGCGGAAGTAGTTCTGGAACGTGATCGTCGCGAGGGTCTGGTTCTCGCGCTCGACCTTCACGCCCTCCTTCGCCTCGACGGCCTGGTGCAGACCGTCCGACCACCTGCGCCCCGGCATCATGCGGCCGGTGAACTCGTCGACGATGACGACCTCGCCCTCCTTGACCACGTAGTCGACGTCACGCTGAAAGAGTGCGTGCGCGCGCAGCGCCTGGTTCACGTGGTGGAGCGTGTCGATGTGGCCCGGGTCGTAGAGGTTGTCGATGCCGAGCAGGGCCTCGCAATGCCCGACACCCTGCTCGGTGAGGATGGCGCTCTTCATCTTCTCGTCGACCGCGTAGTCGCCCTCTTCAGGCTCGCCCTTCTCCACCTTCCGGCCGCGGTTCAGCTTCGGGATGATGCGGTCGATGATCGCGTACTTCTCGGTCGACTCCTCGGCCGGCCCGGAGATGATGAGGGGTGTTCTCGCCTCGTCGATCAGGATCGAGTCGACCTCGTCGACGATCGCGAAGTTGAGCTCGCGCTGAACGTACTCCTCGAGCGCGAACTTCATGTTGTCGCGCAGGTAGTCGAAGCCGAACTCGTTGTTCTGTCCGTAGGTGATGTCCGCCTGATAGGCTCGCTTGCGGACGGCGTCGTCGATGCCGTGCACGACCACCCCGACCTCGAGGCCCAGAAAACCGTAGAGCCGGCCCATCCACTCGGCGTCGCGGCGCGCGAGGTAGTCGTTCACGGTGACGACGTGAACGCCCTTTCCGGACAGCGCGTTCAGGTACACGGGCATGGTCGCGACCAGCGTCTTGCCCTCGCCGGTCTTCATCTCGGCGATGTTGCCGCGGTGCAGCGCTATGCCGCCGAGGAGCTGCACGTCGAATGGCCGCATTCCCAGCGCCCGCTTCGACGCCTCGCGGCCCGTCGCAAACACCTCGCAGAGGATGTCGTCGAGACCGGCCCCCTGGTCGAGCCGCTCCTTGAAGGCCGCGGTGCGCGCCCGCAGCTCGGCGTCACTGAGCTTCTGGACCCCCTCCTCGAGCGAGTTGATCTCGTCGACCAGTGGCCACAGCCGCTTCAGCTCGCGGTCGTTCTTCGTTCCGATGACTTTCTTGACGAGTGCGCCCAACATGGCTCAGATCGCTCTCCGCGGGTGCGCGCAGGGGCCCCGGCCGCCTCGGACCGGGCCGCACGCGGCTCAGACGACAAACGTGGCACGGTACCGCAAAGGTGCGACCAGCACAAAGCAGGCAGCGCGGTCAGGCCCGCCGCGTGAGACGACGGGGCCCCTCGGGGCTTCGTTCGCCACGCAGCACCACGCGCACCGCGGACGCGACGCTGGCGCCGTAGAAGCGCTCGCCCACCTGGAGAAACCGCTGCACACCGTCCGTCACGAAGAAGCTCGCCGTGCCCCGCCCCCGCGTCCGCAACAGACCCCGCTCGTGCAGCAGGCGCCGGACCTCGCCTGCCGTCTCCTCGGCCGAGTCCACGATCCGCACCCCGAGGCCGACGAAATCCCCGATGGTCGGCCGCAACAGCGGGTAGTGCGTGCAGCCGAGGATCAGCGCGTCGATGCCACTCTTCTTGAGACTCCCCAGGTAGATGCCCACCGCGCGCCGCGCGACGTCGTTGTCGAGCCAGCCCTCCTCGGCGAGCGGCACGAAGAGCGGGCAGGCGCGCGCGAAGATCTCGGCGTTGGGCGACAGGGCACGGATCTCGCGCTCGTACGCACCGCTGGCGATCGTTGCCTCGGTACCGATCACGCCGATGCGGCCACGCGTCGTCGCCGCAACTGCCGCGCGCGCTCCGGGTGTGATCACGCCGACGACGGGAACGTCGTAGCGCGTGCGCAGGGCGTCCAGCGCGATCGCGGACATCGTGTTGCAAGCGACGACCATCAGCTTGACGCCGCGCTCGGCGAAGAAGTCGCCGATCTCGATCGAGCAGCCTCTCACGTTCTCCGGCGACTTCGTACCGTACGGCAGGCGGGCCGTGTCTCCGAGATAGAGCAGGTGCTCGCGGGGCAGGCGCCGCGCCAGCTCCTTGAAGACCGTCAGGCCCCCGATCCCGGAGTCGAAAACTGCGATCGGCGCCTCGGCCCGCTCCGCAGCCCGGCTGCTCCGCGTGGTGACCTCGATCCTCGGCTTCGGCACGGAGCGGACGCTAGCGAACCACCGCGAGCGCGGTCAATCGCTTCCAGAGCTCTCGCTCGCCCTCGCCGCTCGTCGCCGAGAATGCGATGAAGTCGGGCACACGGCTCGCGAGCTCGCGCTGCAGTCGGGCGCGCTCGGCCTGGCGAAGCTTGTCGATCTTGTTCGCGACCACGATCGCCGGGCGCCCGCACCCGGTGACGAACTCGCGCAGCAACTCGTCCTCGCCGCCGAGCCCGCGACGTGCGTCGACGATGATCACCACCGCACGCAGAGCGTCTCGGCTCCGCAGATAGTGCTCCAGCAGCGGCTTCCACGCGGACCGGATGCGCTCGGGAACCTTCGCGAATCCGTAGCCCGGAAGGTCCGCGAAGACCACCTTCTCCGGCAGGAGGAAGAAGTTGATCTGTTGCGTCCGCCCCGGAGTCGAGCTGGTGCGTGCGAGTCCCGGGGTCTTCGTCAGGCGATTGATGAGCGTCGACTTGCCCACGTTCGACCGACCGGCGAACGCGAACTCGGGAAGGCCCAGCTCGGGTGCGGCTCCCGTCGGGGACGAGATCGCCCCGACGAAGCGCCAGCCGGCGTCCTGCGCACCACCCCTCTTCCGCTCCGGCATCGTCACGCCACCCAACGGCCGGAGGGCGCCGTCATGCAGCGAGGCGAAGTTCGAGGCGTGCGTCCGCGGTCGACTTGCCCTGCAGCTGCAGGTCCTTCTTGATCGCGCGCATCAGGTTGGCGAACTGCTCCTTGATGGCGCTCTCCTCGACGGACTTCGGGACCGGGAGGGGCAGCTTGTTCTTCTGCGTGGCCGTGTACGTGACGAGCGTCTTCTTGCCGTCCGGCGAGGGGCTCAGCGCGTAGACGCCGTCGATGTCGATCACACCTTCCACCGTCTTGATGCCGACCTCGTTCTTGTCCTTCACGTAGGTCAGGTCGACCGTCAGCACTGTAGCTGGCCGAGCGTGGTGATGTGGAACTCGACCGTCTTCTTCTGGTCGTCGCCCGACAGGACCTTCGCGACCTTGATCTCCTCCACGAGCCCCTGGCTGCGCTCCGGGCTCTGGAACGCGGCGAACACGTCGTCGATCGGCGCGTCGATGCGAGAGGTCAACTTCACGTTGACCAGGTCCTTGTCCTTCCGGATGTCGGCTGACGTGATCTCGGGAACCTGGCCCTCCCACTTGACCGCCGCCTGCTGCACACCGCGCGCCTTGAGAAAGACCCAGGCACCGGCGGCAGCAGCGACGAGTGCGACGACGATGATGACGTTACGCATGCGACCCCCTCCAGAGCCCGTCATTCGGGCGGACTGGTATCGTACTCCTTGATCGTGATGTCTTCCTCGACGACCTCGTCTTCGCGCACGGCATCGTCGGCGGACGTCTGGCCCGAGAACTGGAGCGGCTCCTTGCCGCGCAGCATGTCCGGCGTGACGATGTAGCTGCCGCCCATCGTCGGACCCCAGACCCCCATCGCCGTGTCGGTATCGCCGAGGCTCAGCACCCAGGCGAATCCACCGATGAGCCCGCCCAACGTCGCGTAGGTCAATTTCGCCGGAATGTACAGGACGTTCGCCAGCGCCGTCCCGGCTCCGACACCGGCCGTCTCGAGGAAGCTCTCCTCCGCCGCCAGCGCGGGTTGCGCGAAGAGAAGGGGCGTCACCACGAGCGCGCCCGCAACCACGCGTTGCAGCTTCCGAGAACCTGCCTTCGTCCTTCCACCCATCACAGCACCTCCACTCCCTGGTCCGTCTTCCGCGACACCGGCCGCGCCGGGGCCCCGAAGCGGGTCATTCCGTGCGCACGACCGATCCGGCAGGCAGCAGGAACAGGAGCCGGTCGAAGGCACGCTGCACGTACCCGTCGTCCTTGGACTCCATGGTGAGCTTCACCATGTACTCGGGGTCACCCATCTTGGGGTAGCTGCCGAGCAAAAGGTCCGGAAACTCGCTGACGGTCTGGTTGAGCGAGTCGGCGATCATGCTCTCGCTGTAGCTCGTATAGATCACCCGCAGGTGGTACGGCGCGCTCGCGAACAGCGAGCGCATCGCGGCGAACTTCCTGCGCAGGATCTCCGGAATCCCGGGAAGGATGTAGATGTTCTCGAGGCGGATGGTCGGGAAGCGGAGACTCTCGTCCGGCAGCAGCTCCGCCCCCTCGGGAACCTCGGCCATCTTGAGGTGTGCGGCATTGAGCTCGCCCTGCACGAAGGCGCGGATGCCGGCCTCGAGCTCCGGATGGCGAATGACCTTGCGCCCCATGCCCAGCGCGATGCCCTCGATCGTCACGTCGTCGTGGGTGGGGCCGACCCCGCCCGAGGTAAACACGTGGTCGAAGCCCTCGTGAAATCTGCGCACGGTGCGCCCGATGTCGTCGAGCTCGTCCGGAATCGTCTCGATCCGCCGCAGCGCGACGCCGAGCTTGCGCAGCTCTGTCGCGAGGAACGGCGAGTTCGTATCGGCAACCTTCCCCGAGAGGATCTCGTTGCCGATCACGACCACGCCGGCGGTTCGCTCGCGAGCGCTCACACCGAGATCGCGTCCTTGCGGAACTCGCTGGCCCCGATCTTGATGTTCACGATGGCGGGCTTTCCCGCCTTCAACGCGCGCTGCAGCGCAGGCCTCACTTCCTCGGGCCGCTCGCAGTACTCGCCGTGGCAGCCGAGCGCCTCGCCGACCTTCTCGTACGGCGTGAAGTCGAGCGAGCAGGCGATCGTGCGGTCGGGGCCGTAGAACTGGACCTGGCCGCGCTTGATCTGCTGCCACGCGGCATCGTTGCCGATCACCCCGACGACGTTGATCTTCTGTCGCGCCATCGCCTCGAACTCGAAGCCGTTCAGGCCGAACGAGCCGTCGCCGTAGACGATGATGACGTCGCTCTTCGGCTTCGCGAGCTTGGCCGCCATCGCGAAGCCGGGGCCGGCGCCGAGCGTGCCGAGCGGGCCCGCGTCGAGCCAGTGGCCGGGCTTGCGGATGCGGAGCACGTTCGCCGCCGTGCCGACGAAGTCGCCGCCGTCGCCGATGACGATCGAGTCCTCGTTCAGCACCGCGTCGATCTCGGCGCATGCGCGGACCGGGTTCACCGGCGACGCGTTCGAGGTCATCTCCGGATCGTGCGCGGCGCGCTTCTCGACGTCGATGCGGCGGATGTCGTCGGTCCAGCTCTTGTGCAGGTCCTTCTGGTAGCCGCTCTTCTTCGCCGCCTGCGTGAGCTGCTCCATCACGAGACCGGTGTCACCGATGATGCCGACCTCGATCGCGCGATTGCGCCCGATCTCGCCGCCGTCGAGGTCGACCTGGATGATCTTCGCGTCCTCGGCGATGTGCGTCGAGCGGCCGTAGCCGATGCGGAAGTCGAGCGGCGTGCCGAAGATCAGCACGCAGTCGGCCTTCTTCAGCGCGTCCTTGCGCGCCATCGTCATGCCGTACGGGTGCCCCGGCGGGATCGAGCCGCGCGCCATGCCGTTCACGAAGGTCGGCATGCCGAAGGTCTCGAGGAACGGCAGGTACGCGTCACGGCGCCGCGACCACCAGTACTGGCTGCCGACGAGGCAGACCGGGCGCTGCGCCTTGCGCATCAGCTCGAACGCCTGATCGATGTAGGCCGGGTCGGCGCCGAGACCCGCTTCCGTGCGGTACTTGGTCGGCGAGACGACGCGGTCCTCGTCGACGTTGTCGAACAGGAAGTCGAGCGGCATCTCGAGGAAGACGGGCCCCGGGACGTTGGTCGTCGCGATGCGGAACGCCGTCGCGACGTACTCGCCGAGGCGGCGCGAGTCTGGCACCGCGACCGACCACTTGGTGATCGGTCGCATGAGCTCGACGTGGTTCATGTCCTGCAGACCACCCATGTCCTGGTACGCACGGGGTGCCTGGCCGCCGATGATCACCATCGGGGCCTTCGCGCGGTGCGCGGTCGCGACGCCGGTGACGGCGTCCGTCAGGCCAGGCCCTGCGGTGACCAGCGCGACTCCGGGCTGCCCGGTGACGCGTCCCCAACCGTCGGCGGCGTGCGCCGCCGTCTGCTCGTGCCGCGTGTCGATGACGCGGATGCCCTCGTCGATGCACCCGTCGTAGATCGACATGATGTGACCGCCGCAGAGGGTGAAGACGAACTGGACACCCTCCTTGGCGAGGGCGCGGGCGACGATCTGTCCACCGTGAAGTTGTGCCATTCGGAGATTCCCAGTTGAGTGCGGTCGATATGCTCGGTGGCTTATATGTGCCGCCCCATGGGCTGGCAAGCTGAGGTCGGCCGTCGCGAGGCGCGGACGGCCTGTGCTAACCAGCTCGCATGAGCCGGATCGAGGATCTGCGAAATCGCATCACCAGCGCGCTCGGGGCGGACATCGTCGAGCTGCAGGACGACAGCGCGAAGCACCGCGGCCACGCAGGTTCCCGCGGCGGCGCCGGGCACTACTCGGTCGTCGTCGTCGCGGCGCGCTTCGCCGGGATGGGCCGCGTCGAGCGCCACCGAGCGGTGTACGACGCCGTTGGCGACATGATCCCGGGCGAGGTGCACGCGCTCGCGGTCCGCGCGCTCACGCCGGAGGAGTGGCAGCGGGCGGACGCGCCGAACTGACGTCCCGATCGGCTGCTCCTGCGGTGCGACCGGGCGACCGCTCGCCCGTCCGGCGCGGATCAGGGCACGCGCGTCTCGACCACCTCCACCATGTCCTCGATGATCGCGAGCACGTCGTAGTCCTTCGGGGTGTAGACCCGTGCGACACCGCGCTTGCGCAGCAGGTCCGCATCCTCCTCGGGCACGATTCCGCCGACCACGAGCGGGATGTCGTCGGCGCCCTCGTCACGCAGTCCGTCGAGAATCTGCGGCACCAGCGTCAGGTGGGAGCCCGACAGGATGCTGAGGCCGACCAGGTCGACCGCCTCATCGCGCGCGGTGGCGACGATCTCCGCAGGGGTCAGGCGGATGCCGCCGTAGATGACCTCCATGCCCGCGTCGCAGCACGCGACCGCGATCTGCTCGGCACCGTTCGAGTGCCCGTCGAGGCCGGGCTTCCCGATCAGAACCTTGAGCGGGTGGCCGATCCGGCCGGCCGCCGCTTTCACGCTCTCGCGGACCCTCGCGAGCCGCGAATCGGCTGCGCTGGCGGTGCCACCGGTGGTCGAGGCGGCGATACCGGTCGGAGCGCGGTAGCTGCCGAAGATCTGCCGCAACGCATCCGCCCACTCGCCGGTCGTCACGCCCGCGTGCGCACAGCGGATGGACGCCGGCATCACGTTGTCGCTGCCGTTCGCGACGTCGCGCAACGCGGCGAGCGCCGCCACCACGTCCTTCTCGTTGCGGCGCGCGCGGTGGGCGTGCAGCGCTTCGATCTGGTCGCGCTCGGCCGCCGCATCGACCTTGAGGATCGCCGAAGCACCGGCGGTCGCCAGCGGCGACACGGCCGTCTCGGTGAACCGATTGAGCCCGACGACGGTCTGCTCGCCGGTCTCGATGCGGCGCAGGCGGTCGAACTGCGAGCGCACGAGCCGCTGCTTGACCCACCCCGAGTCGATCGCCGGCACGATGCCGCCCTGCGCGAGAACCTCCTCGAGCTCGACCCGCGCGGCCGCCTCGATCTCGCCGACCTTGCGCTCGATGACGTGGCTACCCGCAAAGATGTCCTCGTACTCGAGCATGTCCGTCTCGTAGGCGAGGATCTGCTGGACGCGCAGGCTCCACTGCTGGTCCCACGGGCGCGGCAAACCCAGCGCCTCGTTCCACGCGGGCAGCTGCAACGCGCGACAGCGCACGTCGCGCGACAGCGTGACGCCGAGTGCTTCCAGCACGATGCGGGGTACGTTGTTCTCTGGCTGCGCCTCGGTCAGACCGAGCGAGTTGACCTGCACGCCGTAGCGGAAGCGACGCAGCTTCTCGTCGGTCACGCCGTAGCGCTCGCGCGTGATCTGGCCCCAGAGACGCGCGAACGCGCGGATCTTGCAGATCTCCTCGATGAAGCGGATACCGGCGTTCAGAAAGAAGCTGATGCGGCCGACAGTCTGCGCAAGCTCCTTGGCATCGACACGGCCGGTTTCGCGCACGGTGTCGAGGATCGCGACCGCGGCGGCGAGCGCATACGCCACCTCCTGCACCGGCGTCGCTCCCGCCTCCTGAAGGTGGTAGCTGCAGACGTTCGTCGGGTTCCACTTCGGGACCTGCTTGACCGTGTACGTGATCATGTCGGCCGTCAGCCGCATGCTGGGCGCGGGGGGAAAGATGTAGGTACCGCGCGACAGGTATTCCTTGATGATGTCGTTCTGCGTCGTGCCCTGCAGGAGACGCGGATCGACGCCCTGGCGTTCGGCGGCCGCGATGTAGAGTGCCAGCAGCCACGGGGCCGTGCCGTTGATCGTCATCGACGTGTTCATCTCGCCGAGCGGGATGCCGTCGAAGAGCGTCTCCATGTCGCCGATGTGTCCGATCGGCACGCCCACCTTCCCGACCTCGCCCGACGCCAGCGGATCGTCGGCGTCGTATCCCGTCTGCGTTGGCAGATCGAAGGCGACCGACAGGCCCGTCTGCCCCTTCGACAGGTTGAGGCGGTACAGCTCGTTGCTCGCCCGGGCGCTGGAGTGGCCCGAGTACGTGCGCATCACCCAAGGCTTTTCTCGGTTCACGGGGCTCGTACTAGCACTCGGGCCGCACTCGCGGGAGTCCGGGTAGCAAGCGGCCGCCGGTGGGCGAGCGCCGGTGCGCGACAGTGCCGGTGGGCCGGTACGCGACATGGTGAGGTGGGACAGGGCTGGTGGGCAAGGTTGACCGGCGCACCGAGCGGCTCCTATAGTCCCCCCTCGGCAACGGCCGACCGGCGCCGTCTGCTCCCGCACCTGAAGGGGTCTATGTTCATCGAGATCGCGCTCATGGATCTGGCGAAGGCCGTGCAGACCGGCACCGTCACCGCATCCGACCTCGTCCGGCAGGCGGCCGGGGCGAAGGCCATCACGGGGTAGAAACATCCTCGAGCAGATGCGACGCGTCGGCCGACCCCGCATTCGACCAACTCAACCAGCTTCGACTTCGGAGGACACATGAGCGAAATTCGCACGGTCGGCATCCTGGGTGCCGGACAGATGGGTCTCGGCATCGCGCAGGTCGCGACCCGCGCGGGCTTCAAGACCATCCTGGTCAAGATGACCCCGGGCTCGGTGGACAGCGTCCGCAAGAAGGTCGAGACCAGCTTCGCGAAGGAAGTCGAGAAGGGTCGAATGACGGCGGAGGCGC
>Ga0172362_10003492_pt1 | contig 13575 bp, 13 predicted proteins | sample LakKivs1_kivu2a2_FD_114534 | JGI IMG/M metagenome (GOLD analysis project Ga0172362, IMG submission 114534) | Sediment microbial communities from Lake Kivu, Rwanda - Sediment s1_kivu2a2 | ecosystem: Environmental > Aquatic > Freshwater > Lake > Sediment | place: Rwanda: Western Province, Lake...
AAAGAAGAAAGGTAAGAAGGATAAGAAATCAGAGTCGCCAACGAGTGATTGGTTTAGTTTCAAAGGTCTGATGTTTTCAGCTAATAGTAAAAGCATGGCGGAAATATTCTTCGAGGCCGTAGATGTGGCCAAGAAGAACTCTGAGCGGTTGAAGGAGGTCAAATCATTAATTGAGGAGCTTCAAAAGATTGGTTTTGCATCTGACCTCGTTTACTCGATATACTTTGTTAATGGAGTCCCACAGAAAATCTATATAGAAAAACAGAGTGGGGCAGATCCCAAATACAAACTAGAGATAAACCTGTCAACCGGGGACAAAGTCAGTGTAGAGGCTGAGACTCCCCCCAAAGTGGAGGACACAGCGACAACGGAAAGCAACGACGCAGAGAATGAGCCAGCGACACAAGCATAGGATGAACATTACATCATAGAAGTGTACTGGAGATAGATGTTCACAAAACTCTTCATAAGATCATAAGGCGTTTTCACCACACACGAGACAGGGAAGTAATCTTTCACGGCCCTACTGCTTATACCGATCCCTATGACGTGGATGCCTGATCTGGAGATGCTCTTAATCTGATTCTTCGATTCTTCTCCAACGTGCGTATATCCCGCGGGGAAACCGTCAGATACGACTACCATGATCCTAGTCTCCTCAGTCCTTCTCCTCAGAACCTCAGAAACCATCTTGACTCCATCCGAAAGATACGTCATCCCGCCATGCTCAATTCCACCTATTCTTGCACATACCTGGTTGGAACAGGTTTCGGAGAAATCCTTGATTATGTAGAACTTGTCGTCAAAAGCAAAGACTCCTAAGGAATGATTATCCCGAAACAGTCTCCTTGCCGCCTCGGTCAAACATAGAGCCACATCCTTCACTTCACCTGAGAAAGCTCTCAGACTATGGCTCACATCAACCAGCACCGCCCAAGCTTGACTCCTGTACTGCAGCGTCTCATCTATGAAGACATCGGTACGATCACTTCGACTCGCTACAACTTGTATGGCTTCTTGGAGATCAAGACCCCCAGTATCGCGCCTAAAATCCTCGCCCGAAAGATTGTATATAACGCCCAGCCTATTGATGATGCGTCGGACAGATCTTGAATTCTCGTCTCTCCGGCGAACATACTCGGCGTAGTCCTCCTCTGGAAAAGTAAACGATTTGAAATGCATCCCATCGCCAATAGCCTTGTATCTTGTAAGGATCTTGTCTCTCGATTTTTCACTCAATAACCAATCCGAGAGAAACTGAGTAGACTCACTGGTAGAGTAGTCTGTATCAAAATCGATTTCAAGATTCAGATGTCGCGCTATGTTATCGAACGTGTTCTTGATTTCGCCCAAGTTAAGGGAATTTATTTTATAGAATATGGAACTCCTGCTAAGATGATTCATATATGGAAATGATGGAATCTCAGAAGTTTCACTCTCATATCTTTGGAGTTCATCATATACTCTATATAGAGTCTTAACCTTTATAGCAAAATTTGCAGTTGGCGACTCACCACTATCCAATCGCTTCTTATTTTCACGATAGAGTTCAATCATCCCATCCTCTAATTCTTTGAGGATACCAGCGACATGCACGACGTTTGCACGCATTTCCTCGGGGATGCTCCCTTTGATAAGGCCAGTCTTATAGTACGATAGAATCGAAGATGAGAATCTGAGGCCTTCGTCTCGAATAGCGTCAGAGGATTTAAGCAATAGATGTGATACGGTATCGGCGAACAAGAAATCAGGCAATAATTGTTGATGGAATACCTTGATGTAGGCGTTTATTGAGGCATCTTCGACAAGGTTTATCGCATTCAATACACGATCTTCGTTTCTACCTTCAGCAAAATCTGCATATTCTTTAGCACTTGAGGCGGCGATGAAGAGGCTTAAGTAATAGTTTGAAGCTTTGAACAGGTCCCAAGCGATCTGCCGATGATATTCGTTATCAATATTGAAGGCTTCTCCCTGATATTCGATGGCGTTCTCGCTTAAGACACTCATTTTTGGCAAGAATATTATATATCCATACTCGTCCCGTCCAAGGTAAGGGTAGGGGACCCGCCGTAAGAGGACTTTGACTTCTCCAAGTTTCTTTTTGGTTATTTCATAAGAGGTGTACCAAGCGTAGTCCGAAAGATTCAAGCTTAATCTGCTCGACGGTGGGTTCTCAAGTGAAATAGGATTTGATTATCCGCCTAACCGCGTCCTGTATCTCTATATCATCGCTCGTCGTTCCGATAATACTCTCTTCAGCCGCTTCAAGAGGTGTACTTCCATCAGCGACCAAGACGGACCAGTTTATCAGATCCCCAGGAGATGGACCATATGGCAGGTCTCCAGACTGATATTGCCTTCGCAGTTCCGCGCCTGCGCGGACGATTCTCGTCGCCGTGTCTTCATCCACTTTGCTTCGCTCCCGGACGAGTTTTACCTCACCAGGAGACACATTGTTGCCTACACTCAAGTAGTCGAAGTTGATCCAGACCGACATCCTTCGCCTGAAGGCTGCGTTGAGGGGTTTCGTCCCGACGAATTCACTGGAGAATGGGTTCATTGAGATGATGACGTAGCCACATTGATGTCGTTTCACGACCTCATTGTCTTTCTCTGTGAGGACTATGTGGCCTCTAGTGTCGAGGATCGGGTTTAGTCGCGCTGCGATGTCCTGTTTCATCATGTTGGCCTCGTCCAAGTAGAGGATTCCTCCCAGCCTACACCATGAGATTATTTGACCGTCTATCCAGTTCTCTTTACCAAGGCCGATGTACCTGCCGAAGAGGTCATAGGTTGAGGTTTGCAGTCCACAGTTGACCTCCCATATGGGGAGGCCCGTAAGCTCGGCGATGAAGTAGACAATATGTGTTTTACCAGTGCCACTTGGTCCGATCAAAGCACATTGTTTGAAGTAGTACAATGCCCTGACAATCTGCTGAACATAGTTTTTTCCAGGGGGTGTCACGTATTCGGGTGTATTCGAAGGTATCATGTCTGCAACAGAGTCTGGGAACTCATAGTCGGGGTGCAAATCATATTTCGCTATGCCGTTCTTTTCCAAGAGCTCAGAATTTATCTTCGTCTTCCTGATGAGGAGACTTAGTTTTGTACCTTCGAATTTGGTGTTGATCTGAGTTTCTATATAATGTTTGACTTGTGTCTGTTTCCTTAAACCTTGATTGCCATATCCCACTTTGTTTTTTTGCTGCTCACTACTCGCATGAGCTGACAAGTCGATGACACCGAATCTACCATCATTAAACAGTTTAACTTTTTTAAGACTTGTGTGTAACCAGAACTACACACAAAAAGAATTGGCTATGGAAGACTCTCCCTTTTTACACTGAAGAAAACCCCAAAATATCGTAGATATAGCCTAACTCCAACAGGAGAAAACCGCACCGATGAGTTCGACAGAACCAACCATAGAGGTTAAACTTCTAAACGTAGCCGGCGCCAGGATGGGTGGAGAGGCCTCAGCGGGGGACAATACCGCACCTACCTTTGATGTCAACGTGAAATTGGAAGAGGTTGAGCGGAGGACGGGGGAAGCTGTCTTCAGTTTTGCGATTGCCATAAGCACTAAGCCGAGTATCGCGAAATTCGATGCGAATGGAACAGTGATGGTCAGCGGCGAAAACGCCGCGTTGGAGAAAATCCTTCAGACCGATCCAGAGACCAAGGTGCCCTACCTACTGAAAAGGGTTTATCAACAGATCTTTGTATCGATCTTCCTTTTATCGGGTATAATCAACGTGCCTCACCCACCTCCGGACTTATTGTTCTCCTCCGTGAAGAGCGAAGTTGTCTAGCAGAATCACAACATTAGTATTTGCAATCCATATCAAATATCAAGTTATCCAAACAAGAGATATTTTTCATAACGCTTTTCTGAAATTTTCCAGCGTAGATATGTAATCTATAGTTATCAATGCTTAAACCTCAAATAAACGGTGGAAACATAAGTGGAAACCATTACAGGGTCGCCAACCGTTAGAAAAGCGGTATATGGTGAGAGAGCATATGAAGAAGAAAAATCACCTTTTGATAATATCAAGCAAAGAAGCTTGGGGCGATATTTAAACGATCTAACAACATTTGAATCCATATGTAGTTCACTCTCAAAATTTGGCTTCTCAAGAAACGAGGCAATGATTTATGTATATCTCTCCAAATTTGGAGAGCAAAAGGCTTACAAAATATCGAAATCCTTATCCCTCCAAAGAACCGAAACCTATAAAATCCTTAGAAAATTAGAAGAAAAAGGTCTAGTTTATCGTATACTTGGAAAACCGATTCAATTTGCAGCCGTCCAAGTAGACAAAGCTCTGGATAGTTTGATACATGCCAATAGAGAAAGAATAGTTCATCTCGAGGAAGAAAAGATTAAGGTTCTGGATAAATGGTTTTCTCTCTCACGCCCAGCACAATACGTTGAGACACCTGAGGAGTTCATTCAGGTGTTGAAAGGTAAGCATCAAATTTCCGTCAAAGTCAACGAAATCATAGAGAACGCTAGAAAGGAGATTCTGATAGCTGTTTCCGAAGAAAATCTCCTGCGAATATTCTTGTTTGGATCTCTTGACGCTTTGTCCAATAAATCCAAGAGAATTAAAATTCGTTTTATAACCAACTCCTCCTTTAAGAGTTCCTATGTGTTGAGAAATGTTAAGTTGGATCAATGTGAGTTCTCTTATATGAATTTCGACGGCCTTCCAAGTTTTATTATTTCGGATGACAGTCTCCTATTATTTCTTAATGATGATGGTGTAAAGAAAGATAAAAATTCACGCGTGTTATTAACCAACCAAAAGGATATAATAAAGATATTAAAGATTTCATTTCATCAATTTGAAAATGGGAATCTGATAGTTAAGACGTTGTCCGCGGAAGATAACTCTTGAGAACTACGCCAGAACGTATTTCTGATATAGAGCAGAAAACTATCATAGCCTCAATAGGTTTTAGGGTATGCTGTCAATTGCCGATCCTTTGAATCGAGGGAGCGCTAGATGGAATTTCCGAACGCAAAAGAAGGCTGGAGGAAGCTTCTAGAAATGTATGTCCTAGTCTTCTACACACAAGTTCTAATATCGCACTTTACTGTCTAACACTTCTTCGGATAGAGATGAGGCGAATACAGAGAAACAGGAAAGCGCTCAGCACAGTCGTCACAACCCTCATAATCCTCGTAGTCTCGGTACTCCTAGCAGGCGTCGTCACACTCTACGCCACGAACATAACAGCGACCAGAACCCAGCAAGAAATGCTGAAACTAACAAAGCAACACGTCTGGGTTGACGGTGATGGCAACTCTTGGGCTGCTGTCTGTATAGATAACGTTGGAGGAAAGGATGCCGTACTTGATAAGGTGCAGGTCAGAGGCGTTGAGGCTGAATGGTCAACTGTCCGTTTTATAAGGCTATCGACGGCAGTTACGACTTCGCTCATATCCCCAACGAATGATACCGTGTGGACTGATTTCACCTACACCGGTACCTCAAATGCTAGCTTTACTACACCGACCATGGATGTGCCGCTGAAGTCTGGTGATACAATGGTGCTCTACATCGTTGACCCCGACAGCATTAACCTCAGTGATGTCGGTGTTACAATCGGCATTACCATCTTCACAGAGCAGAGCCAATACTACGTTGAGACCAACGTAGAGACAAATGAGTCAGCAGGCTAAGACTGGCTAGTGCTAGCGCTCAGGGGGCGCCCCCTTTCTTTTTATAATTATTCTCTAGGTGAGAGGATGAGAGCCGATGAAGCGAAAAAGGGTTTAGCCACGCCTGTATCGTTACTGGTTCTTCTATCCTCTTTCATGATCCTCACAACGGCAACCTATTACGCCGCTATGACGTCGATCAACACTAAGACAGGCAGATTGAATTATGCAGCCGCAAAGCAAGACATGCTAACACTAGACGACCAAATCATCTCCTTGACCTGGTCCCCCGGTTCAGCCGTGGTCCAGTCTTTTCAAGGCCACGGCGAAAAGTTTGAAGTTAAGCCAGAACTTAGGCACTTGCAGATCAACCTCACATTAGGTTCAACTCACGACATCGTCTTCAACTCCAGCATCGGACGCGTGGAGTACGAAATGCCTTCTACAGACATAAGCGAATTTGAATTATTTTTGAGAGGGGATGGAAGAAGCATAATCAACAAAAGCTACACAACAATGTCACAAATGTTCATAACAAACGACGAAAATAGCAAGGAAATTCATTTAGGTTATCGACCATTAGCTGTATCATTCATAGATAGGTCTGAGACTAATCTGACAAACATCATCCGAATATACGTACTTAACCTTAACTCATCAGAGGATCTGACATTCCAAGGAAGTTTCCGCATCAGGATTCATTGCGTAAACGTAACAATCGAGACAAGAAATTACAATCTGCCTAATGAAGTGTCCACAGCCCTTGCAGAGACATCTATCGACAACGATGTAGACAAGGTCTACTTGCCGATTTCGAGCAATGGAGAATCTACCATCGTTAAAGTTGAGATCCTAATTTGTAACATCAAGTTGGAGGAGGTAAACGACTGATGCCCTCCACATCAAGCAACTTCCTATACTCTCTTATTACTATGGCATTAGTAGGTTCAATCCTAACATTATCCTTAGCTTCATACGTAAATCCTCTAAAGGAGAGAGCGGAAGTCAACAGATTAAGAGACGTACTTAATCAAGTAGCAAACGAGGCGGAGGAAGCTTTAGGCATAATTAGTGAACATAACGCTACTTCACATATCTTTATCCAGTTACCATCAATGATAGGGGATCGAGATTATTGGATCGGGTTCGCCAATGATTCTTCGAGGGTTTGGGTGGAGGGAGCGTTTGGAAGAATTGGGGGGAGTGGAGGACAGAAATATTGTGTTTACCTAGCACGAGAGGCATTTGCCTCAGGGGTGTTTGAAGGGAGATACGTGTTAGCGCTTTTAAATTGTTCTTTAAGTGGGACAGTACCTCAACTCGTTTTAGGTCACCAGGGGCGATGAGATTAAGATGAACCTTAAACGTGGGAAAAAAAGTCGTGAAACGAAGAGCAAGGCGAAAGATTATTCTTCATTAGAAGATTTGCTAACTGCTTTGAACTTGAAGCAAAGTAAACTTCAAGAAAATAGTGAAGTTGTTGAGACATACCCGTTGAGGCCTCCCTTCTCCTATGCTGTAATAGTTCAGGACAAAGACACGAAGGAACTATTGTATCTCATAGATGAGATTTCTCTTGGCGGAAAAGAACGTGAGACATTTTTGAATGTAAAGAGAGACCTTGAAACCGAATTACAGGCACCCGAGGAAGGTGAGAGCCCGGTTGATTCGTTCAGAAGGCAGTTTCCAGAGATATGTGCTAAACATCCTCAAATAATGAGGGAACTCACATCCGTTGAGGTTAGAATAATAGGTTATTACCTGGAACGTGACATCGCTGGATTCGGCAAAATCGATCCCTTCCTATCCGACTCATATGTTGAGGATATTAGCTGCAACGGCGTGAACAAGCCCATCTACCTATGGCACAGGAAATACGAGAACATCAGAACCAACAGGTCTTTCGCGGATGAAGAGGAACTGGACAACTTCATCATGAGACTGGCGCACAAGGCCGGCAAACATGTCAGCATAGCCTTCCCCATGGTGGACGCCACCTTACCCGGCAAACATCGACTGGCAATCTATTATAAGAAGGAAGTCACACCCTTAGGAACGAGCTTCACCATCAGGAAGTTTAGGGAAGACCCCCTCACGGTCGTCGACCTGATACAGAATGAGACCTTAAGTCTGGAAGCAGCCGCCTATCTGTGGCTACTGGTCGAGAATAAGTTCTCGGCTATGATAATAGGATCCACGGGAGCAGGCAAGACCACATCACTCAACGCGATCGCCGGTCTGATTCATCCACAACACAAGATAATCACTGTGGAAGAGGTTGCAGAGGTCAATCTACCCCGGGAGAACTGGGTCTCAACAATCTCACGAACAGGCTTTGGGATTGAAGACACTGGCCAAATTCCCCTCTATGATCTGATAAGGTCGGCCGTTAGGCATAGACCCGACTGGATAATCGTCGGAGAGATACGCGGTGAGGAGGCATATGTCCTCTTCCAAGCCCTCGCCACAGGACATGGCGGGCTATGTACGATGCATGCCGAAGACCCAGAAACCGCGATCAAGAGATTGACCCAGCCACCCATGAATATCCCAAGTTCCATTATTCCACTAATGCACTGTACAATTACAGTCAAACATGTTAGAGCCCCCGTTCTCGTCGAATATGAACGGAGAACCTCCAAGAGGAAGTTTATCAGGATCTCCGAGATAGAAAGCTCGGCTAGGATTAATGACGTATTTGTTTGGGATAGCTCTTCAGACAACTACAAGGAAAATCTGGCCAACAGCTACCTATTCAAAAGAATGACTGAAAAATGGAGCCTACCATCTAACTATATCATTGAAGAATTTGAACGCCGTAAAGAGGTGCTGTCCTACCTCGTGGAAAAAAACATTAGAAGCTATAGCGGAGTGGCAAAATTCCTCAATGAGTTCTATAATGATCCCAAAGTAATATACAAACAAATACTTGAGTTAAGGTGACCTCGCATTGAGTGAAACCATCGTAGTCCAGAAAAGAGACAACATATTGACGCGGATACATGGCAGTTTCACAAAACTCGCGTTTAGAGAAAGTGATAATGAGCTTCCCTTCACATTCATGCTGATAACCCTAATGTCTTCATGTGGAATATCACCATATGAAAGTTTCAAAAGATTAAGATCCATTGAGCTTCTTCCCTTCATTCAGAAAGAGTCATGTGAGATTGTCAGACAAGTTGAAGTTTTGAGTAAGGATCCGTTGACAGCTATGTTACAGAGAGCTGATGAAACTGATTCAAAGATCTTTGGAGATGCTTTGAGAGGATATGTTTCCACGGTTCAAAGTGGAGGCAGTGTCACGAGTTACTTGAAAAGTAAACTCCGCTCCATTTTTGGGGTCCAGGCTGAAGCGGCTGTTCGTTCGATCGGTAGGTTAGAGACTCTGGTCGAAGCGTATATGGTGATGTTGATCATCTTGCTTTGCATGTATATTCTTGTGTCGGTTACATCTTCTACGGCATTGTTCTCGAAGACTTTAGGAATGAGTTTTGGCGGTTCTGATCTTGTCTACGCCATAATGTTCCTAATCATGCCTTTGATGTCTCTGATGTTCATGTTCTTTGCGCATCAGACTCGGAAAGGTACAATTATGCATGTCCGAGCAATATATTATAAGGCTTTGCCACCCGCGATAGGGAGTGCAGTTCTCTTAATCTTATACATTCTCATACCAGAAGTTAGAGCAATCATAAATGTCGTAGGTCTACCGGTCTTTACGGCTGCGTGTTTGATAGCTATCTCTCTACTTCCTATGATCTCTTACAAGAGAATGATCGGTCTAAACCTTCAAGCCGAGGAGTCTATGCCAAGTTTCCTAAGGGATATAAGTGAAGCAAGGAAGACAGGTATGTCGCCTGAAAAAGGTATAGTTCACGGAGCGACACGCAAAGGATACGGCTCCTTCTCTAAGGTTCTCCAACGAATGGTTACCCAGATTGAGTGGGGAGTATCTTTGAGGAAGATCTTTGAAGACCTAAGAGAACGCATTCAAAGCTGGCCAGTTCTAACTAACTTCATCATCTTGATTGAGACCATAGAGGTCGGAGGAGGTTCTTCAGAAGCTCTAGAACTCTTAGCAAGTTACAGTGAGAAAATTAGAGATAACGAGAAAAACAAACGCGATATGTTAAAACCATACGTCGTTCTGCCCTTTATTTGGAGCGTCCTGATGTCCTTGACGTTTACTTTCACGTTCTATGTAATCACTCAAATCCCAACCATGTACCTGCCTGAACAATCCTTTGCATCGGTGGCTTCGCAGATAGGTATCTTCTCAAGCGCGTTAATCCTGCATTGTTGGTTGTCAGGTTTCTTCATAGGGAAGGTCATTCAGGGGACCTTCGCTGCCGGATTCTTGTATTCGATACTCTTAGCGGCTGTATCTCTGGCGGCCCTCTTGCTCTCGCAGAATATAATATCCGTCTTCCTCGGGGCGTTCACGTAGTCATGGAATCTTCGCTCGACACGATGCTTGCCTGTTCCATAATGATAGTTCTAGTCCTCTCTTCCATGTTAGGCGTCTCGACAGTGATCCAGCCGTATCTCAGGGATCAGTCATCGCGATATGAGGTGGAGGTGAACCGCAGGTTAATCGAGTATTTGCTCCTAGATCCTGGAGATCCCCTTAATTGGGGGTCTGGAACGAACACGTCCCTAGTGAGATTTGGGCTTGCAAGATCCGGTTTTACTACTCCTTTCGAGTTGGATATCGATAAGGTTACCAAGTTAAATCAGGAGAACGTCTATCACGTAAGCCTTCTAGAAGTTTTCAGAGCTTCAAGAGTCCAAGACAAGCCCCTAAGGATCAAGCTCAGACCACTCCTAGACATAACCTTGAATCTGGCCTCGCAGAGTGAGGAGGAAGATCAGGCGATCTACCGTTTTGACGTGCTTACGACGAAGTCGAACTCTCCAATCGCCGCAAGTCTGCGTTGCTACACTATCCTAGGAGACTATGTCACTAATATGACGTCTTCGACTTCTGCCTTGGGTGTGGGGTCTGTTGAAGTTGTCCTGCCGAACTCGTTGAATGGAACTGCACTCCTGATCACCCTTGCAAAGGTGGAACCTAGGATTGTGTCTTACAGCGTCTTTCCCTTCAAACACAATTCTCTTCAGGATCCATATCCCGTGGGAACTTTTGTTGAGCTCAGCCCGTTGAATTATACGCTCAGAGTCGATTTCTCATATCCAGCAGAAGAGATCTCGAGCACAAGGGTCTTCAAATACAATTACTCCTTCGATCTGACGAAGATCACTGACTCGCCCGAGTTCGAGGAATACAGTATCCCCCAGCTCTTAGATGTGAGCCCGATGATACTTGTGGTTACTGGGCTTAACCAGTCTACGTCCTTTGCTGAGTGGACGACTTATCCACCGTTGCCGCTGGATTTCGGTTCTGACTTCACGGAGGAACTTGACGCGATGGATTCTCTTTCCATCCACTTCTTAGTGAGCATCAATTCCGCTCTATATGAATGTGAGATTATACTGGGAGCGCAAGGTGATGATACTTAAGAATAGGGATGGTCAGGTTAGGGCTCTTGAAGCTCTCCTCGCGTCGGCCGTAGTGTTCTCAGCATTACTTGTGACGGTTCCTATTCGCATGAGTCTGGATAATAGCCGCGATAGGGAACTCTTGTATACGGTTGGTTTGAACATGTTAATTGAACTTGATAGAGATGGCGAACTCGGAAACCTAATCGCCAAAAATGATTGGACGACCCTCTCTAAACGTTTATCCATCCTATTACCGCTCGGGGTCGCGTATAATCTTACAGTTTATGATGAGAATATGGGAGTTGTCAATAGCGTCCCCGTGTCCGGGGGAGGGACGCTGGTAAATGATGTTCTATCCATTCAGTATCCACTAGCAGAGAGAACAAGCTGCCAGTTCTATGTAATTAGGCTTCAGCTGTCGTGGATGAAATGAGGAAAATCAAGAAGAACGGCTCGGCACAGGTCCTCATCCTTGCAGCTTTAGCCATCGCCTTAATCATATCGTCTACACAGCTCTATGTTTTCCAGCTGAGCCAAGTTTCATCGGGGGGAAACCCATTTTCACCCCAAGACTTCGTGAGAATCGTCAAGCTAGGTTCAAGAAACCTAATGATAGGACTCCTCGCAAACATATCGCATGGTGGGAATAGTCAAGCACTAGAAAACAGTCTTGAAAGATGGGCCTCATTCGTAGAGGGTAACTATCATTTTGGAGAAAGCTCTCTAAAATCCGATCTATGCGTGAATACCCCGTACTCCTCAGGATTATGGATTAGCTGGGAGGAGAGTGGTTCTGGTGTCACTAGTGTGAAGGCGGATTTCCACATGAATCTAACTAGCAAAGATGTAACCATGAATGTTGATTATTCAGTGAATATAACGACTTATATTTTTATCTCGGGTACATCAACATACGTAAACGCGACGCATAAACGGATTAATGTAAAATCCACACTATGCAATGAGGGAGCTTATGCTCTGGTTAAGAATCTGACGGTCTATTATAGGATGTCCACTGACTGGCTGAATGCTGGTTTGATCGATGGTTACAGTCTTGAAGATTTTGGAAATGGGACCTATAGGTCTTCCTTCGTAATTGAGAGTCTTGATCCTGTTGAAATATTGGTGCAATCCTATGATAGGAGGGACATATTTGTCCGAGCTAATGCTACGTGCACGGACTCTTGATTCCCCAATGCTAAGATTTTCTTGATCGGATCCTGTATTCTTCTCGATTTTCTGACTTGATCTTCCAGAAGATTTTTTCCCATTTCTTATAAGGAGACCATTCAACTATGTAGTATATGAGATTTAAAGCCATATTGAACTATTTGGTTCCTAAGGGAATATGGCTGAGAAGGACGATTATGCTGTTCTCTTTCATATTTTTAGACTATTTAATAACTGTTATTTTCTGTAAATATCCTAGTGCTGAAGGAAACGTTTTTGCAAGAAGCTTCATGCAAAAATATGGAATCGTGTTAGGTTTAACTATCTTCGACTTGCTGATGGCGATACCCCTCTACGCCATTTTGTGTGTTGATTCCCACCTTGTCAAGTTTCCCGGAAGATTGTCAACGATCATAGAGTTATTGACGGATATAGGCTTAGGATGGTTGGTTGCCGGAGCCCATTTCAGTGGGGCAGCAAGCTGGCTCTGGGATTCCTCAAGCATGATCAGCCAAACAATAGGCCTAGTCATCTACGAAGTGGCTACGGTCCCTAGTCTGGTCAATTCTAGGAAGCTGTTTCTAAGTCTGAAGTCTTTCCGCGCTTAAGTTTATACAAGAGGATCTCAGAACACTTGAACAGGCGAATTGTTCGTGGGAGCGAAACTGGGTTACAAAGAGGCTGATGTGGTCGTCGCTGGCGGTGGGACAGGTGGTACCTGCGCGGCCATTGCGGCGGCCCGGAACGGGGTGGACGTCCTACTCGTTGAACAACTTGGCTTCCTTGGCGGTATGTTCACTGGTGGGAACATGGTTGTGTCCTCCGCTAGGCCTTGGGCAGGCGTAGGCAAGGAGATCTTCGACAGATTATTCGACGTGGGGGCCGCTATCATGCACCCCGATGACCCGCCGAACTATCCGATCTTCCACCAGAGGACCAACTCGAGGAGGACGGTGCCTTATGATCCGGAGATGGCCAAAATAGTGCTCTTCCAGATGTGTCAGGAAGCGGGTGTCAGGCTCATCCTCCACTCCTATATAACGAGTGCAGTGACCGAGGGCGACGCGGTGAAGGGTATAGTCGTCGAGAACAAGTCTGGAAGACAGGTGATAGTGGGAAGGATTGTGTGCGACTGCACAGGCGACGGCGATATAGCAGCGGGTGCTGGCGCCGAGTACGTGAAGGGATACGGCCCGGACAGGAAGATGTTCGCGATGACGATGCTTGTT
>Ga0172362_10003493_pt1 | contig 13575 bp, 7 predicted proteins | sample LakKivs1_kivu2a2_FD_114534 | JGI IMG/M metagenome (GOLD analysis project Ga0172362, IMG submission 114534) | Sediment microbial communities from Lake Kivu, Rwanda - Sediment s1_kivu2a2 | ecosystem: Environmental > Aquatic > Freshwater > Lake > Sediment | place: Rwanda: Western Province, Lake...
AAGGATCTCTACCCTGACAGGGATTGTTTTCATCTGTCGGAAGTGACAAGCTTTAATAAACTGTCAATAGTGTATTTCTGTGCTGTTGGAAACCTTGAAGCGGCGGAATCGAGGTATGAAATACTTGAGGAATTTGCTCCAGGACATCCCGATACTAAAGAGGTTTTCCTTCACTTAACGAAAGCCCGCCTGGAAGAAGCTCAAAGGAGATTTAAGGAAGAAAATAAAACCAAAATACGTGTTAAAACCAAACCCTGGAACAAAGCAGTCCGGAAGGAGATAAAACCTGAATTTATAAATAAGGAGATCGACTGGCTTTTTGAGGAAGGAATGAGAATTGATAAGGAAAGGTTAAAAATCATTCTCAGACTTCCCTACGATAGTCTTGTATCCGATTTAAATCTTGTTCTGAAAGACTCTGTTTACAGGTATGAGTACTTTAAAAAACTTGCAAACAGGAGTGAGGAATGGCAGGAGAGCAGTATGAGTTTTCCTGTTCATGCAGTTTATTTACTTGGGGAGCTCAGGGCAGGGGAATCGCTGAACGAAATCCTGGATACATTCCGGCAGGAAGAGGAGTTTATTGAATTCTGGTATGGCGACTTTATGACAGGCAACTTATGGGAGCCTTTGTATTACCTTGCTGACAAACAACTTGACATCCTGAAGCAGTTTGTTCTTTCTAGGGGTATATGGACCTATGCCCGGAGTGAGATATCATCCTGTGTCGCTCAGATAGCATTACATCAACCTGAAAGAAAGAATGAAGTCGTAAAATGGTTCAGTGATATATTCAGCTTCATTGCCGGAGCATCTTTGGATGATCAAATAATTGACAGCGATTTTGTTGGTCTTGCAATCTGTGATGTACTTGAAACAGGTTCTCCTGAACTTCTTCCATACATAAAAAGATTATATGATCTCGGGTATGTCAGCACCGGTATATGCGGAAGTTTTGAGGAAATCGAAAGGGATATTTACAAACCTGTACGGGACTCTGATAAAAGAGAACTTCTGAATATTTTCGACAGGTATGATCAGATTATTACAACCTGGGCAGGATATAAGGAAGAGGATGATTTTGCAGGTCACAATAAAGTTGAACCTTATCGTGCGGATAAAAAAATTGGCAGGAATGATCCCTGTCCGTGCGGTTCAGGGGAAAAATATAAAAATTGTTGTTTAAACAAATAAATATTCAACAGCAGGATGTATTAAGAAGTTTCCATATCTAAGAAGAAGACATCCCGTTCGGTTATAGGAATCAGTTGATTTTAAGTAATACTCTATGAATTAATTATTTAAAATTTTATTTTTGCTTTATCAATACTGGGAGTATGGAAGAAATAAAACTCAGATCACTTTCAATAAATGGATATAAGAGTATAAAATCAATTAATGATTTTATACCAAAACCTTTAAATATACTTATAGGGCCTAATGGTTCCGGGAAGAGTAACTTTATTTCGTTTTTTAAGTTCCTGAGCTGGATGCTGAATTCTGATGGCAAATTGCAGGAACATGTGGCCTATTTAGGTGGTGCAAATGATATTCTGCACGATGGCGCTGATGTTACAAAGACGATAGATGCTCACATTCAGATCGATACCTCAGCGGGCACCAATGAGTATATGTTCAGCCTGATGTTTGCCAAACCTGACAATCTTGTTTTTAAAGAAGAAAAATATCGCTTCAGTTCAGTAAGCTTACCGGGAGAATCTCACTGGCGTTCCTGCGGTGCAGGTCATCCTGAAGCACATCTGCCGCAAGTATCAAACCCTACTGCAACTACAATTCTTGGTTTGTTAAGAAAACTAATTGTTTATCAATTTCATAATACCAGTGATACTGCCCCGATGAGATTGAAATGGTCGGTATCTGATGGAAGATGGTTAAGGCAGAATGGAGAAAACCTGGGAAGCTTTTTATACAGGTTGCAGAAGGATGAAAAACCATATTACTTGAGGATACTAAAATATATTCGTCTGGTTTTACCCTTCTTTGATGATTTTGAATTGTATGATGAATTCGGTAAAATATTGCTGCGTTGGAAAGAGAAAGGAACAAATAAGGTTTTCAATGCAGGTCAGGCTTCGGACGGCATGTTAAGAACTATTGCTTTGATCAGTCTTCTTGGGCAAAACCCAAAAGATTTTCCCTCAGTTTTATTTTTAGATGAGCCGGAGTTAGGTTTGCATCCTACGGCGATAGATACGGTTGCAGGTTTAATAAAATCAGCCTCATCAAATTGCCAGGTTTTCATCGCTACACAGTCCATAGGTCTGGTAAATAATTTTGAGCTTGATGACCTTGTCGTTATAGAACGAAAGGGCCGTTGTTCAGAATATAAACGGCCTGACAGCGAAGCTTTGGAGGTATACCTCGAGGAGTTTTCCACCGGTCAAATTTGGGAAAAGAACATAATCGGCGGACGTCCATGAAGTTTATAAATATCATAGTCGAAGGCAGCTCGGAAGAAGCATTTGTCAACGATGTTCTGGTTGATCATTTTGCCGGACTAGAAATTTATCTATCATCACGCAAGATCAGATCCGGCTGGGACAAGTTCAGGAGGAAACCGGTAAAAGGAGGACTTCTGAAATATATCAGATACAGGAATGAGGTTTTGCGCTGGATTGCATCAGATCGAAAGAATCCCGGATTCTGGTACACAAGTATGGTTGATCTGTATGCTTTCCCAAAGGACGAGCAGAGTCCATATCAAGAGAATATTCAAGCCATCCCGGATAAATATAAAAGAATTAATGCTCTTGAGGAAGCTATTGCCGCTGATATTAATCATCCAAGGTTCATTCCATACGTCCAGTTACATGAATTTGAAACATTGCTTTTAGTCGATCCGGACAAATTAATAATAATGTATCCTGAAAAGAAAACCGTGATTTCGAGGTTGAAGAGGGAGATTGAAGGTCAGTCCCCGGAGGATATCAATGAATCCCAGCAAAGCTCTCCTTCAAAGAGGATTATTAGATTTCTTCCGGATTATGAAGCTCAGAAAGCTCAGGTCGGACCTCTGGTGGCAGAGGATATTGGATTGACCACATTAAGACAAGCCTGTCCGCATTTCAATGAGTGGATATCAAAACTGGAAGGCATACAGTGAAAAATATTTGTGGGTACCAGTGATAATCTATAATATTAGTTTCTGAAGATATTAATAAACTGGGAATAAGAAAATTATTATAAGAAGATAGAACAATGATTTGTTTTGATCAATCTTCTACCAAATAGGTTTCGAAATTAAAATATCCCCATTTGCTTACATTTTCAATTGTGGAGACATCATTTATGGAAACGAGTTTCATCATTATACCATTATCAATTTTCAGTACTAAACGGTACTTTAAGCCTTTTTCAGTATTTACTACTTCGTTTATTGTTACTTTCTGGTTGTTGTAAATACAAACGGAGTTTGGTTTTATAACCGGGGTGCGATTTTCTCCTTGAATTCTTAATTCTGTGCATTCCTCGTTCAGGCAATCTCGCATAATATTAATGGCTTGAATAGTCTCTTCATTAAGTAATTCCCCATCAGCAAGCGAAAAAACATAGTCTGAACGCTTGATTATTTCACAGATAATATTAAATACCTTCTTCAGTTGGGTATGATCAGATAAGCGATGAGTTAATCGTAAACTTCCATATGACTGGTCATAGATTACAATGAATCGAGTATCTGTTTCAAAACCCAAAGTATTGGGTCTGAATTTATTTCTGGCATAACCTATATCTTGTGGTTCATAAGGGATATTTAGCAGAAAAATTTCATAAAGAATTTGTGAAATTAACTCGGATTTTACATTTAATTGATTGAGAATAGGATGTGTTATAAGGATACCTGTGGTTCTGTAACTTCTTGAGAAATCAGGATTTTTATACACGAGTCTGTTTTCTGCATCATCGATAGGATAATTTCGTTCAATGGGTTCAGCACCGCCATGGATTTCGCTTAATCCAACTATTTTCTCGATAATCAATAATTCCAGTTCAAGAATTTTCAGTTCTCCATATTTGTTGGCAAGAAAGATCTTTTCATCACGGAGTTGTGGGAATACAGCTGGTGGGAGCTGCTTTGGTTTTGTAAAGTACCTTCTTTCCCTTCTTACACTGATTAATCGGTTCTTAACATTAACATTTGTAACCCTGAGGGGTTGTCCGAAATAGTAATATATAGCGCATGGATAAGTTTCCCTCATTACCTGGCTGTATGAAAGAGAACCCTTATTTTCATGCGTCATTCCCGAAATTTTAAGTTCTACTTTAAACTGAGGTTCAAGATCTCTGAGCGGATACGCTAATTGTGGGTACATGCCACCGTTATCTTTTATGTCGTCATACTCCTTTGTAGTATTATGGTTTCTGACATCCTGACAAACCTGCATAAAAGTTTTCGGGAAGGATACATTTGTCTTGAAAATTTCTGTTGACTTGGAAAGAGTATCATATTCTCCGTTTATTTCAGCAAAACATAAAGCATGTATATATTGCAGGTTGGTATTTTCAAGATATAATGCACTTTCAGCCATTGGGATATCAAACAATTTTTTAGGATCTTTAAAAATGGTAGATGACCTCACGGAATTATCATTTATGATAATTATCAATCCATCCCTTGGACAACCAATTCTACCAACTCTGCCTATTCGTTGATAAAAACTTGTCGATGAATAGGGTATTCCCAATAAAATACCTAAATCCAAAGTAGTGATATCAATACCTAATTCAAGAGCACTGGTAGATATTATTCCATTCAAATTACCCTCACGCAATTTTTGTTGAATTAATTCACTGTCTTCTTTTTCATAGCCTGCTCTGTACGGATAGACCTGAAACTCATCTATCGCTTTATTAAATTGTAATATAATGTCTTCCTCGTTATCAAGCTCTTCATCAATCTTATCTGTCAATCTGTTTACAATTCCAGCGACTTGTTCCACCATTTTCCGACTGTCTACAAAAGTTATTCCTTTATAAACTGTTTTTTTGGCAAAGAAACCAACCAGATCTGTTACTTTAGTTAACATCTGACTGAAATCATCCGGTTCAATTAAAAATATATCAAAAGGATTTTTAGGCGATGTATCATTATCAACTACAACGAAATCCAGTCCAACTATTTTCCGTAAATGTTTTTCAGGATCCTCAATAGTGGCTGATGCAGAAAGATATTGTGGGAAATTACCATTTAAAGTATCTATTGCATGATTTAATCGTCGGAACAAATACGCTGAGTTGCTGCCAAAAACTCCTGTGTACGTATGTGCCTCATCAATAATAATTAATCGTACATCTGACAAGAAACTTTGAATATATGCCTTATATCTGGTATCATTTATCTTCCCTAAAAGAAATGCGTGTATTACATCAGGCGTAAAAATTACCACACTGCATGATTTCAGTATATCAATACGTTCATCAGATCCGACACCACCGACAATTCTTCCGACCTTGACATCAAGACCAGCTATTTTAATCGCTTCTAACCAATTCTCATCCTGTTGCCCTCCTAATGCTTTTAAGGGATAGATGGCTATAATTTTAGCCTTCTTGTCTAAAGCAATTAATTCAATTCCTGCACAATAGAAAACAAGACTTTTACCAGAACCAGTGGAGGTAGATATACAAACGTTTCTATTATTTTTAAGTTCCTGGATAGATTTGTGCTGATGATGCCATATTTGTCCATCATACTTATTTAATAAAAATCTTAAAGTTGGTTCAGCAAGGTTCAGATCATTAACCCTAATTGTTTTCTCTTCTCTTTTTGGAAGAGAAAAGTGATGGATTATTTTGAATCCGAGTTTATCAATTTCAGATTTGACAGAAATGAGAGATTCAGGGATATATGGTGATTTTTCTTTTTTGGATGGGAATAAAGTAAATTGTTCTATTCTTGAATCATAAACAAGACAGTCTTCGAGATTAAGCTTTACAGGGATATCCAATAAATCGAAGTTTGTATAATTTATCTCCCTGCTAGTAATTTGTGCTAATTTTTTAGATATACCTGAAATATCTACTATATGAAACCACATGGTTACTGAAGGAGGGAGCAGTGTATTAATAACCTTAATCGATTTTTGAAAAAGAACCACACCGCTTATATGGCTGAGGTTAATATACGATTTATAGAACCAAAGATTAAAGATTTTATATAATCCTGTTTTATTTAGCTTTACCTGAAGGTATGGATTTTTTCCGCCGCTGCCCCCTTTTATAATAGTATCATTGCACCTCCAGTCTCCATTTTCTGCAACACTTATGTTTCCGCCATAATTCTTAAACTCCAAAATTGTAATAGCATCTCTTTTAATGAAAACCGCATCAATATCACGATTATCAAAACTTGGATTAGCGATCAGCAGATGAATATCCTCATCATTATCATAGTCCTTTTTTAAAATTGAACACAGTTTATCAAAAATCTCTCGTTCTTGAGTAGTCTCATAATCTGCAACTTTATAAATTAAAAGGCTCATTGTATGTATTTAAAGATTTCTATTAGTCTCTATTGATTCAATCTTTTGTTGTTTATTACCAGGTCATGAATTTTCAAATTATCCATGTGGAACCTAAATATTTTTTTCTCTCATGAATGCTTTAAGTAGATCTTCACTTATCTTTTCAGTACCAATATATTTACGGATTTTATTCTTTAAATGGAACAACTTATCATTTGCCTCTTTGGCAAATTTTATATCGGGTATTTCTCGTACTTTAAAGCATAAGTTAATTAATGTGCCGAGTTCGTGATATAATTCCGCGGGCAAATAAAAATAATATTCATGTATTAACTTAATCAGTTTGTCAATACTTTCTGTATTTGGCTTTGACTTCTCTAAATCTTTTTGGTAATCAGTTACTTTACCTTCGTTTAAATATGCCTTTATTGAGGTAATATAACCATCCATATTGTCAAATAAAGGAGGTAGTTGGTCGAAAAATTCCGTTTGTTTATCGTAGACAATCTTTGTCGGATATTCCTTAACTAGGGCTTTGGTTTTACTTTTTTCAATCCAATAAGAAAATAAAAATCCTAAAATTGCGCCGATAAAAGGTAATATTCCTACTATTAATACTTGGATAATAGAAACGATACTATCACTCATTATTTTTCGATGTAATGGTATTACTTAAAAAATTCATAAACTCATTCGAATCTGAATAAATGACATAATTGATTCTGCAACTGAGAATAATAATGTAATAGCAAGTGCAATAACTGATATTATAATGGCATTTCTCGAACTCCTTTGAGCTTTTAAGGAAGCCTCCCTTGCCTCTTTCAATTCAAGATACTCAAGGTATTGAAAATAGGCATCACCATTTATAAATGATATAATGTTGTTATAATTACCGAGCAATGTTCCAGGATGATTGTCAGCTATTGCTCGTTTAACATCATGGAAATTTTTAGAAGGATCAAATTTTGAATAAAACCACATAATAAATGAACGATTAAATTCAGTTTCCAGTTGCGGATATTTATCTTTAAGAGAGTTAACAAGTTGATCATATTGTATCCCTTCAGCACCTTTTTTTATACCGATTTCAAGAGTTTCAATGAATAAGTTATTTTCCATTTTCCAGTATTATTTCTAAGTTACACTTTTTTCATGGCAATATTGATTTTTCAGATTTTTGTTATAAGGATCATTAGTACTCTTTTCTTAATACTATAATTCCCCCCAAACCTTCGCTATACGGTCTTTGATCTTTTGCTCGTACAGTCCAATAAGAGATTCATTATTTTTAATCAATTGAATCTCATTATCTATTTTTTCAACCAGTATTTTCTGAGTAACAAGATCAGGTAAAGGAATCATAATAGTTTTTAAGGTTTTAAGAACTATTCTTCTAATTGCAACACCTGTCTTATTTTCGATAGCTTTAGCGATAAACCAATCTGTCGATAATATTTGATATAAAAATTTGGGATGTATAACCTTTAGATTCGGAGTAAGAATCGCTAATGATGATAGTACAACAAAATCTATCTCATGATTTATAAATGCTGTTTTTCCAACTGTTCCATCCTTTGAAAATAAAATGTCATTTTCTTTTGGTTTACATCCACTTCTTACTAGAGTTTCATAATCTGACTTGCTAATTTTCTTACAATTAATAAAATCAATATTACCTTTATTTAGGTCTCTCACTGTTATATAAGGATAGCCTAAATCTATTGTGGGTGGTGAAAAATGTGATCCATCAGTTATTTTTTTACATACTTTTCTCAATTCCACCATAGGCCATTCTGGATCAATATCAATGCGGGGTTTGTAGTTTTCCACCACCTGCCGGGCGCCATCAATGATCTTTTGGTAACTGTCAATCTCTGCAACAATCTCCTCCTGAACAGAGAGAGTAGGGAGGGGGATTTTAATTTGATAAGCATCATTTCTGTTTAATCCAGGTACTCCTGATTGAACATTGACACCCTTTAAATCAATTGATTTGAGTATTAAAAAAAGATATTTGATTTTTACATGATCTTCATTTTTAAGTTTGATGTAAAATGTTGTGTCAATTGGGAAACCACTCTTCTCTGAATAATGAACTTCGCCTGCTGAACCTTTACGACCAACAACTACAAATGGTGCTTCAACTAAAAACTTATTGTGAAAATCCACTATCCCGTTTGAACCAAATACCGGGAAATCTCCTTTTACTCTATCTTCCTTTTTTAAAGGTTTGCCATAATCAAATGAACATATATCTCCAATTTTGATCATCGGAAATTTTGCGTTCTGTTCGATTTCGGATTTTTTATATCGTTCTATACTTAGATTGTATTCCTTATTATCAGAGATTGCACTTTTTTCAACTAGTATAACATTCTTTAATGACACTAATTCTTGACTTCCATTAATATTGATGGCAATTTTGTAATTATTTAGATTATTAAAAGCTACAGGTAAATCATTTTCTTTTATAGGTCTCCTTTGTGCCCCAAGATCAAAGCCGTCGTTCTCTACCTTAATAAAAAGAATATTATCGGTTTTTTTTGCCAGTGTTCGATCTAACCATAGAATAGAAGTCTTGACACCTGAATATGGCTGAAACACACCGGCAGGGAGCGAGATAACTCCCACCAGGTAATTCTCCACCAGCATCTTCCGCAGGTTCTTATAGGCTGTGCCGGATTGAAATATTATCCCTTCCGGCACGATCACTGCAGCCCGGCCATTGGGAGTGAGATGCTCTGCAATGTAATCCACAAACAATACTTCGCTGCGGCTGGAAGTGATCGAAAACCGCTTGTGCGGACGTATACCTCCCTTTGGCGACATGAAAGGCGGATTGGCCAGTATCACATCGGCATATTCATTCCAGTTGTCTTCGCTGGTTAGCGTGTCATACTCATAAATATGCGGGGCTTGCAGGCCATGCAGGTACATATTCACCAGAGACAAGCGCACCATATCGGGGGAAATATCATAACCCTTGATATTGTTCGCCAGCCGGCTCCGCTCATCAGGAGTGAGCTTGTCACCTTTGTAATTCCTGCTGTTGATGATCAGATCCGAGAGGCTCTGGTCCTTTGTTTCGAACATCCTGGTATCGGTCTCCGGATTATAATTCGATGAATTGTTCTTCAGGATATGCTTATAGGATGAGATCAGAAAACCTGCAGTACCGCAAGCAGGATCAAGGATCACCTCGTCCTTTTTCGGATCAATGATAGCCACCATGAAATCAATGATGTGCCTGGGAGTGCGGAACTGGCCAGCCTCCCCCTGGCTTCCCAGTACCGACAGCAGGTACTCGAAAGCATCCCCGAGCCGTTCGCTGTGGTCATAAGTGAATTCATTGATGATCTTCAGAAAAGCCTTCAGCGTCTCCGGATCACGATAGGGCAAAAAAGCGTTTTTGAATATATCCCTGAACAGCTGGGGAATGTTTGGATTAACATTCATCTTTAAGATAGCCTCACTGTACAGGTTAAGAATCTCATATCCTCCCATGCGGGGATCAAAGATCTTCCGCCAGGCATACTTCTCAAACTCACCTCTGAAAAAGGAGCGTTCCCCACCGAGTGCTTCCGATTCCGAATCCATATCATCCATGAACTTATATATCAGGGCGATGGTGATCTGCTCCACCTGTGACTTCGGATCGGGCACCTTTCCCACAAGAATATCCCGTGCAGTGTCTATCCGTCTTTTTGTTTCCGAATCAAGCATGTGTCATGAAATAAATTTGTTCAATGGGACATAATCCTGTATGTATTCAGGGATGATATTCCTCCATTTCGGAGGCACTGCTTTATATCTTTCCAGCGATAACACCGGGTTGACTGCCAGCTCGGCAAATCTTTTCTCATTGATTATTTTCCTGATCGTTTCATCAATGATATAGGTCTTGAAAAAATACTTAAGGCTGATGATGTCATCTGTATCTCCCGGTTTATAGTCGGAAATGAATTTATAAAACTCATCTTCAAGCAGCTCATCCTTTGACCTGATCACAGGGATCAGTCCGAATATATATTCCAGCATTTCCCGCAGGGTCACCCGCCTGTCCTGCTTCAGGGATTTCCTCAGCTTGTCGGGTGTGAAGAAATCCTCGGGCTTGTTCATGATCTCCCGGTTGAGGTAATCCAGCACCTTGTCCCAGTTTTCCGCCTGCACATTTTCCCTGATAAACTCATCACTCTTCACCGTATCCTGGAACCGCTCGAACAGCATGCGGTCAACCTTCATTCCCTCCCTGCTGATCTTAATATCATGTATGGATAATATTTTGTCCTTTTCTGTTGTTTCAAATACTGTGATAACAGGTGAATCAAGTGTCCCTATCAGACCGGGACCTTTTTTTGCAGGCAGTTTCAGGATCTCATCGTAGTTAAATTTCTTTTCAAAATATTCGTAGTTGCCAAAGAAATCAAACAGCTTAAATTTTTCCTTTTCAACATTTCCCAGTTCCTTTTTGATCTCCGGATCAATGACCTGACCAGTAAAATTATGTTTTCTCGTCCCGCGTCCTTTGATTTGCACAAAATCCGTGGGGGAAAAGATGGGGCGCATGAGGCAGATGTTAAGGATGTCGGTGCAGTCATAACCGGTGGTCATCATTCCCACTGTCACGCACACCCTTGCTTTGCTCGTTTTATACCAAGGGAAGAGGTTGGCCGTTCCCATCAGGTTATTGCTTTTGTCTGAAAAATTGATGGTGAACTGCTGTGCATCAGGGATAACAGAGGTAACCTGCACGGCAAAATCAGACTTGTACTTACCGGGATACAACTTATCTGCCAGCTCATTAAATACCTGGGTTAATTTAACGGCATGATTCTGGGAAACGGCGAAAACAATGGTTTTACCGATTTCTTTGCTTATTGGGTCCCTTAATGCATTTTCAAGGAAAGCTATGCAGAAACGCAGGTTCGTATCACCCGAGAAAAACTTTTTTTCAAAATCCCTTTGGAAAAAAGATTCTTCTTCCTCCTGTCCTTCCTCATTCGTCACAATAACAGAGTATCCCTGGTCAGAAAGAAGCCGGGTGGTTATCTCCGTACGCGCATCCACCACCACCGGGTTTACCAGGTACCCGTCATTAACCCCGTCAATCAGTGAATAGCGGAATGTCGGTTGTCCGCTTTCACAGCCGAAGGTACGGTAGGTGTCAAGCAGCAGCCTGCGTTCATATTCCCGCTGGTCGTTTGGATTTATTTGGGTGGTATCTATCCGTTTAAGATAATCTTTGGGTGTAGCGGTAAGTCCCAGCTTATAACCGATAAAATACTCGAATACAGCCCGTGCATTTCCCCCGATGGAACGGTGCGCCTCGTCCGATATCACCAGGTCAAAGTCGGTTGGAGAAAAAAGCTGCCTGTACTTATTATCGAACAAAAAAGACTGGACGGTGGAGATGACTATTTCCGCCCTGCGCCAGTCCTCCCGGTTCTCTTTGAAAATGACTGTCCGGTAATCATTTTTCAGATATTCAATAAATGCTTTTCTTGCCTGTTCTTCCAGCTCCAGCCTGTCGACGAGGAACAATGCCCTGCGGGCATTGCCGGTTCGGAGAAACAGTTTAATGATGGCAGCTGCGGTGAGTGTTTTGCCCGTGCCTGTGGCCATCTCAAACAGAAAACGGTCCTGCCCTGTTTTAGCTGCTTCCTGTATGCTCCTAATGGCTTTCAACTGGTAAGGGCGTAAAAACCGCAGCTTATTTGAGTTAATGAAACTTCCCCGTTTCTGTTCGTTCTTCCAGTCAGGATCCTCAGCGTATTGCGGTCTCTGGGTGAGGGCGATATAATCCTCCCTTACATGCTCCTGCACCAATCTGTCAGTATTCGGTTTGAAGGCATTGTATCCTTTGATTGAGAAAGGGGAGGGAAAGCGGGTGATGATGTATGGATTGCCTTTCTCCAGGTCCCAGAAATAGTGCAGGTTCCCGTTTGACAGCAGGATAAAACGGCAGTTCACGGACAGGGCATATTTCCTGGCCTGTTCTTTTCCTGCAAGGGGATTTTTGGATTCCGACTTGGCTTCAAGTACCACCAGGGGATATCCCTGCTCATCAAGAAGCAGGTAATCAATAAATCCGTTTTTTGTCTGTTCATAATCCTCACCCAGGTCATCCTGCAATTTGCTGGTAATCCTGGTATTGATCTCAAATGTTACGTTTGCTTTACCTTCTTTGCTGTCCATGAGCCTCCATCCTGCTTCTTCAAGCAGCTTATTGATCTTTATCCTGGCTCTGGCTTCCTTCTGGGGCATGGCACTAAATTCTAAGGAATACTATTTTGCAGATTCTATGTTTTTATTCTGCATGAACAATACCGGGTATAAAACAGGTAACTTAATTTATCTGTTTCCGATATTGGAATAATAAAATTAACGAAATCCTATAATATTTAAACCTTTTGTAACTTTTAAACTATAAACATTATTATAATTTATTTGCACCTTGGTAAACATTTAGCTATCATGTTATAACTCGCCAGGTATAGTTTTTATCAAGGCAGATTCTCATAAAAGCTTGTGCCTTTTTATTTATACTGTATTATTTTTGTTCTATTTGAGTTGTCAGGCAACCTTATTCTAAACATTAAAACTTGAAAACCTTTTACCTGCATCTGACCATTGTTTTTATCGTGTTCAGGGCACTGTTTGATATTGCCAGCGCCCAATCCCCTTCCTTTGAAACCTATATGAATCCTGTCATCCCCGGTGATCACCCGGATGCCACACTCACAGGGATAGGTAATGACTTCTATACCACAGGATCATCATTTAACGTCACTCCTGTCATCTATCATTCCACAGACCTGGTTCACTGGGAAGCGATCACCCGGCCAGTCAGAGCATCATGGCCGGAATATGGAGACAGGCCAGGAGGCGGCTGCTGGGGCGGACATATTGTCTGGCATAATGGCAAATACCGGGATTACTTTTCGCATTCCAATACCATGTATTTTGTGGTGGCAAATGATCCCGGCGGCCCATGGAGCGATCCCGTAAAAGTGAATGACCCTCCTTCACTGAACTATAGCCTGGGTTATGACAATTCTATATTCATTGACGATAACAACAAGTGGTACCT
>Ga0172362_10003494_pt1 | contig 13574 bp, 12 predicted proteins | sample LakKivs1_kivu2a2_FD_114534 | JGI IMG/M metagenome (GOLD analysis project Ga0172362, IMG submission 114534) | Sediment microbial communities from Lake Kivu, Rwanda - Sediment s1_kivu2a2 | ecosystem: Environmental > Aquatic > Freshwater > Lake > Sediment | place: Rwanda: Western Province, Lake...
ATTTATAGACAACCCATGGAAAATTGATGCCGCCGCGAGATATTCAAGGTAGCCATATTGTCAAATGCCTTGAGCATCATAACCATTCACAATCACCCCTCAGAGGCATTTGGAAGGCATTTGGGGTCAGTCACCTCTTTTTGTATAACTTAATTACTTGATAATTTTCCCTGCGTGTTCCAGTATCTCAATCACCCCACTTTCATTGCACTTCCTTATAAGATGCGTGAAAAAACTCCTTCCCTTCAATCCCAGATAATGGGCAATCTGCTCCGCCGCCCATGGAAGATGCTCCCTCATTAATATCGCTGCCGCCTTCCGCGCCAGACCCGTCTCACCATGAGCATAACGCATATTTCGTATACTTTCTGGCGCAATACCTTTATATTTCCCCACCGCTTTCAGGATTGCATCCGCCTTTCGCAATTCCGCCTCAGATATCCGCTCTTCCCGCACCTGCCGTGACTTGTCCGCACGGCTCCCCTCGATTGCCAGTTGCCCTATCCGCTTTCTTACCCGGTCTGCAAAAGGTTTACCTCCGACAAATGACTGCTGGAGAATTTCCAGTTTTACATCCTGCGTCAATCCTTCGCGCACATATTCCGCGTATTTCTGACGATCCCCTTGGAACCACGACAGTGTCTCCGCCGTATACAGATAGGGTGGCTCGCCGCCGTGTATAAAATAGCGCAGGCTGGAACCTTCATAAGTTTCGGCGTCATTAGGATTGGCAGTCAGCGCGGGATTGAGATGGATGTATCGTGAGACTGCAAGAAGGTGGGAGGCTTTGTCCACAATGAGGCTTTTGTAACGACCCTGAAAGAGATGCCCGTGGCGTTGGTGGCGGCGATTGAAATAGACTGTGTAGGCTGTGAGCAGGCGCTTCATGAATTCTGAGAGGGCGGGGCGCTCACTATTTTCAAGAAGCAAGTGGAAGTGTGTATCCATAAGGCACCAGGCATGGACTCGGAATTCAAACAGGGTGGCATATTTCGATAAATAGGAGAGAAATTTCTCGCGGTCGGCGGAGTCGAAAAACGCCGTGCCGCCCGTGTTTGTCCGCGAGAATACATGATAAAGCGTAAAGGGCAGGTTAATGCGTTTTGGTCGTGCCATAATTGAAACCTCGCACAACCTCGCATTTTATGTCAAGCAAAATTTATACAAAAAGAGGAGACTGACCCCAGATGGGGGTGACCCCAGATGGGGGTTTAGACATAAACCCTTGGGACGCGTGAACCGAGGGAGCAGGTAATATCATAAGTGATGGTTTCCGCCCACTGAGACACTTCCTCAACCTTCAGGACATCTTTCCCCATCTTGCCCCAGAGGAGAACATCATCCCCCACCTCCGCCTCCGGGATGTGTGTGACATCCACAAGGGTCTGGTCCATGCATACCTTGCCAACAATTGGAGCTCGGCGACCGCGAATCACCACCTCGCCCCTATTTGAATACTTTCTCGATAAACCATCGCCATAGCCAATTGGAAGCGTCCCGATGCGGCTTTTTCGCGGCGTCTTCCATGTTAGACCATAACTGATAAAGCGCCCTTTTGGGTGCTGTCTGATTTCCACCAGTTTTGTTGTCAATGTCATGACCGGTTCTGTTGGGACGGTGGAGCTTGTCTTCGGGTCCGGGAGCATACCATAAAGCACAACTCCGGCGCGCACCATGTCATAATAGGTGCCAGGATGCTGGAGTATTGCACCAGAATTGGCGGCATGAATGATGTCAAATCTGACCATTGCCCTTGCGGCGGCATCGAGAAATCTCCTGAAATTGGAATTCTGCCAGCGGGTATATGAGGGGTCGGCAATATCCGAGACCGCAAAGTGTGTGAAGACGCCTTCAAGGTGAATCCCCTTAATCTTTTTCAATCCGCCTAAGGCGGATATCAGGTCTTTCCACCAGAACCCAAAACGCCCCATGCCGGTGTCAACCTTGATATGCATGCGCGCCTTTTTCCTGATTCTCAATGCTGAGCGTCCAAGGGTGCGGGCGAGGTCAAACGTGCCGACTGCAACAGAGATGTCATTTGAAACACATATCTCCGCCGTGTCAGGAAATGTGGGTCCAAGGATTAGTACCGGTGAGGAAATACCCGCCTTCCTCAAGGCAAGCGCCTCGTCAACCGTGGCAATACCGAGCCATTTCGCTCCCGCCTTAAGCGATGCCCTCGCCACCTCGAGCATCCCATGACCATAGCCATTTGCCTTCACCACCGCCATGACCATGGAACTTCCTACCTTCTCCTGAATGGCACGGACATTGTGCCGCACTGCTCCAAGAGAGATAGTTGCAACCGTTGGACGGTATCCGTTCATACAATTTTCCCCTTCAAAATTTGCTTCCAATTAAGAATGTATAGAAAAAATCATCCTGAGGGTGCATAAATGTCAAACATTTCCAAAGAAAAAAGCAGGGACAAAAAATCCCTGCTATTTTTTTTAAGAGTTCAAAAAGATGAGCCGGACAGACCTTACTTGGTGGGCACGAACAGCATGGAGCCCGGTCTGGGTTCTCTCCCCTCAGGGATAGGATTCTTGGCGCGGATAGCGGCGACTGTCGTCCCATGAGCCTTGGCTATGGATTCGAGCGTATCGCCTTCTTTAACTTTATACTGAATGCCTTTTTCCCGCACGGGCTGTTCAGTCTTACGGGCTTCACTCGTTTTCTTTTCCACCGCCGTCTCAGATTTCTTTTTCACGGAAAGGGCACTCTGGAGCCTTGAAACCTCATCCTCAAGGTTTTTGATTTTGGACTTCAGCTCCTCTATCTCTGCAGGCGAGACGCCACCTGCCGCGGCTGGGTTTTGCTTGAGATTCGTCAGGTCCTGCTTCACAGTATCCATATCTGCATTCGTATCCTTGATACTTGCCTTTAACTGGTCGACCTGTTCTGCCAGCTCAGCAATTTTCTGGAACTTCTCCTGGATAATTGGATTCTGTTCCGGATTCTGTGAGCATGAACCCAGAACCAACGCCAGCGCAACCACAACCGCTCCAAGCATCAGCATTCGACTCTCCATCTCAATCCCCTCCTTCACTTCAATTTATACTACAAAACTCTTACTACCTACTATTAATGAGCCAGCGAGGGCACCAATGGAATTTCTCCGTCAATTTCTGATTATCAACCGACAAGAAGACTCTCCTCTATGTTTTCAAACTTGACGGAAACCAGCTTGGAGACCCCAGGTTCTTCCATTGTCACTCCGTAGATGGTGTCCGTCAGCGCCATGGTCTGCTTGTTGTGAGTGACAATAACAAACTGCGTATTATCGGCAAATCTGCCCAGCAGTTCCTTAAAACGCTCCACATTGGCATCATCAAGGGCGGCGTCAATCTCATCAAGCAGGCAAAACGGACTTGGCTTATACATAAAGATGGCAAAGAGGAGCGCAACGGCGGTGAGAGATTTTTCGCCACCTGAAAGGAGCGAGATGTTCTGCAATTTCTTCCCCGGCGGCTGCGCCACAATATCGATACCCGGCTCCCGCTCCTTATCCTCCTCATCCTCAACAATAATGATATCCGCCCGCCCGCCGCCAAAAAGGGTGCGGAAGGTCTCAATAAAGTTCACACGGATTTTCTCAAAGGCATCATTGAATAGCTGTTTGGTGGTCTGGTCGATGTGAGAGATAGTTTTTTTCAGTGATTCCTTCGCCTCAAGTAAGTCTTTCTGCTGGACTGTGAGAAACTCATATCGCTGAATTGCCTCCTGATACTGGTCGATGGCGGCGGCATTGATGGGTCCGATGCGGTCAATTTTATCCTTCAATTCTCCAAGCTGGTTTATAAGCTGGTCGCGGTCGCCGGAGACCTCCCCCACCTCGCCGCAGATTGTTTCAACCCCTTTCTGAAATTTCTCCTCCGCCTGCTGGCTGAGACTCTCTATCTGGGCTGAGTATTGTGTTCGTTTAAGGTCGAGTTCATGAAGTGTGTTCTGAACCTCGTTGAAATCTCTCTGCAGAACGGTGAGTTCCTGTCCGAGTTTCTTCAGATTCAGGGTAAGGGTTTCTTTTTCCTGCAGGCGAATGGTTATCTCACGCTCCATCTCCTCCCTTTTGCATATGAGCGACTGGAGATTATTTTCCTCCTCCTGCATGGAAGCAACAAGTTCCGCCTTGCGCATGGAGAGATTTTCCATCTCTTTCATCTTTTGCTGGATGGAGTGGTCACTGGATTCAAGGTCGCTTTCAGCGAAGGCAAGGCGTTCGCTGAGGGCATGAAAACGCTCCTGCTGGCGCGTCTGCTCGAGGAGTAGACGGGAGACCTCTTCATCAAGTTTATCCTGCTCTGCCTTATTCACCTCCAGTATGGTTACCAATTCAATGATTTTCTTTCTCACCTGCACGATGCGTTTTTCAAGACCGGAAATCTGGCGATGGTTCACCTCTATGGTTTCGTCATATTTTGCCAGTTCCGCCTTGTGGAGAGCCAGTTTCTCCTCCATTGAATGGACAATGGTTCGATTATCCTGACAATTTTTACCGGCGGATTCCACATCCTTCAGCAGGGAGGCTTGAGTGAGTTCTCTTTCATGGAGGGTAGATGTCAGTGATTCAAGGGCGGCGTGACAGGTTTCAATTTCTTTTTTTGCAGAGGCAAGTTTTGCCTCCATTTCCTGTGCGCTATTTTTTAAAGTGACAATCAAATCAACAAGTTCGCGCGACTCACGTTCACGAGAAAGAATGCCGGACTTCTTATCCGAGCCCCCCATGATGAAGCCATTTTTTTCAATGCAATCGCCCTCAAGTGTGACATAGCGTGCATGCTTTCCCTCACTGAGAAGATGACGCGCCGCCGCCAGATTTTCCACAATCACCGTGTCACCAAGGAGGGCGTCTATGAGCTTTTTTTGCTCCGAACCGCTCTCCACCAGGTCACGCGCAAGTCCAACCACGCCTCCGGACTCAAGGATAGATTTCATGTTGCCATTGGAGGGTTCGAAGAGTACGAGGTCGCGCGGGAGGAACCCTGCCTGCCCCGCCTTTTTTTCCTTGAGGTAATTAAGCGCCTTCTCAACCCTGTCAGATTCCATAGAGATGATTGCCTGCAGACCGGAACCAAGTGCGTTCTCTATCGCCCGCTCATAGCGCTCTGGCAGGGTGATACAGGAGGCGATGATTTCGCCCACGCCATCCACCTCCCCGCTTTTTGCGGCTTTCATGATGGTCTTGACCCCGCTCTCAAATCCCTCATAGTTTCGCTTGAGTTCCTGCAGGACACCGAGCCGGGATTCTACATCCTGAAGACGCATGACCATCACCTGAAAACCCGCGCGGTCGTGCTCAAATACTGCCTCGCACTTCTTGAGCTCCCTGTCCGCGGCGACCGTCTTTTTACGCAGGGCGGCAATCTCAGATTCGCAGGCAACAAGGGTCTTCTTACGCTCATTCAGAAGCGCCTCAAGTTCGGCAAGGGTGGAAATCTCACCCGACAGCGCCTCCTCATCTTCCTTCATCTGCGCCACAATTTTCCCCCGCATTGTCTCCGCATAGCGAATCTCATTCAAAAGGTGCGCCTTTTCAGAGAGGCAGGTGCTCTCCTCATTTTTATGTTCCTCAAGCTCAATGAGCTTTTTCTGATGAGACTGCCTTATGTCTTCACAGCGGGATTTTTTATTTTCATAGGTCTTTTCAGTTTTGTGAAGAGTGGTCTCTGATTCCTTGAATTCCCTTTTCAGGGCGGCGCCTGAGTTTTTCAATTCTTCTGCGTGTTTCTTATCCACCTCCAGCTCGCTCGCCAGTTTGGCGCTGGATTCATCTGTGTTACTAACGCGCTCTTTCAAAAGAGATATCTGGTGACGGCATTTTTCAATATCCGTTCCAAGGTTAAAGGCAAGTCCCTGTGATTCGGAGAGCCCCTGGGCGAGAAGGTCGGATTGCGTCCGTTCCTCCTCACTTTGCGAATTTATGGCGGCGATTTTTGCAGAGAGGGAGGCATGGCGGTCTGCCACCTCAGCATGCTGGGATTCAACAAGGGCGGAATGTTCCCGCAAAAATTGATAGCGGAGGATGATAAGTCTCTTCTCAATCTCGTTCTGTTCTGAGATAAGACGTTTGTAACGCTCAGCCTTTGATGCCTGGCGCTTGAGGGATTCTGCGCTTTTGCGCACCTCCTCAATAATATCCGCGACACGGAGGAGGTCTTCTTCAGTGCGGATGAGTTTGCGAAGCGCCTCCTCCTTGCGACTTTTGTATTTCGAGATGCCCGCCGCCTCTTCAAAGATATAACGCCTCTCATGCGGCTTGGCGCCGATAATCTGGTCAATGCGTCCCTGCTCCATTATGGAATACGCCTCCATGCCCACGCCAGTGTCCATGAAGAGTTCCACAATGTCTTTCAGTCGGCAGAGAACTTTGTTCAGGATATATTCACTCTCACCCGTGGAGAAAAGGCGACGCGTGACAGAAATTTCCGAGAAGTCGAGGGGAATCCTGCGGTCCTGATTATCAATAACGAGCGTGACCTGTGCATAGGAGAGTGCCTTGTAGGAGGCGCTTCCAGCAAAGATAACATCATTCATGCGGCTCCCGCGAAGCGATTTGGCACTCTGCTCGCCAAGAACCCATCTTACAGCATCGAATATGTTGGATTTGCCGCACCCGTTCGGACCAACTATGATGGTGATTCCCGGAATGAATTCTACGGAGGTTTTGGTAGCGAAGGATTTGAAACCGGTCAATTCAACACGCTTCAGGAACATTCTGCCACCTCAGTAACAGGAAATGGAGCACTTCACAACATCAAGAATACTACATCAACGGGAACAAGAGCATTTCAGAACCGTGTTTTTTCAACCCTTTTCAAAGCGTATTTTTAAAATTGCAATTAACTAACTCTATTCAATATTGCAATCTCATTTTTAAATTAAAAAAATATTTAAAATATCCATCCCTGCCTGTCAACACTAAAAGAAAAAAAATACACAAAATTTTTTACCATCCTTTTCATCCATTATTCCTGCCTTTCCACATAGCAAATCAGGATGCCCTTGACACCTCTCGCCTGTCATGAGAACCATAAAGTCATACTATATACCGGCGATTTCATAAATCTGCGGAGAACCTTTTTTTGAAAAAAAGAATAATACCTGCCGCGATTGTCTTCATATTGTTCCTTTCCTGGACTGTTTATTTATTTTTATATTATGGGCATCAGTTCCCATTAAGACTTGTCAGCTATTTCCTGGATTTTCCAGAGCAGTTCCACCGCCCTTTCGTCAATCTTCTCCCGCTTTTGCCACACCTCATAAGTGCCGTATCCCTGATTATTATCGCACGTTTCATCGGGATATGCGCAATCCGCATGATTTTTAAGAATCAGTCCATTCCGACGGATGTTATAAATCCCCTCGCCTGCCTGCTTGGATTTGTCGCTCTCGGAATGATGACATTTTTCCTTGGTGTGGTGGGACTTATATACAAGGGGGTATTTTTTACTTTAACCATCCTATTATTCATAATGGCACTCTACGATTTAATCAAAACCCGGACAAAACCTCGTGATAAATCCTACAGCCAATCGGCATCCTGGAACTTTGTGCCATTTTTAATCTTCCTTGCACTGGCAATCGTATGCCTTGCATACACCATGACGCCCCCCATCCAGAGTGATGCCCTCCGGTATCATCTCGCCGCACCTCAGGAATATATCAAGCGTCACAGGATTCATTATATCCCCCTCTCGGCATTTTCCAACTTTCCCTTTCTGATTGAGATGTTATTTCTTTACGGGATGCTCCTCACAGGTGACCTTCTTGCCAACCTGATTCACTATACATTCTGGGTTATATCATTTTTTATTCTTCGCGGATTCATTTCTCATTTCTGGGATGCGGGTGGCAAGAAAGAGCATGGATTCCTCACAATAGACTTTATCGCAACACTGTGTGCGCTTGTTTTCGTTTCCATCCCCGCAGTCGCAATCGTTGCATGCTGGCAATTTATCGATATTGGACTCTCCGCATATTTTTCAGGATTCATCCTCTGTTTTTGCCTGTGCCTTGAGAAACGTGAGCCGGGTTACATCATCCTGACAGGCATCATGGGCGGCGCCCTGATGGGGATAAAATACACAATGATTCCCGTGGTTCTTTTCGGATGTTGCCTCCTGGGAATTATGGAGCAGAGGCGCACTGCATTCGAGGATATAGGAGTTCCATTATGGAAGCGTCCCTTTTTTATGAATTCCTTACGACTCGGCATGATAGCCCTTCTTTGCGCCATGCCGTGGTATTTAAAAAATATCCTTTATACCGGCAATCCCCTTTACCCGATGTTATACAGAATTTTCGGAGGGCGGGACTGGAGCACCGCTAATGCGGCATTCTATGCGGCAAAGGCATCAGGCAAAGGACTGGGCAAAAGTCTGGTACATTTCCTCGTCGCACCTATTGAGTCTACTCTCCAATGGAGACTTTTTGAGGAGTTCAATCCCGGTCCATTCCTTTTATACTCTTTCCCGTTTCTTCTTCTTTCATCTGAACTCCTCTTCAAAAAGTGGTGGCGGAATATATTTCTTGTACTTTTGTCACTTGCCAATATTTACTTCATTCTCTGGTTCCTGGGATATCCGAGCAAGCGGTTTCCCAGTATTTTTTTTCCGCTCGCCGTCATTATTTATCTTGTATTGCTTTTAGCACTCAGGGAAGCGCACATCATCAAAAAGAAGCGACGGAAAATATTTATCGCACTTTTGTCATTTGCCGGCTTTTACTACATTCTCTGGTTTTTCGGATATCAGAGCAACCGGTTTCTCATACCTTTCTACGGACTCTCCGCCCTTATTTTTGCCGGATTTATCATAGAACTCAGGAAATTAACAATCGCCGGAGGATATGTCCTTTCTGCAGGGCTCCTCTTATGTGCGCTTTATTCTTCCGCCTGGAGCGCACGCTGGATTCTGACGGAGACTCAACCACACCCACTACCGGTCTTTCTTGGAATGCAATCCCGCGAGGAATACCTCTCCGAGGCGCTTGATTATTACCCGGCAATCCGAGCGGTCAATACAGATATGCCGCCTGATGAAGCCGTCCTCTGCATCGGCGAGCACCGCGCCTGTTATTTCAAACCACGACTCATCATCAGCGACTGGTTTGATACACCCGCCATCCTTGACCTTATCCGCAAAACAAAAGATAATAACGAGATTTTTTCCCTTCTGAGCAAAAAACATTGCACTCACATCTTCTTCAACAAAGGGGAACTTGACAAATATCATGACCTATTTTTCAAGCCACGCTTCTCCCCATCGGAATATCAACGTTTCTCAGATTTCATGAAATCACCAAGACTTCACTTGCGTTATCAGATAGGAACGGTTTTCATATACAGGATTGATTTTGAGAAGGAGGGATGATTTATGAAGTCAAAGGTTATGCAGATATGTCTGATGGCACTTGTTACATCTGTGATTATTCTGGCGGCGCAGGTCATACTTTCTGACCGGCTACCTGCCCTGGAAACCCGCGCCCACGCCCAGCAGATTTTCACTGGAAATCTTTACACCCTCAATCAGGACACATTTGTCATCACCAGTAGTTCCACAGGCTCCGACATCTATGTGTTCTATTTTGACGCAAATCCGGAAGTTGAAAAAAGCACAATCAAGTTCATCACAAGGGCACAGGCGAGATGACAACACAGAAAGAACTTAAACTCCTCACCGTCACGGAGCTGACGAATTTCATCAAGGACACGCTGGAGTCCATGGTGGGACGCGTGCGTGTGCTGGGGGAGATTTCGGGTCTGCGCACTTCAAGTTTGGGTCATGCCTATTTCACCCTGAAAGATGAAGGGGCAACGCTTAATTGTGTCATGTTCCGCCATGTTGCGGCGAAAATCGCCATCCTTTTGAGAGATGGACTCAAGGTGGAGGCGACAGGCGAGGTCACGGTCTATTCCTCGCGCGGACAGTATCAATTGGTTATCGAAAACATTATCGAGGCGGGCATCGGGGAACTTTTCCAGCGATTTGAGGCACTGAAGAAAAAACTGGCGGCAGAGGGATTATTTGATACCGCACGCAAAAAGCCAATCCCCTTTCTCCCTTTGCGTATCGGGGTTATCACAAGCCCAACAGGCGCCGCCGTCAGGGACATCATCAATATCATGACACGGCGATTCCCGCATCTCCACATCATCTTATACCCCACGCTCGTTCAGGGGAAGGAGGCAACCTCAGAGATTGCGAGAGCCATCCGCCGCATGAACGAACTTGACCTCGTGGACGTCCTGATTGTCGGGCGCGGTGGTGGCTCCTTAGAAGACCTCTGGGCATTCAACGAGGAGGAGGTGGCGCGGGCGATTTTTGCATCTCAACTCCCAATCATAAGCGCTGTGGGACATGAGACAGATTTCACCATCGCCGATTTTGTCGCCGACCTGCGCGCCCCGACACCCTCAGCCGCCGCGGAACTTGTGACGCAGAATCACCAGCGGCTAATGGAAACCCTTTCCGATATTGATGAACGCCTCGAACGTTCAATAGAGCATTATATTGAAGTCAGGCGACTGCATCTCAAGCAACTCACCACCAGCCACATCCTCCACTCCCCTGTCAATCGCCTGCAACAGTATCAACAGCACCTCGATGAAGTATTGGAGCGGCTCCGTCTGCGTTCAAGAACACTCATAGAGCAAGCAAAGCGTCATCTTGACCTCATCATGGCACGCCTGGAGGCGCTTAGTCCGCAGGCTGTCCTTGCCCGCGGTTACAGCATCGTCACAAAACCCGAAACTGGTGAGGTTGTGAAAAACGCACAACAGGTGAACGAATCTGAACAACTCGCCGTGAGATTACATAAAGGAAGTCTGGGCGTTATTGTTGAAAAAAGAGAGCTGAATAACAAATTATAAACCACTAATCGCCAAGAGGGATTTTTATGAATTCAAATCTGTGCACTTTTCGTGAGATTGCACTTGAGGATAAGGAAATTATTGACGGTTTTATTGCCCGTTATGATAAACAGCTTTCTATTTATAATTTTGCCAACCTTTTCATGTGGGGACACCTGCACAAATACTGGTGGATGATTTATATGGACAGACTCGTCCTTTACTCTGACATAGATGACTGCACAATCATGCCCCTGGGCGAGGCGCTCACCACTGATGATTTGCTCCGGCTCTCAGACATCTTGCAAAAGCAGAGGCGCAAGGGAAATTTCTGTTTTGTTCCCATCCAATTCGCTCAAGAGCACAAGCCAGAACTGGAGCGATACTTCACCCTGAAAATGGACGAAGACAATGCGGATTATATTTATTCTACGCAAAAGCTCTTTGAGTTGAAGGGGAAAAAACTCCACAAAAAGAAAAATCACCTTTCATAGTTCCAGCGCGAAAACCCCGATTGTCTCCGTCAGAAACTCGAACCCCGATTCTTCGGCGAGTGCATCGACCTCTCCGAAAAATGGTGCAAGGATAAATCGTGCGATATTGTCGCATACGCTTATGAGACAGACGCACTGCGCCGCGGATTTGAATATTTCGAACCACTTGGTCTTGACGGACTTGTCCTGCTCATCCGTGAGCACGTTATCGCCTATGCAGTCTTCAACCGCCTGAACAAAAACACCGCCCTTGTTCATTTTGAAAAATATAACAGGGACATCAAGGGCTCAGGACAGGCAATAAACTGGGAAACCGCTCAATACCTTATGGGAGAATATGAATTCCTGAACCGGGAGCAAGACCTTGGACTGAAGGGACTTCGCCAGGCAAAACAATCCTATGAACCGGACGTGTGGGCGCTCACCTATCGTCTCATCCGCAAAGGGACATGATGCGCAAACGTGAGCAATCCACTGTGGAAATAATTCACTTGCCACCACACATTCCTTATGAAAGAAACAATCCCATTAAATGAACGGCAAAACACGAAAATATTCCATTTCACTGATGTCTGAGGACAGACCCGGAATCGTCGCCGCCGTATCCGGTAGTATCCTGGACATGCAGGGAAATATTATTGCCATCAGTCAAACAGTCGTGAACGGGTATTTCACCATCATCCTTGTTACCGAGTTTCCCGAAAGTGTATCTCCAGAATCGCTCCAGCAAAAACTCATCGACTCAGGCAGAGCGGGTGAATACAGCGTCATGGTGCGCAACTATGCAGAACCGCATGTGGCGCCGAGTCTCCAATCCGGTTCATCACAGTATGTCCTGACGGCAACTGGTCCCGACACGAGTGGCATCATCCACCTCATCAGTGCAAACCTTGCACGGCGCGGAGTGAATATCTTAGACATTTCCGGCTATCGTGAACACGACCAGTTAATCCTTGTTGCGCAGTTAGATGTTCCGCAGGATGTTGACATCCTGTGCCTGCAGGATGAGCTTGCCGCACTCGGCATGAAGAAAAATATCTCCATCCATCTTCAGCACATCAATATTTTCAAGGAAACTAATAGAATTTAAGAATCGGTGAATGAGAGAAATGGAGAGTGGGGGAAAGAATTCATAGTTATAAGGAATTACATGTCTATCAGAATGTTATGGATGCCGCCATGGATATCTTTAAGTTAACGAAAAGATTTCCGCTTGACGAAAGATTTTCAATGGATGACCAAATACGCCGTTCATCTCGGTCGGTTTGCGTTAATCTTGGAGAAGCATGGCGCAAGTGGAGGTATAAAGCCGCATTTATTGCAAAATTAAGCGATGCCGAAGGCGAGGCATGTGAAACCCAAATCTGGCTCGAATTTGCACAAAAATGCAATTATCTAAATAATGACGATATGGATAAATTGTATAACTTATATAATCATATTATCAGTCAGATCGTGGTAATGATTAAAGAGACGGATAAATGGCTCATTAAATAATTTATCCCCGATTCCCCGTTTCTCCCCCTCTCCGATTCAATACTAAAAAGGAGTAAGAGATGGGCGTTTTCACAACAGAAGAAATAATGCGGACGGTAGAGATGATTCACAAGGAAAACCTTGATGTCCGCACCGTCACGCTCGGAATTAGTCTCCTCGATTGCGTGCATCATGACCCTCATCACATGCAGGAACGCATTTACAGGAAGATTGTGGAGAAGGCGCGGCGTCTCGTTCCCGTCTGTGAGGACGTTTCGCATCGCTATGGCATCCCGATTGTGAATAAGAGAATCTCCCTTTCACCCGTGAGTCAGCTCCTTGAGGCGCATGACGAGGTGACAGCGGTTGCCCTCGCAAAAACAATTGAGCGTGCCGCACGCGAGGTAAATGTGGACTTTGTCGGCGGCTTTTCTGCCCTTGTGGAAAAGGGTTGGACGCATGGCGCAAAAATTCTGATTGATGCCATCCCCATGGTCCTATCCTCCACTGAGCGCGTGTGTTCATCCGTGAACGTTGCATCCACGGCGGCGGGCATTAATGTGGATGCGGTGAAGAAAATGGCAGAGGCGATTATCGAGACGTCGCGTCTTTCATCCAACAGGGACGGTCTTGGGGCGGCGAAGCTGGTCGTATTTGCAAACATCCCCGCTGACAATCCCTTCATGGCGGGGGCATATCTGGGCGCGGGCGAACCGGAATGTGTCGTGAACATCGGCGTATCGGGACCCGGCGTG
>Ga0172362_10003495_pt1 | contig 13572 bp, 7 predicted proteins | sample LakKivs1_kivu2a2_FD_114534 | JGI IMG/M metagenome (GOLD analysis project Ga0172362, IMG submission 114534) | Sediment microbial communities from Lake Kivu, Rwanda - Sediment s1_kivu2a2 | ecosystem: Environmental > Aquatic > Freshwater > Lake > Sediment | place: Rwanda: Western Province, Lake...
CGCTGATGCAAGAGGTGTGCCATTATCGTACACAGGCGCCGCGGTGGCGGAAAACGTCCGTGAGGGCGCTCGCAGTGTGGCTGCTTGCCGCCGTGGAAGAAACCGCGCTACGACCGCCTGCCGGGTGCAAGCGTCCTCCGCGGATTCGTTTGCAGACCCAAGATCTTCGGGGATCATTTTTTTTCTTGACAAGAACAAGGCCATATGATAGGATAGGGTATCATGTCATGTCATCAGCGGCCCGGAAGCATGAAACAAGCCCATGGATTCTTTGCGAGAAGTGCCGCCACGCGACGTTATTCGTCAGGACGTAGATGACAAAGCGTCGGACCGCAGCGAACTGGGGATGTACTGCATTGGCTGAAATCATCACGTACGTTGCAAAGCACGCATCGAAGCAAAGCTTGGTCGACGACAGCCTGCGCAGCAGGATTGTCAGTGGGGAATTCCCGCCGGGCAGTCGGATCCCGCCGTTCACGCAACTGGAGAAGGAGTTGGACGCGAGCAGGGTGACCGTGCGGCTGGCCGTGAAGCGCCTGTGCGAGCAGGGTTTCGTGGTCACGAAGCGCCCCGTGGGCACCTTCGTGAGCGATAATCCCCCCCACTTGGCGAATATCGGCTTGGTGATCCAGCCGCCCGCCGCGAACGGCTGGCAGTCTCTGTTCCGCAAGGCACTGGTGGAGCAGGCTGCCGAGTTGAGTTCGCCAAGCAGGCGGATGTGGGTGCACGAGGTGAGAGAAGGCCCGTTCCATCCGGAAGACCACCGATGGCTCGTAGATGAGATCCGGCTGCAGCGCGTGGCCGGGCTGATCTTCGCCCACCAGCCGTACCTTCATTGGCTGGCCCCGCTGATGGAGGAAGTCGATCTGCCGCGGGTGGTATTCACGGGGCAACCGGTGCCGTCAGCAAACGTCGTGTCGCCAGACAGGGCTATGCTGCGGGACAAAGCGCTGGGATATCTTGCCGCTCAGGGCAGACGCCGGCCGGCCTTCCTGTTCTGCGCGGATCACCCGCTAGACTTGAACGCGGAGGCGGAGTCGCTCGCGCCGCATCTTGAACGCCACGGGATGGAAACGCGCCGGCACTGGTTCCAGAGCGTCGCGCCGTACCGCCACGAGTGGGTGGCCAACTGCGTCGAGCTGCTGTTGCGATGCGCCGAGCCGCCGGACTCGCTGGCAATCATGGACGACAACCTCGTCGAAGGGGCAACGGCGGGCATCGCCGCATCCGGTTGCGTTGTTGAGAAGGAATTCACCGTTGTGGCACACTGCAACTTCCCGCTCGCGCCGAAGGCCTCCGTGCCCGTCAAGTTCATCGGCTACGATGTCCGGCAAATCATGCGAACGTTCATCGATATCATAAGTCGCAGGCGGCGAGGGGAGGACGTTCCTCCCATCACAGTCGTGCCGGCCTACATGGACGATCAGATCGCCGCCTCGCAATCGGTTGAAAGGAGGTGACCTGAAGAAGAGTGTCAAGTCGTTTCTCGTTGTTGACCTGCACCGTGAGCAGGTTGGGGTGTTACGTGTGGCAACAGAATGACAGGAGAAACGGAATGCGTGGACTGCTCTGGACAATCATCATTGCGGCGGGTTCACTGTCGGCGGCAAGGTTGGCTGAGGCAGTGCAGGTCGCCATCGACCCGGACGACTTCGGATGCCCCGGCATGGGCTACACGGGCGTCTACGACTTGCCGGCCACGACCATCGGAATCGGGCGCGGCGTCCGGACTGTCGGGGCCATGCCAGAGCACTGGTACGAGGTTTACACCTGGCCCACCACCATCGGGAAGTTCCGAATCGCGGACAACGGAGACGGCACCTTCGACGTAGAGACCGATCCCGCCTACGGCGGCCTCATCGGCAGCACGAGTGCCCCTGAGGGAGAAATCAACGTCGTTTTCAACAACGTCGACGTGGAAGTCGATGCCGGAAACTACCAAGGACTCTATGACAACGGCTGGTGGCTCGACTACGCGCGGGGCAATCAGGCCCTGCGGCTGCCCAAGGGCAATTCGGCCGGCAACGCCTACCGCATGCGGTGGGGCGATGTCGACAAGGGCAACAACTTCGACTTCGTCATCGACAACGACGGCGTGGTGACGATTGCGGGCGTTAGCCGCCTGGGCGTCACCTTCACCGGCGGGCCCAACCAGATCACCTTCCCGCAGTGCCAGCGGATCGTGATGACGGTTCCGATCGCCCAGTTGGAGGCGCAAGGCAAGAACCGGTGGTGGCTGGGCAATGGCATGGTCGATTCCGCTGATCTGGGAGGATGGCCTGAGACGGCGGCCTTCTATCCCCTCCCCGGCACCTACAAGCTGATCGTGCACCCCGGCGGCGCCTCCGCCGACGTGGCGATCCCCGCCGACGCCACCGGGTGGTCGGGCCAGGTGGCGCATCCCTACGGCACGTTCATCTTCACCGGCCCGGCCCCGGCCGCCACGGTCACCGAGTTCTACGCCGCCGACCAATCCACCGGCAGCAGGCTGTTCACCAATTCGGCGGACGTTAACGTCGGCATCGCCGTGAGCGCCGATGAAGGTGCAACGATCGACGGCTACCTGATCACGGAGACCGACACCGAGCCGGCCGAAGGCTGGTTGCCTGATCCGCCCACCGCGTATTCCATCGCTGGCGGCGAAGGCAGCAAGATCCTGTACGCGTGGGTCAAGGCCGGCTCGGTAGTGGCCGGCGCCACAGCCGACATCCTCTTCAGCACCGCCGTGCCGGTCGTATCGAATGTCGCCGTCACGGACAATGGCGATGGCACCGCCACGGCAACGTGGACCACCGGCGTTCCCGCGCAGGGAGGCGCGAAGTACGGACCAGCCAGCCAGGCCGGGACAATGCCGAACGAAGTCGTCGAGAATGCGGCCGGCACCGGCCACAGCATCGAGAGTCAGATCAGTTGGCCAGTTGACCAGTCGCTCTGCTCAGAGTTGCGGAGCCGAGAGGACTGGCCAACTGGCCAGCCTGATCCCACGTTGTGCACGCTTCACCTTGCAGGGTTCGCGGTGGAAAGGTGCGCCCCATTTCGTTTCCGGCACCGTCCCGCTCAGTGGTTCTCACGCGGCTGTTCTCGTGAACGCAGATGGATTGCCGGATCATAGCCGCATCCTGCTCGAGATCCTGGACGAGCAATTCGCGCCGATGCCGGGATTCTCGGGCAACGACGCCGCAGTGATCGCGCACTCCAGCTTTCGCGAACAGGCTGCGTGGGCCGGCAAGGGATCCTTGGCCGGACTTGCCCGGCCCGTGCGGCTGAAGACAAGCTTTGGCGGCATTCGGGCAGAAGATGCCCGCGTCTATGCGATCTACGTGGAAACATGAACATACGTCGAATTGCCTTGCGGAATGATACTCATCTGGCATGGATACTGACGGCCGTGCTGATGGTCGGCAAAGGCAAAGAGAAAGAGGAAAAAGGAAAAAACGAAAGGAAAAAACGGAAGGCAGTTGCCTTCTCTGCTTTTGCCTTTTTACTTTTTCCTTTTTACTTCGGGCTGATGGCCGTGCTCGTCGCAGGCATTTCGCCGCTCACTTGCGCAGAGGAAAGACGAAATATGGATGACCCACAAGGGGAAGTTCTTTACAACGGCATCCGCCTTCCCGCCCAATGGCCTCCGAAGATGATCGGGGCATCGCCCATGGGCGACAAGATCGCGGCGCTCACCAACGCACCGATGCCCGTCCCCTGGCTCGAACGCCAGCCGGCGGTCATTCCGATCGACGTTGGCCGGCAGCTTTTCGTGGACGACTTCCTCATCGAGAGCACCACGCTGAAGCGCACCTTCCACCGCGCCACGTACTACGAGGGCGACCCGTTGGTCCGGCCCGACAAGCCCTGGGAGCGCGTCGGGCGCCCGATGGCGATTGCATTCAGCGACGGCGTGTGGTACGATCCGCTCGACGGCCTGTTCAAGATGTGGTACTGGGGCGGTTTCACCGGCGATACCACCGGCGGGAAACTCGTGTCGGCGGGGCCAACCTGCTTCGCCACCTCCCGCGACGGCATGCGTTGGGAAAAGCCCAACCTCGACGTGGAGCCGGGCACCAACGTGGTGCTCCGCGGGCTGCGCAATTCCCAGGTCGTGTGGCTTGATCACGAGGAAGCCGATCCCGCCCGGCGGTTCAAGTGCTTCACGCAGATGAGGACGGAAGGCGACAGCCTCTGGCACGCCGAGATGCGCGTTTCGCCCGATGGCATCCATTGGTCGCAGCCCGTTCTGCGGGGGCCGGCGCTCGTCGGCGACCGCTCGACCTTCTTCTACAATCCCTTCCGCAAGGTCTGGGTCTACAGCATCCGCAACACGTGGCTGCCGCGCAGCCGTTCCTACCGCGAGCATCGCGACCCGGCTGGATTGCTCGGCCCGTGGGAAACCGGGCAACTGCACTACTGGGTCGGCGCCGACCATCTCGATCAGCACAATCCCGATCCGCAGTACCAGCACATCGTGCCCGCCCTCTATACGCTCGACGCCGCTGCATACGAGAGCCTGATGCTCGGGCTGTTCTCCATCTGGCAGGGCCCGGAGAACGACGAGTGCCAGCGGCGCGGCATCCCCAAGCGCAACGAGGTCATGCTCGGGTTCAGCCGCGACGGCTTTCACTGGCACCGGCCCGACCGCAGGCCGTTCCTGGGCGTCAGCAGCGACCAGACCGCCTGGAACCGTGGCAACGTGCAATCGGCCGGCCGCGGGTGCCTCGTCGTTGGCGACTACCTGTTCTTCTACGTCAGCGGCGGCACGGCCGTCGGCGGTGGGGGCGATGCTTCCACCGGGCTTGGAATCATCCGCCGCGACGGATTCGCTTCCCTTGACGCCGGCGCGCAAGCCGGCACCGTGACCACCCGCCCCGTCCGCTTCGACGGAAAACACCTGTTCGTGAACGTCGCCGCTGCTGAGGGCGAGCTTCGGGCGGAAGTGCTCGACGCCGCCGGCAACGTGATCGCGCCGTTCTCGCGCGAGAACTGCGTTCCGGTGAGTGATGACAAGACGCTGGCTCAGGTGACGTGGCGCGGGGCAGGCGGCCTCTCATCCGTGGCCGGCAAGACCGTGCAGTTTCGTTTCTATTTGCGCGGCGGCTCGCTCTACTCGTTCTGGGTCAGCCCCGACGAATCCGGTGCCAGCCGCGGATACGTGGCCGCCGGCGGCCCCGGATTCACCGGTTACGCCGACACCGTCGGCAGCGCGGCCTACGAAGCTGCCAAGGGTGTGACGGCTTCGCTTCCGGCATCATCGAGGGGAGAAGCGCCGTGATCTTCTCCATCGACCCCCTCAAGTACCGCGTGATCGACCTCTCGTACGAAGTGATACCTTGTGCAAGCACCGACCGCCCTTTCGACGTCGCCGTGGCTCGGCTTGCGGACGACACCTTCCGTTACGACGTGCTGCGCACGCATACGCACGTCGGAACGCACGTGGAGGTGCCGTGGCATTTCTTCAGGGAGGGCCAAACGCTGTCGGATTGCCCGCTCGACACATTCTACGGCCGTGCCCTGCTGTTGTCGTGCCGCCGCGGTCCTGATTTCCCGCCATCACGCCACAGTACCTTCAGCAGGAGTTGGGCGCCATCATTCGGCCGGGCGACATCATCATCGCCCGCAACGATACCGGCGCATCTCACGAAAGGCGACATCAGCAAGGGCAATCGCGCCGACGCACCGCATTTCACGCCCGAGGCGGCTGAATGGCTGCGCGAGCATCGCATCAAGCTCCTCGGCATCGATTTCATCCGGCTCGGCATCGACGTCCCGGCCGGCCGCCGCTTTCACGAGATCCTGATGGGACAGGGCGTGCCATTCGTTGAGATCATGGACAACCTGCAGTCGATCACCAAATCCGAGTTCTTCTTCATGGCGCTGCCGTTCAGGGTTCGCGGGATCGACAGTGGGTGGGTGCGCGCCGTGGCAATCGAGGAACGATGATGGCACAATGGAAAACAAAACAAGTGAAAAGTAAAAAGGCAAAAGGCAAAAGGAACAAGCTTGGCCGGCTGGCTTTTTTCCCTTTTCCTTTCAAAGCCCGGCCGCCTTGCCTTTTTCTATTCTCCTTTTTCCTTTTTCCCTTTTCCTTTTTCCTTCTTTCGCGAGCTTCCCGGCTCGTGCCGAACAGAAGGCCATCGTTCTGGATGATCCCAGCACCTTGCCCAACGGGATCAACCGCTTCGAGGTGGCCCCCGGCGGCAGCCGGCTCTATATTGCCGGACACCCCAAGTACGTTGTGTACGGCTCCGCGTGGAAGTTCCTCGAAAGCTTCGCCGTGGAGGACGGCGTTCACACGCGCGAGCTGCAGCCGCTGCCCAACGGCTGGTTCATCTCGTGCGGCAGTTACGGAGGCGGGCACATCGGCCTCTGCCGCCCCAACGGCATCGAAGCGAAAGTGCTGGCCCGCAAGGGAAACAGCCACGAGGTGCTCCGTGCCGGCGGCACCGGCTTCACCAGCCCCCACGGGATGGCGGTGGACGCCGAGCACAAGCTGATCTTCGCGCCCGGCATCTCGCAGGCCGTGGCGGGCAAGCCTCAGCCGGCATATTCCCGCATCGCGGTCTTCGACTTCGATGGGAAGTACGTGCGCCACATCAATCGCTACGACGCGGCAGATCCGAATGCGGACGATGCATGCCGCACGTGGTATGACGACGTGGAGGCCGATCCCGCCCGGCAGCGAGTCTATGCCGCCGCCACGCGCACCCGCGAGGTGCTCGCCTTCACCTACGACGGCCAACCCGGTGGCAAGGCTCCCGGCCTGGATGCCGTCGCCGTCTTTCCCGACGGCCGCGTGGCCGCCGGCTCGCCCGACCGCAAGGCCATCCTCATCTACGATGCCGATCTCAAGCCCGTCCAGACGATTCCGTTCGACTACTCGATCCGGGATATGGAAGCGGATGCCCAAGGCCGGCTGTATGCCACCGTCACCGATCCCACGGTTGGGTTCATCCGCTGGTCGGCCGACCTGAAGACGAGCGAATCGCTCGGCCCGCGGTTCATGAAGATTGCCGTGAACTACCCCGATGGCGTGCCGGTTGCCGGAGAATCGGTGGCAATCAAGGCCGCCATTGCCGGCCGGCCCCAGCCCTCCGATACGGGCACGTGGCAGGCGCTGCTGCGGCCCAGCGACGGCGCCGACCTCCGCTGGCAGCGGCTCGACGCGAAGTACGCGGATGGCCTGCTCGCCGTGACGCTCCCGGCCGCCGCCCGCGGCCCCCACGAGCTGGCCGTGAAGTTCGGCAGCGGCCCCATCGACTGGGCTGACCGCGAGCGTGACCTCTACGTCCAACGCACCATCACCATCCTGCCCACCGGCGCAGCGCGCAGCATCTCCGTGATCTCAGACACCGGCCGCACCGCCTTCCGGCAAGGCGAGCCGATCGCCATCCAACTCGTCCGGCGTGCCGCCGATCCCGCCGCGGCCGTGGCCGTGCGGCTGATGCTTGCCGGCGCCGACGGCGCACTCGCGTCGGCCGACCTGCACTTGCAGGCGCAACTTGCTCTGGAGATGCCTTCCAGCGTCACTCGCCGTCTCGTCCCCGGGCGATACGTGCTGACGCCGACTGTACTGAACCACGAGTCTTATCCGCTGTCGATCTCCATCGCGCAGGCCGAACCGGACTCGCCGGTGCAGCGAATCCTCTATCACGAGTTTGAGCATGGCGACAACCCGACGGCCCGCCGGCCCGACTTCGCCGATTACGCGGAGCAGATGGCGTACGTCCGCGGCCGCGCGGAGGCCGTGGCCGCACTCGGCTTCAGCCGCGAGACCGACCGCCTCGCCGGCAGGCTGGCCGGCCAGCAGTATCCCCCCGGCTGGTCGCGCGAGAACTGCCCCGGCATCGGCTCCAATCCCGGCTTCCCTCCCCCGACTATGAGGAAGACCTAGCGGCCGGCTGGTTGCTCATCAACACCAAGACGCCGCGCGTGCCGATGCTGTTCCTCGTCGGGCAGACCGAGCCACTGCCGCCTGCCGCGAAGGATGCGATTGCCGAGTTCGCTGCCGCGGGTGGCAAAGTCTTCGCGGATGCCGATAGTGCAGATTGGCCCAACACAAGCAAGCTGCCATTCGGCACCCACGGCCTGAAATCGATCCTCTGCGAGGGATATGCGTCCGACGCCGCCACGCCGTTGGCGATGCCCGTTTTCGAGAAGCTTGCCGCCGAGTTGAAGACGGCCGCCGGGCAGCATCGGCGGTTCCCCGTCGATTGCTCCGACCCGTGGGTCGCCCGCGCCTGCTTCGACGGCGGGCCGGTCCGCTACATCATGGTGGCCAACGAGACCTCGCCTTATGCGTGGGGTGCCGGCACCGTCTGGTCGCTCGGCGCCTACTACTGCTACCTCCGTGACACCCATTTGCCGAAGGTCGTGACGCTGTCCTTCCCATTCGGGAAGGGCGTGATTTACGACGTCTTCGAGCAGCGGATCGTCAAGCCATCCGTGAAGGCGGGCACGGCGAAGCTCGACGTGGACCTCCGCACGTTCCCCGGCCGGCTCTACGCCATCGCGCCGGCCGAGCTCGGCCCGCCGCGAATCACAGCCGGTGTGATACGGGGTGCGGCTCACTACAAGATAGAGGTGGTAGACAGACGATCCAGGGGCCTCGCGGCCTCCGCGCCCCTGCGAATCGCACTCATGGGCGAGGTTGACTCGGGCTTGGAGATCTATCGCGGGTCGTCACCCGGGGGCATCTTCACCGGAGAAGTGGCGCTCCCGCCCGGGAAACGGCAATGGACGCTGACCGCAACCGAGCTTCTGAGTGGAAAGGCAAGTGCGGTGAAGTTGCCCACGGGCCCGCCGCTCGGCGAACTCGTCTCAAGACGCCGCGACGTTCCCATCGGAGACCTCACGATACTCCTCGGCGATGCGAAGTCATCCGGGATCGCTCTGGTGGGCGACTCCCTCACGGCAGAGCAGCGCGATGCCGTCGTTGCGGCCCTCAAGGCGCGCGGCATCGAGGTGAAGCTGGCCGCAGAACAGCCCCAGCAGCCAACGCCCGGCGTCTTCCTCGCGGCGAACCACATGCAGCGGATGGGAGCCCTCGGCGAAATGCTCCATACGGCGTGGTCGCGCGGGATGTTTCCCTGCGCCGCCTCGCGAACGGTGCCCGGCCCCGGCCGCGGGATCGTAGCTGCGCTGTATGCTCCGCGCGGCTTCGGCGAGGACGTCATCGGCCTCGTCGGCGGCGATCCCGACGGCCTCAACAAGACGGTCGATGCCTTCATCGCGCACCTGCGGCAGCAACCGGCACCCGTTGCGCCCGCACCCGCATCGCCCGCCGCGCGGAATCTGAAAGGCAAGCCGGCGGATGCCACGCCCACTCCGCGCCTGACCGAACTGGCGGGGGCGCGTCTGTCGGGTGTTGCCGTCGCGGCCGACGGCGAGCATCTCGCGGTCACAGCCGATGGCTACCTCCGCAACGTCGCCCTCGTGGAAGACAAGGGCCGCAAGGCGAAGGTTATCCGTACCGCGCGCATCGGGCAAGGGCCGTCCGCTCACGACGTATTCGTAAGCGACGACGGCGCCCTGTTCGGCGCCTCCGCCCGCGTGGTCGACCGCATCGGCCAGGGCTTCCACCTCATCGACGCCGAGAGCGGCTCGATGCAGGTCTTCGCCGCGTTCGGCGATATGGCCGGCTCAACGCGGAGGAATCGGTTTGCCGCCTCCGCCGATGGCAACGTCATCATCGCCCCCGGCACGCACGGCGTGGTCTGCTGGCGTAGAGACGCCCCCGTGGGGCGTCTCAGACGGGCCACCGGCCCGTCTCTGCATCGCCGCGAGCAAACAGGCTGGAAGGAAGCGTGGGCCATCGACTATTGGAAGGAGTTCGACAAGCTCGACTGGCCGCTCCACAATGAGGCCGAGCGGCGTCCGCAGTTCGACGCCGTCATACCCTCGGGAGCGGACTATGCCCTGATCTTGTTCAACGAAACCGGCGAGGAAGGTCTTCTCGGCAACTGCACGGGATGGCTTGCCGCCTTAAGCTTGGGTGATGGAAGGGAGCGGTGGCGTTTCGACGTTCCCACCCGCGGGCCGCTGCCCTTGGCCAAGGTTTATGCCAGCCCCGACGGCTCTCGCTGTTTGCTGCAGGCCAGCTCGGGCGGATCGCGCGGTCCGTTCCGGCTCTTCTCGTTCGGTGATGGCAAGCTGCTGGCGTCGTGGGATTCCCGCACCGCTCCCCAACACGCATCCCTCAGCTCCACGGGCAGCGTGGTCGCAGCGTACAAGGAACGCCTCGTGGAAATCCGCCTGCCCGACGGCTCACTGATCTGCTCCACGCTCTGGCATGACCAGCCCGTGAGCGTTGCTCTGGCGGACGATGGCAAACAAGCCCTCATCGCCGACGACGGCGGCTGGCTCACCTGTCTCGATGTCGAAGGCTCAGCCGTATGCACGGCGAGGCTTGGCTGCGTCTCGAGCTTGGCCGTGTCTCGCCATCGCATCTATGCGGCGGGCCGCGACGGTCGGTTGCGCTGCCTCACCGCCGATGGCAAACCGCAGTGGACGCTCGACCTCACGCCCGCGATGCTCGCCGACAGCCCGATGGCCGAGGTGGCCGCTTCGGCGAAGATGCCCGCCGGCTCCGTGATTGCCGCCACACGCCCGCCCACCGCCTCCTCCGACGTGCCCCCCGGCGAGAATATGTTGAAATCGGGCGGGGCCAAGCTTATCCTTGGTGGCATCGGCGGATGGATGTCTGGCGGCTCCGTGCAGATCAAGCCCGAGCAACTCACGAACGGCAAGCTCGACGACGTTGCCACGCCATGGCTGCACGTGGACGAGCTCTACTGGGATGGCTTCGACTCCCGGCAGGTCTACGCCGAGATCGCCTTCCCGCAGCCGACGGCAGCCAGGCCGCTTTCGCGTTTCCCGCCCGGCAGATCGTGCGAACCAACAACGACTTCCGCACCACCGATCATTTCCGGCCTCTATCGCGCCACCGAACAGGGTGTCTGCAGGCTGTCGCTGCCGCTGGCGGCCAACTTCCCGTGGGGCCCCACCGCCGAGAACAGGGCGGGCATGGCGCGCGTCATCGAGCAGGCCTGCTACGCCAGCGGCGACCCGGTCTACGCGTGGTTCCTCTCGCAGGCGCCCGGCCGGCAGCCTTCGCTGCTCTACGGCGAGGCGATCGAGCCCGGCTCGGTGAAGGCCCCGTCCGCCCCCAGCACCGTCTTCCCCGAGGCCGGCATCGCGATGCTTCGGGCCGACGAGTCGCCCGACTACTGGACCAACGGCTCCATCGCCGTCCTCTAGATGATGGGCCAGGGCTACGGCCACCAGCACAACGACAAGATGATGATCCTGATGCACGCGGGGGGCCGGCTGCTCTATCCCGACTTCGATCCCATCCAGTACGAATCGGCCAACGTGAACTGGACGCGCAGCACGATCGCGCACAACACGCTGGTCGTGGATCGCGGCCAGACGCGGAACTCGCCGTCGACCTATCGGCACGAGTTCGCCCCGGATGTGAAATTCCTGGCGACCACCGCGAGCTGCTACGAAGGCGTTCAGCAGACGCGCGCACTCGCACTCACCCGCGAATACCTGCTCGATCTGTTCTGGGCCGACAGCGACGTGCCGCACACCTATGATTGGGTCATTCACGCAATCGGCAAACTGCAGTGGCAGCACCCCGCCCTCTATCAGCCGTCGCGCGACCTGATGCGCGACTATTGGTGGGTGGAGAACGAGACCGCGCGGGAGACAGGTCAGGCGTGGCGAGCAGATTTCGTTCAGAAGCACGGCCTGGCGATGCGGGGAGTCGGCCGTCAGACCGATGAATGGTTCAACGATAGCGCGTCGGTGCGGCTGACGATGATCGGCGAGCCGGGGACGACCGTCTACGGTGGCGACGGCCCCTCCGGCGGCCCCGTGGCCGATCCCGTGCAGAATCCGGGGGGGGACATCCCGCTCGTCGTCGCCCGCCGGGAGGCGCACCGCACGGTCTTCGCGACGGTGCACGAGCCTTACAAGGCTGGGCCGCCCGCGATTGCGGACGCGCGCAAGGTTGCGGCCTCGCGCGATGCCTACGTTGCCGTGGTGCACGCGGCGAAGTATACGGACCACGTCGCGGTCGCGTTCGGCGAACAGAAGGAGACGCCGCTGCGTGCCTTGCGGAGCACGCGCGATCCCGGCGAGGTGTTCGCCTTCCGCAGCTACGGCTACCTGCGCGAATCGGGCGGCACACTGGCCGCCCGCGGCAACTGGGTGGGCTTCCGCATCCGCTGCCCCGGCCTGCCCGCGCAGGGCGGGCTGACGCTCAACGGCAAGAAGGCGGCCTACCGCAAGGAGGGCGAATACGTCCTGTTCGGCGACGTCGCCGCCGCGCCGAAGCCGGAGCTTCTCCTGATCGCGGTTGAAACGCCGCTGCCCGAATGGGCGGTGCCCGGGCAAGACGTGCCGGCGGCGTGGACGCTCAGCAACACCGGGGCCGCGCCATTGTACGATCTTCGTGTCAGCCTTTCGGTGCCGGCCGGATGCCGCGTCAACGCGCAGGCCGTCCCACACATCGCGGCAGGCGAACAGTGGACGGCTCGCTTCTTGCTTCGCATGCCCGCGGTGGACCCCGGCGACATTGACGGACGGCAGGTCACTGCCGTGGCCCCAGGGGTGACGTTCAGATCCGATGCCGGCCATTCGGCCGTCGGGCAATCGCAGACGCTGCTCCTTGCTCCGCCGATGGAAGTGACCGTGCCGTCGAATCCGGTGCGGCTGGCGCTCACGGACGCCCGCGAGGTGAGCCTGCGTGTCACCAACTGGTCGCCCGCGGCCCAGCCGGCGCTGCTCGAGCTGCGCCTGCCGGAGGGCATCGCAGCCAGTCTTGCCGACGCCCAGCGTGCTGCGAAGGAGCCGTTCCCCGGCATCCCCGGGCCGCTGCCATCCTTCTTCTGGGAAACGCCCGCCATCGAAGCGGGCCGGACCGTCACCATGCGGCTGAAGCTGACAACGAATGGCGACGCCAAGCCGGGCCTGCACAACGCCCCGCTGCGCGCAGGTTGCACGACCGCCGGGCGCGAGGCATGGATGCCGGCAGTAGCATTGCCCATCACCGTCGGCCCCGTGCTCCTCGAGGACAACTCCTTCCCCGCGTTCGGCGAGTACGTGATCCACGCGCCGCGCTACACGATGCGGGTGAGCAAGCTCTACGGGACGGCCCGGTTCTTCCGCGACGACGCCGACCGGCCGCGCTGCGAAGGGACATTCTGGGACCGGCGGACTGCGGCTTCGCGAGGATCGGTGTCGCCCGATGCCCTGCCCATGGTGCAGATCGACGGCAAGCCGATGCTCGCGTGGGGGCTGCCCACCGAGGGATTCTGGACCACGCGGACGCCTGCCGCCTTCACTGTGCTGGGCGGGGGCAGCCGCATCACGTCGCGGTTCGAGGACGATGCCGTCCGCATCGAGGCGGTCCCCCTGTGGAGCAAGCAGGCCCCGCACGAGTTCGTCTTCCCCGGCGTCAGCCCGATGCCGGCAACCGGCTGGAACCCCGGCCGCACGACGTGGACCTCGTGGGTGGGCGAGCCGGAATGGGTGCACATCATCGCAGCCGACGACGCCGGCGCCGAGCGTGACCTGGGC
>Ga0172362_10003496_pt1 | contig 13567 bp, 16 predicted proteins | sample LakKivs1_kivu2a2_FD_114534 | JGI IMG/M metagenome (GOLD analysis project Ga0172362, IMG submission 114534) | Sediment microbial communities from Lake Kivu, Rwanda - Sediment s1_kivu2a2 | ecosystem: Environmental > Aquatic > Freshwater > Lake > Sediment | place: Rwanda: Western Province, Lake...
AATGAAGAAGCTTGTAAAGGATCTTCCGTCAGACGTCAAGATTGACAAGATCTTTGACACGTCACAGTTTATCAAGGATTCGATAAACAACCTTACCGAGACGCTGATGTACGCTGCCATCTTCGTGATCCTGGTTGTGCTCTTCTTCCTCGGCAGGTGGCGTGCCACCCTGATAATCATACTTACAATCCCCATCTCATTGCTGGTGGCATTCATTTATATGTTCATCTCAGGGGCATCTATCAACATCATCTCCCTGTCATCGCTTTCAATAGCCATAGGTATGGTGGTTGATGACGCCATTGTGGTCCTTGAGAATATCACGAGGCATATCGAGCGCGGGAGCAGGCCGCGTGAAGCGGCCATATATGCTACCAATGAGGTATGGCTCGCAGTGATCGTCACAACAATGACCGTGGTGGCTGTGTTCCTCCCGCTGACATTTGTAAAGGGACTGACGGGAGTAATGTTCTCACAGCTTGGTATGATAGTATCCATAACCATTGTCGTATCTGTCTTCGCGGCAATAACCCTTACACCAACCCTCAGTGCCAAGATTCTGAAGCTGAGACCGGTGAAGAAAGATGCGCCGATATATACATGGGACGGATCAGTACATAAATTCCTTGAGTGGCTTGATGGTTTCTATGTCAGGACCCTTTCATGGGTGCTTCATCATAAAAAAGTCGTTATAATCAGCGCACTTCTTATCTTCGGCGGTTCAATGTACCTGTTCAAATTCATTGGAAGGGAGTTCATGCCGGTAGCAGATGAATCAAGATGCTCGGCAACGGTTGAGCTCCAGACAGGAACGAGGGTAGAAGAGACATCTAAGGTGGCTGACAGGATAGATTCTCTGGTTAGGGCAAGGATACCCGAAGTAAGCTTAATTTCATCATCATCCGGAAATGATGACTCCGGAGGATTCAGGTCGATATTCAGCCAGGGCGGTTCGCATACCATTTCCTTTACCTTCAGGCTGAAACCTGTGAGTGAGAGGACGAGGACTGCAGATGATGTGGCAGAGGATATTAGGGAAATAATGGCTCCAATGCCTGAGATAATCAACTATACGGTCACGTCAACCAGCGGCTCTATGACGGGCATGATGGGGGGCAATACGGTTAATGTTGAGATATACGGGTACGACATCACTCAGACAAACCTGCTTGCTGAGGAGCTTGCTGCAAGGATCAAAAAGATAAAAGGCGCCACCAACGTTGAGATCAGCCGTGACAAATCAAAACCGGAGCTCCAGGTAGTATTTGACAGGGATAAACTTCTCATGTACGGACTGACTACTGCACAGGTCTCAACAATAGTCAAAAACCGTATTGACGGTCTGACAGCTACAAGGCTGCGCCAGTTCGGTGATGAATATGACGTCCTGGTCAGATATAAGGAATCGGCCCGTAACTCTCTCACAGAGATAGAAAATATTGGTATAAGCACTCCTGCAGGCAAGATCATAAGACTTGGTGAGATAGCAACTGTCAAGGAGTTCTGGTCTCCGCCTAACATTGAAAGAAAACGCAAAGAGCGAATTGTGACGGTGGCAATAACGCCGTACAAGAGGCCCCTGAACCAGATCGTTGCTGACGTTCAGAAGGAGATCAACAGCGTACAGATACCTTCAGGAGTGATGGTTGAGATCTCCGGTGCATTCAAGGACATGAGTGAATCATTCATGGATCTCGGGTTGCTGATGGTAGTTTCTCTGATACTTGTCTACCTGGTTATGGCGTCACAGTTTGAATCGCTGAAGATGCCGCTGATAATCATGCTTTCAATACCGTTTGCTTTCTCAGGCGTGGCTATAGCCCTGTTCATCACGCATACCACCCTGAGCCTTATAGCAGCTATAGGTGCAATAATGCTTATCGGTATCGTGGTCAAGAACGCCATTGTGCTGGTCGACTTCACGAACCTGACGAGAGACCGCGGTGTTGAACTCTACAAGGCTGTGATAACAGCCGGACGCTCAAGGCTGAGACCGGTGCTTATGACATCTGCAACTACCATCCTTGGTATGTTGCCGCTGGCAATAAACCCGGGCGAAGGGTCAGAACTGTGGAGCCCGATGGGCAAAGCAGTGATAGGCGGTCTTATCTTCTCAACGCTTGTCACAATGATTATTGTGCCTGTCGGGTATGTTCTGATTGCACGTCACGGCGAGAGGGATAAGAAACATAAGGTGGCTTTCAAGGATATGCAGTTCCTTGAAGACATACAGGCAAAATCAGTAAATGAATGACTATGAAGGCAGTAATGATAATATACAACCTGGCTCTCACTGAAAAGGTAGAGTACACCCTTGAACATTTCGGGATAAGAGGTTATACCCAGTGGGATAATGTTGAAGGAGTGGGTTCCTTCACCGGTGTGCCACACCTCGGGACTCATACCTGGCCCGAGATAAACGGTGTGACACTCACATTCGTTGAAGAGGAAAAGGTCCAGTTTCTTCTTGAAGCCGTGAAACGAATAGATGAAATCAATAAAGAGGTAGGCATCAGGGCTTTTGTGTGGAACATTGAGCAGACCGTTTGATTCAATCGTTTTTTAAATGATTTTATTTGCCGGCGCCTGATCAAAGCGCCGGTATTATTTTTCATGATAACATCCCTTTAGGAACAAAACAGAGACGTTGCATGCAACGTCTCTGTGATCGGATATAAATTGTTTTGAAGAATTATTCTTCCTCTTCTTCGCCGGCGTAGGCCTTGATAACGGCATCCTGGACCTCGCCGGGGACCTGGGAGTACTCGGCGAACTTCATCGAATACATGGCACGGCCACCTGTGAGTGAACTGAGTGCTGTTGAATACCTGTTCATCTCTGCGAGGGGAACCCTGGCCTTGATGACCTCAAACCCCTTCTCACTTGACATCCCTAGCACCATGCCACGGCGTCCCTGCAGGTCGCTGATTACATCACCCATACGGTCAGAAGGAACCATGATCTCCACGTCATAAACAGGCTCAAGGATCTTCGGGCTGGCATTCTTGAAGGCCGTGCTGAACGCGTTACGCCCTGCCAGGCGGAAAGATATTTCATTTGAGTCAACCGGGTGCATCTTGCCGTCATAGACATAAACCCTTATGTCACGGGCATAGGATCCTGTAAGCGGACCGACCTCCATCTTCTCCATGATACCCTTGAGAATGGCAGGCATGAAGCGCGCATCAATAGATCCGCCAACGATGCAGTTCATATAGATGAGTTTACCACCCCAGGGCAGCTCTATCTCTTCCTTGTCACGGTTTGCCAGCTTGATCTCCTTGCCGGCAATCTTCATCATTGATTTGGCTTCGGATCCTTCCTCATACGGTTCTATGATCATATGCACCTCACCGAATTGACCTGCACCGCCAGACTGTTTCTTGTGCCTGTAATCGGCCTGTGCGGGCTTGGTTATCGTTTCACGATACGGGATTTTCGGAGCCAGGAACTGTGTCTCGATCTTATAGATATTGTCAAGATGCCACTTCAGGATGTTGAGATGATATTCACCCTGCCCGTGTATGATGATCTGTTTGAGTTCTTTTGAATATTCAACGATTATTGTCGGATCTTCCTGGTGCATACGGTTCAGCGCTTCACCCATTTTCTCTTCATCGCTCTCGCTGAGAGGCTTGATGGCAGTGCGGTACTTCGGCTCGGGGAACTTCATCTCAGGGAATGTCCAGTCATTGCCCGGGGCATTCAGGGTATGGTTCGTCTTGGTGTTCTTCAGCTTGACAAAGCCGCCGATGTCACCTGCCTGTATCTCCGGAACGCGAGTACGGTTTCTGCCTGCGCATACAAATATCTGTGAAAGACGCTCCTTGGTACCGTTGCTGGTGTTGATGACATCAAGGTTCTCTGTGATCTTGCCTGACATGACCCTGAAATAGTTGATCTCACCGATATGTTCTTCAATTGTTGTTTTGAACACGAAGACTGAAACAGGGCCGGCAGGGTCGCATTTAACTACTGCACCCTTTGAGTTCTTCGGTGCGGGCATTTCTGAAGGAGAAGGTGCTGAAGCGGAAACAAAATCAAGCAGCCTGTCAACTCCGATGTTACCCTTTGCTGATACACAGAATACAGGGAACATGCCTCTCTTGAGCAGACCTTCACGGAGACCCTTTCTTATCTCATCCTCGCTCAGTTTGTCGTTGGCAAAAAAAAGCTCCATCAGGGCTTCATCGCTCTCGGCTACTTTTTCAGTCAGGGCTGCATGCAGTTCATCAGCCTTTGCCTTATGCTCGGCAGGTATATCAAGCACCTCAGCCTTGCCACCCTCCTTGCCGTAACGAAGCATCTTCATGCTTATTACGTCAATTATGGTATTGAAACCTGTTCCTTCATTGACGGGGAACTGCGCCAGGGTAATGTTGCTGCCGAAACGTTCATGAAGCATCTCAACTGACTTCTCAAAGTTGGCCTTTTCATGATCAAGGCCATTCACTACAACAATAAGCGGCTTATGAAACTTCTCAGCATGCCTGAAATGAATCTCTGTCCCTACCTCCACGCCGTTCTGCACATTGATGACAAGCATAGCGGTGTCAGCAGCATACAGTGATGATATCACTCCGCCTGAGAAGTCATCGAGACCCGGGGTATCAAGGATATTTATCTTCTTGTCCCTGTATTCGGTATAAAGTACTGTTGAAAAGATTGAGTTGCGGTTCTCCTGCTCTATCGGCTTGTAGTCAGAGACGGTGTTTTTTGCTTCTACTGTACCCCGTCTCTCAATGACACCCCCGTTGAAAAGCATTGCTTCCGCGAGGGTTGTCTTGCCTGAGCCCGAGTTTCCCAGCAGAGCAATGTTCCTGAGATGGTCTGTCGAGTATGTCTTCATGTTCAGCTTATTATATTATTATATTAATGTGTATTAGTCTCACAGGGAGCGCAAAAATAACAAATTTTCAAAAGAGTACATAAAAGTTGAATTAGTTTGAAAAATATTTATTTACTTTGCACCGGTTTTTTGAAAAGCAGGAGTACCGGTCTCTCTGTCAAAGAGTAAGTTTACAAATATTGTCGGGAAGAGAGGTCGGGAAGAAGTTCCTGTGAATAACTTACAAACCATAAGTTACATCTTCAGAAAACTTTGCCCTGTGGCACTGCGGCGCCTGAAGGCTGCTACAATGACAGGGGTTATATGTGAAACAGGCAGCAATGGCTGTATAAACGATAGATAAAGAAGTATTTGAAGACGATTTTAAAAGGAAAATTAATTTAAAAGAGAATTATGCCAACAATTCAGCAGTTAGTTAGAAAAGGCCGCAAGAAGCTGGCAGACAAGAGCAAAGCACCTGCCCTTGATTCATGCCCGCAGCGCAGGGGAGTATGTGTACGCGTATATACTACCACGCCAAAAAAACCTAACTCAGCCATGAGAAAAGTCGCCAGGGTAAGGCTTACCAACCAGAAGGAGGTGAACGCCTATATCCCGGGTGAAGGACACAACCTGCAGGAGCACTCAATAGTGCTTATCAGGGGTGGCAGGGTCAAGGACCTTCCCGGTGTCCGTTATCACCTTGTGCGTGGCGCACTTGATACCTCCGGTGTCGATGGCCGCATGCAGAGAAGATCAAAATACGGAGCAAAGAGACCAAAGAAGTAACAGTTAAAGGATTCACAATATGAGAAAGGCAAAACCAAAGAAGAGGATCCTCTTACCGGACCCGAAATTCAACGATCCGTACGTTACCCGTTTCATCAATAACCTGATGTTCGATGGTAAAAAGACCGTTGCCTTCAGGATTTTTTATGACTCCCTTGATATAGTGGGTGACAAGATGAAGAATGTAGAGAAGACACCTCTTGAGATATGGAAACAGGCTCTTGAGAATATCACTCCGCATGTTGAGGTCAAAAGCCGCAGGGTTGGCGGTGCCACTTTCCAGGTACCCCTCGAAATACGGCCTGACCGCAAGGTGAGCATAAGCATGAAAAACCTTGTATTCTTCGCACGCAAACGTACCGGCCACAGCATGGCAGAGAAACTCGCCGCCGAGGTGATGGCCGCATACAACAATGAGGGCGGAGCCTTCAAGAAAAAGGAAGATACTCACAGAATGGCAGAGGCCAACAAGGCCTTCGCTCATTTCAGGTTCTGATCTGTCTGACAAGTGGCGAACAACCAGCTTAAAATGAGTAACGATCTCAGATATACCAGAAATATTGGCATTATGGCCCATATCGATGCCGGGAAGACAACCACTTCCGAGCGCATCCTTTATTATACGGGCCGTGTCCACCGCATCGGCGAGGTCGATGACGGCAATGCCACTATGGACTGGATGGTGCAGGAACAGGAGAGAGGGATCACCATTACTTCAGCTGCTACAACCACTTTCTGGAAATACAGGGATCAGCTTTACAAGATAAACCTTATTGATACCCCGGGGCATGTCGATTTCACCGTTGAGGTTGAGAGGTCACTGAGGGTGCTTGACGGGGCTGTTGCCGTTTTCTGTGCCGTCGGAGGCGTTGAGCCGCAGTCAGAGACGGTATGGAGACAGGCCAACAAATACAATGTCCCGCGGATAGCTTTTGTCAACAAAATGGACCGCGCAGGCGCTGACTTTCAAGGCGTGGTACATCAGATCATCACCAAGCTGGGTGCACACCCGGTGCCGGTTCAGATACCCATTGGTTCCGAAGATAAATTCATCGGGCTGGTTGATCTTCTTGAGATGAAAGCCGCAATATTCGAGGACGGAGAAGACCCGCTGACAAACTATACCATTCAGCCAATCCCGGATTTCATTAAAGAGGAAGCTGAAGAATGGAGGATGAAGCTTGTTGAGGCATGCGCTGAAAGAGACGACTCTATCCTTGAACGTTATCTTGAGGATCATGAAAGCATCACCTCCGATGAGCTGATTACCGTCCTGCGCCGCGAAACCATAGAGGGAATGGTTGTACCGGTCTTCTGTGGCGCCGCATTCAGGAACAAGGGGATACAGATGCTCCTTAACGGCATAGTGGCATTCCTGCCTTCACCCCTTGATGTGGGACCTGTAACAGGCAGGGATCCCCGTGACGACAAGGAAGTCACCCGCAAGCCGGAAGCTGATGAACCGTTCTCGGCACTGGCGTTTAAAATAGCTACAGATCCTTATGTTGGCCGTCTCGTGTTCATGAGAGTCTATTCAGGCACTATCAATGCAGGAGACACGGTACTCAATGTAAGGACCGGCAAAAGGGAGAGGATAAACCGCCTCTTCCAGATGCACGCAAACAAACAGAACCCCGTTGACAGTGTCTCGGCAGGAGACATCTGCGCAGGCGTTGGGTTCAAGGATCTTAAGACAGGAGATACTCTTTCTGCCATACACAAGCCTGTCATTCTTGAATCAATGGAATTTCCCGAACCGGTAATATGGATCGCCATTGAGCCAAAGACACAGGCTGATATTGACCGCCTCGGAATGGCACTCGGCAAGCTTGCCGAAGAAGACCCGACTTTCAAGGTCAGGACTGACCCTGACAGCGGCCAAACGGTCATCAGCGGCATGGGAGAGCTTCATCTTGAAATACTTATTGACCGTCTTAAGAGAGAATTCAATGTAGAATGCAACCAGGGCAGGCCCCAGGTTGCTTACAAGGAGGCTATCACATCATCTTATACACACAGGGAGCTGTTTAAAAAACAGACCGGCGGTAAAGGCAAGTTTGCTGATATCACCGTCGAGATCGGTCCTGCCGAAGACGGCATCACCGGCCTCACATTTGTGAATGAGGTCAGGGGAGGCAATGTGCCCAAGGAATATATCCCATCAGTGGAGAAAGGATTCCGTGAGGCCATGCTTAACGGCCCGCTGGCCGGCTTCCCGCTTGACAGCCTCAGGGTTGTCCTCAAAGACGGTTCGTACCATCCCGTTGACTCCGACGCGCTTTCGTTCGAGATAGCAGCCAGACAGGCATTCCGCCATGCGGCGTCAAAATGCCACCCTGTGCTTCTTGAACCGGTCATGTCTGCCGAAGTCGTTACCCCCGAGGAATACGTGGGCGACGTCGTAGGCGATTTCAACAAGCGCAGAGGCAAGGTGGAAGGTATGGAATCGAAATCAGGTGCAAGGGTAATAAAAGCAAAAGTACCTCTGGCAGAGAACTTCGGATATGTTACAGTACTGCGTACCCTTACCTCCGGAAGAGCTACATCAACAATGGAGTTCTCCCATTTTGAAGAGGTGCCTGAAGAATTAGCGAAGAAAATTATTGAAGTAACAACAGGAAAAATTCTTTAAAAAGATGAGTCAGAAAATCCGCATCAAACTCAAGTCTTACGATCATAACCTGGTCGATAAATCGGCTGAGAAGATTGTCAAGACTGTTAAGTCTACGGGTGCAGTGGTAAGCGGCCCTATTCCGCTGCCCACCCATAAGAAGATCTATACAGTACTCCGTTCACCGTTTGTCAACAAGAAGTCGAGAGAACAGTTCGAGCTGTCATCATACAAGCGCCTGCTTGATATCTACAGCTCAACGCCAAAGACCATTGACGCTCTTATGAAGCTTGAACTGCCCAGCGGTGTGGAAGTTGAAATCAAAGTGTGAAACAGGTAAAATACTGAATTATGCAGGGATTAATAGGAAAAAAGGTTGGAATGACATCCATTTTCGATGAGAATGGAAAGAACATTCCTTGCACAGTCCTCGAGGTCGGCCCGTGTGTCGTATCACAGGTCAAGACCATGGAGAAGGACGGGTATTCAGCATTGCAGCTGAGTTACGGCGACAAGAAAATCAAGGCAAGCAATAAGGCTGAGGTAGGACATTTCAAACAGGCCGGTACAGGACCGAAACTGAAGTCTGCTGAATTCGTCGGATTTGAGGAAGGAAAATACAAGAGAGGCGATATCATTACAGTTGAACTCTTCAATGATGATACATATCTTGATGTCAGAGGCTGGACCAAGGGAAGAGGCTTCCAGGGTGTTGTCAAGCGTCATGGCTTCGGCGGTGTCGGCGGTACCACACACGGCCAGCATAACAGGCTCAGGGCTCCCGGTTCAATGGGTGCATCATCATGGCCTTCAAGAGTATTGCCCGGAATGCGTATGGCAGGCCGCATGGGCGGGAGACAGCAGGAGACCGAGCTCATGGTGGTGAAGATCTTTCCTGAATCAAACCTGCTTCTGGTAAGGGGTGCCGTTCCGGGACCCAAAGGTGGTTACGTAATAATAACAAAGTAATGGAACTGTCAGTATTAAACATAGAAGGTAAAGAGACCGGAAGAAAGGTCAGTCTGAATGAGACCATCTTCGGTATTGAACCCAATGACCATGCAATCTACCTTGACACCAAACAGTACCTGGCCAACAACAGGCAGGGTACCCACAAGTCAAAAGAACGCAACGAAGTCATGGGCAGCACACGCAAGCTCAAGAGACAGAAAGGCACCGGAACAGCTCGTTTCGGAAGCATAAACAACCCGGAGTTCCGCGGCGGTGGCCGTATCTTCGGACCCCGGCCCAGGTTCTACGGATTCAAGCTTAATAAGAAGGTAAAACAGCTGGCAAGAAAGTCAGCCCTTTCATATAAGGCAAAAGAGAACAAAATCATCGTTCTTGAGGACTTATCATTTGAGGCACCAAAGACTTCGCAGATGGCCGGAGTGAGCGCAAACCTCAATATAATGAATAAAAAATCACTGTTTGTTTTACCGGAACAAAATAAAAACATATATTTGTCATCTCGAAATTTGCAGGGAGTTGAAGTTGTAACTATCAGTGAATTAAACACTTACAACATTATGAAAGCTTCAACTCTGGTGCTTACTGAGAGCGCAGTTGATGTTTTACAGTCAACTTTTTAAATGCAGGAAACTGAGATATGGAAATATTACTTAAACCCATAGTGACCGAGAAAATGACCGAACAGGGCGAGAAGTTCAACCGTTACGGCTTTCTGGTTTCACGTAAGGCTAACAAGCTGCAGATCAAAAAGGCGGTTGAAGAGCTTTATGGCGTGAACGTTGCGTCTGTGAACACCATTACGTATGGTGGCAAGACCAAGACTCGTTATACCAAATCCGGTATGATGAAAGGTCGCACAGCAGCCACAAAAAAGGCTGTTGTCACCCTCGCCAAGGGAGAGACGATTGATTTTTACAGCAACATTTAATATAATATGGCAGTCAGAAAGATCAAGCCTGTAACACCAGGCCAGAGACATAAGATCACGAGTTCCTTTGAAGAGGTAACCCGTGACATGCCGGAGAAATCCTTACTCGCGCCGCTGAAAAAGACAGGAGGAAGGAACGTTAACGGCAGGCGGACCATGAGGTACATCGGTGGCGGCCACAAGAGAATGTACCGTGTGATCGATTTCCAGAGGAGCAAGGATGGGGTATCCGCCAAAGTGACATCAATTGAATACGATCCCAACCGTTCGGCAAGGATCGCCCTTCTTACCTATGCTGACGGTGAGAAGAGGTACATTATCGCACCCAATGGACTTAAGACGGGCCAGTCACTAATGTCAGGCAAAACCGCAACCCCGGAGGTGGGCAATACGATGTTCCTTGAAGATATACCTCTCGGAACCATTGTACACAACATCGAGCTCAAGCCTGGCAAGGGCGCCGCTATTGCGCGCAGTGCCGGAACATTTGCACAGCTGGCAGCACGTGACGGCAAATATGCCATCATCAAGCTCCCATCAGGTGAGACCAGGATGGTGCTTACCACATGCCGTGCCACCATAGGCACTGTATCAAATACTGACCATAATCAGGAGAGGTCAGGCAAGGCCGGTCGCAAGCGCTGGCTGGGACGCAGGCCGAGGACCAGGGGTGTTGCAATGAATCCTGTTGACCATCCAATGGGTGGAGGTGAAGGAAGGGCTTCAGGAGGCCATCCGCGATCACGCAGCGGTATGCCCGCAAAAGGTTTCAAGACCCGTAGCCGTACCAAGTACTCCAACAAGCATATTATTGAAAGAAGGAAAAAATAATTGACACGATGAGCAGATCTATTAAGAAAGGACCCTTCATTGACCTTCACCTGGGCAAAAAGGTTGAGACAATGAATGACAGCGGAAAGAAGTCGGTGATCAAGACCTGGTCAAGAAGATCAATTATTTCTCCTGACTTTGTGGGTCATACCCTGGCAGTCCATAACGGAAACAAGTTTATACCTGTTTACATTACCGAGAACATGGTTGGTCACAAGCTGGGTGAGTTTGCCCCTACCCGCACCTTCCGCGGTCATGGCGGGAAACAGAAATAAGGTAATGTATCATAACAACTGAAAAACTATCAGAAATGGGTGCAAGAAAAAGAACAAGCGCGGAAGCAAGGAAGGAAGCTGCAAAAGAGACGACAAAAGCCGCTCTGCGAAACGTCCCTACATCACCGCGCAAGATGAGACTGGTGACTGATCTTATCAGGGGTCAGGAGGTTAACAAGGCTCTTGATGTCCTGAAATTCAGCAAACAGGAAGCTTCACGCAGGCTGGAGAAGCTCCTTCTCTCCGCCATAGCCAACTGGCAGGCAAAGAATGAAGGTGTCCGCCTCGAGGAAAGCAACCTCTATGTTAAAGAGGTGAAGGTTGACGGCGGCCGTATACTGCGAAGGATCCAGCCTGCCCCCCAGGGAAGGGCTTACCGTATACGCAAGAGATCAAATCATGTAACCCTTGTGCTGGGTAGCAGGAAACAGGAAACAGAAAATATTTCAGAGTAAACAATGGGACAGAAAGTTAATCCGATAGGCAACAGAGTAGGAATCATCAAAGGATGGGATTCAAACTGGTACGGTGGCAGCGACTTCTCAGGAAAGCTTGTTGAGGATACTAAAATAAGGGAATACCTCAATGCCAGGCTGGCAAAGGCAAGCATCTCCAAGATCGTCATTGAACGTACCCTCAAGCTCATAACCGTCACCGTCAATACGGCACGCCCGGGTATCATCATCGGCAAGGGTGGCCAGGAAGTTGACAAGCTGAAGGAAGAGCTGAAAAAGATCACCAAAAAAGAGGTTCAGATAAACATCTTCGAGGTTAAGCGCCCGGAGCTTGATGCAGCTATAGTTGCCGGTAATATTGCACGCCAGGTTGAAGGCAAGATTTCATACCGCCGTGCCATCAAGATGGCAATCGCCTCTACCATGCGCATGGGCGCTGAAGGTATCAAGGTTGTCATTTCAGGAAGGCTTGGCGGTGCAGAGATGGCACGTAATGAGACCTATAAGGAAGGCAGGATTCCTCTTCATACATTCCGTGCAGATATCGATTATGCTCTCGGTGAAGCTCTCACCAAGGTCGGAAAGATCGGTATCAAGGTATGGATATGCAACGGTGAAGTATACGGTAAGCGTGATCTCAGCCCCAACATAGGCGCCAAGAGCGTCAAGGGCAGAAAGGCTCCCACAGGAGGCTTCAGGAAAAAAAGCGGTAATAAGAAAGAATCGCGGTAAGTATTTAACTATATAATAATATTGAGAGATGTTACAACCGAAGAAGAGCAAATACAGGAGGAGCCAGAAGGGCATGATGAAAGGCAATGCCCAGAGGGGCAATCAGCTGGCATTCGGATCATTTGGCATCAAAATCCTTGAAGAAGCATGGATCACAGGCCGCCAGCTGGAGGCTGCACGCCAGGCTGTCACTCGTCATATGAAACGTGAAGGACAGATTTGGATCCGTGTCTTCCCTGACAAGCCTATAACAAAGAAACCTGCTGAGGTGCGTATGGGTAAAGGTAAGGGTGCGCCGGAAGGTTATGTCGTTCCTGTAACACCTGGACGCATAGTCATTGAAGCCGAAGGTGTACCGTTTGAAGTGGCCAGGGAAGCACTCCGTCTCGGAGCCCAGAAGCTCCCTGTTGCATGCAAGTTCGTAGTGCGCCGTGATTACCAGGAATAAAAACCAAGAGCGATGAAGACATCAGAGATAAAAGAATTAAGCAACCAGGAACTTCTCGAGCGTATTGACAACGAGAAGACCAGTCTCGTGCGCATGAAGCTGAACCACGCGATATCTCCCCTCGAAAATCCTCAGAAGATAAAGGAAAGTAGGAGGACCATCGCAAGGCTCCTTACGGAAAAGCACAAGAGAGAGATGAATGAGAATACAAAATAGCCGTTATCATCATGGAAGAAAGGAATCTAAGAAAGGATCGTATAGGCATAGTCGTCAGCAATAAGATGGACAAGTCTATCATCGTTGCCATCCGCAGGAAGGTAAAGCACCCCATCTATGGCAAGTTTGTCAATAAAACAAAGAAGCTCATGGTTCATGATGAGGAGAACTCCTGTAATATTGGTGATAAGGTGCGTATTATGGAAACCAGGCCTTTGAGCAAAAACAAATCCTGGAGATTGGTAGAAATAATTGAAAGAGCTAAGTAATTATGATACAGCAGGAAAGCAGGTTGACCGTTGCCGACAACACGGGTGCCAAAGAGGTACTTTGCATCAGGGTTCTCGGCGGAAGTAAAAAGAGGTATGCCACTGTTGGCGACAAGATAGTTGTCTCTGTCAAGAGCGCACTACCGTCAGGTGAAGCAAAGAAAGGAACTGTCAGCAGGGCCGTTGTCGTAAGAACAAAGAAGGAGATACGCC
>Ga0172362_10003498_pt1 | contig 13563 bp, 9 predicted proteins | sample LakKivs1_kivu2a2_FD_114534 | JGI IMG/M metagenome (GOLD analysis project Ga0172362, IMG submission 114534) | Sediment microbial communities from Lake Kivu, Rwanda - Sediment s1_kivu2a2 | ecosystem: Environmental > Aquatic > Freshwater > Lake > Sediment | place: Rwanda: Western Province, Lake...
TGAGCGGTGCGTATCGACTCAATGCGTTTGTGGGTGCTGTCGGCGGGTTTGCCAACGAGGTCTACGATGTCACCGACATTGCAGCGACGTTTCAGCCGCGAGGTGAATCTAACACGGACGTTAGCTCATTGGCGTTGGAGGCGACGAGTCAAGCGATTAAAGCGAAGACGGATTTGATAACAGCTCAAAACATTGGGATAAAGAACATTTCCGTCGAAGACACTAGCATTACGATTGACTAATCATGGCACGTATTGTCCGAAAAACATTCAAAGTTGATGGCGTTCCAACAAACGTTACTTCGGCAACGCTGTCAGATCCTACAAATACGTTTGGCGTAAAACGGAACGACACAAACGCGGTTGTTGTCGCGAACAACACTGCAATGACGCAAGTTGCAACGGGTACATACCAGTACGAATTTAGCGATCTTATTGGTGTAGCCTACACGGCGTATGTTGAGTTTGTTTACGAGGGCGCAACGTATCATTTCGAAGTAGACTTTGCGGCTCGCACCAGTGCTGCTGGCGGTACAATAAGCTACTCCAGCTTGGTTGAGCGAGTTGGCCATTACCTGTTTGGTGCCGAGGCTGGAGATGCGTTTGCTGCAGATCAACTCACCAGAATCAAATACTGCATACGAGACGGTCTTTATCGCGTGTATTCGGCTCACGAATGGTCGTTTTTTAGACCGTTAGCTGATGTTGTCACAACGGCTCCGTACGCTACTGGCACGGTGACAATTGCCGCTGGTGTTGTGACGTTGGCTGGTGGCACGTTTCCTTCTTGGGCAGCAAGTGGCGTTTTGATGGTAAATAACAAGTACTACTCGGTCGCAAGCCGTCAGAGCAACTCTCAAATCACTTTGGACGATATTTCTGTTACTGTCGCCAGTGCTGCGTCGTACAAGCTTGCTCGACCAGAAATTCCAATGGATGCGGCTTTCGACACGGTGGCAAACGACAGCGATTTGGCGTTTTACCCAGGTCCAGACCAGTGGTATCCGTGTGTTCGGCAACGGCATAACTCGACAATTAGGAAACTTGAAGCGGATCATCCTGAATTTAACAGGCCCGCTTTTTACACGATCAGGACGGACAAATTCGACCCAACCGTTGGAAGTCGCAAATCACTGGCGTTTTATCCAGCTCCAGACGCAGCTTATACACTCCGAGTTCCAATGATTCTCCGTCCAGTTGACATTGACGAGTCGAACCCATACCCAATTGGGGGTGAAATGTTAAGCCAGGTCATTCTTGAAGCGTGTTTGGCTGCGGCAGAGCACAATTACGAGGAAAGAGAGCATGTTCACGAAAAGCGGTTTTTAGAACTAATTGCTCTTGCTATCCGAAATGACCAAGACCGCTCAAGCCCTACAAGCCTCGGACGAGACATGCCTCGCGGAGAAATTGGTAAATTTGGCGTTTTTGATTATGATTACCGCAGTCGCGAACAGCGTATTGGCGGGATATCGTTAAATGGGAACGGATTATGAGTAACGCTCATTACAGTGTATCAATACCGTCTGTTACTGTTGCACTAGTTGCTAATATTGCCGACAGTACTGCCATTTCGGCTGGAGACTACGAATTCGGAATGGTTTTTATCCCGAACGGCTCAAGCATAACTACGCTTACATGGCATACAAGCACAACGTTAAACGGTACCTACCTTGCTGCTCATAACGCATCTGGAGCTATCACGCAAACGGTTGCGGCAGATAGGGCTTATCCGATTCCTGTAGATTTGGCGGGTGCAAGATTTCTAAAAATTACAGGCAATGCTGCTGGTGTTGTCAGTGTTACACTAAAAACTTGATCTTTTTTGAAGGAGTATTTTTATGTCGGCACCTCATAACATTTTGAATGATGCTCTGCGAGCTTTCTCGTCCGGTGGTCCTGGCGTTGTGCGTCTGACTGCTACGGCGACAGGCACACGGATTCCAGAAGAACGGTTGCTCCAACTGGTGATACCCACATGGGGCAACGCGAACAACATTTTGGTTCTTCCCGCTCCAGACCCAGGAAAAATCGTCATTATTGCTGGCGCAGCAACGGGTGGCGAGTTGCGAACAACTAATCCGGCAACGATTGGAATTAACGGGGGTGTTGGCGCCGATGCTGAGTCAGCAATTTCTGCTGATATGATGGTTATAGCCATTTGTGAATCAGCAACTAATTGGAAGAGTTTTACCATCGCTTCCAATGGAGTCTTGGCAGCGACACAAGTCGCCGCAGCTTAACCAATGACATGCCAGCCACTAAAGAGATACTTTTCCCGTCTGGAGTCAATCGACGCCTGTCTTTTCGACAAAGTGTAGGCAGTCGCGATAGGTATTTCTGTCCGTGGTCAATCAACTGCCGCCTCGAGGACTTCCAAGGGCGTCTTCGCGGCGGTTCGTGGTCGCAGGCGGCTCCGACTGCTATCCCTGCAACTCAAAGTCGCTACGCAACAAATAGTTCCGGCGAACGAATTGTTGATGACAGCGGAAACAGTATTGTTGTTAGTACTGGCGTAGCAGCTTTCAGCAGTTTTGGAACCGCTTATGTCGTCCCTGGTGCAAACGCACCAGCAAGTCACACTGCGCAATGCTTATACCGAGACAGGTTTATTCGTCCATCAGGAGGTTTGATTTATGCTAGTCGGCAAGGAGCATACGACGACTGGTCATTGAGTGCAGATGTTAGCGACGTAATGCGTCCGTTTGTGATGCAGTTATCCGAAAGTGGAGAAATAGGATCTAACGTGGTTGCTTTGATTCCGCACAAGGATGCCTATCTCTTGGCCGCAACAAGCGGTTCTTTTTGGGTTACACAAGGAGATCCTGCAGCCGATGGTACTTTGCGGAACATATCAAGAGATGTTGGAATAGTTGGCGCAAGAGCATGGTGTAGAGACCATCTCGACCGATACTACTTCTTGTCGTCGCATGGTTTGTACACTGTTTCCGCTTCTGGTGAAGGACTTCAAGCTCTATCTGAGGACGCAATTCCTGAGCAATTAACTGGCGTTTCCGATGTAAACACTGTTTTGGAATACGACCACGAATACAGATCGGTCTGCATTCACATTCCTTCAGCCTCCGTTTCATGGATGTTCGATACGGAGCGGCAAGGTTTTTGGCCGTTCAAGACGAGTTACGCTGGGTCGGCAATTGCAATCGGTCCTGTTTTACTGGGAAACGGGAATAGTTACGGAAGGTTGACCCAGTTGCATGGCATCATCGCTTCTGGCAGCGTAAACGTGACTTGGCGAGTTATGGTTGCAGACACTGCAGAACAGGTCAGCATTAACGCCAAGAGTGTTATTGACTCGTTGAGCGGAGTTGGCGGCGCTATAGCAAATGTCCACAGTAGCGGGACTTGGGTTCCTGGCGTAAACCACAGAACGTATCCAAGAGCCCGAGGTAAGTACATGATTCTCGTAGTGTCTGCTTCGAGTGGAAACTGGGCATGGGAAGGCGCTAGTGCCGTAGTAGAGCCCTCTGGAGCATGGAGATAAAACTATGCCTGATGTAAGTTTTGCTAATTTCGTTACTGGTCTTGCAGTTGATACATTGCAAGGTTCAGAAAAGATTCCGCTTGTTGACGGTGCTACGTCTAAGCACATAACAGCCACTCTTCTTGCGGCTTTCGCTGTGGATTCTTTGCATCAAGCCGCAGTGATTTCAACGCTAAACGATGCTGATGAGATCAACGTCTTCCAGTCAGACATCGAAAAAATACTCACCGCTCAAAACTTTTTCAACTGGATTGTCGATAAGCTCGAGGCAATTGACACCAGCGCAACGATCGTTTCAGGGGACAAACTTGTTTTCAACGACGGGGGCGTTCTTAAGCAAATCGATATTGACAATGTCAAAACATTTCTTGATGCATCTGCAACTTCTCTTGGACAGCAGATAGCAAATTTGGCTTCTGCAACTTTAGCAGACTCAGACCAATACGTTGTTTCGCAAAGTTCGACCGCAAGAAAAACGACGTTTACAGCCATCGCAGCCAGAGTGCATTCTCAGTTTTTGGCGTATGTTACAAGTCTTTCGTCTGTAGCAGTTCTTGATGACGTTGATATTTTTTACGTCAGCGATGGAGGTGTTGCAGGGGTTGCTAGTAAAGTTACTGCTCAGACCATCGCTACTTATGTGCGTGCGGAGGTTGGTGCTGCAATTGTTTCTGATGCTTGGGACACCTACTCCGCGCTCGGAGTTGCTGCGAACGCAACTGACGTATTTCTTCTTGAGCGTAGCGGAACTGGCAGGACAGCAACTGGTGCAAACATAGCCTCGTACGTTGTGGCAACGCAAGACAGCGCCGCAAGTGCCGGAAGTGCTGTAGCTGGGGACAGCTTTTTAATATTTAGGTCTGGTACGCAGAACAAAATGGACATCGGTCAGTTGTCCACTTATGTGCTTGCGTCGGGATGGTCTGCGGCCAGTGGTAATCCAGTAGTTACCGCCGATAAAATTGTCCTTGGAAGGGGTGGCGTAACGTATAGCGTCACAGTTGACCAGTTGAAGACATTCGTTCTAGTCGGGATTCAAGCTAGCGTACTGGATCTCACTGGTCTAACTTCTGCAACCTTGGCGTCGGGCTCTCTTTTTCTTGTAGGAGATGGAGCCACGGCGAAAAAAACAACGCTGGCAGATCTTGAAACGAAACTGTGGGCAGATTTCCAAACATATGTTTCTGGCTTGACATCGCTGACTACGCTTGAAGATGCGGATCTGTTTTATGTCATAGAGGGATCAACGCCTAAAAAGATCACTGGAGCAAACATTGCCGCCTACATGGAAACGGAGATGTGGGACAAATCGGCTGCGTCTCCTGTGTTGGCTGGCGACATTTTTTGGATGCGTCGGTCTGGTACTAGCTATACGGTAACTGCAGCGGCTTTCGCAACATATATTTCGGGAGTTATCGCAAACAACATAGATGTTGGATCTTTAAGTGCTGCTGCACTATCTGACAATGATTTGTTTTTAGTTGATGAGGGAGCATCAAACACCAAGGTTACTCTAGCTAATCTAAGATCACACTTTTGGACAGAATTTGTTACCTATGTCAGTGGGTCAACGCCATTGACAACGGCTGTAGATGCAAGTTTGCTATACATTATCAACGGAGGTGCTTCATACAAAATTACCGTAGGAGACCTCTGGGACAATCGTTATCTTGAGGATGCCAAAGCAATCAAGTTAGATGACTTTGCTTCCCCTGAAGACAACACCGACCTTAACGCCACAACTTCATATCACGGTCTTTTGCTAAAAGCGACCGCTCCATCAGCTGGCTTGCGTAATGTAGTCGCGATAGATAATACGGAAACCGCATATACAAACAAAGCGTTGTTTGACGCTACACTCCCTGCTGCTTTGGGTACTGCAGCTGTTGGTGTAGCAATGACTGCAGCTCGACGCGATCACGTTCACACGCTCCCGAAACTTGACGACTTGGCAGCGACTGACGACAACACTGACCTAAACGCGACCTCGTCTGCTCACGGTCTGTTGCCCAAACTAAGCAACAACGCGAGGCAGTTCTTTCGAGGAGACGGAACTTATGCCACTTACGCCAGCGTTACTGCTACACCAGTTGCCGCCGCAGGAAGCGATTCTGCAACTGCTGCCGCATTGGGCACGACCAATACAACTTTTATTACTTGCGATAGCGCAACGAAAGGCGTAAGACTTCCTGCAGGATCGGCTGGCGACATTATGGAAGTCATCAACAATGACGCGACAGCGGCCAAGCTATATCCTGCTTCTGGAGGAATATTAAACGGGTTAGCCGCTGACGCAGCTGTTGTTATCCCTGCTAGCAAGGGCGTTCGGTGTTTCTGCTCAGCAACTAACACTTGGACGGTATTCGACATGACGGCCAGAGCAACTACTGCTTAGTAAAGGAGTTTACCGTGACAGCAAATGTAATTCCTAATGTTCCAGAGCAATTTCCCTGGCAAAGGCTATTTGATCTTCCTAACGTACCTAATCCACTTAACGGAGTGTGGTGGGTAACACAAAGCGTTTCTGATGTTCCAGAGAACATTATGGGATGGCTCGTTGCTCAGGGGTATGAAGTTACTGGTATTAGCAAAGATAACACAACAGTCCCGCCAACAAATTATTTCAACGTCAGAAAAGATGGTCTGTCGCGAAGACTGTTGCTGACTGATTTGTGTAATAACTATACAATTGCCGCAAACACCGCAAGATTCGCAAATCAAGTGCGGTACAACGACGTTCTCCAAAATTGGACTGAACTAATTTCGACTACGCATGACCAATTTGAAAATCAAGTCGATGAGCAGAATTTACAGTCTGGAGTCTATCTTTCAGACCTAGACACATACATGGACGAAATAAATGCGTTGATACAAGATGCAAAGAACCAAGTTGTCACAGACGCAGAAGAAGCAAAGGTAGCGATAAACCAGATTTTAGATCGCATCGAGGATCTGGAGGAAAACGCGAAAGATACCGCAACAAAGATTATTGCTCTGTTCACTACGCAGAACACCAACTTAAATCTGTTTGTAAACTCGTACGACCAGAAACTTGTAGAGTTGGATCAAAACTTCTCGGCTTATTTGGCTAATGTTCTGTCGCAAATATCTTCCCTTGGAACGGTTCTGGACAGCCATGTAGCTGCGTACGTCGCTCAATTTGCAATACTGGAATCAAATTACACATCGCATCTCGCGGACATTACGGCAAAAATGGCGAATGTTCAAGTGCATGTGACTACTTACACAAGCGAGGTAGCGGCTATTCTTGCCTTGATGGAGACGGATTACGAGCAAGTCGATTTCGACTTAAATGCCATTCGGACTCAGGCTGGCGTTTTAGTATCTCAGTTCACTTCGGATTACAACTCAATTCTTGGTGCATTGCAAAGCGATTACAACACTCATGCTCCAATAGCAAGAAACTTCTTAATCAATCTTGGTCAGACAGAATTGGCGCGTATTAACGAACAGGCTGCAGCAAGTTTAGCTGTTCAAATGCAGCAACTAGTCAGTCGCGGATTGTACACATCGACGATACCAATCGATATCACTCAAAGAAACACAAGAGACAAAGACGAAAACATCCAAGCACTAAACGACCGATTGAATCGAGAAAAACTTGAAAATCAACACAAGCTATACGAGCAGCAATTTGCTGTTAGCGCACGGCGCTTAGAAGGCGTTGAAAGATCGCACGGTGTTCGCCAAGAGGTTTTGCGATATCAGGCTTCTTTGGTGAGTGGCATTTATGCGTTGAGGTCAGAGCTTAGGAACAGAATTCTAGCTGGGAAACAAACAATATTTGCATCCAAGGACGCAAACGAAAAATTTGGAATAGAAGTAGCGTCAAACATGTACGCGAAGCTGCAAGAAGTTCGCCAGAGAACTATCGAATCTCTCGACAGGATTTATCAAATTCGAGATGTGTTCGCCAAATGGAAAACGGAAGAAACAAACAAGCAATACGAAAGACTTCAGCAGGTAGAAGCTCAGTTCCTCGATGGATATCAGAAACAACTTGCAGCAAAACAGGATGTCATCAAGACCGAAATGTCGGAACGCCGCGACTTGCTCCAATCGTTGCAATCAGCTATCGCAGCCTTGATAGCCGGAAAAGAGAAGTACGCAGTTCTCTTGATGCAAAATGCTGGCGCTCTTGCAGACCAAAAGAACAAGGCAATCGTTCAGTTGATGGAAGTAGCCGTTAAGAGACTCGAAGGATGGAAGAGCGTTGCCACTGAAAACACAAGACTTATGGCTTATCAGCTTGACGAGCGAAATAAACTACTCATTGGTTTGTATGCGTTTGTAGAACGACGCGAGGACATTGCCCCAGAATGGAAGGACATGGCGCAAATGATTGCTGGTCTTGGCGATGCCGGAGGGGGTTGGTTGACACCGAACTGACATGGCTGGCATCCGTAAGCTAATTAGACCTACTCCAGAGTTCACAATACCGCCACCGTACAACCCGGTGCGTGGCGATCATAATGATCTGCAGGTCTACGGAACTTTTCCTTATTGCGCAATAATGCAAATTGCGGAAGAGGACAAGTACGATAATTACGTCATCTGCCGGGGATTCGACCCAAGGATATTAAAGTTCGTAGACTTTGAAAACGGCAACCAAGACAAACCAGGAATATCGGTTGCCAAGCCCTTTGGTTGCAGGGTTAAGGATATACAGTCAAACGGCCCTAAGAGATATCGTATAGGTGAAGTCTACGCAGCGTTTCTTCCGACTCAGGGAAGCACCGATTACAACCCGCATTACATCGCACCATCACCAGTGGAGGTGTTGTGGCGGCTCGGGCAAAACCCTGGAGTCAACGAAGATTCGCCATACGGAGGTCATCCAAAGTGCATCATCGACGAGATATCAAAACTGGAGGACCATAATGGTCAGATGATCAACTGGATGCTCGTTAGCACCGAAACCAAATTCTTCAAGTTTCATGCGTTAGAAGATTTGGAAGAGGGTTCTTGTGAGGCGTGTGTCCGCCAGATGTCGGACTATCAGCCGCACGTTGCGGACATATACGACCCGTACGACCTGTTCAAAGGTATGAAGGAAAACACGAAGGGGGTTGTTGTTTTCCAAGAGGGCAAATATTACATAATCACGGTCGAAAACAAGACTAGGCATTATCGGTTTCAGTCTTTAGAGGACATGGGTAGCGGTACAGTCGTCAATGCGTGCATACAAGAGATGGAAGGCGGGAATAAACGCGAAGATGATATACACGACCCAGACGGTATTTTCGAAGACATGGAAGAAGGCACAAAGGGTATTGTGGTTTTTCAAGACGGTAAGTATTGGATAATTCAAGCCAAGTGCGAACCTGACGATATTGAGGAATGCGAATGCGATCCAGAAACAGAAGACTGCGAGGAAGAAGAACTGAATTGCAACTGTGAACCAGAGTCAGAGGAAGAAACAGATTGTGAATGTCCATACCCGCCAGAATAAGGTAGATTGAAAAGCATGGCCGGATGGCACAAATGTTGTTGCGTAGAGTGTTTGATCTTTGCAGATGATTTCACTCGAGATGCACCGCAGACTCCGATGGGTGATCGCGTATCCGCTCCTTTCATGGGCAAAGGATGGTGCGACGAACCAGGAGAATTTAGTATTGTTGATACGCCAACATGGAGGGCTCGTTGCGAAATCGCAGATAAAAAAGCGATATGCAATGTTAAGCATCCAGACGAAGTTGGATCAATGGCGGTGTCTATAATGACGCACGACGAGGTGCCAAGAACAGCAGCAGGATACGATGCTGGGCAAAAGTGGAGGCTTTATTTAAATGTTACCCGAACAGTTTCTGGCGACCCTCCTGTTTGCGTTGCTATTTCTTACTATTTTGCTGAATATGAGCGATTAGGCGGCTCTGGAGATCCGGCAGACAAAAGCTGGTTGAGGCTAGGTGTTGGCTCTGGGGGCTCCGAAAGTATTTTGAGGCAAACTCAAGTTGTCGGAGTAGAAGCTGGTTTGTCGCGGCGATTTGGGGCGTATATCGACGATGATGCGTTTTGCGCTGGGGTAGAAGGCGTAATACTTGGCACGATTACTATGCCATCTCCCGGTTTGTTCGCTAATAGCGACGGTTGGTATAGCGGATTCGGCATGAGCGAGGAAGGGATGCTCGTTGATGATTTTGAGTTCTCTAGGCACTACAACAGCAATCCTCCAGAAACTCGCGAACTGAATTGTCCTAGATGTGGCTTGTGCTTGTGCCAAGACAACACTGAATATGGAACCGATGAGCCTATTGAGCTGCCACCTTTATTAAATGTGTGCATTTGGCCCGACCCAGACGACTGTGCTCGCCTTGAGCAGCTAGAACCGTGCTGTTTCGAAATCGAGTACGACAATTTAGAAGGAAGCTGGCTGCACGAAGGTTTTGTATGTTGCGGAAGTTTTCGAGTGAGGTTTGGTTGCAATTCATACGATATACCTGGAGGGAGACTGTCCAACAGCGGTGGGTGTGCTGACTCTGTTACTGGCCAAGACGCAAGGTATTCCATTGCTCACTCATGTTCGAGCGAAACTGGAGATGCTTGCTATTTGTTCGGTCCTTACTTCATTGCTGATGGCGATTTTGCATGCCAGTGCCGCGACGTTTATTTCGGAACTGGATCTTGTAACTACTACATAACTGTAAGCACACATGGATGCTGCTCAAGAAATGACTGTGGACTTTTGTAAGTGCCCCCATTGCAACAACTACTGCACAAATGACATTCGTCCTTACGTTTGTCGTTGCGGTGCAGTGCTTGGAAAGCAGGGATGGTTGACGAAGGTGACTATAAAAAGGACAACAAATACTGTTCCAGAGGGGCGAGTGAAAAATACAAAGGAAGAGACTGGACGCAAAGCTTGGTCTAAACTGCATTCCGAAGAACTCGGGACTCCTGAGTTTTTGAAGGAGTGGAAGACATTCATGCCGTCGGGTTGTGACTGCAGAAAAAAAACAGAAGCCATACTAAAAAGACTGCCTCCCCGATATGACTCTCCGCAAAGCTGGTTCGAGTGGAGTATTGAGTTTCACAACGAGGTAAATCTTTCGCTTGAAAAACCAACGATCACTCTAGACCGCGCGTACATGCTGTGGAAGAACCGCAGGCCGCAAACAGGTAGAGCTAGGGCGGTTATTACGGTCGCAAACGGAGTAGAGTTCTCTCACATACTCGCGATGACTAGGCCGTTCATGCAAACCTATGCAAACAGAGTCAATGCGGACTTGATCGACCTGGACAACGACACAGAGTCCTGGGGGCTGATGGAAAAGTTTCGCGTGTATGAATTTGCAAAGCAATACCATGAAGTCATGTTTGTTGATGCGGATTGTATCATAACGGAAAAATGTCCAGACCTGTTCGATTTCGACGGCGAAGTGTCTATTCACAACGACTACGAACTATTTCGCTCTGCCGCTACGATCAACGAAGAACGCAAAAACGTTTCGCAGAGATCCGGCGTTGAAATTCCATCGACAAAAACTGCGTACAACACTGGTGTAGTTGTAACGCGAGGAAGGGCAAATCACATTTGGGTGCGACCAGAAGTGCCTATAGGAAATTCTCGTCTTGCGGAACAGGTTTGGATCGAATCTCAGATCAATCGCAACGATCTAAAAGTCAACGAGCTTCCGCATCAAGCTAACTGGCAATATTGGTACGGAAGGCACAGCCAGTCTATAACTCCGTTTGAGGATGGCATTCGTGACGCATGGATTGTTCATGCATCGGCTACAACGAAAAAAGAACAGCTTATCAAAAAGCTTGTCGAGCACTTGTCTGCAGATGGACGCCAAGGTCGAGATCGGCTTGCATCGATCAAAAGGTACATCGAATCTATTGAGAACGAGGGATTAGCCCAAGACAAGGATTTAGTGCAGCATGTCATAACCTGGGACCAGTTCACTCAAGATACGCTTACATTGTCGCAAATCATTTTGGATAAACACCCAGACGTGTCTGGTATCGCTGGTGTGCCTCGTTCAGGCATGCGTGCAGCCTGTGACATATCTATGCGACTTGGCGTACCTTTGTACGAAATTAACGCTAATGGATTGAGATACGTCGGGGGTGGCTCAAGAATAAGACTCCCTCACATACATGGCGAACGCATAGAGCAAGAGGGTGAAATTGTAGTAGTCGATGATTCAACATGCACCGGAAGAGCATTTGAAGAACTGAAAACAAAACTCCCGTTTTATGCGGTTTACGGTGCTACGCCTGGAAAGCAAAAAATAACAGGTTGTGCTGTAGAGTTAGAATGGCCACATGTGTTCGACTGGAACGTGTTCAATAATGGGTACATTTTTAAGAAATTTAATGTAGGCATTGATTTTGATGGAGTTCTTTGCGAAGACTGCCCAGTAGAAGACGACGACGACGGGTCGAGGTATCGAGAGTGGATGACGACTCGCAAGCCTATACGAAGTCCGCGAGATTACAGTGTTCCGTTTATTATCACCGCTAGAAGAGAGGCGTATCGAGATTTGACCGAGGAATGGCTCAAGCGATACCGCATCAGCTACGGGCAACTTGTGATGTATCCAGGCACGTTCGAGGAGCGGAAACGTTCCTGCATTGGGACTTGGAAGGCAGAGCAATGCAGGAAATTTGACATTGGGTGGTTTATAGAATCAAGCTACGAGCAGGCTAGGGTAATGTCGCAGATTCTCCAAAAACCTGTCATTTCCGTCGAGCCGAAACCCAAATTATCGAAAAATCCAAAAATATAGTAAACTTGCAATAATCAAGGAGAAATTCTCATGGGAATCGTAACTCGTCACGACGCTGTCGGAATACCTTTGGCAAAAGACAACGCTCGTTTTAACGCTGGCATGCAAATGGTCCAGCGGCAGCAGGAGCGTGACAATGCGATGCGTACGGCTCAAATGCAACCGCTGAAATACAACATTGGCGGTACGTATGGGGGCATTGGCATTGGCGACCAGAAGAAAAAAGCCAAGCCTGGAGTCGGCGCGGAGCCGGTGTTTGGTGTTGATCCTGTTTTGCCGCAACAGCCGTCAATGCCATCGTGGCAAGAAACGAACGAAGCCATTACGAGCAACATTCAAGCTGGCATGTACGACAGCCAAACAACTAGGGCTCTTAGCGACATTGTTAATCGACAGAATCGGTTGATGACACGTCGAGATCTTAGCTTGGCGCAAAAAGAGGATGCGTTCAATCGATTTGAGATGGACAAACAAAAAATAGAGACGGCAGTAGGTAGTTTTTTGGCAGGTCCAGCGCAACGTGCTGCCCAGCAAAATTCATTACCAAGTTTTTCGCAGTATTACAGCGACCCAGAAAAGTTTGACGCGGCTTACGCAAGGCAAGCGGAAGAACTTGGCGATAATCCCGACCCAAATGCTGTCATCAAAGCAATGAAAAGCAAATTTTCCGCTTGGGAAAACGTACAGCGTCAAGTTCCAGAGCGCCGTTACGGCGGTCCTGTGTATCCTGGCCAAACGGTGACAGTTGGAGAGGAGGGGCCAGAGATGATGCGTGTTGGGTACGACGGCGTGGCTCAAGTTACGCCAAACCCAGCAACGCGTGCTAGGATGCAGGGCAGCATGCCTAGCAAACGAATGAATGCGTTACAAACTTTTAGAGCTAAGCCAGAAGTCTACAAAGATTACTTGTCCAGAGCTGACTCGGAAGCAGACAAGCTAGGGTTGGCTTTGAGTGCTCAGCAAAAAATGCAAAGAGCTAAAGAGCTTTGGGACATGGAGGATGCGTTTCTAAACGGAGAAGAGGCTCCTGTAAAGCCTCGAAGGATGGGCGGGCCTGTGTATCCCGGCGAGGAATACTTCGTTGGAGATGGGGAAGGACCAGAAAACGTGACGATGGGGCAGGGCGGTGTTGGGTATGTGACTCCAAACGACCAGCTTGCTTTTGCAAATCAACAGCAAGGCATGCCGATGAGTCCAAGGCAGCAAGTTGGCGATTACGGTGGTCCGAGTGTTTTTGGTGTCCCCAACGTTTTAATGTCTGGACCAGCAGCTACTGCTCCCGCCAAGCCCCAAGTTGCTCCGCCAA
>Ga0172362_10003499_pt1 | contig 13561 bp, 12 predicted proteins | sample LakKivs1_kivu2a2_FD_114534 | JGI IMG/M metagenome (GOLD analysis project Ga0172362, IMG submission 114534) | Sediment microbial communities from Lake Kivu, Rwanda - Sediment s1_kivu2a2 | ecosystem: Environmental > Aquatic > Freshwater > Lake > Sediment | place: Rwanda: Western Province, Lake...
GGTTATTTTAACGACAGCATGTGGGGGAAAGTATCTGAAAGCGACTTGTTAAAACAATTTGATAAGGTCATGGAAAAATATTCTGGGGAAAAAATTGTCAAAATATTTAATTCTGGTAGTTTTCTGGATGATGCTGAAGTTACGCCAAAATCTAGGGAAAAAATCCTTTGCTCTCTTTCGGAAAAAGCAAATAAAATATCTGTTGAATCTAGACCAGAGTATGTAACCAATAAAAAATTATCAGAGATAAATGACATTGTTAAATCAAAAAATTTTGAAGTAGGTATTGGTCTTGAGACTTCAAATGATTTTTTACGAGAGCACGCAATAAACAAGGGATTTACATTCAATGATTACAAAAAAGCAGCTGGTTTACTTAAAAAATATAAATTCAAACTTAAGACGTACGTTTTAGTTAAACCGCCTTTTATAACAGAAAAACAAGCAATAGGCGACTGCATAAATACGGTTAAAGATATCAAAACTTACACAGACCTTATTTCTTTTAATCCAACAAATGTTCAAAGTCATACTGTTGTAAACTATCTTTGGAGAAGAGATCAATACAGACCTCCATGGTTGTGGAGTATTTTAGAAATACTGAAACAAAGTAAAAAATTAACAGATGCTTTTGTCAAATGTGATGTGGCCGGAGGCGGAAGCAGACGAGGGGCTCACAATTGTCCTACTTGTGATCGTAAAGTCCTAGATTCGATAGCAAAATTCTCCTTGAATCAAGACGTAAAAGTTTTTGAAGACCTTGATTGTACATGTAAACAGAATTGGCTTGATCAACTAGATGTAGAAAATCTAACATTTGGTTCAATTGTTGATTTTTCGGGGATAAACAAATGAAAAAATATGTACAAAAAAATGATGTTGTTGTTCTAATCGATTCAAATTTAAAGAAAATTATCGTTGATACTGCAAGTAAAATAGATAGAATCAAAGGAGTCGGAGTACTTGATCCATCTACTCTTGTTAAAAAAGAATACGGAAAACAGCTTGAGATAGGAAACAAAAAATTTTGGATATTAAAACCATCATTGCAAGACAAATTGCAGGGGTTGAATCGGCTTGCGCAAATCATCCTGCCAAGAGATGCTGCGCACATTCTAATGAATTGCTCGATTGAATCCGGGCAAACTGTTCTGGAGGCAGGAATAGGTTCGGGTTCGCTAACAATAGCGCTTGCTTCTGCAGTTGCTCCAAACGGCAAAGTCATTTCTTATGATATACGAGAAGATTTTATTGAGCATGCGATGAAAAATGTCAAAAAAGCAGGCTTTGAAAAATATGTTAAAACAAAACTAAAAGATGTTACAAAAAAAATCGATGAAAAGGAGTTAGACGCAATTGTTCTTGATATACCAAATCCCTGGAATGCGGTGAAACATTCATGGAAAGCATTGAGAGTTGGCGGATACTTTTGTTCTTATTCTCCTCTTATATCCCAAGTGGAAAAAACGATTAAAGAGTTGGAAAAGAATAGTTTCATAGAGACTAAAACAATCGAAAACATACAACGTGAGATGGTAACCTCATCTCATGGAACGCGGCCTAGTTATGATATGCTTGGCCATACAGGGTATCTTACATTTGCAAGAAAGGTAATGTAATGAAAATAGAATCAGCAGCTTCAATAATTTTAATACTTTTAATTTTGTTTGTCCAATTTTTTTTGCCCCTTTCATATTATAATGGAAACGACTTAAATGCAATAGAATCATATACAAATCTTAAAGATTTACACTGGGGATTCTATTATTTCGTCTTTATAATTTTTGTTATAATTATTGGTATAATTCTTGATTTTTTACATAATTTTGACAAACATAAATTTTCATATTGGTTTGATTTTACTTTTTGGACTGTTGGTTGTTGGGGCCAGGTAGTTATTGGATGGCAAATTCAAGATTTTTTAAAAGCACATCCTTTTCTTCCCGTTAGAGATGAAGCTAATACTTTGGCAATCTCATTTTTTGTTACAATGATTATTTGGTTAATATCTATAGTTAAATTAGTTGCAACATACTATGAAAAGACTGAAAAAGAGATCAAGACTACTTGAGTTTTATTCCACGCTGATTTTGATAATTTCCAGATTTTTTATCATAAAGCTCAGAAGGCATTGATTCTAATTTTTCAAATACAATCTGGCAGAATCTATCACCAATTGGAATTTCAATATCCTGGTCGTTTGAATTGAAACAACTGATTGTAAGAGTGCCATGAAAACCAGCATCGACTTTACCAAAACTTGCCATTATGCCCTTTCTTGCATAGCTTGAGCGAATCCAAAGCTGTGATGTAATCTGCGGACCCATCTTAACGAATTCTTTCGTACTTATTGCAAACCAAGTAAGTGAAGGAATTTTTGCTACGCCTTTTTTAATGTGTTCATCTGTTTTCCTAATGTATATTTCATCGATAGACAGATCGTAACCATTTGGGGTAAGATTCTTTTCAGCGAAAGGTTCTATGTCAAGTTCTTTTTTTCCAATATGTTTCTTGATATCAATGTCTGAGAGAATCGCCATAAAAATTCCTTTATGTAATTGTAATCTTGTTAATCACAACATCTTTTAATGGTCTGTCATTCGGATCTGTTTTTACTTTGGATATTGCATGAACAACATCTATGCCACCCACCACTTTTCCAAATATTGCATGGTGATTGTCCAGCCAAGGTGTTGGAGCAACGGTGATAAAGAACTGCGATCCACCCGTATTGGGCCCAGCATTTGCCATTGAAAGCATACCTGAGGAATTATGTTTTAGCTCTCTATGAAACTCATCTCTGATAGTATAACCTGGTCCGCCTCTTCCTGTACCTTCAGGGCATCCCCCTTGTATCATGAAGCCATCGATGATGCGATGGAAAACCAATCCGTTGTAAAATCCTTTATTTACTAATTTCATAAAATTCTCTGTTGTTATTGGTGCTTTGTCGTTGAAAAGCTCAACTTTAAATTCTCCCATATTTGTATTGAATACCGCAATTTTATTACTCATCTCCATACCTCCAAAATTTACTGATTGACAATAACTATGTGATTTATAATGATGTCACTGAGAGGCTTACCCCCACCTACATCACCGTAACTACCATCTTCTGGCTCGTCAGCTATATCCCTTACAACGTCGATGCCGTATATTGTTTTTCCAAAAGCAGCATAACTTCCGTCTAGAAAAGTTTGTGCACCATCACAAATAAAAAATTCTGCACTTCCGCCGACACCCGCTCCAGTACTGGCCATCGATATTGCACCATCAACATGTGATACATCTGAATACTCAAATTCTATATTTCCATATGGGCTAGTTTTGGAAGATCCATCTGGAAAAGATTTGCCTGCTTGTATCATGAAGCTAGCCATGACTCGATGAAATATCATTCCATCGTAAAACTTGTCATCTACAAGTGTTATAAAATTTGAACAAGTTATTGGCATTTTGTCATTGTACAGTTCAACTGCTATGACTCCTTTTGAAGTGTCTAGTACTGCAACAGGATAATCTGTACCCGCAATGGCAGCGATGTATTCGGGATCATCTTGATAGCTACTGGGCTCTGAATTAGTTGATTTAGGCAAATTGCTATAAACAACATAAATTGAGCTAAAAACTAGTATCAAAACTACGGCAATAACTAAAAACATTGCAGTTTTATTTCTTTTTAATTTGGTGGTCGCGCTAGTTTTGGTAACAGGCCTAGAGCGTTTTCTGTCGCTTTCTACTTTATCATTTTCACTCATAAAACACCCAAATTCGAAATGCAAGACTCATAAATAAGTATTTGGAGTAGAAAACAATAAATAAAACACATACTTTCGGTCACCTGAGGGGCAGGTATTTAAAACAAGGCAGCTAATGAGATCATGGTGCATAGCAATAAATTCAATCTGAAAAATCAAAAGAAGATTTTACCGCATGTAAAAAAAGAATCACCTAGTGTATGTGGTTTATGTCGCGGTACAAAGATGCTCTGCGGTAAAGCCAGATGTCCTGTTCTTGTGAAATTTCATTCGCGCGATAAAGTAAAACCTTTAATTGATAATGTTAAGTTGGCTGGCTCTTCTCCTCCAAGCGTCTTCATCGGTAGATTTGGCTATCCAAAGGTCTCAATTGGACCGATGATTCCTCCCGTTATGGGCGATACTTCAGAAATAGATACACCCGAGCTTTGGCTCGATAGAAGCATTGATGAAATTGTGGATTTCCGTTCAATGCTAATTCGAGGAAAATATACTGTTGATGTTACCGATGTCGAAAGCCCAAGTAAAATAGTAAATTTCACTAGAGAGCTTGCCCTATCTAAAAATAGCGTATTTGCTGAAGCAATATTTGAAAAAAAGCCATATGGAAAAATAGCATTTTATGATGAAGCACAACCTCACGGCCCTTCAGCACCTTTGATGAAATTCGACATCTCGAATCCTAGATACGAGCACCATATTGAAAAAGCGTTTTATGACACTGATCTAAGGGCAAGAAACGCTGTTTTAGACTTGTATAAAGGTGGAGTAGAAGTATCAAAAATTCAAAAAGCCTTTAGCGTTGGCGCATTTGGTATTAACAAATACAGACGCTTTGTACCAACTCGTTGGAGTATAACTGCGGTTGATTCAACGATTGGACAAAACCTGATGGAAAATACAAAAACCTATCCTTGGATCAACGAGTTCAGAATTTATTATCACAACCAGTTTGACAATCGATGGATTATTCTAATGACCCCAAGCGAATGGCAATACGAACTAATTGAAGCTTGGTACCCAAACACAACATGGAATCCTTACGGTTCAGGTATATCCATATTCAATAGTTATGAATTCTATGAGGGAAGAACTACATATGCTGAGATAGGCGGATGCTATTATGCTGCAAGACTTGCTGTAAACGAACTACTGAATGCAGAAAGGCGACAGGCGGGCGTTGTGATTATGAGAGAAGCGCATCCTGGTTATATCATGCCCATAGGAGTATGGAATGTTAGAGAAAGTGTCAGAAAAGCACTTAGGCAACCATATCAAAAATTCAACACATTAAACGAGGCGATGATTCACATATCTGAAAAAATGGATATTCCTCTCCAGAGATGGATAAAGAACAGTGCCGTTCTTAAGAACCAACTTTATCAGAAAAAACTTGAGGATTTTTCCCATAATTTTATGTTAAAATCTCATCTCTTGAACTTATTTAATCGTTAATAATTTTTTTATTATTGTTACAATTTGTTATATTTTCTCCAGGTAAATAACTTTTTTGTTGTTATTATGACATTATCTTTATAGGATACGAATGTCTAACTTTTGTAGAAATATAGATTTAAAATGTGAACGGAGAACCAAAAATGAAAAATAGGAAATGCTTAACCTTTACAATTGTTCTTACTTTATTTGCATTAATAATTACATCGACTATCACTGCTGGTATAACACAAAAAAACGTAAATCAAATAGAAGAAGAACAAACCTGCTTTGGAACCATATATGGGAACACCGGTACAAGTTTGGGTTGGGGTTTCACACCTGTGTTTTTCGCAAAAGTAAACGTAGGATGTAGAACAACATACAGCAGCCATATTCTGGGTTATTATAAGATATGTGGATTGCCTCTTGGAACTTATACAATAACAGGTAGCAAGAGGGGATATGATACATTTACAGATACAGTTACACTCACAGAAAATGATCCGAGAGAACAGATTTTCATTAACTTAGAACCAAATGGTGACAGTTTAGAAAAAACAAATTTAGGCCGGTTGGCAGATAAATGTCTAGGCTCATGCACTTTTTTATATAATGTAAGGAAAAACCATCTGCAATCCTAAATATTCTTAAACTTCAAAGTTATCCCAAAGACTGCTATGAAAATCGGGGAGGTTAGTTGCAAAACAGCTTTGTCACCATCATCACTTCCTGGTTTGGATTATTCACTAAACCCGTACAGAGGCTGTCAACATGGCTGCGCCTACTGTTACGTTCCAAATGTTCTTAGAATACCTAGGGCTGAATGGAGTTGTTTTGTCGACGTTAAAACGAACATTCCTGCAGTTCTTTCGCATGAATTGAAAAAGAAAAAACGTGGTGTCGTTGGAATTTCAACTGTAACCGATCCATATCAACCGATAGAGAAGAAACACAACCTTACGCGATATTGTCTGGAACAACTTTTGATTCATGACTTTCCTGTTTGTATACAAACAAAATCGTCACTGGTAACAAGAGATATTGATCTGATTTCGAAATTTTCAAAATCTGAAGTGATGTTTAGTATAGGAACATCAAATGACAATGAAAGAAAAATATTGGAGCCTTATGCATCTTCCATTGACGAACGACTTGTTGCAATGAAAAAATGCAGGGATGCAGGTATAAAGACAACAGTTTTTTTTGGGCCAGTTTATCCAACGATAAAACTTGATGATATTTCTGGTGTTATTGATACGTTTACGAACTACGGTGCAAAAGAAATAATGGTCGACAAATTTAATTTAAAGCCAGGTATTTTTGAAAATCTTAAAAAATTTAATATCTCAAATTTTGAAATAGTTAAGGACGAACTATATTTCAAAGAAATATTCAATGAAATGAAAAAATATGAAAAAGAAAGAAAAATAAAAATTGTTAAAGCGTTCTAGTTTTAGTATACTACATCAATTTCTATTTCCTTTAACTCTTGATTGTTTATATTTCAATGTCGTAAGGCTCCAACTTTGGATGTCTGTCAATCTGTAATCTTGGTATGCGATAAGGAATATTTCCAAAGCCATCTTTATTAAGATCTACTAATTTTTTAAACCTCAGTCCTCTGTAGTCATCCCAGTAGTTACCTTGTTTACCGTTATCCCATTTGTTACCAATCGAACTTTTGGCATTGCTTTTTCCAAAGAGTATTATCCCATCATTTATGAAGTTGTTACGATAGATTCTATTATGTTTTGATTTGACCAGTTTTAAACCAATTTTTTTGTTGTTTTCAATGTTGTTGTCGCATATGGTATTGTTTGCCCAATTTATTCCATAAACTCCAATATCATTGTTTTTAATTGAGTTATTATGAATTATGTTATATTGGCTATCAGGCATTAACCCCTCAAAAATTTTTAATGCGACAGTCAATCCTTTTATGCCTATAGTGCTGTTCTCAATGATATTGTTGTATATTTTGTTGTAAAGACTTGCTACCCCAAGGCCTATACCATTTTTATTGTCTTGTATTCTGTTATGATGAATATTTAAAAATAATGCACCGACCATATCGCTATATATCCCATGAGTATTTCTAGTTAACAGGTTGTTTGATATGCTGGAATACTTTTCTCCAAATAATTGAATTCCTTTGAAATTGTTTTCAATTTTATTATCATCTATACGATTTGAAGTACCTGATTGTAAGAAAATTCCAGCAGGCAAACTTTCATTAGTGGACGTTATTATAGAACCTTCTTCAACATTTCTTTTTTGTAAAGCGTTATTATTAAGGATTAAATTGTTTTCAACAAAGACTGAACTACAACCTAATAAATAGATCCCAATAGTTGCAGAGTTGCCTTCTTTTTTAATGGATGGGTTGTAAATGTGTCCTAAGAGTATATTGTTTTTTACTAAACACGCTGAACATGTCATTAAATCAATACCAATTCCAACAGATAGTGTTGGTATGCCTTTTGCTATCATATGGGGTTTTAATGGCGGGGCAGTGTAATTCACAAATATATTATTTTTTATTGTAACATTAGAGCAACCACGGATTGAGAGACAAGGATAAATGTATTCAATGGTTGATGCATCTGGCCCATATTGATATTTATAATTGTCGTATTGAGCCCACATCAAATTGGTGTTGTATATCGTCGGTTTTGTTTGCCTAAAAGTAAAACCGCTTACTTCAGCATTTTGACTATTTCTATAGCTGATAAAACCGACTATTGTCGTAGTATTTTTATTTTCACCGATAAGATCTATTGATTTTTCAATGCGAACATCTTCATAATATGTTCCGTTATAAACAAATATTCTATCGCCTTGACCACTGTTATTTTTCGCCTCACCAATTGTTTGATAATCTGCAGGTCCGTCATCATCAACGTATACTGTGGTTTTGTCATTGTTTATTAGAACTATAGTTCTGTCCTCAAAGTTATGTCCATCTATGTCCTCTAATTCTAATTTTATGGAATAAACGCCATCCTTGTAGAGAGTTGTATCCAACGTTGTCAAAACATTATTTTCTACTTTGGTATTTGACGTATCTATTAAATTCCAAGATGCAGGATATTGCCCAAACCCCAGATATACTCTAAATTCTTTAAATGTAATGCCAGATGCAGTTCCCCTGATTTCTATAACCCCCTCAATTTCTTCTTCATCTAATAACGAATCCAAAAAAGCAAGTGGGACTGCATCGCTATTTTGAATGCATTTAAAGGCGTTAATATTGCCAGTTCCAATATATGCACTAGAATTAACTTTAGAAACAGCCGAATGAATTAATGTTTTTATTTCCTCTTGGTTCAAATCAGGGTTTTTTGATAAAATCAAACCTGCGACCCCTGCAACATACGGACATGACATAGATGTACCGCTCATATCGCTATACTCAATGCTGCAACCATAGGGTTCATCATTAAGTGTCACATGATATGTTGGCATCGTGGAGTAAATATCGACGCCGGGTGCAGCTACATCAACCCATGCGCCATAGTTTGAAAAATTTGCTTTGTCATTATTACTATTTATCGCGGCAACTGAGATAACATTGTCATAAGATGCAGGATAAGACTTAAGATATGTTGCTTCGTTACCAGCAGATGAAACAAGAATACACCCTTTGCTGTACGCATAATCTAATGTGTCTTTTAAAATCTGTGAATAAGCATATCCTCCAAAGCTCATGCTTATTACATCAGCACCATTGTCAGCAGCATAATTTAATCCTCTAACCAAAAGGCCTAGGTCCGTAACTCCTAAATCACTGAAGATTTTTACAGGCATTATACTGCAATTCCAACAGGCACCACTTATACCAATATTGTTGTTCCCTACAGCTCCAACTATACCGGCGCAGTGAGTACCATGACCTAGTTCATCCTTTGGGTCATTTATATTACTTATAAAATCCCAACCAATTGTATCATCAATAAATCCGTTTTCATCGTCATCGATATAATTGCCTGGTATTTCATCGTCGTTAATCCAAATGTTATTTTTCAGATCGGGATGATTATAGTCAATACCTGAGTCAACAATAGCTATTACTACATTTTTATTTCCGGTTTCTATACCCCATGCTTCAGGTGCATCGATATCTACGTCGTTTGCCTGATTGAGGGCCCATTGCATATAGAATTTCGGGTCATTTGGTGTATTGAATAAACTGATGATGTAGTTCGGCTCAGCATATTCGACATTCGGATCTTTCAGATATTCTTCTAAAATAGATGAAATCGATTTATCCTGAGTAAATTTTAGTTTATAGACATTTGATAAAGAAGAGCTCGTTTCTTTTTCTGATAACTTTTCAATAGAGCTAATTCCAAACTTCTCATTTAGACTATCTATTGTATTTACTCCAGTAACAGCATTATCTTGATTTGAGATTGCAGATATTCTTACACTGTCTTTGAATTTAACAAGTATCTCCCCAGGCACAAAATTCGATTGAATAGCATTGTCATATGCGAAATCAACTGATCCCGAATCTTTATTTTGACTTATAAGAACACTAGTAGCATTTATAGTTTGTATTGAACTAAATATCAACAGTCCTACTACAATTACCGACATTGAACTTTTTATCATACCAATCAGTCAATTTATTAGTTATACTAATATATAAGTCTTATTATACAAACATTCCCGTCTTAAAAGTTGTAAAGATAGCTAAAACCCGTATATAAATAAAAATTATGAAGGCGATATCCGCCTTCTAATTATGTTTTATCTAGAAATCTTTGATACTTACAGTTCCGTAGTGAGTACCTGCTTTGTACGAGTTTGTGCTATTTGTCATAATAGTTCTACTGCATTGCGAGCATATTTCTAATTTGTTTGTTAATAACTCGTCGATATCGTCTCTTCGTAGCCCTATCTGACTTCCTAGACCGTATATTACTGATTTTCTTATAGTCTGTCACCTCCTGTCCAATTGACGTTGAACTCTAAAAAAGATGGTGAGAAACTACTAACGATGAAGACGATCACGAGATATCTTTGTGATACTCACGGACTCAGCAAAACCAGATTGCAATAAAAGCTGTTTAATTTCATTAACAGAATAGGAAGACTTTGATATATCTGCAACGACGTCCCATCGTGCCCTTTTTCCTCTTTGAGAACTTCTGGATTCAGTTGCTATCAAATCGATTTTCATATCTGCAATTTTATTTGCAATTTTTGCCAAACAGCCAGGCGCATCCCCAAACTCTATTTCGATTTTTATCAGATCAGAAGCTTTTCCATAAGTAGGACTAATCATGATTGTGTCCGTTTTTATATCTAGGCTTATTATTACTTCATCTCCCTCTTTCAAACCGAGTTTTTCTCTAAATTCATTTGGGAGAACCAAGCGCCCTCTTGTATCTAATCTTACTATTGAGTTCATTTTACACCTTTGTGGGAATTATGTGGGAATATATTACATGCCGTATATAAATATTTTGATGTTATTTTACTCCAATCTTCGTGTTAGCATAATTTAAGTATAAGTACTTCATTACCCAAAAATCAACTTTGTAACATTATAGATATAACTAATGTGGTAATTATGGCCAAGGCAAGAACAAGAACATCGACGAAAAAAATTAAAGATAAATGGAAATCAAAAGGTTGGTATGCTGTACTAGCACCTCCAACATTTGATAACGTTCAACTGGCTGATACGCTAGCCGATGATCCAAACAATATAATGGATAGAGTTACAGAGGTATCTCTCCAGGATTTGACAAATGATTTCAGAAAATCACATATAAAATTATTTTTTAAAATAAACAAAATAGAGGAAACAAATGCCTACACGCAGTTCGTTGGCCATACTCTAACATCAGATTACTTAAGAAGAATGATAAGAAGAAGGAAATCAAAGATTGATGGTGTATACGATATTACCACAAGAGACGGAGCAGTTCTTCGAGTAAAACCATTTGCCACGACAGACAAGCGTATACAGAATTCTCAAAAGAAGGTAGTACGCGAAGCCATGAAGAAAACTCTATTTGATCAGGGGACAAGTAGCACACTATCTGAGTTTGTAAAGGCAATTCTTGATGGAAAAACAGGCAGCGATATCTATAAAAATTGTAAGGGATTCTATCCAGTAAAGAGAATCGAAATCTACAAGAGTGAGGTGATTTCTCCTCCAACAATAATGATTGAAGATAGAAAACCAGAAAAGAAAGAGGAAATTGTCGAAGCAGAGAAAAAGGAAATAACTCCTGAAGGTGAGCCAGAGATAAAAGAGGTTACAGCTGTTCCAGAGGAAAAACTGCAAGAGGGAGAAAAATCTACCGAAGAACCAAAAGAAAAATCTGTGAAAACAAAGAAAGCTAAGCCAAAAAAACCAGCGAAAAAAGCAGAAAAGAAAGAAACAAAACCAAAAACAAAGAAACCAGCAAAGAAGAAAACAAAGAAATCAGAAAAATAAACAAACTATCTTCATATCTTTTTAATCATCTTTTCGCCTTATTGCCATTTTCTTAGAATCAATCAAAAACATTTTAAAAAAGCATTGCTTTGACTGAATGGGGTTTTTCATTTGAGTCCAGACAGAAATATAGCGATAATAGGTTGCGGTGCGAGTGGTGGAACTGCCGCTCAGTTTGCACGTAAGACCGATAGAAAAGCAATAATTACAGTTTTTGAAAAAGGAAAATATCCGCAGTACTCCAAATGTGCATTACCATATGTTATAGCGGGAGATATGCCAAGTTTTGGTAATTTAATTGAATTTTCAGAGGAATGGTTCAAAAAAGCAGGTATAAATCTTCACCTGAATACGACAGTAGAGAAAATCGATACCAAAAAACAGACCGTAGTTGCAAAAAAAGGAACCGAAACGATAGAGCAATCATACGACTCTTTGATAATAGCCACAGGTGCAAAACCTTTCATTCCGCCAATACAAAATGTTCAAGAAGATGGTAAATTGGTCGTTGGTGTTCATATCCTTAGAACTATCGATGACGCACAGCAGATTTCTTCTTTTGTAAAGAAAACAAAGAAGGCAACGATTGTTGGAGCGGGCTTGATAGGCCTTGAGATGGCAGACTCTCTGCATAAAAAAGGAATGGGCGTGACAATTGTAGAAGCACTTCCAAGCATTTTACCATGTACACTTGATGAGGATATGAAAGAAGTTATACTTGGGGAAGTAACCAAGAATGTTAAATTACATTTGAATTCACTTGCAACAAAAATTGAAAGCAAAAATGGTAACATAAGCAGAGTTTTTGTAAAGAATAATCAAACTGGTGAAGAAAATAAGATTGATACCGATCTTTTAATTATTGCTACAGGATGCAAACCTGATGCTGCTTTGGCTAAAGCTGCAGGTTGTGAAATAGGTAAAACCGGAGGCATAATTGTAAATGAAAAATCCGAAACGACTGTTAAAGGCGTATATGCAGTCGGTGATTGCACAGAATACAAAGATTTTGTGACAAAACAACCTGTGGTAATAGGTTTGGGTAGTGTCGGTGTAAGGCAAGGTATAGCAGCTGGTACAAATGCAGCAGGCGGGGATTACAGATTGCCTATAGGCGTTTTACAAACTTGCACATCAGAGTTTTTCGGATTGGAAATTGCTGCAGTTGGACCAATTACAAGTCATATGGAAAACATACCTACCATCTCAGGAAGATTTAACGGTTCATCTTTGCCAGAGTATTTTCCTGGAGGAAAACCCATCTCTGTTAAAGTTATTGTGCATAAAGATACAGGCAAGATACTTAGCGCTCAAGCAGTTGGTGATAAGGCAGCACAGAGGATAAACACGTTTGCCTGTGCCATTTTGAATGAAATGGATGTTGAAGCCTTTAGAAAACTTGAGACAGCATACGCTCCACCCATTGCACCAACGTTGGATGCTGTAACTTTGGCCTGTGATGTCGTTTCTTTAAAACTTGCACGTAGAAAATGATAGGATGAAGATTTTACATGTTGCTGATACACATCTGGGCTATTCTGCCTACCGTCGCGTAACTGAGGAAGGAGTAAACCAACGCGAGATGGATACTTACGACGCCTTCAAACAGTTCATCGATTGTGCACTTAAGTCAAAGCCCGATATTGTTATCCATGCAGGCGATTTATTCGATTCAGTAAGACCAACAAACAGGGCAATAACGTTTGCCATACATCAGATACTACGTCTTTCAAAACAAGAAATACCTTTTGTAATAATTGCCGGAAATCATGAGCATCCAAAACTCAAAGAGACAGGGCACATCTTCAGCGTACTAGATCACATAGAGAACGTTTATCCAATATACAATGCAAAATACGAAACAATTCCTTTTGAATTAGATGATAAAAAAATAACAATTCATGCAATTCCA
>Ga0172362_10003500_pt1 | contig 13560 bp, 10 predicted proteins | sample LakKivs1_kivu2a2_FD_114534 | JGI IMG/M metagenome (GOLD analysis project Ga0172362, IMG submission 114534) | Sediment microbial communities from Lake Kivu, Rwanda - Sediment s1_kivu2a2 | ecosystem: Environmental > Aquatic > Freshwater > Lake > Sediment | place: Rwanda: Western Province, Lake...
AACGCGCGCGCGACCGGCCGCATCCAGCCTGGTCCACCGGCCGGCGCGACGACGGGCGCACCTCGAGAGATCACCTGCTCCATCCGCTGCCGCCCTTCAGGATCGCGCACAACGCGTACGCCGCAAAGAGCATCACGCCTATCGCGCGACGGGTTTGTGAGTTCGCCCACGCCTCCCGCAGCGCCATGCTCGCCAGGAAAAAGAGGCCCATCTTCGCCATCAGTGCCGCGCTTCGCTCATATCCGTACCCGTAGACGCCGCCAAAGAGCGCCCACAGAAACACGGCGTGTACGGCAACAATGGCGTACGCGGCTGCCCACGCGATCGGCCGCCACGCCGCGCACAAGCCGTCTCGGCGCCACACCGAGAGATAGGCGAAAAACAAGAGCGCAAATACGCCCGTCCCGGCCGGCAAGCTCAGCCGGTGTCCCGCGACGGCCGGCACGAAACGGCCCTCCGTTGCGGCTCCCAGCGGCACGAAACACAGCACCAACCCCACGATCGCCTGCAGCCCGGCGAGCCGAGGCGACTTGCAGTTCGGCCAGAGCAGTGCCGCCGCGGCCGCCGGCAGCCATGGCCTTGCGGCCCACGGCCCGCCGTCGCACAGCGAAAGCGCACAAGCCGCGCCGAGGCTCGAGAGCACGAGCACCCAATACGCCGTCGGCGCCGATCCGCCCTCGGCGCGCCCGGCGAGAAGCCCCACGGGCTCCGAACCGGCCCAAGCCCGCTCATCGCCGCCCCGATAGGTAGACATGCCAAGCCTCGCTGCCAATTGAGTCTCTTGCCGCCCCATGCGGCGCCCGCTGCCGCTGAAAGGCCCAACTTCCCTCACTTGCGATTCGCGGCTGCCTTGAGCTTCTCCGCTATTTCCTTCGCCCGGGGCGTCACCCGCGAGTCGGGAAACGTCGTCGCCACAGTCTCCAGAAGGACCTGCGCGTTGCCGTAATCCCCTTCCTGTATGCGATCCATTGCCGCCGCGAAGTACACGTCGGCCGCCAAACGATGCTTCGGAAACAGGGCGAGGAATTCCTTCTGCACCCGTCGCGCCTCGTCCGTGCTGTCCTGGCGGCAGCAGGCCTGCCACTCAAGGTAGTACAGTTCCGGCATGCACAGCGCCGCTCTCGCGTCGCTCCTGTAACGCCGGGCTTCTTCGATTGCCTTCGCACATTCGGAGGCCTTGACAAGATACACGAGCCTGAGCGGCGCGGCCCTGGCCCAGTCCCCGTCCCTGTAGCCGTCCTCCAGCAACGGCGCAAGCTCCTCGGCGGCCGAAGCGGGCTGCCCGAGTTCGGCCATCAGCGACGCCAGCTGCACACGGGCACCGACCTCGTCGTCGTTGTTCAGGCTGCGATGCGCCAGAAGTATCGCGGTCCTCAGGCAGTGGATCCCGTCCTGGAAATCTCCGATCCTCACCAGCTTCTCCGACGCATCGATCAGGTACGCCGTGCGTCCCGGAGCCGGTGCGGCGCCCGTCCGGCTTCGGTAAAGGGCCAGTTGGTAGGCCGTCAGCGGACGCCTTGCCGTGAGGGCGAACATCTCCGCGTGATCGAGGTACTGCGGCTGTTTGATCCACTTCGGCAGGCGGTCGACGCGTTCGCTCGACCATTCTTCATCGCCGACAGCGACAAGCGGCGTCACCATGCACAGGGCAACCACCTCGGCGGCATCCGCGCTCGGGGCCTTCGCCGCGATACGTCCCCGCTCTGCAATGCGCTTCTCGACGAGAGAGGCTTTCGCCCGGCAATACCGGCTCAGAATTCCCGATTCCTCAGGGCTAAGCTGCGCTCCCGCCGGGGGCGCTGCAGCCGGATCGCTATATTTCACGAAGAGTTCCAGGGCGTTCATACGATCGTCCGCGGCGGACGATTCGCTCAGCGGTGAGGCTTTTCCCGCTTCGGCTCGCGCGATGGCCGCCAGGACCGTCCTCTCGACTTCGTCCATCAGCGCCGCCTTGCGCTCGAACGATCCTGCGACGGGGTCGTCGCGGTGCGCCGCCACTACCGAGCGAAAAGCTGCTCGCTGTCGCGTCGCGGTAGCGGCCCCGTAGAGCCACGCCGCCCCCGCCGCCAAGGCAGCCAACCCCGCCGTCAGAGCGGCGGCCCGGCACAGCTTCGCCCCCAGCGACGTCCTGCGGATTTCTTGCTCTTTCATCGGCTGTGCAATCGGACGCCCCGTGGCGTCGCTGCCCTCGACCTGCGATCGGCCTTCGATCCCCCCGTCCGCAACATCACGCGCTCACCGCTTGGTGGCCGTGCCCGCGGATGACGGCTGCTCGTCTATCCTTTCGAGCGACTTCAGATACTCCTTTGCCTTGGGCGCCCGGGGACTGTCCTGATAGAAGTCGACCACTCGCTGAAACAACTGCTGTGCCTCCTTGTAGCGCTGCTGCTGCAGTCGAGTCATGCCCGACAGCATAATCCCGTCGGCGGCGAAACTCGACGCGGGGTACTCGTCCACAACCCGGGAGAACGCGCCAATGGCCTCGTCGGGCTTGCCCTGGCTCAAATAGACCATGCCCTCGAGCACCAGCGCGTAGGCGGCGGCGTTCGTGCCGTCGTAATCCCTCTTTATCCGGCTTATGTCGGCCAGCGCGCCTTCCATGTCTTTGCTGTCGTACTTGTATCGCGCCCTCATGCACCTCACCTTCGTGGCCTGTTTGCACGACGGGAAACGCTTCAGGTACTCGCCGCACGCCGACACAGCGTTCCGGCTGTCCCTCAACCGGTCGGCGTAGATGTCGATGACCGCAAGCTGCGCGCCTTCAGCCTCCTCAAGGTCGCCGGCCGATGCCAGGTTCCCATAGGCCCATAGCGCCGTGGAATAGTCCTTTTCAACGTCGGCGGCGGTGGTCGCGACGGCCTTGAGAATCCGTACCCTGTCCCCGTCGGGCCATCGCGCCCAGTCGGCGTTGTCAAGCGCGGCGACGACTTCCTTCGCCACCCATGACCTGCCTATCTCGTTAAGGGCGTCGTCCGCAAGAAAGACCGGCAGGCCGCCGCCCGTTGCCTTCGACAACTGACGCAGTGCGCTCTGGTAGGTGGATTCATCGTGCGCCCCAACGACGTACGCGGTCAGATAGGCCCGCGCCTTTGACGTACCCGTGGCGTCGATCTTCGCCGCCGTCGCCGTGAGGTACGCGTCGATTACGGCTGCATCCGCGACGCACAGCGCCGTGTCAAGGTACGACTTGGCAAAGCGGCCGTCGCGCTGCGTTAGCCCGTTTGAGGACGCTGGCGTGCTCGAGCGGCCCGCGTAGATTTCCTGGAACATCTCCGAAGGCTGCGGCATTACGTAGAGAAGCGGATCAGGGGAGTCGCTCTCTGCGCTCTGCGCAATCCTGTCGAGTCTGTCGACAGCCGCCCCACGGGCCCTTTCTATCGCCCCGAGCCGGGATTCAACCTGTGCCACCGTCCTGGCATTCGCTTCTTTTGCCCCAAGGGCCTCAAGCATGGGCCGGCCGGCCGCTAAGGCCTCTTCGAGTTTTCCCGCCGACACGTCGTCGTAGTATGCCTTGAACTCCTCGTCGGTCTGGCCGAAAGCGGCGGACAGCACCGTAAGCAGCAGCGAAGCCGCAAGTGAAGACGCCGCCGCGCGAAGAGGGGCAGAACTCCCCATCGTCATCCTCCCGAAGCCGCCCTATCGGCTTCTTCCCTCGTCTCGTAACAGCCGCAGTCGCAGGCTTTTCCCTGCGGCCTGGGCGTTCCCCTCATGTCCGCCTTCACGTCTTCGCCGAGGTCGACCCCCATGTCGATGCCCACCGAGCCGGGCTTGAGTCTGAAATCGCCGGTGGCGGGGTCCGCAAAGGCCGGCATCACGGCGAAACGCGAGTGTTTGTCAAACCCGCGCTTGAGCCAGTCGGCGATCATTTCGGGCGCCCCTTCCGACGAATCGCCGATGAGGATGTCGCCCCTGTGGTTGGCGATCACGTTGTAGTCGGATTCGGTACCGTCAAAGCAGGAGGGCTCGATGTACACGACGCCCGCCGTGCCTCCGATGAAGATGTTGTTCTTTATCTTGTTTCCGGTGGAGCCGTCGAATATCCACAGGCACCGTTCGCCTTCTCCCGACCGGAAGTGCACGAGGTTGTTGTAGATACGGTTGTCCGAAGAGCCCTGGCCCTCGCTCGCCACTCCGGGGGTCGCGTACATCGCGATCCCCCTCCTTCCATTCCCGTAGAACAAGTTGTTCCTCAGCGTAGATTTCTGGACGCTTTCGAGAATGAGCGCTGCGCCCGCACGTGTCTTCACCCCGTTGTCGCAGATCACGTTGTTCTCGAATAGAACGCCCGAGATGACAACGCCCCCCGATACGGCCAAGTCGCTCGACAGGATGAAAGCGCCGCTGTCGTTGTCGTGGACGCGGTTGCCGCGGATAATCAGGTCTTTGCAGAACTCCCCCACGCCCGCGGCGCCCTGCCTGGTACACCCCGATACGTCGCAGCCTTCTATGACCCCATCCTGCGTGCGGACCATCTGTATGCCGCGGCTGTTGAGCGCAAAGGTGCAGTTCCTTATTTCCACGCGCGTGCACCCCTCGGCCAACAGCCCGTACCGCGTCGCGTTTCGGAAACTAATACCCTCCACTTTGACCCACGAAGCGTGGTCGAGCCACAATCCGCATTCGCATCCGGATGCGTCGACGACGGCGTCCGCGCCCCGCGCACGGATCTCGATGTACGCCCCTTGTTCGCCCGACGCCTTCAGCGAAAATCCGCCCTTGTACGCCCCGTCGGCAAGCGACAGCGTATCGCCCGGCTTCGCATCGGAGAGGGCTGACGAAAACGTCTCCGGCGTAACGTCGACGCTGCGTCCCTGCCGCTCGCCCGAACGGGCGTAAGGCGATGCCACGGCCGCGAGCAACATCAGTGACGCGACCACTTCCGCAAGTCGATATGTCATGCGACTCCCCCCTTCATCGGAAATATCACGCCTGCGCGATTCCGGAACCCCCGGACCCCGCGCCGGCGTCGCCCTTGCTTGGAACGTGATCGGTTGATCCGGCGCCGGGCAAGACCCGAGACAGCGACACCATTGTCGAAATGTGCAAAGCCTCCATAGGCGTTCGGCCCAGGATTCCCACGCGCCGGCCACCGATAATCTCATGCGCCCGCCGGACAAGCGGCCTGCCACGGGTCGGCTGAGGTTTCACTGTCTCCGCCCCATCTATTTGAGTCGACAAGGAGAGCGTCTGTGGAAGCAACACCGTTTACTGCGTCGTCGCAGGCGCTTGCAGCAAATCGCCGCAGTTATACGCAAACCGGGCCGCCCGGGCTTGCTGAAAACCCGCAACTGCCGGTATTCTCAGGGACATTTTCGATACTGTCAAGAGAAAAGTGCCGGGACTTCCCAGTAGTACCTGAAATGCCGCGGAACGCCCTCGCAGGTTTGGAGGCGACCGCGAAAGGCGTGCAACCGCCCTCCGGCGTCGTCGCGGGACATGCTCCGGGAGCGTGACATGACCGGGCAGGCCGTGGGATTGCGCCGTCCGGACGCGTCTTCGCAACCCGCAACTTTTCACTTGCGTTCGCCGACGTATCGGATGTACAATCCACCGTTGACGGCAGCGTGTCGGCGTGAGCGCGAGGCGAGCGCCGCAGGCTGTGCGACCGCGTTCAGGGGGGAAAGGTTTCTCGGCACCTGGCTATCCCGCGAAGACTACCCGATCGCTTTCCACTCCTGCTGCCTTGACGCGTCGTTCTCCGTTGGGCGGGCAAAGGCCGTTGCGCGCCGCGTCCTTAGCGCAGGCCACCATGGGCGGACCGTTTCGCCCGACCCCCCGGCGGTTTTCAACGCGGGCGCCGCCCGTGCCGTTAGACGAAGCGTTCAGGGCTGGACCCGGGCAATCCGCAAGCTACTGCAGGATTTGGAGGGCAGCATGATACTCAAGCCTGAAGGACGTCTGTGGCGCATGCCTAGGGTCTGGGCGGCGATCGCGGTTTCACTTCTGCTCGCGCTCATTCCCGCAAACGGCCAGATCGTTTCGCCTGCGCCGCGGCGCGACGAGCCGGTGAAGGCCCCGGTGGACGCGGCCGGCATTGGGGGCGGCGCGCAAGGCCGGACCGGCGCCGGACGGGAGACCCCGTTCCCCATGATGGAGGAGACCGTGTTTTTCGCACGAGTGAGATCCTCGGGGAAACTCCTCGTGCAGGCGTTCTACGTGGACTGGCAGAAGGAAGTCGAGCGGTTGAAACAGGTCTCGACGCCGGACAAAGTCGTGATCGACCTGTGCTACGGCGAGCAGTATCAAGCGATCGAGACATTTCTCGGCGTATCCGACGAGTTCGTGATCTCCGCGTTCATCGACTCCTGCGGCGAAGGGCCACGCAAAGAGGACAAGGTCTGGCCGGGTTTCGACCATCACTTGATAAACCGCCTTCGCAAGATCCGCGCCCTCGCGCCCGGTAAGCACCTCTACGCGACCATCCCGGTCACCAAGATCGTCAAATCCACCTTCCCATCGAACACCCCGGAACACAGCACTACGCTCGGGGAGGCCCAGTGGATGGTCTATGCGCTCGTGGGCGCCGACTGGGACGGCATCCTGTGGTTCGATTTCGACCGGTCGTCCCAATGGGCCTTTGACCTGCTGAGAATCGAGGAGGCCCTCGGGCGCAACGCCGACGATATTGCCTCGGCGTCCCCCGTCGACTGGGTCACCGGGTCCCGGACAGAACCTCTCTCCGCACTATGTTCCGAAAGGAGACTCTTCGTGGTCCTGCTTAACCCGGCATACTACGCGATCGACGAACAGGGCGTTTCCACCTTTCCCATCGCCGAGACCCCACCGCTCGAGGGCCAGATCGTCATAAAACCGCCGCAAAATCGCTCCATTGAATCGGGGAGCACCCTCCTCGGAAAGTCCCTTGAATTGGTCCGCGACGGCGGTTCGGTGAAGGCGAGTTACGCGTTCACCGGCGGCGGTGAGATGCTCGTGTTCGACGTCGTGCCGGGCGGCAAGGGCGAAGACGAGCGTCCTGCGGCGGCGACGACCGGCGGCGCGGTTGGGGGCGCAATCCGAGGCGGTGCGGGCACGTGAGCGCACCGCCGCAACGCATGGCAAGAATCCTATTCGTGAATACTCAGGGGGAGATCGCGGGGGCTGAAAGAAGCCTCTTGCTGCTGATGTCGCGCCTCGCGCCGCGCCATGAGATAACCGTCGCCTGTCCGGCGCCGAGTGCGCTGGACGAGGCGGTCAGGGAGAATGGCTGCGCGCGTCGCGTCCTTGCGCTTCCCCGCGCGAGACGGCTCTCGTCGATTCCCGGGGCCGCTTATTGGCTGCGCTCGAGTATGCGCGTGATGGCCGCCGCTTCACGCGTCCGGGCGGATCTCATCCACGCAAACAACCTGCATTCCGCCGCCGTTTCCGTCCCGGCGGCGGCCTTCGGGCGGGCCGGCCTCGTGTGGCACGCGCGCGACGCCGCCGGCGCGGCCCGGCTCTCCAGGATCATCGGCCGTCTCAGCGTCCGGGTCATCGCCGTAAGCAACTGGGTCCGCGAACGCATCGTCGCCCAGGGTGTAGACGCGCGGAAAGTCGTCGTGGTGCACAACGGCGTCGAGGACGTTGCGCCCGGAGGCGCCACGCCGGCGGCCAGGGAAACTGCTTCGCGGACTCCTTTCGTCTTCGCCAACGTCGCTCAGTTCGTCCCGTGGAAGAAACAGGCGCTCTTTCTCGCGGCCGCCGTGCGCGTCGCGCGGGAGATGCCGCACGCGCGATTCTGGCTCGTCGGAGACGACGTTTTCCGACGCAACGCCCTTTACGCCGGCAGACTGCGTCGCCGCGTCGAAAAAGACGATCTCTCCGGACGCGTCGTCTTCACCGGGTGGCGGCGGGACATGGCCGCCGTGTACGCTCGAATCGATTGCCTCGTTCACGCCGCGGACGCCGAACCCTTCGGTCGAGTCCTGATCGAGGCGATGGCGGCGGGCGTTCCCGTCATCGCCGTGAATGCCGCCGGGCCCGCGGAAATCGTCATCGACGGCGTGACCGGCATACTGGTGCCGCCGGACGACCCCGCAGCCATGGCCGCCGCCATGCTCCGCATTGCCGCGGACAGGCGACTCGCTGCCCGGCTCTCCGCGTCGGCCCGCGAAGACGTGGCCCGGAGGTTCGCCGCCCAACTGGCCGCCGAGCGCGTTGAGCGGATCTACGGCGAACTGCTGCCGGGCGGTTTGATCGCGGCGGCGGGTACACCATAATGAGGATAGGCTTCAACCTCCACTTCAGCGACGATTTCCTCTCCGGCGTGGAATACTATTCGCTGAGCCTGATCCGCGCGCTCCTCGACTACGTCGACGGCAACCAGTACGTGGTCTTCACGAACCGGCCGGACCTCGTTATGCGCTATGTGGGCGCGGCGGACGCGCTGACGGTCATACAGGCGCCCTACCCGAGGGGCCGGCCGTTCAGGATATTCTGGGAACACGCCCTGCTGCCCTCTTTTGCCCGCGCGGAGTCTCTCGACCTACTCCACTGCCCCTGCTATATCTGCCCCCTTCGCACTGCCGGCGTTCCGTACGCGGTCACCGTCCACGATACCATTGCGATCGATCACCCGCAGTGGTGCAAGAGATCCAACGCGGCCTACTATAACCTCGTCATGCGATCCGCGCTCAAGAGGGCCTCCGTCGTCGTGGCGGTATCGCGCGCTTCCGCCGAGGCGCTTCGCCGCAACTGCCTCGTCGACGAAGCGAGACTGCGCGTCATCTATTCGGGAGTGGATCCCCTCTTCGCGGGACGCGCTTCGCCGTCCCAGATGCGCGCGGTCCGCGCGAGGTATTCGCTTCCCGAGCAGTACATCCTGTACGTGGGAAACATCGAGCCGAAGAAGAATCTCGTCGGACTCCTGGGCGCGTACCGGCTGCTCGCGCGGGCGGGCTTCCCCCACGGCCTGGTACTGGTGGGACACAGGCACTGGAAGTCCGGGCGCGTTTTCAGGGAGGCGCGCCGGCGCGACTTAGCGCACAAGGTCCTCTTCGCGGGCTACGTCGCCAGGGAAGATCTGCCCGCAGTATACCAGATGGCGGCTCTGTACGTTTGCACGTCGCTCTACGAAGGATTCGGCTTCCCGCCGCTGGAGGCCATGGCCAGCGGCCTTCCCGTCGTGTCGTCGCGCCGGGGCGCATTGGGAGAAACGCTCGGAGACTCGGCTTACGGCGTCGAGCCGACCGATCCGCGCGCCGTCGCGGATGCCATGGCCCTGATGCTTTCCGATGACGGCCTGAGATTGGAGTACAGAAGGCGCGGCGTGGAGCGCAGCCGCAACTTCACATGGAGCCGGACCGCCGTCGAACTGGGCGCCGTCTACCGTGAATTGGCCTCGTAACGGCCTCCCCCGCCGGAAAGGGGGTCGGCCGGACCCGCATCGTAGTGGAGCCGGAGTTGCACGACGAATGAAGGTCGCCTACATACTGACGACGTTTCCATCGGATACGGAACTCTTCGTTCGCCGGGAGATAGACTTCCTGGCCGCCTTGGGGTGGCGCGTCGCAGTGCTGGCCGCGCGAGGCGCGCCGGGCGCGCTTGGCGCCGGGACGGGCATCGAGGTCGTGTATCGGCCCAGCCTCGCCTCCGTACAGGCCCTCACGGCAATCGCCCGCTTCCTGCGCGGGTACCCCCTCTCCCTCGTGAGATTTCCGCTGCTCGTCCTCGCCGTGTTGCGCTACTGTCCCGCGGAGGCGCTGAGGCTTTTGGCCAACGTGCACACCATAGCCCATTTCGCCCTCTTTCTGGACGGGGAGGACCTGCAGCACGTGCATGCCTGTTTCCTGAGCTGGCCCGCGTGCATCGCCTTGGCCCTGTCGCGCCTTACGGGCCGGCGCCTCAGCATAGCGGCGCACGCGAGGGACATCTTCGTCGAACCGGGCGCCGTCGCAGAGAAAGTCGAAGCCGCCAGTTTCGTCGCCGTCTGCACCGACCAGGGTCTGCGGCGCCTCAGGGAATTAGTCCCCCCTCGTCATCATTCGAAAATCCATTTGCATCGCCACGGCGTGAATACGCGAGACGTCATGGCTGAAGGACTCGGCGTGTCCGGGCCTTGCGACCGCGCCGCCGAACCGCCCACCGTTGCCGCCATAGGCAGGCTCGTGCCGAAGAAGGGTTATGGACATCTGATGCTGGCGGCCGCCTCTCTCAAGAAACAGGGCGTTCGCTGCAGGGTGCGCCTCGTCGGCGACGGCCCCGAGCGTCCCCGGCTCGAACAAGTGAGACGGGAGCTCGGGCTTGAGGATACGGCGGAAATCGAGGGGGCGCTGGCCCACGCCGACGCAATGCGGTTGCTTAAAACAGCCGATGTGCTCGCGGTCCCGTCGCTGATCGCCCCGGACGGGGACAGGGACGGAATACCCAACGTCATCCTCGAGGCATTCGCGCTCGGCGTACCCGTCATCGCAACAAGGCTCGACGGGATCATGGAAGCGGTCGAGCATCTCCAAACCGGTCTTCTCGTTGATCCGGGCGATGCCGAATCCCTCGCGGGGGGGATCAGGCGTTTGATCGAAGACCGGCCGCTGCGGGAATCCCTGGCCGCGAATGCGCGTCTTCTGGTCGAGGCGGATTTCTCCCTCGCGGCCAACGTCCCGGAAATGGCGCGCCTTTTCGAGAGGGCGCAGGAGCAACCGTGCTGAAGGTGGCGCACATCGTGGAAGCGTTCGGGGGCGGCGTCCTGACCTACCTGCGCACCGTTCTGCCCAGGCTCGCGTCGGCCGGCTGCAACGTTACGCTGGTCTGCTCGCTGGACCGCGAATGGCCCGGTTCAGCGGCGGCCGTGGCCGAGCTCGAGGCTTCGGGTGTCGTCGTCATCGTCGTTCCCATGGCCCGAAACACCCGGCCGCTCGCGAACGCCGCCGCGCTCTTTCGCCTCCGCCGCATCCTCCGCGACGGCGCCTATGACCTCGTCCACACGCACGCCTCGATTGGAGGAGCCCTCGGCAGAGTGGCGGCCCGCATGGCCGGCGTCAGGGCGGTCTTTCACACTCCCCACTGTTTTGCCTTCCTGCGCTGCGACGGCCGTGCCCGAAGACACCTCTACCTCTGCTGCGAGCGGCTGTTGGGGAAGCTCACCACCGGAATAGTGGCGGTCTCGCGGGAAGAAGCGGACGCCGCCGTGTCGCGCCGCATCGTACCGGCGCACAAGTGCCGCCGCCTCGACAACGTTCTCGATGACAAGCCCGCAGTCTGCGGTGATCTCGCCGCCGGCGAGAGGGCCGCGATAAAGAGCGCCTTCGGCATCCCGCCGGAGAAAATGGTCGTCGCCGCCCTGTGCCGGCTCGTCGAGTACAAGGGGGTGTTTCGCTTCCTCGAAAGCGCCGGCCTGTCGCGGGCCGAAAACGCGTTGTTCCTCGTAGCGGGCGACGGCCCCCTGATGTCCGCCGCTAAAAGGTGGATCGCGCGCCGCGATATGCGTCGAAGGATCCTTATGCTGGGCCACGTCCCGAACACCGATGATTTGTACAGGGTATCGGACGTCGTCGTCTCGTGCTCGCGCGCCGAAGGCATGCCTTACGTCTTGCTCGAGGCCATGCGCGCGCGCCGGGCCGTGGTGGCGACCGAAGTCCCCGGCAACAGAAGCGTCATCCGGGACGGCATGACGGGCCGTCTGGTCCCCCCCGATCCGCGATGCATTGCGGGCGCGGTCGACCAACTGCTGGCCGACGCGCGGCTGCGGGAGCGCTACGGCGACAACGCCCGCGCGTATTTCCTCGACAATCACCTGCCGGACAATTATGCCGCGGCGCTTCTGGGCCTCTATGGAGAATGAGTCCTTGGGAAACTTCCTCGCACAGCATGAGCCGCCGACTTCGCCGGACGCTCCGTCCGGTCCGGCTGCGGCAGGTCGGCAGCGCCTTGCGGCGGCCGTAGTGGCCGTGTCCGTGATCACGATCGTCGGCAAGATCGCGGGATTCGCGGAAAAAGTCGCCGTGGCCCACTTCTTCGGCACCACCGGCTCCGCGGACGTCTATTTCGCCGTGATGGCTATCCTGTGGTCGGCCGTTTTTTTGGCTCGGGAACTTGCCCTCCCGTCCCTTTTGCCGGTATTCCGCGCCGGCATGTTGAAAGGTAGCGCCCTCGCTGGAGGCATATTCAGAGGGGCCTTCCTCGCCGCGCTGGGCCTGTCGCTATTCGTTGTGGTCGCGGTCGCTCTCTTGGGCGGCCGCTTCGTCGCCCTGGCCCTGCCCGGCTTCAAGGCCGCCCAGAGCGCCGGCGCCGTGCACCTCCTTCGGCTCGCTGCCCCAGCGCTGATATGCCTCTTGCCCATGGTTGTAACTTACACCTGCCTCAACGCCAGAAAGAAGTTCGCCGCGTCGGCCTTCGGCGAATCGCTCTTCAAAATCCTTCTCGTCGCCGGCGTCGTTTTGACCGTGCCCAGGTTCGCCCTCGCCGGCGTCGGGCCCGTCATCGCGGTGTCGGCCCTCGTCGCACTGTCCTTTCATCTGTGGTTCGTCCCGGACCGGCGGTACGTCCTGCGCCCCTTCGAGTGCGCCCCGGCCGAGCAGGAGTATAGATCCATCTGGCATCTCGTACAGCCGCTCATCGTCGGCGTAACCCTGTCGCACGTCGCTGCGCTCGTGGCCAATACGCTCGCGTCCACGCTGCCCAGCGGCAGCCTTTCCTACCTCAATTACGGGAGGAAATTGGTGGACGGCATCCTTACGGTCGGGCCGGTCGCCGTCGTGACCGTAGTCTACTCGCACATGGCCCATCTCAATGCGGAGGGAAAGCGCGACGATATGAGCCGAATGGCCGCCCGTACGGCTCGGCTGCTCGTCTACCTCGGCGTCCCACTGGCCTGCGTCGTGATCCAGTTGCGATTCCCGCTGGTGAGGATGCTCTTCCAGCACGGGCGGTTCGACGAGGCCTCGACGGCCGGAACCGCCGGAGCGCTCCTCGTGTATGCCCCGGGGATCGTGGTATTCGCGCTGGAGGGGCTGCTGGTATATTCCTTCTATGCGATGTCCGACACTCGCACGCCCGTCCTGCTTGGCATAGCGTTTGTAGCGGTGGATATCGCCCTTGCCCTCGTCCTCATGCGGCCTTGGGGGTACATCGGGATCGCGGCGGCGCACGTGTCGGCCAAGGCCGCAAAGACGGCCTGTCTGGCGCTGCTGCTTCGGAAAAAACTGCCGAGTCTGTGGACAACCGGCGCGCCGTCCTTTATCCTGAAACTCTCCGCGGCGGCGGCCGGCCTGTGGTTGGCGGCCGGTCTCTCCGGAAGGATGCTTGCACCGTGGGAACGCGCCGCGGCGGGCGTACCCGATTTCATTGTGCCCGCGGCCGTAGGGGTGTCCGCCTTCGCGGTCATATCGTACCTCCTCGGCCTCGAAGAACCCGGCCAACTCGCGGCCATGGTGAAAGAAGGGACCAAGAGGGGCTTTCGGCGCGTGAATCGTGCGCCGCGGTAATCGCCATCCGAACGCGATCCGCGCGAGCCGCGCGCTTCGTATGCCGCGGGGCGGCGCGGAACGAACAGGGCCGGCGGGACCGCGGCACGGAGGTTGGAATTGTAATGGTTCTGGTCGATGGCGTCGTCATGCGGTATCCCCTGCCCAAGCGCTACCGCGCCTA
>Ga0172362_10003501_pt1 | contig 13558 bp, 5 predicted proteins | sample LakKivs1_kivu2a2_FD_114534 | JGI IMG/M metagenome (GOLD analysis project Ga0172362, IMG submission 114534) | Sediment microbial communities from Lake Kivu, Rwanda - Sediment s1_kivu2a2 | ecosystem: Environmental > Aquatic > Freshwater > Lake > Sediment | place: Rwanda: Western Province, Lake...
CCCCCTGCGTCCACTTCGTCCACTTGGTCCACGCGTCCATCGGACATCACCCCACCATCTCTTCATCCTTGATTTTTCCTCCATCCCCGGTTAGCATCATCAGTGATCCTGAACTGACCGCCCACCGCCACGGAGGCACAATGGCAGATTGCACCGGCGATTACCTTCAGAGCATCGAGCGGGCGGCCGCCACAGGCCAGGCCACCGAGCACACCCACCGCCCGGCCCTCAAGAAGCTTGTCGAGTGCACTCTCCCAGGCGTCGCCGCCACGAACGAGCCGAAGCGCGCCGCCTGCGGTGCGCCCGATTTCTCCGTCGCCCGAGGCGGCCTCACCATCGGTTACGTCGAAGCGAAGGACGTCGGCTCCTCACTCGACGACGCCGAGCGCTCCGACCAGCTCAAACGCTACCGCTCGCTGCCGAACCTCGTCCTCACCGATTACCTCGAGTTCCGCTGGTACGTTGACGGCGAGCTGCGCGAGACCGCTCGAATGGGCCGCATGCATTCCGACGGCCGCATCGCCCGCGATGCATCCGGCCGGGCCGCCGCACTCGAGCTCATCCGCAAGTTTATCGAGCATACGCCTCAGCCCATCGCCACGCCGCTGGACCTCGCCCGCCGGATGGCCGTCATCACGCACGAAATCCGCAGTATCATCGCGACCGCATTCGCCTCCTCACTCGCCTCCACGCTGCTGCACGACCTGCGGAAATCGTTCGCCGATACGCTCCTGCCCGACCTCGACAAGCCGGAGAACGTCGACACCTTCGCCGACATGTACGCCCAGACCCTCTCCTACGGGCTGTTCGCCGCACGATGCAACCACCAGGGGCCCCCCGGCTCCTTCCAGCGGCTGGGAGCCGCCGCCGAAATCCCCAAGACCAACCCCTTCCTCCGCCAGCTCTTCGAGATCATCACCGGCACTCAGCTCAACGACGAGCCCTACGCCGGATACGTCGACGACCTCGTCCAACTGCTCGCCCACGCCGACATCAACGCTATCCTCGCCGAATTCGGCAAGCGTACGCGGCAGGAAGATCCGATCGTGCACTTCTACGAGACCTTCCTGGCCACCTACGACCCCAAGCTCCGGGAGAAACGCGGCGTCTACTACACTCCGGAACCGGTCGTGTCGTATATCACCCGCTCGGTCGACTTCCTCCTTCGCGAGCGATTCGGGCTGGCCGGCGGCCTGGCCGACACCTCGCGGGTCACCTACGAAGACAACACCGCCGCCCCGCCGCGTGCCGAGCAGGCGCCGCGCGTGCTGATTCTCGACCCCGCCTGCGGAACGGGGACGTTCCTCTATTCGGTGGTCGACCTCATCCGGGAGCAGTTCAAGGCGGAGCGGAACGCGGGGCAGTGGTCGGGGTTCGTCAAGGATCACCTCCTCCCGCGCCTCTTCGGCTTCGAGCTCCTGATGGCGCCCTACGCGGTGGCCCATCTGAAGCTGGGCCTACAGTTGGCGGGGCACGACCTGACGCCGGAGCAGCAGGCGATCTGGGCATACGATTTTTCGGGGAAGGACCGTCTGGGCGTCTACCTCACCAACACGCTGGAGGAGGCGGAGCACAAGGTTCAGACGCTCTACGGCCCGCTGCGGGTGATCTCGGACGAGGCGAACGCGGCGGCCCGCATCAAGCGGGACATGCCCATCCTGGTGGTAATGGGCAATCCGCCGTATTCCGGGCACTCGGCCAATCGCAGTTGGGAAACCAGAAACGGCGAGCGCGTGCCCACCTTCATCGGGAAGCTGGTGCGGGACTATTACTTCGTGGACGGCAAGCCCCTGGGCGAGCGCAACCCGAAATGGCTGCAGGACGACTACGTCAAGTTCATCCGCTGGGCACAATGGCGCATCGAAAGATCCGGAGCCGGCATCCTCGCGTTCATCACCAATCACAGCTATCTCGACAATCCCACCTTCCGCGGCATGCGCCGGCAGTTGATGAAGGTCTTCTCCGATATCTACATTGTCGACCTCCACGGCCACGCCATGAAAAGGGAGAAAACGCCCGACGGGTCAGCGGACGAGAATGTGTTCGATATTCAGCAGGGCGTGGCGATAGGGATATTCGTCAAGCGGCCCGGCAAGCATCGGACTGCCAGCGTGCGCCATGCCGAATTGTGGGGATCACGCCAATCCAAATACAACGCACTGCGCGAGCGCGACATCCACTCCACCGGCTGGCGCGCACTCAAGCCGCGCTCACCGTACTTCCTCTTCGTTCCGTGGAGCAGAGACCTCGAGGATGAATACAGGCAATTCCCCAAGATCACCGAAGTGATGCCCGTCAATTCCGTCGGCATCGTGACGGCACGTGACCACCTCACCATCGCTTGGTCGAAGGATGAGATATGGAATCGCGTATGCGAGTTTTCGCGATTGCCTGAAGAACAAGCGCGAATGAAGTTCGATCTCGGAGATGATGTGCGCGACTGGAAGGTGGCTCTCGCTCAGGAGGACGTTCGTTCATCGGGCCGCAACAAGTCCCGGTGTGTGCCGATCCTCTACAGGCCGTTCGACATCCGATTCACATACTACACAGGAAAAACCAGAGGGTTCATGTGCATGCCGCGTCCTGAGGTCTCACGGCACATGCTTGACAGCAACGTCGCGTTGGTCTACATGAGGCAGGTTGCAGTCCACGGCGGGTACAATCACTTTGGCGTGTCTCGCCACATGGTAGACAACCGGGCTTTCTACAGCACCAGGGGAAATCCGTCGCTCGCGTCCCTCTACCTCTATCCCAACCCCAAAACGAATGGCGACCTCTTCTCCAACGGCCGCAGCCGGCACGTCAACCTCAAGGCAGAGTTCATCGCCGAGATCGAGAAGCGCCTCAAGCTCCGATTCATCGATGACCCCGCCGGCGACCTCGCATCCGCGTTCGGCCCCGAAGACGTGTTCAACTACATCTATGCCATCTTCCATTCCCCGACCTACCGCGAGCGCTACGCACAATTCCTCAAGATCGACTTCCCCCGCGTCCCGCTCACGTCCGATCCCGCCCTCTTCCGCACCCTCTGCGCACTCGGCGGCCAGCTCGTCGCCCTCCATCTTCTCGAGTCGCCCGCACTCGACCGCCCCATCACCAATTTCCCCGTCGGCGGAATCAACCGCGTGGACAAGACCTACCCCCGCTACTTCGCGCCCGGCGACCGCGCCCCGGGAACCGGCGAGCCCATCGAAGCCGGCCGCGTCTGCATCAACCCCGAACAGTACTTCAATAACGTCCCCCCCGACGTCTGGCACTTCACCGTCGGCGGGTATCAGGTCTGCGACAAATGGCTCAAGGACCGCCGCGAACGGTCGCTCACATACGATGAAGCCAGTCACTACATGAAAATCGTGAAGGCCCTCTCCGAGACCCTCCGCCTCATGGCCGAGATCGACCAAGCCATCCCCCAATGGCCCATCGAGTGAAGGCGGGAAGACGGGATGACGGGAGGATGGGATGAAGAGATGAGGGGATGAAGGAAGCCTTATCGGGCCCACTCAGTCCACCTCGTCCACCTCGTCCACTCAGGTCACTTCGTCCGCTTTCCCCAGGCCACACGGGAGAGACAAAATTCCCCGCAAAAAAGCACTTGCAAAACACGGCGGTGCCGATATAATTAGTCGTACGATTTCCGAACGGCAGCCGGGCGACGGGGTAGTTCGCACGGATGCTGCTGCCGTCGCCGGGAACCATGCAGTCCTGGTCCACCGCCGTCCTATGGGAGAAGTGGTATGAACAAGCTGAGCGTCCTCAATGGAATCCTGATCGGGCTGGTCGTTGTGTTGCTCGCAGTGGTGCTGATGCAGGGAGTCGGCAAGGTCGCCGGGGCCGCCGTCGGAGTCGGTGACGAAGGCAACGCCCGCGAGCCGCGCGGGCAGGGCGTCGCCGCCGGAGGCATTATTGCCGTCACCGGGCAATACTCCCAGGACAATTCCGTCCTCTACCTCATCGACACCAATCGGGAGGTCATCCTCACCTACGCCTGCTATCCGAAGGGCCGCACCAACGTCTTCCGCGACCCCATCATGGATTTCCTCGCCGGCCGAAGCTACGTGTGGGACGCCTCCTACGTCCAGAAGGCAAGCTTCTACGGCGTCACCGAGCGCCACAAGCCATCCGAAGTGCGCGACCGCATGAAAACGATCAAGGATGAATGATGAGCAGTGACATGAAAAACCCAGAATGGCCTCGTCTTTCATCATTCATTATTCATCTTTCATCTTTCAAAGAAAGGGGTTGATACCTTGGACGAAGAATACATCAGCTTTAACCAGGCCCTCAAGGAATTGGGGATCACCGAGGCCGACTTCCGGGCCATGATCACAAGGGGCCAGATTCGACCCATCGCCCGCGGCGGACGCGAGCTCTTCCGAAGAGTCGCCATCGAGAACCTCAAGCGCGCCGGCCAGCAGCAGCCCACCGTCATCCTCCCCCCCAAGCAGGACGAGGATATCCCCCTCATCAATGACGAGCCCCTCGGCCTCGCCGGCGAAGAACCCAGCCCACTCGCATTCGACGAGCCCACCGAAGTGCCCCCGCTCATCGATGACGACGAAAGCTCCGTCACCGCCGAGACCGTGATGCCGACCATCGAGCTCACCCCCGACCAGCGTCAGCCCGCCGCCGACGCACCCGTCGACGACGAGCACACCGAAGTCGCCACACAGGAAGTCTCGCTCTCCGACAACGAAGACTACCTCATCCTCGAGGACGGCCCCAAGGCCGCAGCGGCCGCAGCCGCACCTCAGCAGATTTCAGTGCCCACAATGCAGGCTGAAGAGCAGGAAGAGGAAGAAGACGAGATCGAATACGAACCCGTCCCCGCCATCATGGTCGGGCTGATGGGCGTCCTCACCGTGCTGATGCTTCTCGCGATGTTCGCGTTCGTCGGTGCGGCCACGGGGCACCTCCCTGAAGGGCTGCGCGGCATCTCGGAGTCGCTGTCGAAGATGCTGCTCTGATGCGTGCGAACCAATCGATTCATCGATCATCAAGAGCCCGGCCTTGGCGCCGGGCTTTTTCATGGCCCGGACAGGGTACAGGGGGACAGGATAGAGGGTTGGAGACAAGACGCTGGCCAGCGAACCGTGTCTTCTTTCTTCTCCCTCCTCTCGCTCGCTCCCGGAAGAACAACCGGAACTTGAACTTGACAACGCCCAATTCATGTGCTATAGTTCCCCGGAGTCTACACTGTCAGGCAGTAGAGTAGAGCCCGGGCTTGGCTCCCGACTCCCTTTTTCATTTTTGATTTCTTGATTTCATTCTTCTCTTTCCTCACATGCAACTGTCCTCCAAACAGCACGAGATCATCCGCGGAATCCGCCAGCGAATCGCGTCCGGCGAATACTCGCCCGGTTCCCAGCTTCCGCCCATGACCGAGCTCACCCGCCAGTTCAATGCCTGCACCATGACCGTGCAGCGGGCGATGGACCGGTTGCGCGCCGACGGCTTCATCTACTCGAGGCGTCGCGAGGGCAACTATGTGTCCGCCAAGCCCCCGAGCCTCTGCCGTATCGGCCTCGTGTTCAACCTGGCCCCTGCCCCAGACGGCCAATGGTCGCAATACTACCGCGCCTGGCAGACCGAAGCCGACCGCTTCAATGAGCGAGAACCATCCGCCGACGGCTCCCCCCACTGGCTCTCCTTCCACTCACCCGCCGACAGCGGCGAGGACGAGCTGGAAGCCGCCGTCGATTCCGGATGCATTGCCGGCCTCATCTTCACGATGCACCCCTCGCAGTGGTCGCTCTCCCCGATTCTCACGAAGCCCGGCATCCACCGCGTCACGATCACCTCGATCCCCATCGAGGGGATCCCCACCGTCACGTTCGACTCCGCCGGGCTGCTGGCCAACGCCCTCGACTGGTTTGCGGCAAACGGCCGCCGACGCGTCGCCTTCATCATCGGGTCTTCAGCTCAGCACACGGACGAGTTGATCGCGGCCGTCGGCGCTCGCGGGATGCTCACGCACAGGCACTGGGCGCAGGGAGTCGACCTCGCCCATCCCCACTGGGCCGCCACCTGCGCCGAAACGCTCGCTCGCATCAACTCCCCCGACCGGCCCGACGCACTGCTGGTGGAAGACGACAATCTGCTTCCCGCGGCCTGCTGGCGGCCGGCGTTCGCGTGCCCGACGACATCCTCCTCGCGGCGCACTGCAACTTCCCCTACCCCACGCCGTCCAGCGTCCCCGTCAAACGTTTCGGACACGACATGCACGACCTCTTCGAGCTGTGCGTGTCGCTCGTCCTGCGGCAGCAGGCCGGCAAGCCGGTCCCCGAGTTCGTGCGCCTGCCGGCGTATGCGGAGGACGGGAGGACGGGATGAAGCGATGAAGGGATGAAAAGATGATGGGATGCTGAAACGAACCATGCGGTGTACGGACGAGCCGCTGAACGTTGAATGGACTCGCCAAGCTTTCAGGCGGTCAAGATGACCAAGGAGGTGCAACCAGAAGAACAGACGTGATCCCCGAAGCGCGTGTCGGTTTGGGCGATTGGCTTTCATTGGATCGAATGGGCAGCTTCAGAAAGGAAATCGGATTATGGCAACCACACGGTCATTCTGCTTGTGCATCGCTGTGCTGTTGATGCTCGCGCCGGCCTCGGCAGTCGCCGAGACGTAGTCCGGTGCCGGCACCACCGATAACTGGAGCGACGGCGCCAACTGGGACACTACCGTTGCCCCCGCCAACCCGGCCACCAGCGTCCTCACCTTCGCAAACTCCGACCTCAAGACCGATGCGACGGTGAACAACGTCGTCGATCTCACCGAGGAATTCGCCGACTGGACGATCGGCGGCCTCGCATACGCCAACACGACAAGTGACGCCGGACACAACACACAGATACAGTCCGGCAAGACGCTGGTCGTCAGCGGCAACCTCCATGCGTGGTACAACATCGGAGTGGACCACAGTTGGTACACAGGCCTGATCGCGAACGTCACGGGGGGCGTCCTCCATGTGGGCACTGAATCGCAGCACGGCGACCTGTTCGTCTCCTACGTGCCGGGAGCAGGCTCGCGGGGAATCCGGGGCACGCTCACCGTCACCAGCAAAGGCTTCGCGCCGCTGCTGCGCAACGTCGTCATCGGCGCAAGCGATGCCAATCACAACGACGTCCGCCCCGGCTGGGGTTACCTCGACCTACGCGGCACCCCCATCGTCGGCGGAGCTTTCTCCGCTGAAAACATGACTGTCGGCAAGGGCTCGCTCCACGTCGGGGCGGTTTATCTCAATGATGCCTGCGCCCTTGCAAATCTCTCCGTCTCCGGCACCCTCGCCATCGGCACCTACGGCTCTACCGGCAACCTCGGCGTTTCCGAGAACTCATGGAAGCTCCCCGCGAACGTGAACGTAGCCATCGGCGTCGATGACGCTGCCCGCGGCAGCCTCGTCATCGGCACGGCCGGCGAAAGCCAGGGCCACAACGCCGGCGTAACGGGAACCGGCTCGCTGGTCGCCGATTCCGGCGGCACATTCACCGCGTACCTCACCTCGATGCAGGTCGGCTACAGCACCCAGTTCAATTTCACCGGCGCCCTCGGCGTCGGCACGCTCGACATCAGCACGATGGACAGCGTGGTGCTCGACGTCAGCGGCACGGCGACGATCGGCGAGTGCACCACCGAGAACGGCCGCTACACGGCGGCCGTGAAGCTGCCTGCGGGTTCCGCGAGCGTTGGCGCGCTGCGCCTCGGCGTCGGCGGCCTCGGAACGCGATCCGCACTGTTGCAGCTCAACGGCACCGAGTTCGCCGTTGCCGCCTCCGCCACCATCGGCGCCAAAGGCACCCTCGATACAACCATCGACGGCGTCTCCTGCGGCCTCTCCCTTGAAGATCCCTCGGCCGCCGCGCTCGCCGTCGTCGCCGGCGGAAAAATCCAGATCACTTTCCTCCAGGACCAGATCACCCCCGGCGGCGTCTACTGGGGCCTCCGCTGGAAGGGCGATCACACCAGCACCCTCAACTCGCTGGTCAGCGCAGGCAAGATCATCGTTGACGCCGGCGGCGCACCCGGCAAGTCCGCAGGCGTCCTCTACGATGCGGGCACCGGCTACACGTGCGTGACGCTGGCCGAATCCTGGCCGCTCACCGCCATCCCCCGCAACCTCTCCTACGAGGTCTACGCCCCCGACCACCTCATCGTGGTGATTACGGTTGACGACATCGACGCCGGCTCCTTCGACCCCAGCGGGCACGCCATTGTCGAGCGCACCATCGCGTCCGCCGACGACAGCGATTCCGATCCCGCTACCGTCACGCTCACCGGCGAAGGAACCTACACCGTCACTCTGACGGTGAAGAACGATATCGGCGAGATCGCCTCCGCCGACTCCACCGTCATCCTCACCGAGCCCATCGCCAGCTACACCGACCTCACGTGGAGCGGGGCTTCCACCGAGGGCACCGAATGGCGCCGCAGCGCCAACTGGAGCGGCAACCAGGTGCCCGCCAACCCCACCACCGGCCGCATGACCTTCGGCAACACCGGCATCGTAACCGACGCCACGATCACCAATACCGTTGATCCCGAAGACTACTCCGGCTCGCTGGCATCGTGGACCGTCGGCGGCCTGCACTACGCCAACTACATGGCGGGCGGACACAACACGCAGATCAACGCGGGCAAGTCGCTCGTCGTGGACGGCGACTTCTCCGCCTGGCACGGCATCGGGACCGATCACAGCACCTATTCCGGCCAGAAGGCATCCATAACAGGCGGCACGCTGCAGGTCGGCACCGAGGAAACCCCTCGCGACATGCGCGTCGTCCACAACACCAAGTGGCTCGGCATCCAAGGCGTGCTCACCGTTCGGACGAAAGGCTTCGTGCCTCACGTCCGCGACCTGCTCGTGGAATACTGCGATGAGCTCCTCGCCGGCGGGCCACGCACCAGCACCGCCGTACTCGATATCCAGGACACCCCCATCGTGGGCGGTACGCTGGCCGTCCGCAACCTCCACGTCGCCCGAGGCTCGTACAACGGAGCCGGCACTATCAGGCTGAACGCCGCCTCCAACCTCCAGAACCTCCAGATCGCCGGCGCCTGCAACGTCGGCGTCAGCTCCGTAGGGCTCATCGGCGATCCCAACAACGGCAACAAGCTCCCCGGCGGGGTCAACGTCTCCATCGGCGTCGATGAAGCCGCCCGCGGCTCGCTCACCATGGGCGTCGATGGCTGGGCGCAGGACTGGACCTCCGCATGGGAAGGCCGGGGCACCCTGATCGCATCCGGTGGCGGATCCTTCACCGCCTATCTCACCAGCATGACCGTCGGCCTCAGCGAACACAATCACACCAACGCACTCGGTACCGGCACGCTCGACCTCGCGGCGATGGACAGCGTCATGCTCGACGTCGCCGGCCCTGTCAGGATCGGCGAGGCCACCCAGACCAACGGGCGGTTCGTCGCCAAGGTCGTGCTGCCCCAGGGCACCGCCTCCGTCGGCTCCCTGAACGTCGGCGTCGGCGGGCTTGGAACACGCTCCGGCCTCCTCCAGCTCAACAATACCCGCTTCTCCGCCTACGCCGCCGCCATCGGCGCCACGGGCACGGTGGATACGAACGTGGACGGCGCCTCGTGCGGGCTTTCCATCGAGGATCCCGCCGGAACCGCGCTGTCAGTTGCGGACGGCGGCAAGATCAACGTCGTCTTCCTCCAGGATGAGCTTGCTCCCAGCGCCATGTACTGGGGCCTCCGCTGGAAAGGCGACCACAAGAGCGCCCTCTACGCACTCAACACGGCCGGCAAGCTCTTCTGGGATGACGCCGCCGTCGCTCCCAAGACCGCGGGCGTCTACTACGATCCCGACACCGACTACACCTGCGTGACGGTGCGTGCGGCGTGGCCGCCGACGGCCGTCGCCAAAGACCTCGCCATCGACATCTACCCGCCCGACCACGAGACCGTTGTGCTCTCCGCCGACGACATCGACGGCGGATCGTTCGACCCCAGCGGCCTCGAGATCGTGGAAAGGACGATCTCGTGCCCGCAGGACACCGACGCCGATCCCGCCACCGTCACGCTCACCGGTGCAGGCGATTACGAAGTGACCCTCACGATCAAGAACAGCGGCGGCGAGACTGCCTCCGACACCGGCACCGTCACCCTCGCCATACCCACTCCTTCCACGGGGAACCTGCTGTGGGTTGGCACCGACCCTGCGAAGCCGCTGTGGACCCGGAGCGTCAACTGGCAGGGCGGAACGCCCCCGGCCAACCCGACGACGGGCACGATCACCTTCAACAACGTCGGCCTGGCAACAGATGCAACCGTGACCAACGTCGTCAACCCGCAGGACTACTTCGACTCGCTGGACACATGGACCGTCGGCGGGCTGATCTACGCCAACTACACTGCGGGCGGCCACAACACGCAGATCAGCGATGGCAAGACCCTCGTCGTCGCGGGGAACCTGCTCGCCTGGTACAACATCGGGGTTGACCACACTATGTACGCCGGCATGAAAACGACAATCAGCGGCGGCACTCTTCAGGTGGGCACGCCCGACCTGCCCGGCGACCTCTTCCTGTCGTACATCCCCGCCACAGGCTGGCGGGGCGTTCGCGGCACACTCACCATTTCCGCAACTGCCCTCACCCCGTACCTCCGCGACGTCGTCATCGCGGCCAGCGACGACCACCGCAACGACGTCCGCCCCGGCTGGGGCTACCTCGACCTCCGCAGCACGCCAATCACCGATGGCACTTTCTCCGCACGCAACGTTACCATCGGCAAAGGCTCCTTGCACGTCGGGCAGATCATCGTCAACGATGACTGCGCCCTCACCGGCCTGAACGTCTCCGGCGCTCTCGTCATCGGCAGCTACGGCTCCAACGGCCGCATCGGCAACCCCGACGACGAATGGCGTCTCCCCGCGGGCGCTAACGTGAATCTCGGCGTCGACGCCGACAACCGCGGCAGCCTCACCATCGGCACCGCCGGCGTCCGCCAAGACTACAATGGCGGCTACACCGGCGACGGCCGGCTCGCCGCCAACGCGGGCGGAGCATTCACCGCCTGGCTCACCGGCCTCCGCGTCGGCTACAGCACCGACTTCAACTTCTCCACCGCCGTTGGCGCCGGCACCCTCGATCTGGCCGCCATGGATAGCGTGATGCTGAACGTGAGCGGGACCGCCGCCATCGGCGAATCCACCACCGCCAACGGCCGTTACACCGCCCGCGTCGCCCTCCCGCCGGGCACCGCATCTGCGAACGCCCTCCGCCTCGGCATCGGCGGAGCAGGCACGCGCTCCGCACTCCTCGAGCTCAACGGCACCCGGTTTGCCGTTGCATCGTCCGCCGCCATCGGAGCCGCCGGCACCGTCAACGTCAACGTCGGTGCCGGCTCCGCCGGCCTCGATCTCGCCGATGGCGCCTCCCTCTCCGTCGATGACGGCGGCATCATCAACATCGTGTTCAGCGAGGATCCGGCGGCACCCGGCGTCCATTGGGGCCTCCGATGGGCCGGCGATCGCTCAACCGAGCTCCAGGCCCTCGCCGACGCCGGCAAGCTCACTTGGGACGACTCCGCGCTGACCACACCGGCCGCCATCGTCGCGCACGGGGGCAACACGTACGTCGGCGTCGCCGTCGCGATGGCATCCATCACCGAGTTCACGGTCACGGACGCGACCTCCGGCAGCACACTCGTCACCAACGCCGCCGGCGTCAACGTCGCCATCACCGCTGAACCCGCTGAAGGCGCCGCAATCGTCGGATTCGCCGTCAACGAGACAGGCATCGAACCCGCAGAAGGCTGGACCGCGCCGCTGGCCGCCTACACCATCACGGCGGCCGATGGAGCCAACGTCACGCTCTACGCCTGGGCCAAGGACTCCGCCGGCAACGTCGCCGGAGCGTCCGCCGTCATCTACTACAACACCACCGCACCCGCTGTCTCCGGCCTCGTCATCACCGACAACGGTGACGGCACCGCCACCGCGGCATGGACCACCGACATCCCCGCCGAAGGCTCCGTCAACTACGGACCCGTCAGCCTCACCGGCGCCACTCCGAACTCCGCCCCCGGCAACGGCCTGACCACCAGCCACTCGGCCACGCTCACCGGCATCGCCGCCGGAACCAACTACAAGATCGTCCTGGTGAACACCGAAGTCGCATCCGCACCCGTCTTCTGGCCCAGGCCGTGGCCCATCGACGGCGACTCCAACATGGACTGCCGCGTGAACATCCTCGACCTGATCTTCATCAGGAACAAGCTCAACCTCGACGTCAGCTCCGGCGACAACTGGAAAGCCGACGTCAATCTTGACACAAGGATCAACATCCTCGACCTCATCTACGTGAGGAACAAGCTGAACACCCAGTGCCCCTGAGGGCTTTGGGCTGTAGGCTTTAGGCTGCGGCCCATAGCGGCGACCCGCAATGGTCGCAAGAAGACCACCCGTAAAAAAAGCAGGCGGCCCGGCATCCGCGCCGGGCCGCCTGCTTCTGTAAGCATGAACGATGAACCCCGATCACCCGTGCCACTCACCGCTCATGGTCTCTCAGATCGTTCGCCTTTGACCGCTGGCCATTGGCCGTTGATCGTTGACCGTTGATCCTCTCTTCTTCATTCGACGTTCGATGCTCAATGCTCGAATGTTCAATACTCGGTGTTCTTTCTTCCTCTTTCCCTTCATCTTTTCACCCCATCACCCCACCACCCCATCACCCCACCTTCTTCTTATACCTGTCCTGCTTCAAGAACGCATCCACCATGAAATTCTTCGTTTCCGGCTGCGCCCCGATCCCCACGTGGTCCCCGTAATCGCCCAGGATGAACCCCCCATCCGCCGTTCCCCACGTGTTCATGAGCTGCTCCGCCTCCCGGACAATCTGCTCGCGGTCGCCGCCCGGCAGCGTCTTCTGTATATCGCACAGCGTCTCGAACGTGATCTTCCCGGCGTACTCCCGCCCGATCTCCTCGATCCCGTTCGTCCGCGGCTGCTGCATGTTCACTACGTCCAGCCCCGCCTCGATCAGCGGCCCTATCGCCTTGTTGATCTTCCCGCACGAATGCATCCACACGTGCCACCCGCACTCGTGGATCACCCTGAACAGCTTCCTGTATCGCGGCTGGAAGAACCGGCGGAACAGCGCCGGCGAGATCATCAGGTCCGCCTCCGTCCCCCAGTCCTCCGTGAACGTGAACCCTTGGATGCTGCTCCCGTAGATGCGATGCATGTTGCGCACGATCTGGATATCGTACTCCAGGATGCGATCCGCCAGCTCGTGAATCTCAGGCCTATCGTCCATCAGGTCAATCATGCAGTTCTCGAATCCGTGCAGCGTGTGCATTCGCTCCCACAGAATCATGAAGATTCCGGCCACCACGTACTTGTCGCGCTTGTCCGGACGGCTAAGCCCGTCCAGCCATCGCCAAGTGCTCACGTAGCGGCGAGCATCATCCCCGTCCGGCCACGGGAACCGCTTCATCCGCGACAGGTCCTCCAGCGGATGCCCCTTCACCTGCCCCATGTTCTGCACCTCCGAGTGATCCCACCAGCACATCCACTGGTCCATCCCCGGATAGCCCACCGCCC